>Ga0190265_10000328_pt1 | contig 36920 bp, 28 predicted proteins | sample Popmic124T_FD_133135 | JGI IMG/M metagenome (GOLD analysis project Ga0190265, IMG submission 133135) | Populus adjacent soil microbial communities from riparian zone of Indian Creek, Utah, USA - 124 T | ecosystem: Environmental > Terrestrial > Soil > Riparian zone | place: USA: Utah | collected... | reverse complement strand
GGCGGCTGTCCGCAAGGTATCGGGGCTGCTCTGTTACTCGTTGGCGACTGCCCATAAGTTGTCGGGGCTTCTCCGTTTCCCGTTGGCGGCTGCCCGCAAGTTATCGGGGCCGCTCTGTTACTCGTTGGCGGCTGCCCATAAGTTGTCGGGGCCTCTCCGTTTCCCGTTGGCGGCTGTCCGCAAGGTATCGGGGCCGCTCTGTTACTCGTTGGCGGCTGCCCGTAAGTTGTCGGGGCCTCTCCGTTTCCCATTGGCGGCTGTCTATAAGCTATCGGCGGCTCTCCGTTACTCGTGGGCGGCTGTCCGTAAGCTATCGGCGAGAGCCCGATAGGTTATAGAGCGACGCCGACAGCTTGTGGAGAGGCGCCAATAGCTTTCAGGGAGGCGGCGATAGCTTTCGGGAACACGCCAATGTCTTGCGGGCAGACGCCGATGGACTTCGGAGAGCCGGCAAAATCTCACGCGGAAAGGCCAATACGTTGCGGCGAGACGGCGAAGGCTTGCAGCGAGAGGGCGAAGCCTTACGGGCAGACGGCGACAGGTTCCGGCAAGGCGGTGAAGCCTTTCGACGAGAGGGCAAAGCCTTGCGGGGAGGCGGCGAAGCCTTTCGACGAGGCGGCGACAGATTGCGGCGAGACGGCGAAGGCTTGCAGGGAGACGGCAAAGCTTTTCGGCATCAGGGGAAAGATCTGAGCCGAGACGGCAACAGCCCCGCTAGGGGGGTTACACAGTCTTGGCGAGAAGGTAACAGCGCCGACTTGGCGTGCTTCCTCTGCGAACCGGTTGAGGAGATGCCGGTCGAGCGGCTTGTGGGCGAGCTCCGTTGCGAGATGTTCGGCGTAGGCACGCGCTGCCGAGTCGTAGCTGTCGCGGACATCCATGGGCCTAGATTGTACTGAACCGGTATGAGGCTGCCTGCCCGAGCTCGCTATTTCCGACAGTTGCCATAGGCCTCTTTATACCCGCGATCGAAGCACGCAATAAGCCCGTCTACAACACTCAAATTTGGCGGCCAGGAAATTTCTACTGCGTTTCCTTGGGCATCTTGAAGACTGAAGTCTTCAGGACGCGGCAGGCTCGCCAGTGTTTCTCGCGCTGTCAATAATGCAGGCTTGTCACGCCTCAAAAAGGCGATGGAAGCATCCACGTACAGATTCCATCCGAAGGCGTCATCGGCGTGACGCGATTGCTCGAACAATCCAATAGCCTCATCGGTTGAGCCTCTAAACGCCCGCAGTTGCCCTTCGTGCCAGTAGAGGATACTTGATGTCAGTCCTCGGGTTTCCCGGTATTCACGGATTAAATCAGCGGCAACCGCCGTACATTCCTCGTGCTGCGCGATGGCGCGCCATCCCCCGTCCATGTCCTGGTCGAAGGAGTGCTCATCCAAAGCCAAGAGCTTGGCTCGATCAAAAGTGCACGGGTTCGCGCCCGGCGACGCGCATGCACCAAGGCACAAGGAACCAACGAATAAAATCGGAATACACCCTCTCATTCGAGCCGACTTGCCAGGGGAGAGAGTTGAACGCCGAAACGCGTCATGTAAGGCAACCGGGTACTGAGCCGTGTTCATTGTCTGTTCTCCTCTCTGCGTATAACACCTGGCGCCTCAGTCGCAGACAGCAGAGCCGGGCTGTCATGCCGACCGCCTGCTCTTCTGCCTGCGTACTGTTTACGAATATACCGTTGCCAGCGTCTACGGCTTGCCCTCAGCCGAAGTGCCGAGAAGGTCTATCGGCGACGACTGGATGTGAAGAAGAAGAAGAAGAAGAAGACCCCCTCCTCGATCCTCCCCCGCTCCGCGGGAGAGGACGCCCCCACCCTCTCGTCCTCAGGCAGTCTTCTGTAGCTCCCCCTCTCCCGGGGCGGGTGTGCTTGGGAGGAGCGGGAGAGGGGGTTGGTGGGTGAGGGCTCCTTACCCTACCGCCCCGTCGTCCCCAGCACGATCTCCACCCGGCGGTTTCTCGCCTTGCCCGCGTCGGTGGCGTTGGGCGCGACCGGGTTCTCCTGGCCGTGGGCGAAGATGCGGACGCGGCCCTCGGGGAAGTTCACGGGCGACTGCCGCTCCAGCCACTCCTTCACCGCGAAGGCCCGAGCCTCGGACAGGTTCATGTTGGACTGCGGGTTGCCCACGTTGTCGGTGTGGCCGTGGATCTCCACCGCCGTGCCGCCCGCGACCAGCAGGTCGTTCAGGAGCTGCTGCAGCTCGCGCTGGGTGCTGCCGGTGAAGGTCGACCGGCCGCTGTCGAAGTTGATCTGCCAGGCGCGGCGGCTGACCACGTCCCGCACCGGAGCGCTCGACTCGAAGGTCGGCTGCGCCGCGGCCACCTGGGTCTGCGTCGGCGCCTCCCGCCTGGCGATGGCCTCCACGTACGAGGTGTCCAGGATCTCGTTCACCGGCTGGAAGTCGGGGACGAGGTCCGGATACTGGTCCACCACCATGTTGCCGAACACGGTGTAGGTCGCGCCGAACAGGTTCGCCGAGCCGGGCACCAGGCCGTACAGCAGCATGTTGTCCGCGAGCGTGTTCACGGACGAGCCGCCGAGCTCCACGTCCAATCCCTGCCGGTCTTTCTCGACCACCACGTTGAAGTATTTCTGCCAGTAATCGGCATCGGCTCCGGACTCCTCGTAGACGTCGGCGCTGATCTCCGCGGCGCGGCGGAACGCCTCGCGGTTTCCCTTCACCTGCGCGGAGCCCTGGAAGATGGCCGAGAGCATGCCTTCGACGGTCTCGCGGTTGTCCCGCATCCACTTGTCGATGCCGATGATCGTGTTCGGCATCTGGGAGCTGTACTCCTTCGTGGACACGATCGAGACCAGGCCGCCCTTCTTCTGCGCCACGGTCACGTCGCCGGGAGTCCAGGTGACCACGCTGTCGACGCAGACTTTGCGCCGCTCGCCCGTGGCCTGTCCCTGGTTCACCACCGGACGGGTCTCGCAGTAGCCGGCGATGTACTTCTCGGCGGCGTCGATGTAGTCCGAGGCCGCGACCCAGTTCAGGCAGTTCGGGTCGTAGGTCTTCTCGTCCGGGTTGTTGCACAGGCCGTTGTCACCCAGCCACTTCTGGGCGATGTTCCAGTCGCCGTCGCGGAGGTAACCGGCGACCAGGCCGCCGCGGGAGCTGGCCGGAGTCCGCTTCCAGTCGGGCGGCCCCATGAACTTGTCCTCGCCACGGGAGTAGCCGGCCGAGCCCACGACCTTGGCCTGGTACTCGGGGCCGAGGCGCCGGAGCTGGTCGTTGATGCCCTTCAGGAAGGCGGCCGCGCCGTCGCCCATGATCGCCACGAAGTGGGTCCCCTTGTCCGGGTTGCGCTCGCCGCGCTCCAACTCGGTGGCGAAGGTGACCAGGGCCTCCTGCATCTTGCCGGCGTCATCCTCCCGGATGAGCTTGAGGTTGACGCCGTTCTTGCACATCAGGCTGCCTTCGGTCGCCTGCTTGCCGCCGGTGGCAAGCATCATCCCCATCTGGGAGTTCCAGGCCCAGTGGAAGAAGCGGACCTCGGGCCGGTCGTCGCAGCCCGGCCCTTCGCCAGGCAGGGCCACGTTGGCGACCTGCTCGGCCGAGCTGCCCTGCGGAAGGTCGGGCAGGTCGGCGCGATCGGGCACAACGGAATCCCGCCCCTGGGCCGCAGGCGCGATCTTGTCCATCAGCCCGGGCGCGAAGCGCCGGACGCTGAAGAACGCAGCCACCAGCAGGGCCACGACGATGATCAGCTTCCCAAACGGGGTGAGCTTCATTTCAGTTTTCTCCTTAGCTTTCCGAAGGCGTCAAGCGGAAGTAGAAGCCGACCAACGGCTCAAGGCGGGGTCCATGTCGCCCATCAGCTCGTTCATCGCCGGCTTCAGGGATTCGACGAAACGCTCCGTCTCCTCGATCTGCTCGACCACGCTGCTCATATAGCCCGCGATCTCGGTGGCGCTGAACTGCGACGCCGTCACCCGGCCGAGGATCACCTCGAATACGTCCAGGAAGGCGCCGAGTTGCGCCACGCAGGTCTGGTCCCTCTTCTGGCATTCTACCAGCAGCTCCCGCTGCTTCTCCAGGATGCTCACGTGCCACTCCCGGGTGCGGGCCGTGGCCGGCTCCTTCTTCGCCAGGGCGCGCAGGCGCTCGATCTTGCGGTCGATCTCTTCCAGCCGCTGGTCCACGGAGGGCAGCGCTGCCGCCGCGGGCTCGGCCTGCCCCTTCTGAGGCTTGCCCTTGGTCACCCGCTCCCAGCGGTTCTGCGCGAACCCGGCGGGCGGCGGAGGCGGCGGTGACGACGCTTTCCCCGCGGCCGGGAACGAGACCCCCGAATCGTCCAGGCCCGGCGCCGCCGGCCGGACGTTCGACAGGATCTGGAGATAGATCACCCTCTCCCGCACGAAGTGCAGGTAGGCGGTCAGCATGTAGTTGAGCTGCTGGAGGATGCCGCCCGAGTCCTCGCCCCGCTCCCGGAGGACCTTGGCCACCCGGTCGCGGATCTCGATCAGCCGGCGGTAGACCTGCATGTAGTCCGGCAGCGCGCCGCGGCGGATCCACTGGACGACCGGCGGCTCCTGGAGCTGCGCCTCGATCTTCCGGCGCAGGGTCTCGCGCTCGGCCTCGATCCTGGCCTCCTGCTCCCGGCGCTCCTCCTCCAGGATCTGCTTGTGGATCGACTTGTTGGTCGAGGCGAACACCGTCCAGCCGGTCGAGCCCAGGCCCCAGAGGATCAGCGGCAGCGGGTTCCAGAGCGCCGCGGACGCGGCCACGCACACCGCGCCGGAGATCATGTTTCCCGGCGAGGTGACCGCCTTCTTCAGGCTTCTCTTCCAGATAGTCTTGGCGTCCATGTCAGAGTCGGATCAGAGCGAGGGGAACCTTGTGCGGATCTCCCGCAACGTCTCCAGGAACACGGGCTCGGTCGCGATCCCGTCCCTCCAGGCGAGTCCCCGCTCAATGAGATTGTAGCTCTCCTTGATCCTGGCGCCAGGGATGACCTTGCCTTCGGCGTCCCGGTCCCGGCCCATGAGCCAGATCGTGTCCGCCACCTCCAAGGCCGCGCCGATGTCGTGGGTGACCACCACGATCGTGTTCAGCTCGTGCATGCAGGCCACTTCGTTGAGCAGCTCGGCGACCCGGTCGATGGCCATGGGATCGAGCCCGGAGAACGGCTCGTCCAGGAGCAGGAAGTGCTCGCTGCACATGAACTGCTGCGCGATGGCGACCCTCTGCTTCTGGCCGCCGGAGAGCTGCACCGGGTAGAGCCCGGCCCGGTCCAGGAGACCGAAGCGCTTCAGGTACCCCTGGGCCTTCTCCACGGCCGCGGCATGGGAAAGCCCCGCCCTCTTGCCCGCCACCAGGAGGTTGCCCATCACGGTGCGGTGCATGAACAGGGGATAGTGCTGGGCCACGACCCCGACCATCCCCCGCTGCACGGGCACCCCCTGCTCCCCGATCAGCACCCGTCCCGTGTCCGGCCTGTCCAGTCCGGCCAGCACGCGGAACAGGGTCGTCTTGCCTACGCCGGACGGCCCGAGCAGCCCGACCACCTGGCCGGCAACGGCCCCGGGCCGGCGGACATCTTTGACCTCCAGGTTCAGGTCCCGGAGGATCGGGTTGCCGCCGAGCGTGACGTTGATGTCCTCCGCCTTGAGGAGGGTCGCTCCATGGGTGTATTCGTGGACGACCATGTTCTACCTCCTCTTCTCCAGGACCATCGAGGCGTAGGGGAAGAGCAGGCGGTGGACGGCGCCGATGGCGTAGTCCTGGATCAGCCCGATCAGCAGGATCATGAGCTGGATCGCGAACACCTCCGCGAGCCGGAAGTGCTTGTTCTGGTTGAGCAGCATGGCACCGATGCCGCCCTCGGAGCGGGAGATCCCCTCCACCATGGTGAGCATCATCCAGCCGATGGCCGCGTTCTGGCGCAGCACCTCGATCGCCTTGTCGGCGGTCCCCAGGACGACGACCTCCCAGACCACCGTCCACTCCCCCATGCGCAGGGTGCGGGCATGGTCGAAGCGCTCGCGGGGGATCTCCAGCACCACCGACACCATGGAGGTGACGTAGAAGACCGTCAGGCCGAAGACCAGCAGCGACAGCTTCAGCGGCCGGCCGCCGCCCACCATCAGGGTGAAGACGAAGGTCAGGCCGATCAGGCCGAGGAACCGCCCCTTGGAGATGGCGAGGGCGATCGGCCGGAAGAACGGCAGCACGGTCAGGTACGACAGCAGGAGGGAGATCGCGAGGCTGAGCGCCAGCGCCTGGAGGTTCAGGGTGAAGCTGGTCCACAGCTCTCGGGCGAGCCCCTGATTGAACCAGAGGCCGTGGAGCGCCTGCAGCACTTCGTCGGGCTGGGGCAGCACCTTGAACGGCGAGTAGATCCAGATCGTGAGGAACACCGCCGCCTGGAAGGCGATGATGATCCAGAGGGTCTTGCGCGAGATGGCGCGGTTCGGGAGGAATGACTGGGTGATCGCGTTCACAGTGGGGGCGGATTCTATCCCATCCGCCGAGGGGGTCCAGGGATAGGATACGCAGGCCCCGGAAGAAGGTTGTGAGCTGCCGCCGCTGGCGCCGTTCGCAATCCGCGGCGTGCTACCATGGAGCGGCGACGAGTTGCGCCTCGCCGGGTTTCGTGATCTGATCCGGATACCCCATCGGGGAAAGGAGGCATGCATGGGCGCGATCCCGCTGTATCATGAGGAGATCGAATACCCCACCTCCGACGGAGAACCTATCGCCGAGACCGGGATCCACCTCGATGTGATCTTCGAGCTGGTGGATGCGCTGGAGCGCCGCTACCGCGATGTGCCGGACGTGTGGATCCAAGCCAACTTCTTCCTCTGCTACGAAGAAGGCAACCCCCGGGCGTTCGTCTGCCCGGACGTGGCTCTCACGCGGGGTATTCCAAAGGGACTCCGCGACAACTATCTCCTGTGGCAGGAGCGGGCCCCCAGCCTGATCGTGGAGGCCACCTCCCCCAGCACCGCCCGCGACGATCTGGGGAAGAAGAAAGGGATCTACGAACGGATCGGGGCCGAGGAGTACCTCCTCTTCGACCCCCGCGGCGAGTCTCTGAAGCCCCGCCTTCAGGGCTATCGGCTGGAGGGCAGCCGGTACATCCCCATTCCCTCCGAGCCTGACGGCTCGCTCCTCAGCCGCACCACGGGACTGCTCCTCCGTCCGGAAGGCTCGCGGCTCCGCCTGACCGATGCCGCCACCGGCGAGCCCATCCCCTGGCGGGATGAGGCTCACAGGATGTGGGAAGAAGCCGAGGAGCGCGCCCGCCGCCTGGAGGAGGAGCTCGCCCGTCTCCGCACGCAGTGAAAGCGACCTGCTTTTCGCAGCCAGCCTCCCGAGCCATCTCGTCCGTGAAGCGCCTGCCCGAGTTGAAGCGCAAAGCCGAAGATTGAGCGCCGCCTCTCGGTCGATTAGGATACGGACGGATGCTCCGTTCCATCGCCCTGTTCCTGACCGCCGGTATGCTGGAGATCGGCGGCGGCTATCTCGTCTGGCTCTGGCTCCGGGAGGGGCGGTCCGGCTGGCTGGGCCTGCTCGGCGGGATCTCCCTGTTTGCCTACGGGATCGTCCCGGTCTTCCAGCCGGCCCACTTCGGCCGGGTGTACGCGGCCTACGGCGGGCTCTTCATCGGCCTGTCGCTCCTCTGGGGCTGGTGGATGGACGGGCGCAAGCCCGATGCCTGGGACGTGACCGGCGCCCTGATCTGCCTGCTGGGCGTGATGGTCATCATGTACGCGCCGCGGGGGAGTTGATCCAGGGGAAGGAAAGGGGACCCTCGGGCGAGGGTCCCCCCCATGAAGCCGAGCCTCAGCTCACCGGCAAGTCTTGCCTTTGCAACTGTTCGAGCAGCACTGGCTGTTGCTGGTGCAGGCCGCGCCAACCGCGCTGCACGAGCCGCCGCTGCCCGGGTTCAGGAACGGCGCAAGGCCGGGGAAGGAGACTGCGAAGGCGCCGTCGACCGTGGCGTTGTTCCCGGCATCGCAGACGTCGTTGAGGTTGGTGCCGCACGCCCCATAGAGCTGGCCGACGATCTGGCCGGCGTTATTGACGACCGGCGAGCCGCTGCTGCCGCCCTCGGTGCCGCCTACGGTGTCCCGGCTGTAGATGAAGTTGCCGCGATTCAACCTGCGGCAGGTGGGCTTGCTGGTGTCGACCACCCCCTCCGAATAGGCCTGGGGCGAACCCGAGGGGTGGCTGATGCGGTAGAGCGCCAGGTTGTTGGTGTTGGCGACCGGCGTGCTCAGCCAGCCAAGGTAGGTGGCCACCCCGTCCGGCGTCGCCGGTGCCGAAGACAGCCGCAGCAGCGAGTAATCGGTGGTCGTGCCGGTTGCCAGGAGGGTGGCGCCGACGGTGTCCCCGGCGTTGTTATAGGGCTGTGTGCAGTTGGGGTTGCTGCAGGTGGTGGCGTAGTCGAAGTAGGTCTCCACGCTGGAAGCTTCCCCGCTGCTGTTGACGCAATGATTGGCGGTGAGGAAGTAGGGGATGATCGAGGTGGCGACGGTGTCCGCGACCAGGCCGCCGGTGCAGATGAAGAAAGAGCCCCCGGACTGGAACAGGATGCTGGCCACCGCGTCCTTGGCGGTGTTGACCACGGTGCTCGACTGGCACGAAGCATTCACCACGCAGTCGGCGTTGCCCGCGCACAGATTGCTGGCCTGGGCGGTGAAGGCCCTGAGGTCGTTGAGGTCGAACACGCCTTTGGACCCGTAGCGCGGAGCGGCGAAGCGGGCGCCCATGACGCCGACTTCCGCCAGCGTCAACTGCGGGGCGCGCCCGCTGTCTGCCGGCGAGTGGACCTGAAGAAGAAGCTGCTCGCCGAAGACCGTGTTGGTGTGCAGGACGCCGTCGCCGAGCGGGCCGCGGCCCCTGTAGGGGCCGAATGCCTGACCCGCGAGGTTGTAGACGTAGAGCTCTGCCCCCTTCGGCAGGTCGACTCTGGTGAGGTGGAGGCGGAGGGCGGTAGCGCCGGGGACCCGCACCGCGGCAGTCCAGACGAAACCGTCATCGCCGGTGCCGCGGGCAGCGCCCAAGGCCAGGCCGGCGGTGCTCTGGCCGAGCGAGCGGGCGGACGAGAAGTCGATGACCGTTCCTACCTTCTTGGCCACTCCGACCATGTACTTCCTTTCGACGCGGCCGGTGTCGTCGATCTGGTGGCGCTCAGCCTTGGTGAGCTGGAGCACCATCGGCTGGGCCAGCGCCTTCCCGACCCGGCCTGCGGCCAACCGCTGCTGCAGCTCCTGCATCTCCGCGGCGCGGGCGCCCGGATCTCGCGGAGTGCCGACGACTTCCGGGCTGGCCTGCGGCCCCAGGAAGTCGAGGGGCGGCGCGGCGAAGCCCGGAATCGCCACCAGAACCAACGCAACCAGACCAAAAAAGACCATGTGCTTCATGAAAAACCTCCTTGGCTCCCCGATCGGGAAGCCATCGGTTTCATTCCGCCCGGATGGCGGGCGGAAGAGAACAAACCGGGTGATGTGAGGCAAGTGTGGTGAAGCACTTTCACCGATGATGGGTGTCTTGTACTCAGCCAACGTCATCCTCAATAACAAGTGTGCACCCAACAGCCCAAACCGGGAACTTCGGGCGCGCCTCCCCCGGCTGAAGCCCGAGCACGGCGATGGAGCGCCGGCGTTGGCTTCCGAACCGGGCCACGAGATCGTAGAGGGGAGCCCAGAGGGTGTAGCGAACGCGGTTCCAGGCGGTCAGGTTCACCAAGCCAGTCTATATTGGCTTTTTGATCTGAAACGATTCGCAAGCTCCGGTCATCCAAGGGCGAAGGTTCGCCGAAGAATCAGGACCGTTCCACATCTCTTGGAGGAGGCATGTCGTGAGTGACAAAACGAAAAGCGTGCAGGAAAACGCCCAGTCAGAAGTGCTGTTCAGTTTCACTGTCCCCAGCGTGGCGTACATCTCCAGGCCGGCCATCAAATACTACGGCCTGAATCTCCAGCCGCTCGCGGTCCTTGCCGAGCTTGCCATCGAGGTTCGCGGCTCCCGCGCCGGCGTGACGCAATTGACGCATCACAGCGTAGGCCAGGAGCAGAATGTCACCGAGATCTACAGGCCGCTCAACGTGCCGCAGGGCTCGGCATTCCTGGATGGGAAGGTCTACTTCTTCGGGTTCAACAGCAATCCGGATCCGCAGGAATCGCAGCAGCCCGTCGTCCGCGTGGCCGTGCTTGGCCTCACCCGCGACAACCAGTTCGGCTTCTTCCGCGTCATCGACACCTTCAACGGCGGGCTCCCGGGCGTCGACTCCTTCCAGACGAGGAGCCCCCTGTTTCAGATCTGGTCCTGCCCGGTGGCCTTCCCGCAGCCGAGCCCCTCGAAGGAATATGGGCCGTTCTACTTCAAGGATCTGGTGATCGAGGCCGGCTCGCCGTCCGCGCTGGGCTGACGGCGCAGCGGCTGAGCTGCCGGTTCTAGGCGTGCCACCGCTCCCGCATCCGGTGCACCCACTGGTAGAAGGTGGGCAGCGCCAGCAGGGTGAAGAGGGTCGAGGTCACGAGCCCGCCGATCATCACCACCGCCAGGGGCCGCTCGATCTCGGAGCCGTGCAGGTTCAGTACGAGCAGCGGCAGGAGGCCGAGGATCGCCGTGCCCGCGGTCATCAGCTTGGGACGCACGCGTCCGATCGACGCCTCCCGCAGGGCTTCCTCGAAGGGGCGCCCCTCCGCGATCAGGGAGCGGGTCTGGGAGACCAGCACGAGGCCGTTCTGCACCGCGATGCCGAAGAGGCCGATGAGCCCCACCAGGGAGGAGACGTTCCAGGTCTCCCCCGCCAGCCAGAGGGCGAGGATGCCGCCCACGAAGGCGTCCGGCAGGGTGGCGAGGATCACCATCGTCTCGGCGAAGGAGCCCAGGGCCAGGTAGAGGAGCACGAGGACCGCCAGCAGGGCCACGGCAATGGCGAGGCCGAGGGAGCGCAGGGCCCGCGCCTGGTTCTCCACCCGGCCGCCGATATCGAAGAAGTAGCCGGTGGGCAGCTCGAGCCCCGCGGCCAGGCGCTCGCGCACCTCGGCGGCCGTGCTCCCCAGGTCCCGGCCGGCGACGCTTGCCTCCACCGCGATCCGCCGGCTCCCCGCCTCGCGCTGGATGGAGGCGGGGCCGAAAGTCCGCTCCACGCGGGCGAGCTGCCCCAGGGGGATGCGGCTCCCGTTTCGACCGTCGATCAGGAGCGCCGAGAGGGCCGAGAGGTCGCCGCGCCGGTCGTCCGCGAGCCTCACGACCAGGTCGAAGCGGCGCTGCCCCACCCAGACCTGCGAGACCTCTTCCCCGGCGAGCCCGATCCGGAGGGCGTCGACCACGTCCGCCGGAGCGAGCCCCACCCGCGCTACGGCCTCGCGGTCCACCGTGATCCGGACCTGCGGCAGTCCGGTCAGCGTCTCGGCCCGCAGATCGGCAATCCCTTCGACGGGCTCCATCAGCTCCCGGGCCTCCCCGGCCAGGCGGGCCAACCGATCCAGATCGGGGCCATAGATCCGCACCTGGATGTCCGCGGGAGTCCCGCCCAGTCCCTCGTCGATCCGCATCCCAAGAGGGGTGGTGAAGAGAACGGCGACGCCCGGGACCTTTTCCAGCCGTTCCCGCATCTCCTCCTCCAGCTCCTCCAGGGACCGGGAGCGCTCGGGCTCGAGCACCACGAGCACGTCCGAGATCACGTGCGGCATCGGGTCCTCGGTCCTCTCAGCGCGGCCGGTCCGCCGCACGACCTCCCGGACCTCCGGGAACTTGCGGAGCACGTCTTCCACCCGGTGATTGCGGCGGTCCACCTCCTCCAGGGAAGCCTCGGGCGGCAGGATGGTCTGGAGCAGGAGCGCCCCCTCGTCCAGACTGGGCATGAAGTCGGAGCCGACCCGGAGAGCGAGGAGCAGGGCCGGGATGGTGACCGCGAGCGAGAGCACGCGGACCAGCCCCGCCCGGCGCATACAGCGGTCGAGCAAGGGAGCGTAGACGGCCTTGACGCGGCGGATGATGGCCACGTCCTCCTCTTTACCCGGCGGTGCGGGGCGGAGCAGCCATCCGGCGAGGACCGGCACCAGGGTGAGGGCGAGGGCCAGCGAGGCGGCCATGGATGCCACCACCGCCGCGGCAAGAGGCCGGTACATGCGCCCCTCGATTCCGCTCATGGCAAACAGGGGGATGAAGACCGCGATCACGATCAGGGTCGCGAAAGCGATGGGCCGGCCCACCTCGATGGCCGCGGCGAGCACCACTTCCCGGCGCCCCTCACCCCCCTGGCCCCCCTCTCCCGCCTCCCCGCCCCCCTCCCCGGGAGAGGGGGGAACCTGCACCGGAACTTGCTCCGCGGGTGGGTGGTGGCGCCCCTCTCCCAGGGAGGGGGGCGGGGAGGTGGGAGAGGGGTCGGGGGTGAGGGCCTGCAGCCGGTGGTAGACGTTCTCGGTCAGGATGATGGCGGCGTCCACCAGCAGGCCGACGGCGATCGCGAGCCCCCCGAGCGTCAGGGTGTTGAGGCCGATACCCGCCGGCTTCAGGATCAGTCCGGCAAGGGCGATCGAGAGCGGCAGCGTGACAGTGACGATGAGCGCGGCCCGCAGGTTCCCCAGGAGGAGAAAGAGGACTGCCACCACCAGCACCGCCCCCAGGAGCACGGCGCGGCCCACGCCCCCGAGAGCGGACGAGACCAGCTCCGCCTGGTCGTAGAGGATGCGCACCCGCACACCCGGCGGCATGCTCTTCGAGAGGTCTTCGATGGCGGCGCGCACACCGCGGGCTACCGAGACCGTGTCGGCTCCGAACTGCTTGGAGACGCGGCAGCTCACGATCTCCGACCCGAGGCCGTGCGCCAGGCCGCGGCGCACGGCCGGGGCCTCGCGGACTTCGGCCACCTCCCCCAGCAGCACCGGAGTGGTATCCCGCACGGTCACCACCGTGGCGCGCAGGTCGCCGACGTTCTCCGCCCGGCCCACGGCGCGCACCGTCCACTCGACCGATCCCTGGGCCACGAAGCCCCCGGCGGCGTTCTCGTTGGACCTCTCGACCGCGGTCATCACCTCGCCCAGGGTCACTCCCAGGGCCGCCATGCGCTCGGGATCGAGCTGCACCTGGAACTGCCGCAGGTGCCCGCCGAGCACCTCCACCGCCGCCACTCCGGGCACTCCGGAGAGACGGTTCCTCACCTCGTAGTCCGCCAGGTCGCGCAGCTCCATGAGGCCGACCGTGCCGGGCTCCGCTTCGAGGACGATCTCGACCACTTCGTTGAGCCGGCCCGTGAGGCTGGAGACCAGCGGAGCGTCGGTCCCCGGAGGGAGGTCTCGGGATACCTGATTGACCCGCTCGGTGACGAGCTGGCGCGAGAGGTAGTAGTCGGCGTCCGGCTCGAACTCGATGCGGACCAGCGTCACGCCGGGCTGGGATCCCGAGCGGATGCGGCGCACCTCGGGCAGGCCCGAGAGCGCGACTTCCAAGGGGATCGCCACACCGGTCTCCAGCTCCTCGGCGCCCATGGCCGGGTTCTGCACGAAGACGCTGAAGACCGGAGTCGCGAGGTCGGGAAAGACGTCGCGCTCCAGCTCGGTGAGCCACACCGCGCCGGCCAGGGCCGCCGCGAGGGCCAGGAGGACGGTAAGGCCGGGTTTGGCGAAGGAGGCGCGAAGGATTCTTTCGATCATAAGGGCTCCTAGTGGTGGTGCTCTCCGCCGCCTTCGCCCTTCTCGGCCTCCGCGCGGAGCACGAAGGCGCCCTCGACCACGACGCGCTCCCCCGGCTTCAGGCCGGAGAGGATCGCCACCTCGTTCCCGAGGTCCCGCCCGCGCTCCACGGGCCGTACCTCGAACCGGCCCTCTCCGCGAGGCAGGAAGACGATCCATTCGTCGTCCATTCTCTGGAGGGCGGTGGCCGGCACGGCAACCACCTGTTCCCCCTGGGCGCCTGTCGAGATCCAGGCAGTGGCGAACATCCCCGGCTTCAGCCGACCGTCCTTGTTCGCCAGGACGATGCGCACGGGCACGGTCCGCGAGTGGGCGTCCACCTCGCGGCCCACCCACTCGACGGTCCCGCGGAGCTTCTGCCCCGGGAGCGCCGCCAGCGCGACCTCCGCGGACGAGCCCTCTCTCATCCGGACGGCATCTCTCTCCGGTGCCTGCACCACGAGCCAGAGGCGCGAAAGGTCGCCGATCCGGAACAGCGGCCGGGAAGGCTCGACGCTCTGGCCCCGCACCGCAAACCGCTCCAGCACCGTGCCGGAGATCGGAGAGGTCAGAGTGAAATCGGAGAGCCTGCCAGCCCTCCCCTGCCCCACTCCCAAAGCCTCGAGGCCCGCCTCGGCAGACCGCAGGTCCGCCTCCGCCTCGGCGGCTTCGGCCTCGGCCCGTTGCAGCTCGCCGCGCGACACGATCCGCTCCTCGGCAAGCCCGCGCTTCCTCTCCACGGTCTTCCGGGCGAGCTCGGCCCGGGCCTGGGCCGCGGTCCGCTGCGCCCGCGCCTGCCCCACCTCCACGCTCTGCAGCTCGGCCAGGGGCTGGCCGCGGCGCACGAGCTGGCCCGGGCTCGCGACCGGAAGGACGACCCGGGCGTGAATGGGAGAGCCCGCCTCGGCATAGACGTTCTCGTCCACCTTCAGCTCGCCGAGGGCGGTCACCCCCTCCCCTCCCGGGCGCAGCTCGGCGGGGAAGGTGGTGAGCCTCAGGTCCCGGAGCACCTCGGCATCCACTGCGAGCACCCCTTCCTCCTCCGTGTGCTCGCCTTCGGCGTGCTCCTCTTCACCGTGCTCTCCGGCCTCTTCCACATGGCCGGCCTCTTCTTTTGTCTCTCCGCCGCCGCATCCGGCGATGGGAAGAAGCAGGGCGATCCAGATCATCCAGGTCCTCGTGCTCATCGCAGGGCTCCGGCGGCCGACTCCAGCTCGAGGCGCGTCAACGAGGCGTCGAGGAGGCGGTCCAGGTAGGCGAGGCGGGTTTCCAGGATCTCGCGGCGGATCAGGAGGAGCTCTCCCAGGTTGATCTCGCCGGCCTCGAAGCTCTTCAAGGCGAGCGACTCGTTGTCGTCCAGGGCAGGAAGCGCCGTCTGCTCCAGCTCCCGCGCCGCGGCAAGACGTCGGGTCAGGGCCGAGTGCCATCCCCGGACCTCCATCTCGGCGGCGCGCCGGGAGGCGGCAAGGGCCTGGCGGAGCGCATCGGCCCGCGCCTGCCCCACCGCAAGGGTCTCCTCGCCTCGGTTGTGGAAGGGAAGGGTCACCACGACGCCAGCCGTGACGATCTCCGCCCCCTCCTCCCGCGCGACGCCGCCACGCACCCCCACTTCGGGCCGCGTCAGGGCTTGTCCAAGCAGGACCTCGGCCTCGGCCTCGCGCAGCTCCGCGGCGAGCGCCTGGAGATCCGGCCGTCGATCGAGACCCGCGAGAAGGCTTTCGACCTCCACAGGAGGACGGGCAGGAAGCGGACCGCGCACCTCGACGGCTTCCCCGGGGTCGAGACCGAGGAGCGCCTTCAGCCCGGCGAGCGTGGCGCTCCCCTCGGCTTCGGCCGAGCCCTGCCCGGCCCGGGCACCGGCCGCGGCAGTGCGGGCGCGGTTCAGCTCGAGCGCGGTGGCCTCGCCGGCCTCGTACCGCCGCTCGGTCGCGGAGAGGAGAGCGTCCGCGGCCTCGCGGCTCCGCGCGAGGAACGCCGCCCGCTCCTGAGCTGCCACGACGCGGACGAATGTGGTCCAGACGTCCCGCAGAAGCAGCCGCCGGGCATCTTCCAACTCGGCCTCCGCCCGTTCGAGAGCGGCGCGGGTCCCCGCGAGCCTCGCGGTCCGCCGGCTCCCGGAATACAGGTCCTGGCTCACGGCGGCCTCGAAATCGAAGTGCTCGTCCTCCGCCCTCCGGAGCCCGCCGTTCACCTCCAGCGCGGGGTTCTCCTGGAACCGACGCCCGGCCTGCGCCTGGCGAGCGCGGGCCTCCTCGATCCGTCCCTTCGCCAGCACGACGCTCGCGGCCTGCTCCCGGGCCAGGGCGAGCGCCTCGTCGATCGTCAACACTCTTTCCTGGCCGTAGCCGGGAAGGGGATACAGAAGCAGCGCGGCCCACGGCCACACCCATCGAAGTCTCATCGGTCACCTCTCGCGAAAGCAGGGTCGGACGTCACGCCCACGGGGACGTGCCGGACTCAAACAACGGACCTGGGATCAGACGAGAGAGGGCTTCGGGACGTGGAAGACGTCGCAGGGATTCGAAGGAAGGGTGCGGTCCTCGAACGGATTGCCGGCCAAGCCGATCTCTGCCAGGGCCACATGCGCCCGAGCAATACCGGCCAGAGCCGGACTGTGGACGCAGCACGGGCAGCACGGCTGAGGGCAGCAGTCCGGGGAAGCCGCCCAGAGGCAGTCGGTGCAGGAAGCCTCGACGGCAGCCAAGGGCAGCAGGAGCGACAAGGCAACCACCAGGACTGCGAAGCGGAGGACGGGGTGTCGCGCCATGGAAGGCGATCTTATCTCAACAACCGAGCGGAAACCTGCGGCTCGACCTGCGCCGGTCGTGAGCCACAGAAGCGGGCGCCCGGAAGCCCTTCCGCGCCGGGGATCGCCAGAAAACCTCGCGGAGAGCCTCTAAATACCGTGGACAGCCTGCCACCGCCGCGAATAGCCTCTCCGCGCCGCAAACAGGCTATCCACGCCAACAAATAGTCTCTACGGGCCGAAAACAGGCTCTCCGCGCCGAAAACAGCCTGTACGGCCCGATTTTCAGCCTCTACGCGCCGCGAACAGGCTCTACAGCCAGACTTTCAGCCTCTCTACGCCGAAAACAGGCTGTCCGCGCCGGAAAACAGGCTCTACGGGATAATTTCAGCCTTCCAGCGCCGCAGGTAGGGTGAGCGGCGGCGCTCCCCGCGTGATACACAGGGCGGGTGACCTCCCCCGCCCAGCTCCCCATCGCTGTCGTCGGAGCCGGGGCGGCGGGGACCGTCGCGGCCATCTTCGCGGCCGGAGGCCCCCGCAAGGTCCTCCTCCTAGAACGAACCCGCGACGGCGGGCGCAAGATCCTGGTGAGCGGGGGCGGACGGTGCAACGTCCTCCCCTCTTCCCTGGAGCCGCAGCGGTTCGTGACCGCCTCGTCTCCGAACACCCTGCGGAAGATGCTCCTCTCCTGGCCGCTCACGGAGCAGCGCCGGTTCTTCGAGGAGGAGGTGGGGGTCCCTCTCGCCCTGGAGGAGGAGACCGGCAAGCTCTTCCCCGTCTCCAACCAGGCCCGGGACGTGCGCGACGGGCTCCTCCGTCTCGCCGCCCGCAAGGGAGTGGAGATCGTCTTCGACGCGGTGGTCGAGGATCTCTTCCCTTCGGACGGCGCGTGGGTCGTCCGGCTGCAGGAAGCGAAGGTGATCCGCGCCTCGGCGATCATCCTCGCTACAGGGGGATTGTCCCTGCCTGGAACTGGCAGCGACGGCGCCGGCCTGCGGATCGCCCGGCGCCTAGGCCACACGATCCATGAGACCTATCCCGCTCTGACGCCGCTGACCGCGGACCCTCCCCGCCACAAGCCGCTCGCCGGGATCTCCCTGGAAGTCACCCTGGAGGCCGGGAAGCTCCGGACGAGCGGAGGCTTCCTCTTCACCCACCGGGGCTACAGCGGCCCCGCGGTGCTCGACGCTTCCCACCTCGCCGTCCGCTCCCGACTACCTTTCTATCTAAGTTGGACATCCGCCGGTGCCGAAGAGTGGGACCGCCGGCTACGGGCAGGACCGGGCGCGGTGGCCACCCCCCTCCGCCGCGCGCTCCCCGACCGCCTGGCCGAAACGCTCCTCGCGGAGGCTGGAGTCGATCCCGGCCGTCCCCTCCCCCAGCTCCGCCGCGAGGAGCGCCGCAAGCTGGTGGAGCTGCTCACCCGCTATCCCCTCCCCTGGACCGGCGACGAGGGCTATCGCAAGGCCGAGGTGACGGGCGGAGGCGTGGCGCTCGGAGAGGTCGACCCGCGCACCCTGGAGAGCCGCCTCCACCCCGGCCTCTTCCTCTGCGGCGAGATCCTGGACGCCTTCGGTACCATCGGCGGCCACAACTTCGCCTGGGCCTGGGCGACCGGGAGGGCGGCGGGGGCAGGGGCGCGACAGTAAAAAATCTATTGATACCCTTGGAAACCATGGAAAGTGAGGTCTCCCATGCGTGCCGCAGTCTACGAACGTACCGGGCCGGCTGGCGATGTGCTCACCATTGAAGAGCTACCGACTCCCACACCCGGACCCGGTGAGGTCCGCGTCAAGCTCTCCTGGTCCGGTGTCAATCCGTCGGATGTGAAGTCCCGTGCCGGCGCCCGCACGAAGACATTGCCATTTCCGCGGATCGTGCCTCACAGCGATGGGGCCGGCGTGATCGATCAGGTTGGCGATGGTGTCGATCCGGCACGCATCGGTGAAAGGGGCTGGGTGTGGAACGCGGCGTGGGGGCGAGCGCATGGGACCGCCGCAGAGTATGTCGTCCTGCCTTCAGCCCAGGCAGTCCCGCTCCCGGACGGCGTCGATCTGGCGGTGGGCGCCTGCCTGGGCATACCCGCGCTCACCGCCTATCACGCCGTGACCGTGGACGGCGGGGTCGTGGACAAGAGCGTGCTCGTCGCGGGCGGCGCTGGGGCGGTCGGACATTACGCCATCCAGTTCGCGAAGCTGAAGGGCGCGAAGCAGGTCATTGCCACGGTCAGCTCGCCGGAGAAAGCCGAGCTCGCTCGGTGGGCGGGAGCCGACCTCGTCGTGAACTACAAGACCGAGGACTTCGTGGCGAGGTGTCAGGATGCCACCGGCGGGAAGGGGCTCGACCGCATCATCGAGGTCGACTTCGCGGTCAACGCCGGCGGCGATCTCGCGGCCCTGCGGCCCGAGGGCGACATCGTCGTCTACGGCAGCGGCGCCTCGGAGATCTCCGTTCCCTTCGTGCCCGCCATCATCAAGAACGTGCGCCTGCGCTTCTTCATCGTCTACAACCTGAACCTTGACGACCGGACGCGCGCGGTTACGGACCTCACGCATCTGCTCGCAACGGACAGCCTGAAGCACAACATCGCCGCGCGCCTTCCGCTGGAAAGGATCGCGGAGGCGCACGAGCTGGTCGAGCAGGGCCGGGCTGTGGGGAATGTCGTCCTCAGGGTCGATTGATCGCCTGCTCCCCGGCATTGACGCTTTCCCCGCTCTGGCGGATCAATCCTCATAAACATTGCGGACGCAGTAGGTGTCTCCCAATCGTGCGAAGAGATCGGGAGGCGTACTCGCTGCCTCAATGACGAGGCTTTTCACTCAAGAACGGAGCCAGAGATGTCGCAGCCAGTCCAAACACCGAACATCGTGTCCGCTGAATCGAGGTTCCCCGCTCCGGCTCGCGAGCCTGCTTCCGCAGGCCAGCGCTTTCTAGCCAGTTGTCTGGATGCGCTCGTCGCAGGTGTCCCTGCGTTCATCCCAATAGTGGGATGGATTTGGGCGATCCTTTACATCTGGACGAAGGACGCCCTGCCCTTCCTCGGAGGGCAGAGCGTCGGGAAGAAGGTGCTGGGGCTTCGCGTCGTCAACATAGATACCGGCAAACCGATCAAGGGTGACTATGGAGCAGCCATTACGCGTCAACTCAGTCTTGCCATTCCGTTCTTCAACCTGGTCGATGCCTGCATGGTCTTCTCTTCGGAGGGCAGGCGCTTCGGTGACAAATGGGCCAAGACCGTGGTCGTCAAGAACAGCCCCGCTCTCGACCTGGAGGCGAAGGGATAACTGGCCGGAGGGTCTGCTGGACTCCGTCAGCGGACGGCCCGGGACAGCGGACCCTTGGGTCCACATAGGACCGCAGCTCTTCATAGCTCAGGAAGTACTCCCCGGAGGGCTCCAATCCTTCACGGACAATCGCCCGAAGGCAGCTCGGCAGCGCCCTGACCTTGGCAAGAGTGTGACAGCCTTGTGACAAGTCTCCTCGCTGGTCGGGAGCCGGCGGTCCCGGCGAGGGTTCGGATATACTCCCTCCAAGCTCCCTACCCCTCCCGGGCAGGGTCGTTTCCCAAAGGACAGGCGCGTGGCGCTGACCTCGACGGTCTACAACCTCGACGTCTCTCTGGCGGATGCCGACCGCGGCGTCTATGACGACCTCGCGCTGCGCGTGGCCCTCCATCCGTCCGAGACGCTGGAGTTCATGCTCACCCGCGTCCTCGCCTACTGCCTGGAGTACGAGGAGGGCATCGCCTTCTCCAAGGGCGGCGTGTCCGATCCCGACGAGCCCCCGGTGCGGGTCGTCGATCCCACGGGGCGCGTCAAGACCTGGATCGAGATCGGCACGCCCGACGCCGACCGGCTCAACAAGGCCGCCAAGGCCGCCGATCGCGTGGCCGTCTACACCCACAAGAACCCGGCCATCCTGCTGCGCCAGCTCGCCGGCCGCCGCATCCATCGCGCCGCCGAGATCCCGATCTACGCGCTCGACCGCGCGCTGATCGCCGACGCCGTCCCGCTCCTCGACCGCCGCACGTCGCTGAGCGTCTCCGTCAGCGGCGGGGAGATCTACCTGTCCGTCGGCTCCCGGAGCCTCTCCGGTCCGGTGACCGAGCATCGAATCGACATTACGATTTGAAAGGGAGATAGCCGATCATGATCGAGACCCTGACGCATTCCGAGACCGACCTGCGGTACCCGATCGGACGCTTCCGGAAGGTGGCGTCACTGACCCCGGCGGAGCGGGAGGCCGCGATCGAGTCCATCGCGGCCACGCCGATCCGCCTGCGCGCCGCGACCCTCGGATTGACCCCGGAGCAGCTCGATACGACCTACCGCCCCGGCGGCTGGACCGTGCGCCAAGTCATCCATCACGTCCCGGACAGCCATATCAACTCGTACGTCCGCTTCAAGCTGGCCCTGACCGAGGACAACCCTACGATCAAGACTTACGACGAAGCCCGATGGGCCGAGCTGGAGGACGGCAAGAGCACGCCGGTCGAGGTCTCGTTCGCCCTGCTCGAAGCGCTCCACGACCGCTGGGTCCGCCTCCTGCGCTCGCTCGGACCCGAGGACTTCGCCCGCACGGTCAACCATCCGGATCATGGCCCGATGACGATCGACAGCCTGCTCGGCCTCTACGACTGGCACGGGAAGCACCACGTGGCCCACATCACCCGGCTCCGCCAGCGCATGGGCTGGAGCTGAGGCGAAATGTTTCGCGGCCGGCGCCCACTCTCTTATGAGAGGGGCGCCGTCTCTCCGTTCCCCGGGAATCCCCCAACGTTCCCTGTCCCCCCGGCGGCGCTCCTCTCTTCCTTCTCTGCCGGCAGGACTATCCCCGCCGGCCGGACCGGGGTGGTCCGAACATCCCATGGATCGCGGACGCGGCTGTCCTTAGGCTGTTTGCAGCCCTCCCCGGGATGATCTCGGGGCCGGACCGACAAGGGGAACAACTCCATGGCCATTTCGCGCTTCCAGCCCGCGGCCCTGCTCCTCGCCGCCCTGCTGCCGGTCTCTTCGGCAGCCCAGAACGATTGCCGGGTGACAGGGCTGCGCGTGCCCATGCCCGACGGAGTGCCCGCCAGGATCTACTCCGGTATCAACAATGCGCCGATCTCGGACCATGGCGGATACACGCGGCCACACCAGCTCTACGGGCTCGATTTCCTCCCCGTGACGCCAGCCGTCCAGGATGTGGTGGCGCCCCTGACCGGGACGATCTTCTGGAAGACGGACGATGCGCTCGGGCTCAAGTTCACCAGCATCAACGGCTATCCGATGAACATCACCCTCGCGCACTTCGCCGCCGAGGGCGACTTCGGCGAGATCGCGACCAGACACGAGCCCCAAACCCGCTGCGGCAATCTCGTCAACGTTCTCCATTACCACGATGACGGCACCGACGTGCCGACGAAGACGTTCACCAAGGGTCAGACGATCGGCACGCGGCAGTCGGACCACATCCACCTCAGCCTCGATCTCTATGACACGAGCCTCCCCTATCGCATTCCGGTGCCGTTCGTGAAGGGCTGGAAGCTTCCCGGCTACACGCTCCCGGATGACTTCCGGATCGAGGGCCGAGCCTTTCCGCCCCACTTCGATGTAGACGGTCTGGGCCGCGAGGCCAACTTCTATTTCGAGCCCGAGCTTCCATTCCGCTGGTACCAGCACTGCAACATGGCAGTGCCTCCGCCGGCCACCCCCCAGTCCAGCGTGCCCGTCAACCGCTGGATCGCCTCCTACTACATCATCAACACAGGCAGCATGTTCAACCCCGAATCCGTGCCTTCCTACTACCGCGTGTTCAAGCGGGCGACGAGCGATTTCGACAAGCTGGACTTCGATGCGGATTCGGACCTCTGGAACACGATAACGAGCTGCCCCTGGGACCCGGCTGGCGACGACCAGGCAAAGGACTGGCCTCCATGCACGCTCATCACGCGCAACGACGGCGAGGACAAGACCCGCTTCATGACCCGCTTCGAAAGCACCTTCGACTTCGGCACGGAGCGGGATTTCGACTTCGAGGTGGAGCTCACCCACTCCGTCCATACCTATATCGACGGCCAGTTCATCCCCGAGCTGAGCGGCACCGGGCCGACCAATTTTTCGCCGCCGCTGGTGAAGACCCACACGCGCACCCTCGCCGGCCAGCACAAGATCAAGGTCGTCTATTTCATGTCGGAACGTGAGGACGAGCAGGACACGCGGGCGCGCCTGCGGTTCCGGTGGAGCGGTCCGGACGAGGTCTGCGACGGCTCGGACAACGATGGCGACGGGCATGTCGATGAAGGGGACATCTGCCAGTGCACGCTGGGCGTCTACGACGAACACACCTATCGCTTCTGCAATACCAAGGTCGACCAAGCCACGGCGGGCGCCGCCTGCGCCGCCATCGGCTCGCACCTCGCGAAGGTCGAGACTGCGGCGGAGAACACCTGGATCTCTTCCCAGAGCCCGGCGTTCGAGCGCTGGCTCGGGCTCACCGACATCGCCCAGGAGGATGTCTGGCGCTGGCACGACGGCACGCTCCTCAACTACGAAGGCTGGGCTGAGAAAGAGCCGAACGGCGGCACGAACGAGAACTGCGGCATGATGTGGCCGGGCGGGTCCTGGAACGACCTCAACTGCGCCTGGACCTTGCGGTTTGTCTGCGAGGAGTAGCGCCAGCTAACTGCGGCAAAACCTCCTCGTCCTATCCTTCGTAACAGGTCCAACCCCTTGGACGGAGGATCTCCATGCGCCGAACGCTCGTCATCGCCGCCGCCCTCGTCAGTCTCGCGTGGACTGCCGCTCCACCTCCCACCGAGACCCGGCCCGTCCGCGAAGTCCTCCACGGCACGGAGGTCATCGACCCCTACCGCTGGCTCGAAGGGAGCGCGGCGCCCGAGATGTCGAAGCCCGATCCGGAGCTCGACGCCCGGGTCGGCGCCTGGACCGACGCCCAGAACGCCTGGGCGCGCTCGGTCCTCGACAACCTGCCCGGCCGCAAAGAGCTGGAGGCGCGCGTCAAGGCAGCTACCGGCAAGTCGGGCTTCCGCTCCGCTCCCATGGTGCGCGGCGAGAAGCTCTTCTTTCTCGTCGGAAGCCCTGAAAAGAACCAGCCGGTGCTCATGATCTCGGAAGGCGACGCCCAGGCCCGCCCCCTCGTTGACCCCAACCTCCGAGACCCGAGCGGCCTCACCACGATCGGCTGGTTCATGCCGAGCCAGGACGGCCGCCTCGTCGCCGTGGGTCTCTTCCGGTCCGGCGACGAGAACGCCACTCTCCACCTCGTCGAGGTAGAGACCGGCAGATGGCTGCCGGACGAGATCCGCAACCGGGTCCGCGAGGTGGACTGGCTGCCCGACAGCTCGGGATTCGTCTACAACAACCTGCAGGAGCTGAACGATCCCTACTCGCGGCGCATCCGCTTCCACAAGGTCGGGACCGATCCCAAGCAGGACCGCGTTCTCCTGGAACAGCCGAAGGAAGGACCCGCGGCCTCGACCTGGGGTCCTTTCGGCCGGCTGAGCCGCGACGGCCGCTGGCTCGTGCTCGGGCAGTGGACCGGCAGCAACTCGAACGACCTCTGGGTCATGGACTTCCGCCAGTGGCTTGAGGATGGTAAAGCCGAGCACCGCCCCATCGTCGTGGGGCAGAAATCCATCAACGGACTGCCCGACGTCTACCGCTATGCCGACCCGATCGTGGGCGACACCTTCTACATGAGCACCACCCTCAATGCCCTCAACCGCAGGGTCGTGGCCGTGGACCTGAAAGACCCGTCGCCGGAGCGCTGGCGCGAGCTGATCCCCGAGCGCAAGCAGGCCCTCGTCTACATCTGGCAGGTGGGCGACCTCCTGGCCGGCATCTACCTTCACGACGCCAGCACCCGGATCGAGCTCTTCGAGCTGGACGGCACACCCCGGGGTCCCCTGGCGCTGCCCGGCATCGGCTCGGCGGACCTCGCCGGCAGCCCCGAGAGCCCGGTCGGCTACCTTTTCTACACCAGCTTCAACGAGCCGCCGAGCCTCTACCGCGTGAACCTGCGCACCGGCGAGAGGACGCTCTGGTGGCGGGAGGAGACCGCCTTCGATCCCGCGAGCCTGGAGGTGAAGCAGGTCTGGTACAACTCGAAAGACGGCACCCGGGTCAGCATGTTCGTGGTCCACAAAAAGGGATTGAAGCTCGACGGCTGCAACCCCACGGTCCTGGAGGGCTACGGCGGCTTCGCCATCCCCATGACCCCCTTCTTCAACAGCGGCCAGCTCCCCTGGTTCGAGGACGGCGGCGTCTTCGCCATCGCCAACCTGCGCGGCGGCGGAGAGTTTGGCGAGGCCTGGCACGAGGCCGGGATGTTCGAGCACAAGCAGAACACCTTCGACGACTTCATCGCCGCGGCCGAGTGGCTGATCGCCAACGGCTACACCCGGCCGGAGCGGCTCGGCATCACCGGCGCCTCCAACGGCGGCCTGCTCACGGGCGCCGCGCTCACTCAGCGCCCGGAGCTCTTCTCCGCCGCGGTCTCCGGCGTGCCGCTCCTCGACATGCTCCGCTTCCACAACTACCTGCGCGCCCGCAACTGGGTGAGCGAGTACGGATCGAGCGCCGATTCGAAACAGTTTCAATACCTCCGCCGCTACTCGCCCTACCACAATGTAAAGAAAGGGACGAAGTACCCGTCCGTGCTCCTGACCGCGGGCGAGCGCGACGAGCGCGTCCATCCGCTCCACGCCCGCAAGATGACCGCCCTCCTCCAGGCCTCGACAGCGAGCGATCCCGCGCAGGAGCCGATCCTCCTCCAGGTCGAGCGCGAAGCGGGCCACGGCATGGGAGCGCCCGTGGACATGCAGCTCCGCAAGCTCGTGGACGAGATGGCCTTCTTCCGCTGGCAGCTCGGGATGGTCAGGGAGTGCGGGAGGCCCCTCACCCCCTGACCCCCTCTCCCATCCCCTCCCACCGGCCGGGAGAGGGGGAAAACGCGGGAGGGGGCGCCCCTCTCCCGGGGGAAGGGAGTGCGATGGGAGAGGGGACGGGGGTGAGGGGCCTGAAATTCCCGGGCCCCTGCCCCCACTCCTGACTTTAAGGAGGTGTCGTTCCATTCGACAGAGCCCATGTACGCGTCTCCAGAGGTTCGGGAAGGGATGAGGCCGCCAGTGGACCGGCCGGTCCGTCCCGAGCGCATCGGTCCTTATCACCTGGAGCGCAAGCTCGGCTCCGGCGGCATGGGCGTGGTCTATGCCGCCTGGGATGAGCGCCTGGAGCGCCGGGTCGCCCTCAAGAAGATCCTGTCCGACGTGGCGGACGAGCCGCTCCGGCGCGAGCGCTTCCGCCGCGAAGCCCGCGCCGTCGCCAAGCTCAGCCATCCCGCCATCGTCCAGATCCATGACCTCCTCGAGACTCCGGAAGGCGACTGGATCGTCCTCGAATACGTCGAGGGAGCCACCCTGACCGGACGGCTGCTGCAAGGCGCCCTGGATCCCGGAGAGGTCATCCGTCTTGCCCGCGATGTGGCGGGCGCCCTCGAAGAAGCTCATGTCCAGGGCCTGCTCCATCGCGACCTCAAGGCCGAGAACGTCATCCTGGCGCCGTCCGGACGAGCCAAGGTCCTGGACTTCGGCCTCGCCAAGCTCTACGAATCCGGCTCCCCCACCGCTGAGGCGACATCGGCGACATCGCCCGGCTGCGTGGTTGGAACCTATCGCGCCATGTCTCCGGAGCAGGCCAACGGCCTGGCCCTCGACCCGCGCTCGGACCTCTTCTCGCTCGGAGTCCTGCTCTACGAAGCGGCCACGAGGGTTTCCCCCTTCCAGGCGGAGACGCCCGTCGACACCCTGACCCGGGTCTGCAACCACCAGCAGCCGCCCGTGCGCAGGCTGTGCCCGGCTTTCCCGGAAACGGTCTCGGAGCTGATCGACGCCCTGCTCCAGAAGGAGCCCGCGCGGCGGCCCCGGAGCGCGAGAGAGGTCTCCGAAGCCCTGGCCTCCGCGCCGGCCTGGGGAACGCGCACAGTCTCGCCAAGCACGGTGCGGAGCACGGTGCAGATCTCTCCTCTCCAGGAGATCGAAGGCTCCACGATCATCATGGACCCGAGGCGGCGCCGGACCCTCGGCGAGCAACGGCCGCTGACCGTGGTCTGCTGCGGATTGATGGGGCTCGACGAAGAGTCCGGCGAAACCGCCTTCCTGGATTCCGAGGCGCTCTCCGAAGCCTCGGACGCCGTCCAGGACCTCGTCACGAGCCTCTGCCACCAGCACTCCGGGACCCTGGGAGCCGCCCTCGGTCACCGGATCTGGCTTTACTTCGGCTATCCCCAGACCCGGGAGGACGACGCCGCGCGGGCCGTCCGGGCGGCGCGCGAGCTCGCCGTCCGCGGCGAAGAGATCGGCCTCGTTCCGGGCACCCGGCGGCGGCTCGCCCTGCGCATCGCCGTCCACACCGGTCCCGCCGTGGTGGTGAACCGGCCCAACCGGGAAGAGCAGCTCCAGCCCGGCGCCACCCTGGATATCGCCACCGCGATCGAGAGCGCCATGACGAACCCGGGGGTCGTGGTGAGCGCCGCCACCCGCGAGCTGATCGCCCGCGGCTTCACCACCGAGTCCCTGGCGTCCGTCTCCCTCCCGGGCTCGGACGGCGGCGTCCCGGTATTCCGGGTGACCGGAGCCGTGAACCTGCGGGAGAGCGACAGCGGCCTCTCCTCCACTCCCATGGTGGGACGCGAGCAGGAGCTCAACCTCCTCCTCGACCGCGCCCGCCTCGCGATCGGGGGCATGGGCCAGGCGGTCATGATCAGCGGCGAGGCCGGGATCGGCAAGTCGCGCCTGGCGAGAGCGCTGCGGGAGCGCCTCTCCAACGAGACGGAGTCGCCGGACTGGTGGACCGCCTACGGCTCCCCAACCACCCGCAACACTCCCCTGGCACCTGTCGTGGACCTGCTGGAGCACGCCCTCTTCCGCTGGGAAAGCCTCGATCCCAGGCTCAGGCTCCACCAGCTCGAAGACTTCCTCGCCTGGCACGAAGCCCCCCTGGAAGAGACCGTCCCCCTGCTCGCCCCGCTCTTCTCCCTGCCCTTCGAGGACGTCTATCCTCCACTGGACCTGAGCCCGGACGAGCAGCAGAAGCAGACGCTCGACGCTCTCGCCGCGCTCTTCGCAGACGTGGCGGAGCGCCGCCCCCTGGTGCTGCTCATCGAGGACCTCCAGTGGGCCGACCCTCTGACGCTCGAGCTCCTGAGCCTCCTGTTCGACGAGATCACCGGGGTGCCGCTGCTCCTCGTCGCGACCTTCCGGCCCGAGCTCAAGGCGCCCTGGGGATTCCGCGCCCAGGTCACCCATCTCGGCCTCGGCCCGCTCTCGGAAATCGAGACCGGTCTCCTGATCGACAACCTCCTCCGCGGGAGGACGATGCCGCCCCACATCCGCCAGCAGATCGTCGAGCGGACCGACGGCGTCCCCCTCTTCGTCGAAGAGATGACCCGGATGCTCCTGGAGACCGGATGGTCCGGCGACACGCCGGAGATCCCCACCACCCTCAGCGCCTGCCTGGCGGCGAGGCTCGATCAGCCCGGCCCCGCCAAAGAGGTGGCTCAGGTCGCCTCTGTCATCGGCCGGACCTTCTCCTTCGAGCTGCTCCGGAGCCTCTCCTCGCTCGATGAAGCGGCGCTCCAGCAGGGCCTCGACAGGCTCCTCCAGGGCGAGCTCGTCCATCGCCGGGGAGCCGGCCGCAGGGCCCGCTACTCCTTCAAGCACACCCTCATCCAGGATGCCGCCTATGCCTCGCTCCTCAGCCGCGACCGCCAGGAGCTGCACCGGAAGATCGCCCATACTCCGCCCCCAGCCATCAAGGACTCCCTGCGTATAGACTCCCGCGCAAGGAGACACCCTTCATGGCAGCCAGGCTGAAGCACCGCTGGAGCCTCGGGCACAACTATCTCGCCGGGATCACGGCGGACGCGTGGTGGCGGTTGCTGCGCGAGAACCGCTTTGCCGTCGATCCCGCGTACTGGCACCGCGCCCTCTTCATCTCCGCGCTCAGCCTTATGAACTCCTGGTACCGGAGGAAAGAAGAGCGGCTCCATGGCGAGACGATCGAGAAGACCGGTCTCGCCGGACCCCCGCTGTTCGTCCTCGGACACTGGCGCAGCGGCACCACCCATCTGCACAACCTCCTCGCGCTCGACGGCCAGTTCGGCTTCGCCAACACCTACCAGGTGGTCAACCCGCACACCTTCCTGACCACCGAAGCCTTCAACACGCGGCGCTTCCGCGCGCTGCTGCCCGACACCCGTCCCATGGACAACGTGGCGCTCTCCTTCGACGCGCCGCAGGAAGACGAGTTCGCCCCTACCCTGGCCTGCTTCCGATCGCTTTATCCTGGGATCTCGTTCCCGCGCAACACCGCGTTCTACGAGCGCTACCTGACCTTCCGCGGCGTGCCGCAGAACGAGATCGACGAGTGGAAGGCCGCCTTCCTCTGGTTCCTGCGCAAGCTGACCGTCCGCCAGGGCAAGCCGCTCGTCCTCAAATCGCCGCCACACACCGCCCGCGTGCGCCTGCTCCTCGAAATGTTTCCGGACGCGCGCTTCGTCCACATCCACCGCGATCCCTACACCATCTTCCGCTCGTTCCAGCACTATTACGACACGGCCGGCTGGTACACCTACCTGCAGCGGCCCGAGCTCGAAGGGCTCGACGACGTCATCCTCACGCGCTACAAGGTGATGTACGACGCCTACTTCGAGGAGCGGGCGCTGATCCCCGCCGGCCGGCTGCACGAGGTCGCGTTCTCCGACCTGGATGCCGATCCGATCGGCCAGACGGCTCGGGTCTATGAACGGTTGGATCTTCCAGGTTTCGACCGCTTCGAGCCGAAGCTGCGCGGCTACGTCGAATCGCTCCAGGGCTACCGCAAGAACCGCTACGAGCATCTGCCGCCGGAGACACGCGAGCGGGTCTCGAACGCCTGGCGGCGCAGCTTCGAGGAGTGGGGATACCCGGCTTGACTCCGCGGACCGCGCCGGGCCCCCACGGCCTCCCTGTCGTTGGAAACCTTTTCCCCTTCCGCCGGGACGTGCTGCGTTTGCTCCTCGAATCGCGCGACCGGTTCGGCGACGTCGTCCGCTTCCGGCTCGGCCCCAACATCCTCCACCTCGCCGCGCATCCCAACCACGTCCGCCAGGTCCTCCAGGAGCGCGCCGACCTCTACGACAAAGAGACGCGCAGCTCCCTCCGGATCCGGGAGATGACCGGGCTCGGCCTGCTCACCGCGAACGGCGAGACCTGGCGCCGGGAGCGCCGGCTGATCCAGCCCGCCTTCCGGCCCGCCGCCGTAGACGGTTTCGTGGAACGCATGACCGAGGCCACGGCCGCGATGCTCGATCGCTGGGAGCAGCTCAAGAACTATCCGATCGACGTCGCCTCCGAGATGATGCGCCTCACCTACACCATCGTAGGCCGGACCCTCTTCAGCACGGACGTGGCCTCCGACGCCGACGACGTGGAGCACGCCATGTCCGTCCTGCTCGGGAACACCTATCAGCGTCTCGAGCGCATCGTCGCGCCGCCCCGCTGGCTCCCCACGCGGGGCAACCTCCGCTTTCGAAAGGCGCTCGCCGCCGTGGACCGCGTCGTCTACCGCATCCTCTCCGCGCGCCGCCGGCAGCCCGCGGACGCTCACGACCTGCTGTCCATCCTCCTCCGCGAGCGGGACGAAGAGACCGGAACGGGGTTGAGCGATCACCAGCTCCGCAATGAAACGATCACGCTCCTCCTCGCCGGACACGAGACCACCGCCAACGCGCTTGCCTGGACCTTCTATCTCCTCGCCAGCCACCCCGAAGAGATGGAAAAGCTCCGCGATGAAGCGACGGCAGTGATTGGGGACCGTACCCCGGGGCCAGACGACCTCACGTCGCTCCCCTGCACCGAGCGGGCCTTCAAAGAGGCCATGCGTCTCTATCCCCCGATCTGGGCCATGGAGCGCCGCGCCGTCGAGGAAGACGATCTCGGCGGCTTCCGAATCCCGAAGGGATCGACGGTCGTGATCAGTCCCTGGGTCACGCACCGGCATCCCGGTCTCTGGAAGGAACCTGATCGATTCGATCCCGGGCGCTTCTCCGCGGAGAGAATCGAGAGGCGGCCGCCGCTCGCGTACCTTCCCTTCGGCGCCGGCCCCCGCTTCTGCATCGGCGGCCACTTCGCCATGGTCGAGGGACAGATCATCACTGCCATGGTCGCCCGGCGCTGGAGGCTGCGCCTGGTGCCCGGCCATCCGGTCGTGCCCCGGCCGGGGATCACCCTGCGAGCCCGCGACGGCATCCGGATCACGCTGGAGCCCTGGTGAGCAATCGAGCCCTGCTGCTGACCGGCGGCTCGCTGGGCGACCGCTACGGCCGGAAGCGGATCCTCGCCATCCTCCTGCTCTCCCGCCCCGGCGATCCGCCAGGCTCTCACCGACACCTTCCGTCACATCTGCCGTCTCGCCGCCCTTCTCTGCGGGCTCGGCGCCCTGCTCGCGGCCGTGGCTTTCCACCGCGCAGGAATTACAAAGACCGCGCTCGAAGTCATTTCGGACGCTTAAAAATCAATCCTATGGCTCGCGATCAACTCGAACGCTTAGGAATGGCCCGGAACGCGTTCCTCTCCATTATTTTGGATAAAATTTCATTCGAGTCCATCGGAATGGACACAAACGCATTTGAGCCGATTCCAACGCGTAAGAATGCCGCCGAACGCGCTGGCCTCCATTATTATGGATCGCAAGCCATTCGTATCCATCGGAATGGACTCGAGCGCGTTCCGCGCCATTCTTACGCGTACGAACGATTCGTAGGCGTCCGAAACGATTCTTAGCCGTTCCGGCCGATCTCAAGACGCTCCGTGAGACTTCGGTTGCGTCCTGGACCGTTCGGACCGGCCCGAATCGATCCGAGCGCGCCCGAAGCGGTTCCGAGCCATCCGGAACGATCCCGGGCACATTGATGGGATTCCGATCGCTATCACCTCGACCGCGATCTCTGACATCCGGACGGGGACGATTTTCATCTGGACGGGCACGGTCGCGGAGTCGGCGGGAACGGTCCCCAGGAAGATGGCGATGCCTCCCGTCCGGATCGGAGGGTCACCGAGGAGATGGCGGCGGTCGCCATCCAAGTGGGCACGGTCGCCATCCGGATGGGAGAGACTCCCGACGAGACGGGGATGGTCGCCATCTGGCTGGGCACGGTCACCGAATCCATGGGAGAGGTCCCCGGGGAAATGGCGAAAACTCCCATCTGGATCGGAGGGTCGCCGAGGAGATGGGGGCGGTCGCCATCCAGGTGGAGACGGTGCCCAGAGAGACGGGGATGGTCGCCGTCCAGCTCGGGAACGTTGCAATTCGCCCCGCGCTTGCCTCCTCTGGGACCGCTGGCGTCCTGCCGGCCTTGAGATAAGCACCGCGGCCTATCCGTGGCATGTCGAGCCTAGAAGCCTTCCTAGGAGATGCGTCGCAAGTCGTTGTCCTTTCTGCGCGAAGCGGGGAGGCAGTACGCCGCCATATCGGCCTATGATCAACTGTATAAGCTTCCACTCCCCCTGCCGCGAGCCTCCTTATCGGCCGGAGCCCATACCGTACTTTGATCGTAAGCCTCTCCATGTCAGAAAGATGTCCTGGGTCAGGAGGTTCGGATAGGCAGGAATCCTCTGATCTCCGGGAGCGGTAGTCAAGCTCGTGGCTTGAAGGCTTGGATTGACTCGCCACCAGCACGGGCTTAAACTCTCGAAGTTGTTGCACTCCGGGCCGTTGTAGAGGGCACACCACGTTGCCGGGCAACCGGCTCTTTTGGAGTCTGGCCTATACGCAGGACGGAAGCGCGAAGCTACACAGAGGTTATGCGGGTAACGATTTCCTCTAAGGGTTCGCCACAAAATAACTGTCTCACCTTTGAGGTGTCCCTGTCAAGAGATTTCTGTCGTATCATTGGGGGACAATGCATGTTGAGGCGGCGATCCGAAGAAGATTTGAGCTTCTTGAGAAGAACCTCGACGAGAGGACGCGTCGACTTGTCGCGGCCGCGGAGGCTGAGGCGCTTGGTTTCGGAGGAGCTTCCGTGGTGTCCCGTGCCACCGGGGTCTCTCGTCGTTCTATCCGCAGAGGTCTGATAGAGCTACGGCAAACGTCGGAGCCTCGGGCCTCTAGCAGTGGAATTCGCCAACCGGGCGGAGGAAGGAAGAAGACGGTCGATGTCGACCCAACGCTGAAGTCGGATCTGGAGCAACTCGTCAATCCTACGGTGCGAGGAGACCCTGAGTCGCCTCTTCGCTGGACCTGTAAAAGTATTCGGCGTCTGGCCGAAGAGTTGAAGCAGATGGGGCATCAGACAAGCCATCGGATGGTGTCCGCAATTCTCCATGACCTGGGATATAGCCTTCAGGCCAACAGCAAGACTCTCGAAGGAGCCGGTCACCCGGACCGGGATGCTCAGTTCGGGCATATCAACCGGCAGGTGAAGGAGTATCAGTCGACAGGTGATCCGGTGATTTCGGTGGACACGAAGAAGAAAGAGCTGGTTGGTGAGTTCAAGAATGGTGGCCGCGAGTTGCGCCCTCAGGGTATGCCTGAGAAGGTGAAGGTCCACGACTTTGTAATACCTGAGTTGGGTCGTGCCATTCCTTATGGTGTGTTCGATCTGGCGAATAACAGCGGATGGGTCAGCGTGGGCACAGACCACGATACATCCAGCTTTGCGGTGGAAACGATTCGCCGGTGGTGGAAATCGATGGGGGCAGAGGACTTTCCGAATGCCAGACGGTTGCTGATCACGGCTGATGGCGGCGGTAGCAATGGTTCCCGTGTACGCCTGTGGAAAGTAGAACTTCAGAAACTATCCGATGAGCTTGGGATGCCGATCTCGGTTTGCCACTTACCTCCTGGCACGAGTAAGTGGAACAAGATCGAACATCGGTTGTTCTCCTTTATCAGCCAAAACTGGCGGGGCAAGCCCCTCGTCAGTCACAGAGTGATTGTCAACCTGATTGCCGCTACAACAACCAAGGCTGGGCTCAAAGTCCGAGCAGAGCTCGACACCCAAGAGTATCCGACGGGACTTAAGATAACCCAGAAGGAGGTAAGAAAAGTCAACCTCCAATGCGACAGCTTTCACGGAGAGTGGAACTACACTATTCATCCCGCGGGGGAAGGACGAAACTGAGACAGTTATTTTGTGGCAAGCCCTAAGGAGGGACTATGAACTCGAGTGGTACAGCAGGGATCGACCCTTCTGTAATGTACAAATCCGTGCGCGACGAGATCCTTGAGCAGAAAAAGTGCCAGTTCAACCTCTTTGCGGCGAGCGTAACGGTAAACGCGGCTGTATTAGCCTATTCAGCGGCCTCCAAAGTCGGTCCTCTAGTCTATCTAGCTCCCATTGTGCTGAACATCCTTGCCGTCACTATCATCCTCGACAAAGCCGGGTCTATCCAACGGATGGTGGGATATCTACAACTAATGGAGAACCCTTCCAACAAGTACCTGTGGATGTGGGAGTTTCATCTAAGGCGATACAGGGCAGCTCCAGGCAGGTCGGAAGGCTTTGAGGGGTTTCGAAGGCATAGCTATGTGGTAACTGTTGCCTCGATGCTGCTTGTCCTTAATCTGCTTTGTGCGGCTCTCTACTTTCGTGGTCCATCTGCGATAGCGTTGCGCTTGGAGCCAGATTGGAGCAAGTTGGCGGAGTTCTATGGCGCAGTTAACGCAATGGTCATAGGCTTTGTTGTTTGGGGTTTCATTGTAACGATATATAGATGGGCTCAGTTGATCCTGGGTAAATCCACAAGCATGGCAGTCGAGAGGCGTTGGCGCTACGCCATCACGGGAAGGGACAACACGGGAGATCAGGAACAGGCGGCAAGTAGCGCATAACACCTCGCTGCACAGGACGGCTGACGCCGCCTGTGAGCTTCAAGGGGCGTTGGCCGGCAGTCCGCAACCCAGTAGTACATGGAAAAAATAGGACGCGACAGCATGGGAGCTGACAGTTGCCTGACTCACTAGCGCAACTCCTTTCAAGACCCCCGATAGCCCTCACTTTGGCAGGGTGTTTGGTCGCGTTGCTTTTCACGCTGACGCTCCTGGTATATTTGGCCTTTAAAGAGGGTCGCGAAATCACATTTTGGCCCCCGCGGTTAGGTCCGCGACTTAGTTCGAGCACTCGTCCCAGGAAGGTTGCGGGGCGACGACTGTTCGAATACAAGGGTCTTTATCCTGTGGACCTTGCGCCGCGTTCCAATTTACCAAGTCTCAACTCTGAAACCTACGTACACGCTCTTCGCTTCTTCCTCCAGAAGGACGTGTATGATCGCTTAGCAGCTATGGACCTTGTCTATCTCCGTGAGGACAATCGGCGCTATCTCGGGGACGTGCTGCCTACTGATTCCACAAAGCTGTATGAACAGCTCATTGATAAGTACGCGCTTGAAGAGTTCCAAGCTGCATATTCTCAAGAGACGCGCCGGCTCTTTCGGAACGTTGAGAGAATAGTTAACGACCTCGGTGATACTCTCTCGGGTATAAAATTCGAGATACTACTGCACGATGTCAGAAATCCGCTACGCTCTATCATAGCTGTTAAGAACGCACAGGAGGTTTCAGGGAGAAGACTCTATGATCCGTCGACTAGATTTGTGGTGCAATACGTAAAGCATCAAGGGAAGCATCTGATTGAGGCGATGGAAAGTGGGAGTAAGGTCGCTTACCCTAAGCAGTTCACGCAGGGCAAGAAAGTCAAGGCTACGACCACTCCACTATATGATGACGGCTATGGGCTGATCGGCATACTTTGCTTTAACATTGATATCGAGACCGTCGGAGCTCTTGACGAGGACGGGAAGCGGAACTTTTTTGCAAACTATATGCAGACTCAGGGAGAAACTCCTGAGTTCGAGCGAGAGGAGGCCCCGGTTGTATAGAACTGTCAGCCGGCCAACCCTGCCGATCGAGCGGACGGCAAAGCCGCCGCTCATCGGCTAACCCGTTAGGTGCCTAAGGGAGAATGGATGTGTTCAGCTCTGTCAATTGGTCTGGATTCATCGGGCCGCTGACCGCGTTTGTAGCTGCCTTTCTTGCCTACCTGTTGGGGCAGCGCACCTATCGCCGCCAGAAAGAGTACGAGTTGGTTCGGTCTCGGTATCTAGATGGAGGAGTCGATCGTTTCGGGGCGAATGTGGAGTATGCGCTGGGCGCTATCCGCCACAACTGGGCTCGAACGCTACAGATCCTCAAGCTGTTTCGCGACGTTCATCTCAAAGAGGCGGCGGATCTTGCCGAGCGCTCGTCATTTCGGCAGATTGAGCCCGAGAAAATCGACTTGGTAGCGGGTTACCGCGTTCAAGTATTAACCCGCGATCCTGTGTACGGCCGAGCCCATGGATTGCTATTCGGCTTGGTTAACGCGGCTGAAAACTTCTTTGTCAATGAGGTTGGTGCTCTAATCCGTCTTGCTGCAAAGGGGGATATTTCCGTCCTTAAAAAGCCGGAGATATTTGAACACGCTCTAGCTGAGGCGGCTCGCTATGAGGCAGAGAGTGATAGATATTATACGCTACTTTATCGCTTGCAGGATCTTGGACGTCTACTTGAACGCAGGCACTTGACTTTCCGTGAGATCGACAAGTTCGGCGAAGCACGCGAGGTTAAAGTTATCGGCTCAAAGCTACTAGAGCTTTTTCCTCCGGAGCCGGAGGAGGAGAAATTGGCAGAACAGGGAGCGACCGTATGAACGGCACCTAACACTGGCCTCAACCGGACCGGAACCGCGCTTCGCACGGTCCGGCCGGTTAGGCCCGCAGCGTTGGTCTCAACACGCATTACATGCGCTTCTTACCCGCCTTAGTTGGAAGTCCGAATTTGGGAATCAACTGCTTGGCCGTTATAGCACTAAGGAATAGGTCGGTAAGAGAAGAACTGCTGTTTGTATCCTCAAGATCGAGCTCTAGTTTCAATTCGACTACGAGCCCCGAATAGGTGCCAGGGCAGTGTAGAAGAATGTAGAGGAAAGGCCCGCAGTCGTGCCTCTTCTTCTGGTTTCTAGCATGCGGCCAAGGCTGTTCAGACTCTCGATTGGACGATCCAACGAAGAATTCCGGCGGCTGACTGCCTCCAGCCAGCCCCTGATACGGCTGTTTTCGAGATTCGGGCAGACCTCTCCCGTCCTGGAGGTTCTCCAGCACTGAAGGAGCGTTGAGACCTGACGCTCAGCGACTCCGATCACCGACTACGGCGGTGTGGTCGCTCACCAACTCACGAAAGGGAGCCCAGGCGGAAAGCAACCATTGGGGAATCTCGCCAGGCGATCTCCGGCTTTCAGCCTCTCCGCCGCCTCCCGGAAAGCGGCAAGGAAGTAGCCGTAAGCCTTTCTCAGCTCCTGGCGAGCGGCCTTGGTGGCTGCGTGAAACAGGGGGGCTGGCGACTTGTTCGTCTTCTCCGGACAGGTGTGTGGATGCTGGCGCAGAATGGCCTCCGGGCCGAGAGGCTCGCGACCCGTGAGTTTCCTTTCCGCCGCGGCATCGGCTTCGATCTCT
>Ga0190265_10000327_pt1 | contig 36939 bp, 26 predicted proteins | sample Popmic124T_FD_133135 | JGI IMG/M metagenome (GOLD analysis project Ga0190265, IMG submission 133135) | Populus adjacent soil microbial communities from riparian zone of Indian Creek, Utah, USA - 124 T | ecosystem: Environmental > Terrestrial > Soil > Riparian zone | place: USA: Utah | collected... | reverse complement strand
GCTGATCGGCATGTCGTTGACCAGCACGTCGTAGAGGCTTTTCTCGACCTTATCCGGGTCGATCCCCTGGCTCATCGTCAAGTTCCCCTGCGGGTCCATGTCGATGCAGAGCACCCGGTGCCCGGACTCGGCAAAGGCAACGGCAAGGTTCAGCGTGGTGGTCGTCTTAGCCACCCCACCCTTCTGGTTGGCAAAAGCAATCACCTCGGCGTGCTTGGTGGGAACCTCAGCAGCCGGCTCCTCGACGGCAACTTCATGGCGAGACGGAGCGATCAAATCCCGCGCCATCAGACGTCCGTCCCCTTCAGGCTCTTCGACGGCAGCCTCAGGCTCTTCGACCTCAGCCACCACGACGTCTGGACCCTCGTCGCTATCGACAAGCGCTTCTCCGGTGGGTGGTGTCGAGGGTGAGCCCATCGGCGGGTGAGCCGATGGGTCATCCTCGGCGACAGGACCCGCCGGCGGCAGTGCCTCGTCGTACTCGTCGACGGACCGCTCGGGTACTACTTCCTCCATCTGCTCGAGCTCCTCGACAATCGGATGCGGCTCTTCGGCGACAGGGGCTGGCTTGGACCTTCGGCTGAGAAATCCCATTGCGCGGGTATTCGCATGGCCGCCGGTTTTTCCTCCCCCACCGCAAAATTGCTAGGAATCGCCCCGATCCCAAATTTCTTGGACAAGCGGCTGATCTTCGTTACCGGCAAGGGGGGCGTGGGCAAGACCACCGTCGCGGTCGCGATGGGGCTGCGCGCGGCCGCCGCCGGCAAGCGCACGATCGTCTGCGAGGTCGCAGCGCAGGAGAACGCCTCGCGCATCTTCGACCACACCCAGGTCGGCTTCCACGAGGTGGAGATGGAGGAGAACCTCTGGGCGATCTCGATCGACCCCGACGAGTCGATGCGCGAGTACGTGCTGCTGCAGCTCAAGGTGCGGGCGATGCGGGACCTGCTTTTCCGCAGCCGCATCTTCAACTACCTCGCCGCCGCCACCCCCGGGCTGAAGGAGCTGGTCACGATCGGCAAGATCTGGGAGCTGGCCCAGCTCGACCGCAAGGTGAAGAGCGGGCGCAAGTACGACCTGGTGATCGTCGACGCCCCCGCCACCGGCCACGGGATCGGCTTCCTGCAGACCCCGCGCACCTTCGCCGCGATCGCCCGCGTCGGGCCGATCCACTCGCAGGCCCAGCAGCTGGACCGCCTGATCACCGACCACGAGCACACCGGAGCGGCGATCGTCTCCCTGCCCGAGGAGATGCCGGTCAACGAGTCGGCGGCGCTCGAGCACGACCTGCGCTCCGAGATCGGCGTCGCCGTCGACCGCGTCTACATGAACGGCCTCTACCCGGAGCGCTTCTCGGCCGAGGAGGCCGAGCGCCTGGCCGGCCTCGCCACAGGGGAGGACGGCGCGACCCGCGCCGCGGCGCGGGCGGCGCTCTCCGAGCACGGCCGCGCCCGCTCCCAGCGGGCCCAGCTCGCCCGTCTGCGCCGCCGGGTCGAGACCCCGGTCAAAGCGCTGCCCTTCCTCTTCGAGCCGGACCTCGGAGTCGAGGCGGCGCGCCAGCTGGCCAAGAGGCTGCACTGATGCCGGCGGTCGACGAGATCCTCACGGGCAAGCGGATCTGCATCTGCGCCGGCTCCGGCGGCGTCGGCAAGACCACCACCTCGGCGGCGATCGCGATGGGGATGGCGGCGCGCGGCCTCAAGGTCTGCGTGCTGACGATCGACCCGGCCAAGCGCCTCGCCGACTCGCTCGGCCTGAAGCAGCTGGGCAACGAGGCGAAACAGGTCGGCCCGGAGCTGTTCGAGCGCCACGGCATCGAGATGGAGGGGGAGCTGTGGGCGATGATGCTCGACGCCAAGGCGACCTTCGACGAGCTCGTCGCCCGGCAAGCGCCCGACGAGGAGTCGCGCGACCGGGTGCTCGGCAACCGCATCTACCAGCAGATCTCCAACGCGCTCGCCGGCTCACAGGAGTACATGGCGATGGAGAAGCTGTTCGAGCTGCACACCGAGGGCCGCTTCGACCTGCTCGTGCTCGACACGCCGCCGACCCGCAACGCGCTCGACTTCCTCGACGCGCCCAAACGCCTCACCCAGTTCATCGAAGGCCGCTCGCTGGGCGTATTCATGAAGCCAACCGGTCTGGCAGCACGGGTCGCGGGACGCGGCGCCTCAGTCGCCCTATCGGTGATGAAGCGGATCGTCGGCTTCGACCTGCTGGCCGACCTGGCCGAGTTCTTCAATGCCTTCAGCGGCATGGTCGACGGCTTCCAGGAACGGGCCAAGCGGGTCAACAAGCTGCTCGGCGACCCCAGCACCTCCTTCCTCGTCGTCTGCGGACCGCAAGGCGAGCCGATCGACGAGGCCGTCTACTTCCACCGCAAGCTGGTCGAGGCGAAGCTGCCCTTCGGCGGCGTGATCGTCAACAAGGTCCACTACCCGGCGGAGCGGCTGCGCGGAGACGGGGCCGACCTGCCGGCGGCGCTGGCCGAGCGGCTCGGCGACGAGGAGCTGGCGCAGCGGGTGGCGGAGAACTTCGCCGACTACCAGGCGCTGGCCGAGCGGGACGTGCGCAACATCGACCGCCTCGCGGCCGAGCTGCGCACGAAGGGGGTGATCCGCGTCCCCTATCTGGACGAGGACGTGCACGACCTCGCCGGGCTCGGTGAGATCAACCGCTACCTGTTCGCCAGCAGCGCCGAGCGCGAGGCGATCGCGGCCGGCCGCGCCTGAGCGGGCGAAGCGCTCTCGCCGCGTCAGTGCTGGACGAAGGAGCCGGTGACCTTCGCGTCCGCCGAGGGGATGCAGACCGCGTAGACGACGAAGGAGTTCGGCGTCGGCGTGCCGTTGTTAAACCACGCCGCCCACTGATTGGGGACGGCGCTGTTCGGTCCCTTGCGCGGTTGCGAAGCGTCCATGCTCTGGCGGGTATCGGCGCTGCTCCCCCAGCCGCCGCCACCGACGGCGACCTGCCCCCTCGGGCAGGTGACGAAGCCGCCGACCTGTTCGAAGGGCGGGATATTGAACGGCTGCGAGGTAACGTAGGTGACCTCGAGCGCCTGCTCGTCCTTGACCTCCGAGTCGCCGCATCCCGAGACGGACAGGACTGCGACAAGCGCCAGGAGGATGCCCAGCGACGCTATGCGCCTGCCGCGCTTCACCTCAGCCGGCGTGGCGCCGGTCGTGGCGGTCGTAGTTCAGCTCGCGAACCTGCCAGTCGGCATCCTCGGGAACCGGGAAGAGGTGGCGAACGCGAGGCGTGTCGATCCGCTCGCGGTGCTCGACGTCGCCCTCGACCGCGGGGAAATCGAGCGTGCTCTCCTCGATCTCCACCTCCTCCAGCCAGTTGGTGGCGGTGATCTTGATCTCGTCCTCGCCGGGGACCGGCTCGAGGATGCGCGTGTCTTCCATGTTCTCCTCCTCTGCCAGAAGCTGCTCGGCGGGATCGGGACTCGGCTCGGCGAAGGTCGGTTCGATCGGCTCGGGCTCGACGAGCTCGGGCTCGAGTGGCGCGGCCGGCTGGGCGGTAACCGCAATCTCGGCGTCGCCTTCGGCGAGGCCGGTGGCGATCAGGGTCTCGTCGGCGGCCGTGCCGAGGTCTGCGCCGAGCTCGCCGAGGGCGGCGTCGCGCAGCATCCCGCGCACGCTCTGCTCGACCCAGGTGGCCAGCTCGGCCGTGCCCGCCAGGGGGCCACCGCGCATCAGCGAACGCTCCAGCTCGAGGGCCGCTTCGACCCGCTCGCGGACGACAAGCCGGTCGTCGACGCCACCGTCGATCAGCGCCGCAGCGCGCATCGGCAGCGAGGCGCCTACCGGGCCCTTGCCCTCGAGCACGGCGCGCAGCGCCAGCAGGTGGTCGCTGATTCCCTCCATCGCGCTCTCGCGCCCACAACCCAGCTCGAAACGCCCGACCGCCCAGGAGAGAGCGCCATCGGGGTCGGGACGCGCCTCCAGCGCGGTGGCGAGCTCAACCAGCTCTTCCGCCTCGATCTCGCTCAGTTCGTAGCCGCCCGGCCGCGTGGCAGGTGCTCCCGTGACGACGCGGCGCCAGCGGTCCTCCCCGGTCGGAGCGAAGGCATGGGGGCCGAGACCGATCCCGCCCTGCTTGAAGAGTCGCATCACGCTGATCAGCTCGCGCAGCTGGCGCAGTGCCGCCGCGGCGCTGTCGGAGCCCTCGCCCTGCTCAGCGATGGCGAAGAACTGGGGTTGCCAGGAAGCGCGCTCCATTCCCTCGCTGCGCATCGCCTCGGCCGGCGCCTCGATCGCGTCGGCGCGAATGATCTGAACGCCGTGTGGAAGCGTCAGGCGGGGCAGCGGCATGCGCAGGCCGGCGAGCGGGGCGAGCAGGACGTCGGCGTCCTCTGCGTCGCGCGTCTCGGCCTCGAGCGCCGCCAGCGCGGTTTCGAGCCGCTGGCCGTCGAGGGCGAGGTCGGTGCGACCGTCCCAGAGCGAAGCGAGGAAGACTGTGAGCATGCGGGCGGCGCGCTCATCGGGCTCGATCGGCACCTGCTCTCCGCGCACCTCGAGATAGGCGGCGGCGATCCCGTTCGCCTCGACCGCTTCGCGGGCCGGGCCGAAGGCCGGCAGGGCGCGCAGCTCCTGCTCACGCTCGCGAACGTAGAGCTCGGTGCGCGGCCGGTAGCTGTAGAAGAGCGAGTCGCCGCCGTCCGCGGCGTCGACGTCGAAGGGGATCTGGTCGCCCGCCGCGACCAGGGCGCTGAGCCGAACCGCCGCCTCGGAGGCGAGCCGTGTCAGCGAGTCGTTGAGCAGGCGATCACGCACGATCCCCGCTTCTGGCGACCGTGCGGCGCTCCTGCGCCTGCACGAGCGATTGCAGGATGAGGGCCGCTAGGCGACCGCGGCTGGCTGGCGCTCGTCGGAGAGCCAGCGCTTGCCGTAGGCGCGCATATCCTCGATCAGCGGCGCCAGAGCCTCGCCCTTCTCGGTCAGCGCGTACTCGACCCGGGGCGGGACCTCGGGGAAGGTGTTGCGGGTGACGACCCCCTCCTCTTCCAGCGCCCGCAGGCGCAGCGAGAGGGTGCGCGGGCTGATCCCCTCCAGCGAACGCTCCAGCTCGCAGAAGCGGCTCGGCCCCTCGGCGAGGTCGCGAATCACGAGGAGGGTCCACTTGCCGCAAACGATCTCCGCCGTGCGGCAGACGGGACAGCGTGAGTTGGTAAGGGCGCTCATCAGCGGAATCGAGGCTGTAGTGCGGATTGCCTCGCTTCAGCGAGTGTAGCGCTATCGCTTCACTTACTGAAGCTTTGGACCAGACCGTTCCTGCGTTTCGCCGATAGCCGCCCGGCCTCTTTGCGGCTCACCCAGATCACGTCGACCTTGATCACCTTGATCTTGTAGCGGACGGCGTTGGGGCCATAGACGAAGGTGAGAGGGAAGCCGGGTTTGACTTCGAGCAGCTGGCAGCTCTCGGTGCCAGATACGCAGTGGGCGTCCCCGAAGAGCGACGTGACTTCTGGAGACACCATGAAGAGGACTTTCTGCTTGACGATGTTGACCCCCATGGTGGTGACCACCGGCGTTTTCGCGCCGGGCAGCGGGGTCAGGGCGGGCACGCGACGGCGGACTTCGGGCTCGCCCATCACCTGGCGGCCGTCGGCCTGGGTTTCGGTGCGGGAGATCTGCACGTCCGTGACGAACTCGAAGAATTTCAGCCCAGGGCCATCGTCACCGTCGACCGGCGGCGGCGCAGTTCCACCCGGCTCAGCCGGCTCGGTGGCGAGCCCGGAGCCCGATTCGGTCGTGCTCGTCACTTCGCTCTCACCGCCCGAGAGCGTCGCGCTCTGCGAGTTCAGCTGCGCACCGTTAAGCACCGGGCCGGCGTGCCGCTGCTTGAACGGGTCGGTGGGCGTGCGGTGCTGCAACCGCTTGCGGTAGTCGCGAAGGCCGGGCTTGGCCTCGACCACGGTGAAACGAGCGGCGTCGGCCTTGGAGGCGCCCGCCGTCGGTGCTTCCATCGCCGGTTCTTCGTCCGAGTCGCCGCCGAGCAGGAAGGGCACGGCGACGATCCCCACGATCAGGAGCGCGACCAGCGGCAGCAGGCGGCGCTCGCGCAGGTCCCAGTAGAGGTCGGCGAGGAAGTCCGGCACCTTCAGCTCCGGTCCCAGGCGCTTCATGGCGCACCTCCGGTGGTCGTCGCGACGGGGGCAGCCGTTTCCGCAGCGGGCGCCACTTCGGTTGCCCCAGCGGTGACGCCCTGACTGGGCGGCGTCAGATAAGTGGTGACCGCAAAGGTCGCATCGAGCTGGGGGAAGCCTTCGTTGGCGTCGGCGGCGAGGCTGAAGCCATCGAGCGTGACCAGGCGGCCGTCGACGGTGACGTCTTGGCTATCGGTCCTCACCATCGAGTCGATCTCCTCGATGAAGTCGGCGACCTCGAAGAAGCTGCCGTCGAAGACGAGGGTGTAGGGCATCACGGCCAGCCCGGCGTGGCCGATCGCCGCGCCGAGCGGCAGCAGCGAGGCTTCGGCCTCGGTGGCGGAGACCGACGTAGCGCCTATGGCGACTGGCGGCGCTTCGGCTTCGCCGCCTTCCCCGCTCAGTTCGAGGTCGCGGAATTTCACCCCTGCCCGCTCGGCGATCCGGCTGACGGATACCAGCAGCGAGATGGTGTCGTCGTCGCCGGGCACGGCCTTGCCGAGCACGACGAGCTGCCGGTAGTCGGCGGGGAAGCTCTCACGCGCTTCGGCGGCGCTCGCCGCTTCCTGGCGGTGCTGCGCCAGCGAGGCTTCGAGCTGCTGCACCTGCTCGCCGAGTTTGCTCGCCTCCTCGCGCTTCGGGCTCAGCGCCAGCATCCAGAAGGCGACCGCGAGCGCGGCGACGGCGAGCATCGCGACGATCAGGGCGTTGGACGATTTCAGCTGGAGCTTCACCTCAACCGCCTTCTTCAGTGGTTTCGCTGGAGGTTTCCGTGGCTTCGGCTTCGGCGGGCGGGGCCACCGGCGCTTCTTCGGTCCCGATCGCCGGGATCGGAGCGGCGTCGAAAGCGACGACCAGGTCGAATTTGGCGATGAAGTCACGGGTGCGGCAGTCATCCCCGCCGCCACCCGCTCCCCCGGCCGCCTGATCGTTCAGCTCGGAGGACTGGACGCCGACTCGCGTCACGCCCTCGATGTCCTTGAGCGCGGTGACGAAGCCCGCCACCGCCTCTTGGCCGTCGGCGCAGCCGCTCAGCTCGAGCGCGGGTCCCGGTGTTGCTGCGCGCAAGTCGGAGCCGCCGCCTCCACCGCCTCCACCGACCGAGACGCTCGGCGTAGCGGTCGCGGTGAGGCTGACCAGCCAGGCGTCGGAAGGAAGGATCAGCGCCAGTTCGCGCATCACCCGCTCCCAGTCGAAGCGGCTGTCGGCGAGGCTGGCGACGGTGGCGACGCGCTGTTCGGCAAGGGCACGGAACTGGGTGTAGGGCGCGAGGCGTTCGGCCCGGGCGCGAGCCGCGGCGTCTTCGACTTCGAGCGTCGCGATCTCGTCTTCGCGCTCGGAGATCTCGTTGCCGGTCATGACCAGCACCGTCACCCCGGCAAGCACGGCGACCAGGGCGCCGAGCAGGACGTAGGCCAGAGGGCCACTGCGCAGCGGGGCGTGCTGGCCGCGACGCTGCTCCTTGGGTATCAGGTTGACAGGGCGCATCTATTGCTCCAAAGCCAAGCCGTAAGGAAGGGTCAGGCGCGCCGCCGAGACCTCGTCGAGGCCGGCAAGCGCGGATGGGCGGGAGACCTCGATCGGAAAGCCGAGGCCCGCTTCCATACGCTGCGCAAGGCCGGCGATCGCGCTGCCGGCGCCGCAGAGGACGATCCGCTCGACCGGCAGGACCGCTTCCTGGGCGCCGTAGTAGTCGAGAGAAAGGCGCAGCTCGTCGACCAGCGCGGTGACGCCCTCTTCAAGCGCCCGCCGCGCCTCGGCGACGGTCTCGGGGGCGCCCTCGGCCGCCTCCACCGGCTGCTCGAGCCCGACGTGGGAGAGCCACTGCGCGGCGTGCTCGGCGCTGAGGCCGGTAGCGGCAGCGAGCCGCTCCGTGATCGCCTCGAGGCCGGCATTGGAGACGCGAGTGAAGAGGCAGGCCCTGCCGCGGGCGACGGCGAGGTTGGTGACGTCGCCGACGCCGCAGTAGAGGATCGCGGCAGCAGGGCGCTCGCCCTGCTCGGCATCGATACCGCCGTTGCCGTTGGCGCCGGCGAGGGCGCGGAGCATGCCGAAGGCGGAGAGGTCGACCCCGACCGGTTCCAGCCCTGCCTTGCGGATCGGCTCGATGAAGGAGGAGACCATGTCGCGGCGGGCGGCGATCACGACTACGTCGATCTGGGGTTTCGAGCCCTCCTCGGCCGGCACCCCGCCGACCACCTGGTGCTCGAGCACCGCTTGGTCGAGCGGCATCGGCATCTGCTCCTGGGCCTGGAAGCGGATCGCGGCATCGAGCTCCTTGGGATCCTCGATCGCCGGCAGCCGCAGGGTGCGGACGACCACGCGCTGGTTGCCTACTCCGAGCCGCACCTTCTTGGAGAGCTTGTGCTCGGTGAAGAGCGACTTCAGCGACACGGAGAGCGCGTCGGGATCGAGGACCTCGCCTTCGTGGAAGGCGCCGGGGGCCAGCGGGCCGATCGCGGAAGCGGTCAGCTGCGCCGAGCCGTTCGCCTGGACCTCGATCGCGGCGATGCTGCCCGCCTCGATGTCGAGGCCGACGACCGTGCTTTTCTTCTGCTTGCCGAGTCGCATGAGCTTGGTTTGGCGCGTGTCTCACGCGCCTGCTCACTCTCAATCGACAGAAAGGCCGCAAACCTTTGGCTTGCAACTACTCATTTATGGAAGAACCTGGACGGGCCTAGGCGAAGGTGTCCAGGTACCAGTCGACCAGCTCGTCGCCGGCGAGCAGGCCGACGACGCCCCCCAGTGCAAGGAACGGCCCAAACGGAATCGCCCGCTTGCGCGCCGCGGCCCCGTGGCGGGCGATCAGCGCCAGGCCGACCACCGAGCCGGCCAGCAGCGCGACGAGGATCGCCGGGGCGACGTCGCGACCGAGGAAGAGGCCCATCACCGCCGCCAGCTTGACGTCGCCGAGCCCCATCCCGCGCGGGTAGGCGAGTGCCGCGAGGAAGAGCAGGCCGCCGGCCGCGGCGGCGGCGATCGCGCGCTCAGGCAGGCTGGCGGGGTCGGTCGCGGCGGCGATCGCCACAGCGAGGACCGCGGCGACGACCAGGATCCGGTTGGGGATGACCCTCCGCTCGAGGTCGGTGAGGGTGATCGCCGCCAGTGTCGTGACGAAGACGAGGCCGAGCGCAATCTCACCGGCGTCACCCCAGAGGACCAGCACGACCGTCGCGTAGAGCACGCCCAGCGCCAGCTCGGCCAGCGGGTAGCGGGGCGAGATCGCCGCTCCGCAGCAGCGCGCCCGGCCGCGCAGCGCCAGCCAGGAGAGGACAGGCACGTTGTCGTAGGCGGCGATCTGAGTGCCGCAGGCGGGGCAGCGCGAGCGCGGCCCGATAATCGATTCGCAGCGCGGCACCCGGTGCGCGACGACGGTCACGAAGCTGCCGGCGAGCAGCCCTCCGAGGAAGGCGATCGCCGCGGCGGCGGCCAACCCCTAGCCCCCGTCGATCGGCGTGGTCGTCTCGACCTCGATCCGGGTCCGGTGGTTCGGGTGGTCGTACATGATCGGGATCGCGTCCACGTCGGTGTTGGCCCGTTCGACGCTGAGCGCCACGCCCAGCCGGTCGCCGGCCGGGATCGTATAGGGGGCTTCGTTGAAGATCATCGGCAGCCTGATCACTTCCCATCCGATCGGCCACGCTTTGTTTTTTTCCGGCGTGTATTTCCAGAAGGCGCTGCCGGTCGATTTGTCCGTCAGCAGCGTGTCGGTGGCTACCGGCGGTTCGCCGGTTTCGCTGCGTTTGAACAGGTAGACGCAGATCGTGCCCGTGTGCTGGGCTTCGTTCAGGCTGCGCGTCGAGAGCTCGATCGTCACCTGGTCGGTCATTTTGAAGACGAACGGCATCGGATCGGTGACCCAGCGGTGGATCTGGGACTCGGGATTGCTGGCGCCGGTGGGGTTGTAGTTGCAGCCGTTGCTGTCGTCGCGCCGAACCTGCACGCCCTTGTCCGTGTCCGGCGTCGGCTCCATGTAGAAGTCGTTCGCGTAGTCGTAGAGCAGGGGGTTGGTTTTGTCGACTGGGTCCGGGTCCGGGGGGCCGCCGAGCAGCAGCGCGTCAGGCGCACCCAGTTTCGCCCCGGTCTGCAGGCCGCTGGCGCAGGTCCCTCGCGTGTTGTGGAGGAGATGGTCGCCGAGGATGGCCTGCCGCACCGTCAGGCCACTCACCGCGCAGGGAGTGTCGGAGAGGAAGAACTGCTGCGCGGTGACGACGCCGCTCGCTCCGGGAATCGGGTCGTTGAGGGCGCTGTCGTCGGGATCGACGAAGTCGGAGGTCACTTCCACGTAGCCCCTCTCGCCTGACTGGTTGCCAGGCGTGTCGAGCTTTACCGCGACGACGATCTCCTTGTAGTCCTGGGTCCCGGGGCAGGTCGCCGGAGGGCAGCTTGCGTCGTCGCGCCAGACCACATAGCGGTAGATCTTGCCGCTCACGTCGCCGCTGGAGAAGGAGACCGGGCCCGGGTTGACGATGCCTCCCGTGACGAAGCCGCCGCCGTAGAGGCTGCCTTTGTTGACGACCATGTCCTCGTAGGCGCTCGGCGGCTCGCGAACGGTGGCAAAGGTGCTGTTGCTGACACGATAGTTGGGATTGAGAGGACTGCCTTCCTGGCCCGGAGTCTCGATCAGCGCCAGCTGCTCGTTCGAGAGGCTGCGCAGCGTCTCGATCTCCAGCTGGGCACGGTTCAGCGCCACCTGCGTCGCCTTCGCCCGCTGCGTGTTCTTGGTCGCGGCGCCGAGCAGGCCGAAGGTCGCCATCGCCCCCATCGCGAGGACCAAAGCCGCGACGACGACCTCGATGATCGTCAGGCCCGCCTCTCCTCCGGGTCGCTCGATCTCTGCTGCCGTCGCGGTCCGCATGTCAGTTGGTGAGGGTCGCGTTGCGCAGGCTGGCGCCGTCGCTGACGGTCAGGTTGCTGGGCCCGCTCGGGTTGGGGATGCGCAGGCTGACGCCGATGTAGGTGCTGCCTTTGGCAGAAGCGGCCGTCCCGCAGGTCAGCGTGTCTTTTTCCGTGCTGGGCACGAAGCAGAAGACGCTGCTGCTGTTGATCCCGTTGAAGATTTTCGTCGCCGTGCCGGTGTAGACGCCCTCTTTCGCCTCGATCCGCGAGCAGTAGGTCGTGGTGCATTCGTAGGTGACCTCGCATTTGATCGCCGGCGTAGCGCTGGACGGCGCGGTGCCGGCGCCGCAGGCGGTACGTCGCACGTAGGTGAGGAGGGACACTTTGGAGGGCGTCGCGACGTCGACCCGGATGCCGTTGCGGATCTCACGGGTCAGGCGCTCCAGGACCCAGCGCGCGCTGGAGACGTTCTGGGCCCGTTTGCTCAACTGCGGCTGGGTCCTCACCGAGCTGATCACCATCGAGCCGACGGCGCCGAGCAGGATCACGCTCATCATCGAGGCGACCAGCAGCTCGATCAGGGTCAGGCCGGCCTCGTCCCGGACGAAGCGCTTCATGCCGCCACCACCTTGAACTTGCGCCTCTGCGGCGCCGGCTCCACCACGCCCACCGCGTTGACCGCTTTCACCTGGAAGACGTGACGGCCTATCTTCAGCTTCCGGAGCTTCGTCGGCGAGCCGCAGCCTCGCCACCCCCCGCGGTCGACCTTGCAGCGGAAGCTGGTTCCCTCCTGGCCGGTCGAGTCGGTGAAGCGGAAGACGGGACGGCGCGCCAGCGTCTTGCCGGCCGGGGCGAAGGTGATGCGGGTCTGGGGAGTCACGTAGACGACGCCGGGTTTGCCGCCGCCTTTCTTGGCTCCGCCCGAGCCGCCGCCGGCGCCACCGGATCCGGATCCGGAGTCGCCATCGCCCGGGCCTTCGCCGGGCGGTGGTGGCGGCGGAGGCGGGGGCGCGCTTTCCTGCTTGTAGGTGACAGCGTTGGAACAGGCGGAGGTATCGCCGCTTTCGTCGGTGGCGGTGACGCGGAAGCTCGTCATCGAGCCCGCCGCGACCGTTGTCGCGATGCCCCCGCCGCCGAGCTGTGTCGCGGTCCCGGTCGCGACCACCTCGCCGGAGCAATCCGGTGTCGCATAGAGCTTGATCGAGGTGTCCGGATCGGCCTGGCCGACGATCGCGGGAGTCGTCGATTCGCCCGGCGAGGCCGGGCTCGTCCCGGTCAGCACCGGCGTCGAGGGGCCCAGCTCCACCGAGTTGCCGGTCGAGACCAGGCGCGTTTGGAGCTGTGCCTGGGTCGCGTCCCACTCGTAGACGTCGAGCTCGGAGTCGCCGTCCCCTTCGGTCAGCCGCTCTGTCGTCTGGAAGAAGACTCGGGCGCCGTCGCTCGAGGCGGCCCTGAAGATCGCATCGCACCCGCCGGGAGTTGTCGGGCAGAAGACGCCCTCGGCGGAGACCAGGGTCGTGGTCGAATCGTCCAGGTCGCGGACGTAGATGTCGGCATTCGCGTCGCCGTCGTCGCTGACCAGATCCTCGACGCTGGAGAAGAAGACCCTGGAGGCGTCGTCTGAGATGCCGTTGAAGATCGCCGCGGCGGCGTCGTTGCCACAGCTCGGCTCACAAGCCGTCGCGCCGCGGGAGACGAGCGCCGGCGCGCCCCCGCCGATCTCCTGCTCGTAGACGTCGGCGCTGCTGTCGGTATCCGCCGTCCCGTCGAGTTTCTCGGTGGTCGTGAACACCACCTTCGTCCCGTCGGCTGTGGCGGCGCCGAAGGTCGAGCCGCAGCATGCCCCCGAGGTGACCAGGCTCGACGCGCCTCCCTGCCAGCGGTAGACGTCGGTGGCGCCGTTCGTATCGCCGCCGGCAAGCGGCTCGTCGGTGACGAAGAAGACCGTGGAGCCGTCGGTGGACGCGGCAGCGAAGTTCGCCGGTTTTTGAGCCGCCGTCCCGCCGGTGACCAGCGTCGTCGTTCCAGCGGCGCGTCGGTAGACGTCGTTGCCGCCGTCGGCGTCGCCCGAGATGAGTCCCTCTTTGGTTTCGAAGAAGGCGATGGCGCCGTCCTGCGAGCTGCCGGCGAAGAGCACGTCGGCCGAATCGTCGTTGCCGCAGGGTTCGCAGCCTGCATCTCCCTCGGAGACAAGCGTCGTCGGGCCGTCCGGCAGGTCGCGGGCGTAGATGTCGATCGCGGTGTCGGGGTCAGCGTCCGCCAGCGACTCGAAGGTCGCGAAGAACGCAGTCGAGCCATCGCCGGAGAGACCGCGCATGGTGGCGGTCTCATCGCCGTTGCCACACGGCGTGCATGACGCTTCGCCCGCCGAGACGAGCGTCGTCGTCCCGGCGTCCAGGTCGCGCCGGTAGATGTCCGCCGCGCTGTCGGTATCGGTGGCGACGAGCCGCTCGTCGGTGGAGAAGAAGGCGGCGGCGCCATCGGCGCTGGCGTCTTTGAAGCTGGCGTCGGCGGCGCCGTTGCCGCAGGCGGGAGCGCACCCAGCATTGCTCTGGCTGACCAGCACCGTGACGCCTTTAGCGAAGTCGCGCAGGTAGACGTCGACCGCCTGGTCGGTGTCGGCGGCGACGAGCCGCTCGTCGGTGGAGAAGAAGGCCTGCGTCCCATCGGCCGACGCCCGGCTGAAGAAGGCGTCGAAGGCGTCGTTGCCGCCTATCGGCCCGGTCGAGATCTCGCGGGTCACGTAGCTGCCGATCACTGGGTCGAAGGAGCGCATGTAGACGTCCCGCCGACTGTCCGCATCGCCCGACACCAGCTTGTCGGTGGTGGTGAAGAAGGCGACTTTCCCGTCCGCCGAGATGCCCTCGTAGTTGGCGGGGACGGCGAAGGCCGGCGCCGCGGAGATTGCAAAGCCCAGGAGCGCTACGAGCATCGCGGGAAGTGCGGTTGTCGGCTTACCGGCGGGCATTGTTGCTATATCGACAGATCGGGCGATTCGCTTAGCCAAAGCACGAGGGGCGAGCCCAAACCGGCCCGCCCCTCGGCACTTCACGCTTGGCTAGGCCAAAGCGGCAAGGCTAGAGAGATCAGCCTCCCCAACCGGCCCCGCCGCTCGGACAGCCGCCGTCACCTGCAGTGCTGCATGGATAAGTCATCGTGCCTTTGGCGTTATCGACTTCGAAAACGTTCCCGGTCGACGAGTACGATTTGATCGTGTATTCGTCGGACGCGAGACCCGCGAGTTCGATTCCTTCGCCTTCGAATCCGCCGCCTTCTTTTGCTTTACGGGCTTTGATGGTGGGCTCGATTTTTTGCAGTAGTGCCACGGTCGCGCCAGAGTACGAACCGTTGTTGTCGGTCGCGTACGTCTCCATCGCGACCTGCGCGGAGTGCGCGTACTCCTTGGCCTTGGCGTCGCCGGCCTTGTCCCTCTGATTGAAGAACGCAGGCAGCGCAATCGCGGCCAGGATTCCGAGGATGAGCATGACGACGAGGAGCTCGATCAGGGTGAACCCTGCCTCCCTGTCGCCGTTGAGCCGGGCGCCTACCTTGGCCCGGAGATTCTGGAGAAACATTCAGGGACCTCCTAGGTTCCTATCGATTTCGCCAGAGCCCCGTCGCGTCTCAGCCACGTGGTGTCTGTCGACCCCGGTGGTAGCCCGGCTGACTCCAAGCAAGGAGTCCCGACGGCTTTGCGCCCCCGCCTCACGGCGGGTTTGCCTTTTGCACCAAGGCACTGGCAGATTCATCACGAGGGCTTAATCGACCCCCCGACCCCCAACCTTGATCCCCGAAATTAGGATTTCTTCCCTCGAAAACTCAGGCTCATGCGGCCCGACCTGGGCACCCGTAATGATCCGGACATATGCACGATATAATCCGGACATATGGGATACGGCTTGATCGCGACCGCCGAGGAACTCCAGTGCAGTGAGCGCACGCTGCGTCGCTATATGGACGAGGGTCTGCTGCGGGGAGAGCGTCGCAGCCGGCAGGAAGTCAGGTTGCCTTTCGCCGAGGAGCGCTATCTGCGGCAGCATTGGAAGCTGCTCAGCAGCCTGCGCCGGGCGCTCCGCACGGAGCACAGCGTCCGCCTCGCGGTGCTCTTCGGCTCCTCGGCGACCGGCGAGGACGTTCCCGATTCCGACGTGGATCTGCTGATCGAGCACTCGACCGGCGACCTGGGGCAGGTAGTCGAGCTGCAGCGCCGTCTCCATCGGTGCCTCGGCCGCTCGATCCATCTCGTGCTGCTCGAGGACGCCGAGCGATCGCCGTCCTTGCTGGCCGACGTCCTGCTGGAGGGAAGAGTGATCGTCAACCGGAGCACTGCTTGGAACAAACTCGATCGCAACCGGCCACGAGTGCTGCGGCAGGCGGCGGCAGAAGAGGAGGCAACCCACCTCGCCGCGCGGCAAGCGATCGAGGACGCCCGCGAGAGGCTAGGCGATCGATGAGCGAGAGCTCGGGTTCCGATACCCCGCCTCGCAGGACGAAGGGGCAGAGACGCCTCGAGCATGTCCTCGAAAGGATCCCCATCGCTCGGGAGCAGCTCCTGGCCGCCATCGACGATCTCGCCCCGAGCTTCACCGTCACGGCCATTCAGGAGGCAGCGCAATCCGGCGACCCGCGCGAGAGAAACAAGGTCGCGGTCATCGAGCGCGAGCTGGACGTGCTCGTTTCCTACCTCGAGGAGCTCGCCTCGCGGGGACTTGCCGAGGCTCAGCGTCTTGGTGCTATCTCTCGAGACTCCGAGCACCCTTGGGAGAGTCTGGCGAACCTTGGCGTGATCCTAAAGGCCGCGGCTACGAGACTTCAAGCTGTCAAGGACATGCGCAACGAGCTGGCCCATGCCTACCCACCGGCGTCGTGGCAGGCGCTCCACCGTGCCGTGGAGATGTTGCTGTCCGATCTCGACAGCTACAAGGTGAAGGTCTACGACTGGCTCGTAGACTGTGGCGTCTTGCGATAGCTGGACGCAGTCAGGCAAACAGCCCTTCGCCGACGAAGCCACCGGGTCTGATGCCGGGCGGGCAGGCAAAGACGGCGCTGGCCGTGTGCTGGACATGGCGATTGAGCGCATCCGACTCCGCGAGCCGCCGCTGGATCGGCACGAATTGGCGCTGAGGATCGCGCTGAAAGGAGATGAAGAAAAGGCCAGCGTCGATCTGGCCCGAGCCAGGTTCTGGCGATTCGGAGAAGGAATAACCGCGCCGCAGGATGCGCTTGCCGTCGTTGCTCTCCGGGCTGGATAGGCGAATGTGGGCATCGACCGGGATCGCCGGCTCCCCTCCCCTGCGAGCGTTGAGATCGACTGGGTCGAACTCGTTCGTCCCGCCGATCGGGGCACCGCTCACCTTCTCGCGGCCGATCGAGCGCTCCTGGCCTTCCAGACTGGTCGCATCCCAGACGTCGAGCAGGATCTTGATCCGGCGCGCGACCAGGTAGCTGCCCCCTTCCATCCAGGCAGGGCCGTCCCCGGGCTGCACCCAGACGTGCTTCTCCATCGCCTCGCCGTCCTCGCCGCGAATGCTGTTGGTCCCGTCCTTGAAGCCCATCAGGTTGCGCGGAGTCGGTTGGGAGTTGCTGGTGCTGGAGGTGCGGCCGAAGCCCTCCTGCATCCAGCGCAAAGTCGCGGCCCCGCTGGCGATCCTCGTCAGAACGTGGACCGCGTGGAAAGCGACTTGCGGGTCGTCGGCGCAGGCCTGCACGCAAAGATCCCCGCCAGACCGGCTGGGATCGAGGCTCTCTCCTTTGAATGCCGGGAGCGGTGCCAACGCCTTCGGCCTGCGACGTCCGAAGCCGAACCGATCAGCGCCGCTGATCCCGAACAGGCCTGGGCCAAAGCCGATGGTGATCGTGAGGCTCGCCGGGCCGAGGCCGATGGCCTCGCCTGGGTCCGCAGGAGCCCCGCTCGGCTCCCCCGAGGCCGGCTTGTATGTCTCTCCCCGAGTCAGCAACGCCGCCGCACTCGTCCACTCCTGAAGGATGGCGCGAAGGTCGTCCACCGATCCGCTAGTGAGGTCAAAGGCGGCGAAGCTGAGGAATTCAGGTGCCAGCGTGGCGATCCCGGCTTGGTGAGGACCATAGAATGAGACGAGACCGTCCGCGGTGGGATCGTTCGATCCTTCCTCCCCATCGCTGACAACGTCCGTCAGGAGGCGATCGAGCCCCGCACCAACTCCGAGCAACGCCGCCCCCGCCAGGACTCCCCGACGAGTAATCCCTGACTTCTGGGTTTGGTCCGAGTCCATCCTTACAAGCCTGTCAACGACGGTCTATCCCCCTTATAGCTTTGGAGGCCCCAGTCAGACTCTTTTGCGCTCGCCCGGCGCGGCCCGCATTCCATGCGTTACAGCTCGACTGGATTCCTTCTACGTACCCGCCTAGCGTAGATGCATACGAGCACGATCAGTGAGGAAAAGAAAACCAGTGTCGCAATGGCAATCGTATTGTCGCTTCCGAAGATGCCTTGCCCGAGCAGCGCCGCCATTGCCATGCAAATACCAAATGCCTCAATTTTCTGCTCCCTGGTTTTTGCGATCACAAGCAATCTGATCGCCGCTATTAGCAGCACACCTGAGATCAGCCAGAGGAACCCGAAAAGAGCATATGCGATTAGCGACGTACTGGATCCGAGTATTACACGGACCGCGGCCGTCACAAGCCAAGCGACCCCAAGAAATGCTAGCTCTCGCTGCGTGACTGCCACAGTGCTACCAGCTGGAAAGACAGCGCTATCCCAAATGCAATGAGATACGGCCAGGACCATCCATCATCTGCAAAGAGCCGCAAGCCCTGCTGCAATGCATAGACCAACACTGTGAAAACAATCAAGATAAGGAGATTTATTCTCATAACTGAACTATCGGCGTTCTAGCCAGCGTGCGAACGCATCGCCAACACGAAATCCTCCAATCCATATAACTACCCATAGGAGTGCTATTCCTGCAGTTAGAAGGAGGGAGGAAAGCGTCAAGCCCCTTGCTAGCAGTATTACAAGGGCAATGACAGCAATTGGACCAAAGGCAGATCCATAAGCAAAGGGGGACTGCTTTTTATTGTCAGTCATCGTCAGCCGCCTGAATGCCGAGTTCCGTCGCTCCAGCGTATCGCTGGGAAAGACAAGTTGCAGCCGCAGCAGCCTTCCAGCGCGGATCTGGGGTGGACATCGTGACCCTTGTGGCGAACGCACATAGAGCCGCACCGAGCGCCTCGCCCGCTGCAGCTCGTAGCAGCTCCGCTTTAGTAAGCGATACATCGGCAAAGTCAATCAAGTCACTGGCAACGCCTGGCGCCTCACTGGGCCAGTCTCCGATCTCGTCGATGGCATCGTTGACTACATCCCTCACGGGTCCGAAAGGATCGAAGTCCGGCATACACGGGAAACATTCCCCGCTCGGATCGGTGAAGTCGAGTGGATTGCCATTGGCATACCAGTAGAGGTTGGCTCCGCTGCCCGCGAAACCAGCGGGGTCTTGGCTAATGAATCTCGCGGCAGACGGGCTGTAGTAGCGAGCCCGGTTGTACTGGAGGCCGGTGCCGTCGTTCTCGCGGCCGGTGAACTGAAAGGGATTGCCGCTCGGTTCGCCAGCGCTGCTCGCCACTCCGAAAGGCTCGTAGCTGTAGGTGGTAGTGTCTTCCGCTGAGCTGTCGGCGAGAGCTATGACGCTGCCCAACCGATCAGTCAGGTAGCTCTCCGTGCCCTCTTCGCCGGTGCGGGAGAGGATCTGGTCGGGGATCAAGCCGGTGAGCAAGGCCACCGCAGTTTCTTCTTCTGGAGATTCCAGAATGACGTTGGCTCCGTCGTGTAGCAACTCGGTCGTCGTTTCGCCGAGGGTCTTCGAGACGCGGCGGCCGAATGGGTCGTAGGCGAAGCTTGCTTTGGCGGCGCCTTTGATTGCGCTGAGCTGGCCCCTGGCGTCCCATTCGTATTCATTGGCGCCGTCGTCGATCAGGTTGCCGTCGGCGTCGTAGCTGAGTTTCGCTTCTTCCCGTTCGACCAACTGGTTGGCGGCGTTGTATGTGGCCGATTTCAGCGCTTTGGGGAGATCCAGACGAGCGTAGCTCCCCCAGACCGCTTCGGTGGCGCCGTTCTGGTCGAAGGCGTACTCAAGCGCGCCCAGCGTGCTTTCGCCGTCTTTGTAGGAAATGGAGCCGAGCTGGCCGGCTTTGTCGTAGTCGTAGAGCTGCTCGATCCCGTTCGGCAGCACGAGGCTTTCGAGGCGGCTGGCTTTGTCGTAGCCGAGCGAGACGACCTGGGCACCACTGGCGATCTCGGTGAGGCGATCGGCGTCGTCGTATTCGTAGCTGACCGCTTCCATGCCCGGCGCCAGCATCAGTTCGCGCCGGCCCGCGTCGTCATAGACGTAGGCGATGGTGCCCTGGGGGCCGGCGACTTCGGTCAGCCTGTCTAGTTCGTCGTATCCGAGCACGTATTCGCCTGCGGCGCTGTCATCGACGCCGATTATTCGATCAGCATCGTCGTATTCGTATTCGATCGTGCTCTCTGCGCTTTCGCCTGAGACGCCGAAGCTGGCTTTGGCCAAACGTCCGAGCTCGTCGTAGTCGAACTCGGAGACCACGCCGTCGCGGCTGACGGCTTCGATCAGGTTGCCGGCTTTGTCGTAGTCCCATTTCGCTGTGTCTTCAAGCGGGTTGGTTTCGGCTATCGGCCGGTCCATCGCGTCGTATTCGGTGGTCGTCTCGTTTTCACGCGGGTCGATGATCGAGATCATGTCGCCGTCTTTGTCGTAGCCGATCGCGGTCTCGGCGCCGGAGGGGCTCGTGATCGAGGTCAGCTCATCGGCGTCGTTGTAGGCAAAAGTGGTGCGCTGGCCGCCCGGTTGGGTGATCGAGCGGACGCGGCCGAGGGCGTCGGTGAACTGGCTCGTCGTGCGTCCCAACGGGTCGGTCATGGAGGCCAGGTCGCCGTGGTCGTAGCCGAGCGTCGTCTCCTCTTCCTCGGGATTGGTGATCGAGATCGGCTGGCCGTTGCCGTTGTATTCGAGAGTCGTCTCGTTTTCCAGCGCGTCAATCCGCGCCGTCAGTTCCCCTTTGGGGCCGTACTCGAGCTCGGTCGAATGACCAAGGGGGTCGGTGACTTCGGTGACGTTGGTGGTGCCGGGCTCGTATTTGAGTTTGGTCGTCACCGCGTCTTCGGTGCCGGCCAGCTTCGTGATTTCGGTGACGTTGCCGTTGCTGTCGTATTCGAACTCGGTCTCGCGCCCGAGCGGATCGGTTTCGGAGAGGATCAGGCCAGTCCCTGGCTGGCGTTCGAAGCTCCTCGCCTGCTCGACTTCGGTGCCGGGAGCTTCCGTTTCCGAGACCGGGAAGCCGTCAGCATCGAACTCGACCACGCGTTTGTTGCCGCGCGGGTCGGTGATCGTCGTCGCTTCGACTTTGCCTTCTTTGTCCAATTCGTATTCGAAGCCGAAGGTCGCGCCGTCGCCGGTGGTCTGCGTTTCGACCCTGCCGTTGGCGTCGTAGGCGTTGGTCAGGTATTTGTTGCCGCGGGCGTTGACGATCGCTTTCATGCGCCCGGAGCCGTCGTATTCGTATTCGGTCGTGCGGCCCGTCGGGCCTTCGACTTTCGTCAGGCGCCCGGAGGTGTAGGCGTATTTGACCTTGCGCCCGCCGTTGTCGACGATCTCGGTGACTCGACCTTCTTTGTCGTAGGTGAACCTGGCCCAGCGCCCGTGCGGCGAGGTGATCTGGGTGATGTCGCCGTAGTAGCCGGAGGTGCGTTTGATCGTCAGTCGGTTGCCGTGGCGATCGTGGATCGCCATCAGCGGCGTGAACCAGCCGAAAGTAAAGGTGATGCCACTGGTGGTCTCCAGTTCCCAAGCGGGAATCGACTGGTTGTAGGTGATCGTCGAGCCCTCGAACATCCCGGCCGAGCTGGTCGGCTCGTAGACCGCTTCGGTGTAGCCGGTGCCGGGCGAGGTGCGTTCGTAGTCGACGAGGCCGCCGTCGGGGAGGACGAGAACCGCTTCTTTGTAGTTGTTGATCGGCCATAGCCGCAGGTCGTAGAAGCTGGTCGTGCCGATCCCGAAGCTGTAGGAGTTGGAGTCGTTGGGGCGGTAGGTGCGCTCGATCGTGATCGGGATCTCGTCCGGCAGGACGAGATCGGTTTTCTCGTAGGTGAAGAGGCCGGTGTAGAGGTCGACCGGATCGCCGCCGGTGGCGCTCGGCCCACACAGGTCGCCGTCCTCGTCCTGCCAGGTGCCAGCCCCGTTCTGGTGGCAGTTGGGCCCGTATGGCGGCGGCGTAGAACCGCTCGTCGCCATCGCCCCGCTGAACTCCCAGACGCGGACGCCAGGGTCGGGAGCAACCTGCTCGCCGTCAGGGGTGACGGTGCCGCGCCCGTAGACGTACCAGCCCCGGTCCTCGGGGTCGTAGTTCCAGAAGTCGACCCGCTGGCCGGGTGCGAGGCCAGCCCAGTTCGGATAGACGAAGCGGGCACCCTTGCTCAGGTAGGCGCGGCCGGGCTGGACCGTGAAGTAAACGGGGACCGCGACGAAGGGCGGCAGCGGGAACGGCGCGCGGTCGACCGGGATTGCGGTGATGTTTAGGTCGGTGACCTCGCGCCCGGCGGCGTCGGTGATCGTGGTGCCGGCGGGGATCTTGACTTCGAGGCCGGGGATGCGCGGGGTCTTCAGGCTCGCTTCGTGCTCGGTCGGTGAGGCGACGTGAAGATCGCCCGCCTCGTCCAACGGGGTCAGCCAGATCGTGTAGTCGAGCTCGGTGGTCTCCCCCTCTTTCAGTTCGACGGCGACCTCATAGGTGCCGTAGCGCTTGCCCGGCACCGATTCGCCGTCGATCAGGAGGACCTGCTTGCCAGCGGGGGCGCCGCCCAGCAGGAACCTCCCCGCCTCGTCGGTCTCGGCGGCAACCTGGGTGCCCTCGATCGAGACGCGCATCCCGGCCAGAGGCAAGCCGCCCACCTCGAGCGCCTGGCCGGAGAGGGCCGTCGTCTCGATCGCGGGTTGCAGAGGAGGGATGCCCAGCCAGGGGCTAGCGGACTGGCCCGCGAACCAGCCGCGGTCCTCGCTGCCTTTCGGCGGGAACCAGGACCCTTGCTTTGGCTCCCATTGCCGCACGCCACTGGACACCAGCGGCCCTTTCTCCGACTGGATGCTGGCGGGGGAGCCAGAGGACGAACTGAGGCGAGACGGCGATGCCTCTGCGTCCGCCCTCTGGCTCTCGCTTGGGCGGGAGATGGGCGCTTTCCCCTGCTCTTGCCTTGCGATGTGCTCGGGAGTGAGATGAAGATCCTCTTTCTTCCCACTTGGCTGGGAGCTTGCTTTGGAGGCTTCGTCCTCGGTGGACCTGCTCTGCCCCTCGGCGGCCTCGTCCTCGGAAGCCATCAGGGGTTTGCTCGATGCCGTCGCGGGGATGTCTGAGTAAGACACCTCGATCGGCCCAACCGAAGGCGCATCCGTCGCGAAGCTGACGAGCTGGGCCGTCCCTGCACTCGGCATCATCCAAGAGACGTGCGAGCCGAGGTAGACGATCGTTTTGACGCTGCCGACGTTGTCGCTCGTAGGGTCGACTATGGCGGTGTAGGTGCCGGTGGTGGGGAGCGTGACTTCCCTCTTCGCGCTCGAACCCGAGGAGAAGCTGAATTCGCTGCCCGAGAGCAGCGAGCCGTCTGGCTTCAAGATCGACATCGTGCCGCTCGCGATTGACGATTCCTGCGCTTTCAGCGTGATCAGCTGCGAGGCGTTGCCCGAGAAGGTGATCAGCTCCCGCTGGCCCGCCGCTTTGATCGTCGAGGTAACTGAGCCGCCTTCGGTCGAAGGCGTGATCGTCTGCCCGGTGAGGTCGGGGCAGTCCCAGAGCGTCAGCATCACCGAGCCGGTACCCGACCCTTCGGGATCGACGAGCAGCGTGTAGGTGCCAGCGTTTGTGAAGGTGGTCGGTTTCCAGAACCAATCGGCTTCTTTGCCGCTCCACCAACCGCCGTCTGCGTAGAGTTTGCCGGAGGGATCGAGCCAGTCGATTTCGTATTTGCCGCTGAAGTTCGATTCGGTCGTCTTCAGCGAGATTTTCTGGCCGGCTGCGATTTTCACCGAGTAGCGCACAGCTTGCCCTGGGATGGTGGTCGCGGCTTTCTGTTTGACGCCTCCTTCGGTAGGCGTGATCGAGCCGGTTATGTCTTCGACGATGAAGGCGGTCAGTTTCACACTGCCCGTCTGCTCTCCATTGGGATCAATGTGGATCGTGTAGGTGCCTGTCGAGGACAAGGTCAGCGGACCCAGCATCCTTTTCACGCCTTTGCCGATGGTGTCCGAGGTGACTTGCCCGCCAGAGGGGTTGTAGAGCCTCAGCTGGCCTTCGAAGGCGCTTTCTTCTGAGGAGAGCACAAGCCGCTGGCCGCTCGTGCCCGAGAACGTGATCAGCTCCAGCTGGCCGGGGAGTTTGGTCGTCGACGTCGCCGATCCGCCTTCAGCAGAGGGCGTGATCGTCTGGCCGGTGATGTCGGGCGTGTCTTTGAGCGTCACCGTCACCGAGCCGGTGTGCATACCTTCGGGGTCGACCACCAAGGTATAAGTGCCGGCGTTTGTGAATTTGACCGGGTTCCAGAAGTAGTCGGCTTCTTTGCCGTTCCACCAACCGCCGTCCGCGTGGACTTTGCCGGAGGGGTCGAGCCAGTCGATTTCGTATGTCCCGCTGAAGTTCGATTCGGTCGTCTTCAGCGAGATTTTCTGGCCGGCTGCGACCGTTACCGAATAGCGGGCGACCTGACCGGGGATCGAGGTCGCCACTTTTTGCTGGACGCCTTCTTCAGTTGGCGTGGGTATCGTGCCGGTCACGTCTTCGAAGGTGTAGGCGGTCAGTTTCACGCTGCCCGTCTGCTCTCCATTGGGATCAATGTGGATCGTGTGGGTGCCCGTCGATGACAGGGTCAGCGGACCCACCATCCTTTTCACGCCTTTGCCGATGGTGTCCGAGGTGATTTGTCCCCCGGATGGGTTGAGAAGCCTCAGCTGGCCTTCGAAGGTGCCTTCTTCCGAAGAGAGCACGAGGCGTTGTCCGCTCGTTCCCGAGAACGTGATCAGCTCCTGCTGGCCGGGGAGTTTGGTCGTCGATGTGGCCGATCCGCCTTCGGCGGAGGGCGTGATCGTCTGGCCGGTGATGTCGGGGGTGTCTTTGAGCGTCACCGTCACCGAGCCCGTGTGCGCACCTTCAGGATCGACGAGGAGCGTGTAGGTGCCGGCGCTTGTGAATTTGACCGGGTTCCAGAAGTAGTCGGCTTCTTTGCCGTTCCACCAGCCGCCGTCCGCGTGGACTTTGCCCGAGGGGTCGAGCCAGTCGATTTCGTATTTGCCGCTGAAGTTCGATTCGGTCGTCTTCAGCGAGATCTTCTGGCCCGCCGTCACCGTCACCGAGTAGCGGGCGACCTGACCGGGAATCGAAGTCGCCGCTTTCTGCTGGACGCCTTCTTCGGTCGGCGTGGGGATCGTGCCGGTCACGTCTTCGAAGGTGTAGGCGGTCAGTTTCACGCTGCCCGTCTGCTGGCCTTCGGGGTCGACCAGGATCGTGTAGGTGCCGGTCGCCGGCAGGGTCAGCGGGCCGACCAGGGGACTCGACCCGCTCGAGAAGCTTGTCCAACCACCCGAGACCTGGGAGCCGGATGGCGTGTAGATCGTCGCGGTGCCGCCGTATTTGACTTCGGAAAGCGCGACGAGAAGCCGCTGGCCGCTCGTGCCCGAGAACGTGATCAACTCCTGCTGGCCGGGGACTTTGACCGTCGATGTGGTCGAGCCGCCGCCGCTCGATGGCGTGATCGTCTGCCCGGTGATGTCAGAGGCATCCCAGAGCGTCAGGTCAACCGAGCCGGTCGCGGCCCCTTCGGGATTGACGATGAGCGTGTAGGTGCCCGCGCTTGTGAATTTGACCGGGTTCCAGAACCAGTCCGGTTCTTTGCCGTTCCACCAGCCGCCGTCCGCGTGGACTTTGCCGGTGGGATCGAGCCAGTCGATTTCGTATGTCCCGCTGAAGTTGGAGCTTGTCGTCTTGACCGGGATCTTCTGCCCCGCCGTGACCGTTACCGAGTAGCGCGCCACCTGGCCGGGGACAGAGATCGAAACCGACTGTTTCGCCCCTGCTTCGGTCGGCACGATCGAGCCGGTTATGTCTTCGACGGAGTGGGAGGTGACTTTCACCGATCCCGTGCTGGCGCCTCCGGGCGAGAGCAGGATCGTGTAGGTGCCGGTCATCGGCAGCGTCGCGGTGTCGAGCATCCCGCCGCTTTTCGAGAAGCTCGCGGTGGCGAGCTGGGAGCCTTCCGGGCTCCAAAGCGACGCGGTGCCGCTGCTGAACGTGCTTTCGGAGAGGACGAAGGAGGCCTTTTTGCCAGCCGTGCCGTCGAACAGCAGGAGGGCCACTTTTTCGGACCCCACGAATCCGACGCTTTTGGAGCTCCCCATGCTGAATCGCTCGGTGGTGCCCACTTTCGCGGCGGTCACCCCGGTGGGCGGAACGAAGAGGTCGGGGCCGGCGCTCAATCCTCCGAAGGTCGAGACCGAGACTTTGCCGCCGAGCCTCGCCCAGGGGACCTTGAATTTGATCGAGCCTTCGCCCGCCGAGGTCAGCTCGGGGATCGAGTCGTTGAACCTAACGTAGTTGCCGGAGGTCGAGGAGTCGAAGTTGGAGCCCGAGATCGTCACTTCTTCTCCGGCGGCCGCAACCGTTGGGGAGAGCGAGGAGATGCTGGGTTTGGAGCTGGCGACCGTGAAGGTCTGGGCGCTCGTCACGGGGCCTTCTTCGGGCGTTTTAACCGTCACCGTGCCCGTCGTGGCTTCAGCGGGGACTTTGACGCTCAGCGACCAGGGCGAGGCGGCGGTGACGGTTGCCGCCGTGCCGTTGAATTTGACCGTGTTCGATTCGGGGGTCGGTGAGAAGCCGGTGCCCTCGATCTCGATCGTCTCCCCCACCTCTCCCTTGGCGGGGCTGAGCTGAATGATCGAGAGATCGTCCGAAGGATGGCGGTCGATCGAGAGCAGGTTGCCGGTTGCGTCCCAGCTGTAGAGGGCGGTGTCGCCTTCGGGGTCGATCGCGGCCTTGAGGCGGCCGTCGGCGTCGTGGACGTGGCGGAAGGCGTTGGCCGGGGGATCCGAGAGCGCGGCCGCGGGGCCGAGCATGGCGAGCACGAACACGAGAACGGCGAGCGCAAGTGGAGGCGAAAAGCGACGAGCCTCGGATCGACGGTGCGACTGGTTGACCTTGGGCACTTCGCATCCCTCCCCTGCCGACTGGCATAAACAGCCTAGTATTTATTACTCAGGCTAACAGGGGTACTCATATAGCTCTGAGTGATCGGCTGTCAACGGCGAGGGCGCATCATTGGACGATTGATGGTCGCCGCACCCCGCCGACATGCAACGCACCGAGCGTCCAGGGGGACTAGGTCAACCGACGGCCAGGAGTCCCGAGGCTTCCTCGAAACTGTCGAGGGAGAGCGAGAGCTCCACTCAACTCGGCGTGCTACAGCCGCTCCTCGCGCAGCTCATCGAGGATGTCGAGGCTGGGCGGGCCCACTGCAGGCGGCATCTGTGAGTCGCGGACGCGGGACACGAGATCCCGAGTAGGGCATCTTGCTCGGGGCCCTGGTCCTATCGAGTGCGCGGCGCAGGTCGGCTTGGGCGTCCGCCCCCGGTTGGCGTGGCCAGCCGTTCCTCGAAGCGGTCGAGCAGGTTCCACAGCCCCTTGGCCTCCCACACACGACCCCAGTTGCGTTTGGTGACCTGCTTGACAACGCCTCGGTCCTCGAGCACGTTGAGGGCCTGGCGAGCAGCCTCCTCGGAAGTACCAGCGATCTGTGCTGCCTTCTTCACGTCGATGACCGGCTGCGCAGGCAACGTGTCGATGATCTTTTCCGCAGTCGACCCGCGACGCACGCCGGCCTTTTCCTTCCACTCAACCTGCAGCTCCATCAGCCGGACGCCGAAATCCTCGGCGGCGGCCGAAGCCGCGACCGTCGTCTCGGCGAAGTAGGCCGTCCAGTCGGCGTCGTCGGCAACGCGATAGGCAGTCAGTGCCTTTACATAGCCATCGACGTCGGTTGCCATCAGGAGGCTCACCGGAGGAACGTGGTGATCGGCGAGACCGCGACGGCGAAGGATCACGTGTATCAGGCAACGCCCCACGCGACCGTTCCCGTCGGCGAAGGGATGGATGGTCTCGAACTGAGCGTGAGTCAGCGCCGCCTGGAGAGTCGCGGGAAGATCGTCGCGATTCATGAACGCAGCGAGATCCTGGAGCAGGCGCGAGACCTCGGCAGCGGGCGGCGGGATGAAGTCGGCGGCGATGGGGGTGTGGTAGCGCCCACCCACCCAGTTCTGGCTGTCCCGAATCACGCCGGCGATCTTTGGCTGTGTGCTGCGCAGCAGGGTTCGATGAAGAGCGACGATCGTCTCGGTATCGATGGGCTCGCGCGTCGAACCGATGCGAATCGCCTGCTCCATGGCCTCGATGTTCGCCAGCACCTCGCGGGCTCGGTGATCGGCGGTTCCGCGGGGATCGTAGCCCGCCTCGCTGATTCGCTTGTGGGAGATGAGCAGTCCCTCTATTCGCGACGAGGCCAGGGACTCTTGACGCAGGAGCTGACGGGCCAGCGGCTCGATCAGATTAGCTCGTGCGGGATCGAGGCGATTGAGCCCTCTGACAGCGGCGTCGGAATCCGAAAGCAGCCTCGAGATCGAGCCGGTCAGCTCCGGCTCATGATCCTGAATCGGATTGGGAACGAATGCCTCGAAGCGCCCCGGCATTCGCTCCGCGCGACCCTGGCCGACGGGATTGCCAGGCCATGTCTGCTTGACATAGTGTCCTCCGGGAGCCACGACTTCCTTGGAAAGCTAGCGCAGATTTCCAAGGTTGTTCTTTTTCCTTGGATTTCTCACGCACCTTTCCAAGGTTTGAGGCGGGTTCATTCACTTCAGAGAAGGCAGGCGTTCACACCGAGACGAGCGTGAGGAGCTCGTCTCCGGCGGTGAGGGCTTCGATGTCGGCCGGGTCCGAGGTGATGACGGCGGCTTGGTGCTCCAGGGCACTGCAGACGACGTGGGCGTCGGCGATGTCGCTGGCGCCGCGAGAGCCGAGTCGCTCCCCTATCTCTTTGGCCCGCGGTTCGTCGAGCGGATCGCTCTCTGCGCCGGCGATCAAACGCGCCAGTCGAGCGGATCGTGGACCACCTCGCCAAGCTTGTGCCAGCGCGCTCGCGGGTACTACGACATCCGCTTCGATCTCGAGAGCGTTTTCGATAAATGCAGCGGCGCGACGATTGGCACGCTCGAAGGCAATCAACGCTCCCGCGTCGAGGACGAGGCCTCTTGCTGCACCCTCTTCATTTCCCTGCGCGCCCACTCCCTGGCCTCCTCACCAATTGGACCGAACTCCTCTTCCCAAAGATCAAGAGCTTCGCGCAGCGCTCGTCTTCTACCGCGCGCCCGCACGGCCTCTTCAAACGCCGCGGAGACACTTGACGCCTTGCCGACCTCGACCTCATCCCGCGCGATCTGCAGGGCCTCCGGATCCACGGAGATTGTCACGCGCTCTTTCATAAGGCGCATCATACGCCGTGAAGCTCATTTGATCTTGTCGTAGAGGCTGAAGATCGGCAGGTACATCGCGATCACGATGAAGCCGACGATGCCGCCCACGAAGACGATCATCACCGGCTCGATCAGGGCGGTCAGGGCCTTGACCTTGGCGTCGACCTCGGCCTCGTAGAAGTCGGCGATCTTGCTCAGCATGTGCTCCAGCTGGCCGGTCTCCTCGCCGACCGCGACCATGTGGCCGATCATCGGCGGGAAGATCGGGTTTGCCTCGATCGGGCCGGCCAGGGAGCCGCCGCGCTTGACCGAGGCGTAGACGTCGTCCATCGCCTGCTCAATCACGATGTTCCCCGCCGTCTCGCCGGTCAGTTTGATCGACTGCAGCATCGGCACCCCGGCGGAGACGCCACCGGAGAAGGTGCGCGACCAGCGCGCCAGCGCCACCTTCTGGATCACGTCGCCGATCTTGAAGGGCAGGCGCAGCAGGAGGCGGTCCCAGATTTCCTTGCCGCCTTCGGTCCGCTTCCAGCGGAAGAAGACGACGAAGGAGATGACGATCGCCGGGATCAGGATGAACCAGTAGCCGGTGATCGCATCGGAGGCCGTGACGCACAATTGCGTTGGCAGCGGCAGCGAGGCTTTTTCGCTCGGGTTTTCTTCGCCCAGTTCTTCGAAGATGCCGACGAAGATCGGGATGATGAAGGCGACCACGGCGAGCAGGACGACGACGGCGACGCCGAAGACCAGCGCCGGGTACATCAGCGCCGACTTGACCTGGCGGCGCAGCGTGTCGTTCTTCTCGACCTGGAAGGCGACCCGGTCGAGCGCGTCCTCGAGGCGGCCCGATTGCTCTCCGGAGCGGACCATCGCCCGGTAGAGTCGGTCGAAGACCTCGGGATGGCGCTCCATCCCCTGCTCCAGGGTCGAGCCCGACTCCACGTCCCCCCGCAGTCCCGCCACCGCCTCCTTGATCCGATCCTCCTGAGTCTGCTCTTCGAGCGTGTGCAGGGTGCGCAGCATCGGCATCCCGGAGGCGACCAGGGTCGCGAACTGGCGCGAGAAGACCGCCAGCTCGCGCATGTCGACGCCCTTCCAGCGGCGGAAGACGTCCTCGATCGCGAACGGTTTGCTCTTCTCGCTGACGTCGAGGACGATCAGCCCGCGCTGGCGCAGCTGCTCGGTGACCTGGGCCTTCGACTCGGCCTCGACCTCGCCGGCCGTCGCGGTCCCGCCCACGTCCATCGCCCGGAAGGCGAACGTTGTCGCTGCCGCGGCCACTGGTTAGCCCTCCTGCGTGTAGGACGGCGGAGGGGGGGAAGGGGTGGGGGCCGCGGGGGGTTGCCGCATGCCGGCGTCGGCCAGGACCGCTGGCTGCACCGGCGCCGCGCCCAGCAGTCGTTTCAGCTCCTCCGGTACCGAAGCGCGCTGTTCGGCCAGCGAGCGGGTGATCTTGCCGGCCCGCACCAGGCGCGCCAGGTCGGCGTCCATGGTCTGCATCCCCACCGCGCCCGAGGTCTGCACGGCGGCGTAGATCTGGTGCGTCTTGCCCTCGCGAATCAGGTTGCGGATCGCCGGCGTCGGCACCAGCACCTCGGTGGCGACCACGCGACCCGTGCCGTCGGCGGTCGGCAGCAGCTGCTGGGTGACGATGCCCTGCAGCGCGATCGAGAGCTGCGTCCGCACCTGACCCTGCTGCTGGGGCGGGAAGACGTCGATGATCCGGTCGACTGTCTGCGCCGTCGACTGCGTGTGCAGGGTGGCGAAGACGAGGTGGCCGGTCTCGGCCGCGGTCAGCGCCGTTGAGATCGTCTCGAGGTCGCGCATCTCGCCGACCAGGATCACGTCGGGGTCCTCTCGCAGGGCGGCGCGCAGACCGAGCGCGAAGTCCTCGGCGTCGGAGCCGACCTCGCGCTGGTTGACGATCGAGCGCTTGTGCTTGTGCAGGAACTCGATCGGGTCCTCGATCGTGAGGATGTGGTCCTGGTTCTCGCTGTTGATCACGTCGATCATCGCCGCCAGGGTCGTGCTCTTGCCCGAGCCGGTCGGGCCGGTGACGAGGACGAAGCCGCGCGGTTTGGAAGTCAGCTCGCGCAGCACCTGCGGAACCAGGAGCGAGTCGAGGCTGGGAATCTCCTGCGGGACGAGGCGGAAGGCGGCGCTGACCGAACCACGCTGGAAGAAGCAGTTGACGCGGAAGCGGGCGACGCCGGGGATCGCGTAGGCGAAGTCGAGCTGCTTGTGGTTCTCGAAGCGCTTGCGCTGGTCGTCGTTGAGGATGCTGTAGACGACCTCGCGGGTCTGCTGGCTGGAGAGCTTTGGGAAGCCATCCATCGGCTCGATCTTGCCCTTGTCGCGGATCGCCGGCGGAAAGCCCGGCGTGATGTGCACGTCGGAGGCACGGGCCTCGACCATGCGGCGGAGAACCTCTGAGAAGTCGAAGTCCATGGGCATTAGATCGTCCGCTCCGGCTGATTCCTCGATACCCGAAAGCAATTATTCGCGACCTCAGGCGGTGACACGGAGTACCTCCTCGAGGCTGGTGCTGCCCGCGCGCACCTTGGCCAGGCCATCCTCGCGCAGGGTCAGCATCCCCTCTTGGCGGGCGGTGGCGGCAACGTCGGCCTCTGACGCGCCGGCGACCGCCATCTCCTTGATCCGCTCGCTCATAGCCATCACCGAGTAGAGACCGACCCGGCCGCGATAGCCGCTCTGGTTGCAGCGGGCGCAGCCGGCCGGCTCGTAGGCCTCCAGCTCCGCACCCGCCCCGAGGTCCGCCTCGGCGAGAGCCTGAGGAGGGACGATCGTGCGTCGCTTGCAGTGCGTGCAAAGTTTGCGGGCGAGGCGCTGGGCGACGACACAGTCGACGGCGGAGGCGATCAGGAAGGACTCGATCCCCATCTTGGTCAGGCGGATGATCGCCCCCGGCGCGTCGTTGGTGTGCAGCGTTGTCAGCATCATGTGCCCGGTCAGCGCCGCCTCGATCGCGATCCGCGCCGTCTCGCCGTCGCGGATCTCGCCGACCATGACGATGTCGGGGTCGGCGCGCAGGATCGAGCGCAGCCCGGTGGCGAAATCGAGCCCCGCCGTGCGGTTGACGTTGATCTGGTTGATCCCGTTCAGCTGGTACTCGACCGGATCCTCGATCGTGATGATCTTCCTCTCGATTTCGTTCAGCTCCTGCAGCGCCGCGTAGAGGGTCGTCGACTTGCCCGAGCCGGTCGGGCCCGTGACCAGCACTGCGCCGTAGGCCTGCTTGAAGGAGCCTTCGAAGCGCTCCCGCCCCGCGCCGTCCATCCCGAGTTCGTCGAGCGAGCGCTGCGCGTTGTCCTTGTCGAGGATGCGGATCGTCGCCCCCTCGCCGCGCTGAGTCGGCAGCGTCGTGATGCGCAGGTCGACGCGACGGTCCTCGACGGTGACGCTGACCCGGCCGTCCTGCGGGACCCGCTTCTCGGCGATGTTGAGGTCGCTCATGATCTTCACCCGCGAGATGACCGCGCTGACCATGCGCTTGGGGACGTGCGCCGCCTCGCGCAGCACGCCGTCGATGCGGAAGCGAACCCGCATCTCGTCCTCGGCCGGCTCGAAGTGGATGTCGGAGGCCCCCTCCCCCACCGCCTGGCCGAGGATGCTGTAGACGAGCTTGATCACCGGCGCGTCCTCGGCGCTGACCTCGAGGTCGCTGACGGCGGCAAGTTCGTCCTCCGCCTCTTCTTCGCCCTCGACCACCGCCTCGCTGACCGCGCTCTGCAGCGTGTTGAGGCGGCCGATCATCGCCTCGATGTCCTCGTCAGCGGCGACCGCCACGCGACAATCGAGCGCCGTCGCGATCTGGATGTCGTCGACCGCGAGCACGTTGGTCGGGTCGGCCATCGCCACCAGCAGGGTCTCCTTGTCGACGAAGCCGACCGGCAGCGCCCGGTAGCGGCGTGCCGTGTTGACCGAGATCAGGTTGGCGGCAGCCATGTCGACCTGGTAGGCGGAGAGGTCGACGTGGTCGAGGCCGTAGCGCTCGGCGACGGCGCGCGAGAGCTGGTCGCCGTTGATCGCGCCCTGCTCCAGCAGCAGCGCCTCCGGCGGCCGCGCCGCGGTACGGGCCTCTTCGATCGCCTGACGGGCCCGCTCTTCGGAGACGTAGCCGAGCTCGACCAGGACGTCGGTGACGAAGCCGCTCGAACGCCCCCGGGTGACGGGCGGGGTCAGGCCGAGGATGCCTCCCTGCTGTGGCTCCAGGGCAAGCGCGGTCGAGTCGCCGGAGTCCGGAACGGGGCGCAGGTGGGCGATGGACTCCCGGGGGTCCATGCTCAAGGGTGATACGGAAGGGTCCGGCCTTCGTAGCCAGCGTCGATGACAGCCTGCCTGACGCTCTCGGGGCTCTGGAAGCCGTAGTGGACGGAGGCGGTTGGGATGTCCTTGTCGAGATGCTTCGGGCTGATCACGACGAGCGCCGGGACGCGATCGACGGCGACGCCCTGGGCGATCGCGGCGTAGCGCGCGATCCGCTTTGCGGGAACGATGAAGGAGGCGACGTCGGGAAGCGAGTCGAGGCCCTCGACGGCGCCGGCCACCATGCGGTCGTCGATGCCGCCGTCGCTGACGAAGAGCAGTACCACGGTGCGATCGGCATTGAAGGCAGAGGTGACCGCGCGGGGCAGCGGCGGCGCGCTGGCGACCGCGCTGGGCGGCAGCGGCGGAACCGAGGAAGGAGTTGCCGTCGCGGCCGCTTCGGCGGCTTCGACCGCGCCTTCCACGGCTTCCCCCGGGCTCGCGCCGGTGGCGGTGCCGCTGGCTTCGGTGCCGGCGATGCTCACCGTCGCTTCCGTGCCGCCGCCTTCCGGTTCTTCTTCGCCGCCCCCCATCGAGGACATCACGAAGAATCCCGTGGCGACCAGCAGGAAGCCGATGATGGCCGCCTGCGCGAGCGGATTGCTGTTGAGCTTCTCCCTCATACGCTTGCTTATCTAGCTCGACAGCTTGCGCTGAGAGCTTGAATCAGGCAGGACGCGGTGCGTTCAGCAGTTGGCGTTGGGCGGCGTAGCGACCGGGCCGGTGCACTCGACGTAGGACTGGCGCTCGTAGAGCGTCGCGCCGCCGATCTGGGGCGGTTTGAAGCCTTTGTCCTGTTCGATTTTCACGCTGTTGTTGAGAGTGACCGACTTGCCCGCCATCGCCCCTTTGAAGATGCCGCTGTTATCCATGGTGATGTGGGTGTTGGGCGCGTAGATGACCATCTCGTTGCCGTTGCTGCTGTTTTTGAAGTTGATGTAGGTGGGCGTGGTGGTCGAGCCCAGGAAGTAGAACCCCGGCATGTTGAACAGCCCTTTCGACGGGTTGTAGCCGGTTGCCGTGATGTCGCTGCTGTTGCCGATGTCGAGCTGGGTGGTGCTGGCCCCCGGGCAGTTCTCCGGCGTGTCGAAGAAGATCCGCATCTGCGCGGTGGCGGCCATGATCAGGTGGGAGCTGTTGACGAGGGCAAGGCGGCAGATGAAGTAGTCGCCGCCACCCATCGTCAGCGTCGAGCTGTTGGCGATCACGATTTCCCGTGTCACCGGGTTCCATGCCGATTTGCTTTCGCCCGAGCTGTACGTATCCAATCCGCAGTCTTCAGGGACGTTTTTGCTTGTGCATTTGGCCAGCCTCTTGTTGTGGTTGTTCGTTGCGATGTCCGTCGGGATAAAGGTGCTGACGGAGGGCAGGGTCGCGTTGCCTTCGGTCGTCGTGTAGCCACTGCACTGTTTGGAGCTGTTTTCGTAGGTCACTTTTTTGCCGACGCCGTGGCGTATGTCCCCGCAGATCGTCGCGCTGTTTCCCAGGGAGACGTTGCCGTTGGTCCCGACGCCGACCCGAACGTCGACGCTGTTGACGAGAGACACTTTTTCTTCGCCGATCACTCCCGCGGAGGAGAGCACGCTGCCCACCGTCGTCGTTTTGAAGTTGATCGCGATCCGGCGGCTGACGCTGCCGTCGGTCCCGGTCGCGACGACGTTCATGCTGCCACCGGCTAGTGGAGTGGCCCGGTAGGCGTAGCTGGACCCACCGACCGTCCCTTTCACTTCCGGGCACCATCCGTCGCCGGTGACTCCGGTGAGGACCAGCGTTTCACCGCTGAGGCCGAGGCAAGGGGTTGCGCTGTTGAGAGCGCTCGCGTAGCGGTTGAGCCTGAGCAAGGCCACGCTCGCTCCCGCGTCGGCGGCGGCGATCGCGCTCTTGGAGTCGCTGTCGCGGTGGGAGCCTCGCTGCGCATCGACCGACGACATCACTGCCGCGCCGGCGAGTCCCATGCTGGCAACCGTGGCGAAGAGGGCGGTCGGCAGGGCCATGCCGTGCTCGCTGCGGACGAGCAGGCGCAGGCGGTGACGCAATCGGGCGTAGAGCTCCATCAGAAAGCTGATCGACCCCTGGCGCAAACGCCTTGAGCCACGCATGGTGTCGCCTGTCACGCCTGGACGGCCGTACTACCGAGTTGTCAAGCAGCGGGCGGAGGGCTGCCGACCGGCTCCGCCTCGCCTGACAGCTGCTCGATCCCGCTCGCCCGCTGGCCGCCGGCGGCCAGCATCAGCTTGAAGTCATGCGGGCTGGAGGCGTAGTCGAGGGCGATTTCCTCGGAGATCTTGCCCTCCATCACGTAGGTGAGCAGCGACTGGTCGAAGGTGCGCATGCCGTAGTACTCGCCCTCGGCGATCACCTCGGAGATCTTGCCCGTCTCCTCGGGGTTGAGGATCAGGTCCTGGACGCGGCCGGTGACGACCATCACCTCCGACGCCGGCACCCGGCCCTCGCCGGTGATGTCGGGGACGAGCCGCTGCGCGATCGCGCCCTTCAGCGTTGCCGAGAGCATTACCCGCGCTTGGTGCTGCAGGTGGGGCGGGAAGAAGTCGACGATCCGGTTGATCGTCTCCGTCGCGTCGAGCGTGTGGACGGTCGAGAGCACGAGGTGGCCGGTCTCGGCGGCGGACAGCGCCGTGCGCACGGTCTCCTCGTCGCGCATCTCGCCGATCAGGATCACGTCGGGGTCCTGGCGCAGGACGCGGCGCATGGCCCGGCCGAAGCTCTCAGTGTCGGATCCGACTTCGCGCTGGTTGACGATCGAGCGCTTGTCCTTGTGCAGGTACTCGATCGGATCCTCGAGCGTGATGATGTGGTGCGCCCGGGTCCGGTTGATGTGATCGATCATCGCCGCCAGCGTCGTCGACTTGCCCGAGCCGGTGGTGCCGGTGACGAGGATGATTCCGCGCTGCTCCTCGGCCAAGCGCGTGACGACGGGCGGCAGCCCGAGCTCCTCGACCGAGCGGATCTCGTAGGGAATCGCGCGGCAGACGATCGAGATCGTGCCGCGTTGCTTGAAGACGTTGACGCGAAACCGCGAGAGGTCCGGGACCGAGTAGGAGAAGTCCGCCTCGCCGGCCTGCTCGAACTCGGTCACCGAGCGCGCCTCGGCGATGTCGCGGAACGCCTTTTCGGTGTCCTCGTGGGTGAGCGGCTCGTAGCCCTCGAGCTGCGCCAGCTCCCCGTGCTGGCGAATGATCGGCGTCGAGTTGACCTTGACGTGAAGGTCCGACCCCTCGCGCTCGATCAGCGTCCGCAGCGCTTTGTCGATCTCGAACATCCCGGCCTGTATCGGCCGGGATGTCGTGCCCCCTTAACTCTGAAGCGCTACGTGACCTCGCGCAGCTTCTGGGCTTCGCCCAGCTGCTGCAGCTTCTTCAGGCTCTGGTTCTCGATCTGGCGGATCCGCTCGCGGGTGACGTTGAAGGTGCGACCGACCTCGTCGAGGGTGCGCGGGTGCTCGCCGCCGAGCCCGTAGCGCAGCTCGAGCACGCGGCGCTCGCGGTAGGAGAGGTTCTCCAGCGCCTCTTTCAGCGCCTCTTTGGTCAGCAGGTCGGCGGCCCGATCGAAGGGCGACTCGGCCTTCTCGTCGGCGATGAACTGGCCGAACTCCGACTCCTCCTCGTCGCCGACCGGCTTCTCCAGCGAGACCGGGGCCTGGGCGGAGCGCTTGATCGAGTCGACCTCCTCGGGATCGATCCCCGTCACCTCGGCGATCTCCTCCGGGGTCGGCTCGCGGCCGAGCTCGGTGACCAGCTTGCGCTCGGCGCGGCCGATCTTGTTCAGCTTCTCGACCACGTGGACCGGGATGCGGATCGTCCGCGCCTTGTCGGCGAGCGCGCGGGCGATCGCCTGGCGGATCCACCAGGTCGCGTAGGTCGAGAACTTGAATCCCTTGCGGTAGTCGAACTTCTCTGCGGCGCGGACCAGGCCCAGCGTCCCCTCCTGAATCAGGTCGAGGAAGGGCAGGCCCTGGTTGCGGTAGTTCTTGGCGATCGAGACGACCAGGCGCAGGTTCGACTCGACCATTTTCTGCTTCGCGTCGAGGTCGCCGCGCTCGATCCG
>Ga0190265_10000326_pt1 | contig 37429 bp, 36 predicted proteins | sample Popmic124T_FD_133135 | JGI IMG/M metagenome (GOLD analysis project Ga0190265, IMG submission 133135) | Populus adjacent soil microbial communities from riparian zone of Indian Creek, Utah, USA - 124 T | ecosystem: Environmental > Terrestrial > Soil > Riparian zone | place: USA: Utah | collected... | reverse complement strand
TCCATTGCAAGTCGCGCCAGCGGCCTTATCTGTAACCATGTGGCCTCGGAGGTTCTTCTTGAACAGCCCGTCCAGTGGTAACTGCAATCGCACGGGGCAAGACTCACCGAACTCTCGAACATAACCCTCGGGGCCATCAAGAAGTAGATATTCTTCCGCTGGCGGCTGGGTGAATGCCGTCGTCACAACGAACACCATGAATATAATCAATGACCTTCTCATCGCACTACCTTCAAGAGATTTCTGCTAGCGCCTAACGCTCAGATTCGACGTGCGCCGTCCCCGTGACTAGGGCACGTCATCCGTGTCCTACGCCGAATGCCAATACCAGCAAACGTCCGTCGCAAGATCCGGAAGAACATAGACTTAGCAAGTGTAAGCCCCTGCTCGGAGGCTGTCAATCAGGCCCGAGTAAACACTCTGCACTCGGCAGGCCTCTAGTGAGCACCGAACAGCTTCGGCAGGGCGGGCGATTCACGGTTCCGCGACATACCGAGATTCTGGCAGTTCGTCGACCGATCTGTAGACAGGCTTACCAGCCGCGCGAATGAGTTCGGCTTCTGCATCTGCGCCCGCGGAAGGGCCGCCGATTCTGAGGCACGCGTCGCAGCGCTCTGCCAGCGCGAGCGAGACAGGCATCATGATGCGGTCGAAACTCGCAGAGCCAGCCGCATCGATCATTGGTAAAGCAAGGTTCACGCCGATCACTGGTAGGTGGCCTCTCTCGAGCACCTGCAGCGCGACGCGGTTCATGGCGGCAAGGTTCTCGCGACGCCCAGCCTCAGCGATGAGGCCGGAAGTATATGGACCCGAGACCATCACCCACACACTGCTCCTCCTCGTTCGGCTGCACCCTTCCCGGAATCAATTCAAACAGACGCACTTCGTGGTCGTTGTTCCCGGGCAGCCTAACAGGCAGAGCCCCGGAGCTTTGGGACCTGGGCAAACCCAGGTGCAATCGCTGTCCCTCACGCAGGGGATGGTGCAATCCTCTGCTTGGTTGGCCAGGAACATCGGCGGCGTCGGCTCAAGCCCCACCGCCGGGGACTGGCACTGCGACGCGCCAAGCGCAAAGGCGATGGGCACGGCAGGCGCGCGGTCTTCCGCCGGACCTTCGGCTGCGCTGACGGAGCCGTGGAGAGCCATGCCAAGAACGAGAACCACGGCGAGCATCCAGCTACATGATTTCATCTTCTATCCTCCCTTATGGTCGGTCGGTATGAGGTTCGCTGCTACGAACAGGCGCTTGAACCCCCCGCGGGCGCCTCGAACCTGACGTCAAACTCAGATTCGACGTGCGACATCTCCGTGACTAGGGCACATTCTCCGTGTCCTACACCGCACGCCGATCGCAGCGAACGCCCTTCGCAAGATTTGCAAGAACTTAGACTTAGCAAGTCTAAGCCCCTGCTCGGAGGCTGTCAATCAGACCCGAGTAAATAACTGGGCTCCATCCCCACCACCAGCGGCACACAGGATGAGTCCTTCCCGTCCATCCGCGGGCAACCCGCATCGGCTCGGGGACGATTCCCGTCAGTTACGGATTGCGAGGAACGCTCCTCGTTCCGTCTCAACCCGAATCGGCAGCGTCGCAACCCGGGACGGGAGCGGTCCCGTCGATTCGGGGACGATCCGCTTCTCGACGGGGACCTTTTTCATCCAGCGGGCGAGCTCTCCCGTGCCGGCGGGAATGGTTCCCGCCGAGATGGCGACCACTCCCGTGCAGATGGGAACCACTCCCACCAAGCTGGGGACGACTCCCATCCAGAGGGGAATCCTCCCGTCGAGGTGGGGACGACTCCTGTCCAGACGGGGACCGTCCCTATGCAGACGGGGAACACCCCCATCGCGGTGGAAGCGCCACCCGTCGGGATGGCAGCGTCGCATCTCGAGACGGAGTGTCGCAACTCCAGTTGCAGAAGGCTCCCGTCCAGAGGGGGAACGGCCCTCTTTTCGGAAGGAAACGCACACTCAAGGCTCACAGGCAAAGCTCCGGGTTCGGCACCTCTCCGGCCGGGAGTTGGGGCTCTCCGAGTTGGAGGAGGTGGGGGCGAGTCCCAGGCGGCGTCCTCCCGAAGTTGCTTGCGCGTCTCATCTCTTGGGCGTACTGTAGACTTCGCTAGACATCGATCTGACATCGGACTGCGGGGCAAGTGCTCCGGTCACACGAAGGGAGACGACAGGATGATCCCGAAGAAAAGACTCTCGCTCGTACTGATGTTGTGTTTGCTCGCCGCGTTCGCCGCCCAGGCTGTCCACGCGGAGGAAACCGGCGCCGCAATGCTTCCATGGGAGAGGGCCGGCGGATTCTGCGCGCCCGCGGATCTTGGGAAGGTGCCGGAGCCCATGGTCGCCGCTTGCGTCTGCGTCCCGGGAGGGTCATTCAACTGCTCGGGAACCGGCGCGACCTGCTCCGCAGCGACGAGCAGCTTCCTGTCGGACTGCGACGACGAGGCAGATCTGGCCTGTACCGGCCTCGACGGAGTCTGTTTCGTCACGATCATTGAACAGAACGCCTGCCAGTGGACCGGCTCCCAATATGAGGTGACCGGGAGAGCTCGCACTCGTTGCCGTGCCTGCTCGTAGGCCGCGTTTGAAAATCACGCTAAGAGATCAAGGAGGTTGAGATGTATTGGCCAAAGCCCGGTAGCGCTATGGCTGCAGCTTGGTTCGGGGCTATCCTTTGTCTGTTCATGCTTTTGAGCTCATTCGATCTCGCGGCAAAGAGCTATGGCTTCATCCCATTCTTTAGCTTTCTGCCGGTTGTATTTTTCCAGATCGCTCTCAACCATCAGAAGGCTGAGAAGACGATTCGTGAGCTCAGGGAGAGGGTCGAGGTTCTTGAGGCTGGTGCGGCACCCCGCGAAGAACCGTAATCGAAAGCCGGAAGTAGCTGGGTGAGGAGCCGACTTCGACCTCCCGGCCGTCCGGAAGAGCGACGCGAACGGCACCGGCCGTGCTCCAGCCCACCGCCACCTGCTCTCCATCCGGGCGCCGGAAGAGCCAGAGGCGCGCGGGGGCAGGAACCGGGAGGACCTCCTCCAGCCGGCTCCCCTCCAGTTCCCCGATCAGGGTCCGGAGGGCATCGAAGGCGGGACGCCGCCGTAGACCCACGGGATCGACCAGTCCATACCCCTTGGCGATCATCTGCCACCAGAAGACCCGCTCGACCGCTCCGGTCCCCAGAGCCAGAAGGTAGTAGCGGACCAGGTAATCGGCCTGCTCCTGCTCCCCCACGGAGACGGCCTGGCCGGCGGGCGAATGGGGACCCTCTCTCAACGGCCAGTTCACTTCCGTGATCCAAATACGGCCGGTCGAGTTGCGGGCGGTATCGGCGATCGCCTTGAGGAGGAGGACCTTGCCTTCGGTGTCGAATCCGGCCTGGGGGTTTTCGGGCGCGCCCCGGCGGTCCACGTAGAGCAGGGCCGAGACCGCGTCGAAGCGGAGGTCCGGACGGCGCAGGTTGAGCACGGCTGCGGCCACGTGGTGCTCGAAGTCGATCACCGAGGGTCCCAGGATCTCGACCCCGGGCTCCCGGCGCAGGACGTCGGAGGCCTCCTGCACGAGCGTCACGTACTCGTTCAGGTTCCAGATCCCCCACTTGCTGCGGTTGATGGCTTGGCCCACCTGGAAGCGCTTGCCGTAGGGGGCGAAGCGGGGGCCGATCTCTTCCAGGGCCCGGCGCCAGCGCGCGGGGTCCTTGACCAGCTCCCGGTTCTGGGGAAGGGCGAAGGTCAGCTCGAGACCGCGGCTGTGAAGCTCCCGGGCGAGATCCTCCTCCGCATCGTGGGCGTCGTGGTCCTCCTCCCAGGGATGCAGACGGAGAAGGACGTGCTTCGCTCCGAGGTCGTCCACCAGATCGAGCAGCGCGCCAGGGGCGCTGGGGTCGTTGGGCCAGGGGCGCAGGGCGATGCCGCAGCCCTGGAAGGGCACCGGCTCCCGGTGGAGACCCTGCTTCAGCTCCCGGTAGCAGGACCGGATGCGGGGCAGCGCCGATGCCACCACCGCTGCCTCTTCCAGGTGGGAGCGGGCGTCGGCCAGCCGGACCCTCATCTTGCCGAGACGGCTGGCGTGCTGGTGCGGCTGGTCGGAGAGGTGGTCCCAGACCACCCGGTCGCGGATCGGGGCGCCGGACGGAGCTTCGGGGATGTGGGCGTGAGCGGTCCGCGGGAGCAGGAGAGCCTTCACTCTGCCCGTGCCGCCGCGGACCTTCTGCTTGGTCCGGTTCTTCAGGAGGAAGCCGTGGTGGTAGAGGAGGTAAAGACTCCTCCCTTTCCTTCCTCCTCCCCAGTAGCCGGATAGGAAGATCTCCTGGTGTTCGGGCCGGAGGATCGGCATCCGGGCAAGGTCCCGCATCCTCTCGGACAGGCTTGGGACCTTGCCGATCCGGGTCCGGTTCAGGTCGATCAGGTAGAGAGCGCCTTCGCGGATCAGGACGTTGCCGCTGGTGAAGTCGCGGAACCAGAAGCCCGCCTCGTGGAGCTTCCTCGCGGTCTTCCCCAATTCCTCCAGGAAGCGGGGGAAGTCGACTTCCGGAAACTGCTCCGTTTCGGTCCCGGCGTTCGCCGCCCGGAGGAGGTAGCGGGCCTCCAGGACGCCGTCCAGGAAACGGCAGACATAGAAGGAAGGACCGGCTTCGTCCACGGACTCGATCCGCATTACGGGCTCGGGGGTGAGGATTCCGGCATCGAGCAGAGCCCGGGCCGCCTTCCAGCTCCGCTCCGCCTTGCTCCCCCGGAGGCGCCGGTTCAGTCGGGCGCGCAGCCGGTCGTGGCGGAACTGCTTCACGACGACGTCTCCGGTTTCCATCCGGGTGACGTAGAGGTAGTTCCGTCCCCAGTGGAGGGTCTTCAGGGCCGATCCGGGATCGATGAGCCGGCGGACTTCCCCCTCCGGGTCGGAGGGGCGGAGGCCGGCGTTGAGCTCGCCGGTCCAGCCGGGGATGGAGAAGGGCTCGGTGTTCAAGAAGAACCCCCTCCCCTTCCCTCCCCCGCTGCGCGGGAGAGGGCGCCACCGCCCTCGGCTTCGGTTAACTCAACGTAAGTCTCCCCCTCTCCCGGGGCGGGTGTGTTCGGGAGGACCGGGAGAGGGGGCCGGGGGGTGAGGGCCTCCCTCAAACCTCCACCACGTCGAAGCGCTCGTGGTGCATCTCGGGATCACTTTGGAGGAGGATGTGCACGCCCAGCGACCGCTCCAGCTCGGAGAGGATGGCCCGCTCCTCCTGTTGCAGGGCGCGGGCGATCTCGGGGTTGACCCGCAGGAGGACCTCGGTCTGACCGGTGCGCCCGCGCAGGTGGAGCAGCTCCTTGCGCAGGTTCAGGCAGATCGTGGCCACCGACTTGATCCGCCCGCGGCCTCCGCAGTATGGACAGGATTGAGTGAGGAGCCGCTCCAGGTTTGACCGGCTCCGCTTGCGGGTGACCTCCACCAGGCCGAACTCGGAGATGTTGAGGACCTTGGTCTTGGCCCGGTCCTTCCGCAGCTCGCCTTCCAGGGCCGAGAAGACCTGCTCGCGGTGCTCCTGCTCGATCATGTCGATCAGGTCGATGACGATGATGCCGCCGAGGTCGCGCAGCCGGATCTGCCGCACGATCTCCTGCACCGCCTCCAGGTTGGTCTGGAGCACCGTGTCCTCCAGGTTGCTCTGGCCCACGAAGCGGCCGGTGTTGACGTCGATCGCCACCAGCGCCTCGGTCGGGTTGATCACGATGTAGCCTCCCGACTTGAGCCAGACCTTGCTCTTGAGCGCGGCCTCGATCTGCTCCTCGATGCCGAACTGCTCGAAGAGCGTCGCCTCCTGGCGGAAGAGCTTCACCTTGCCCACGAGCCCGGGCTGCACCAGGTCGAGGAACTCGACGATCCGCTCGTAGGTCTCCTCGCCGTCCACCCAGAGGACCGAGTAGGCGGAGCGCAGGAGGTCCCGCACGACGCGGAGGGCGAGGTCCAGGTCCTGGTGCAGGAGCGTCGGCGCCGAGACCTTGCCGGCGCGCTGGCGGATCTTGTCCCAGAGCCGGGAGAGGTAGTGGAGGTCGCTCTCGAACTCCTCGATCCCCTTGCCCTCGCCCACGGTGCGGACGATCAGACCCCCGCTGCCACTGCTGCCGCTCCCTCCATTCCCGGGGTAGAGCTGGCGGATCATCGCGAGCAGGCGCTCGCGCTCGACATCGTCCTCGATCCGGCGCGACACGCCGAAGTGCTTCACCGTGGGCAGGAGCACCAGGTAGCGGCCGGGCAGGGTCACGTGCGTGCTGATCCGCGCCCCCTTGCTCGGCAGCGGGTCCTTGACGACCTGGACGATGATCTCCTGCCCCGGCTTGAGCAGCTCGTCGATCGAGGGCGCGCCGTGATGGGCCACCGGCTCCTCTGCCCGCGGCTCGTCGATCTCCAGCTCGTCCATGGACTCGACGTCCGAGGCCACGTCGCTCACGTAGAGGAAGGCGTCGCGCTCCAGCCCCACGTCCACGAACGCGGCCTGCATGCCGGGGAGCACCCGGGTCACCCGCCCCTTGTAGACGTTGCCCACCAGCCCCCGGTGACGGTGGCGCTCCACGAAGATCTCGGTGAGCCGGTCGTCCTCCAGCACGGCGATCCGCGTCTGGTGCGGATCGCTCTCGATCAGCATCTTGCAGGTCAAAGCCGTCCCCTGGGTCATTTCCCGGTCATCGCCCCGGTCATCGGTTCACATACCGCCGCAGGTCGACTCCCAGCATGATGCCGGTCGAGATGAAGTTCACCATGGTGAACGAGCCGCCGTAGGACAGGAAGGGGATGGGGATGCCCGTGATCGGCATATAGCCGACCACCATGGCGCTGTTGTAAAGGATATGGAAGCACTGCACGGACAGCAGACCTGTCACGAGCAGGATGCCGGCGCGGTCCCGCGCCCGGATGGCGATCCTCGCGGCGCTGGTGATGTAGGTGGCGTAGAGGCCGAGCACGGCCAGCACGCCGAGGAAGCCCCACTCCTCGGCCAGCACGGCGAGGATGAAGTCGGTGTGGCGCGCCGGCAGGTAGTGGAGCTGGCTCTGGGTGCCCTGCAGGTAGCCCTTGCCCAGGAGCTCGCCCGAGCCCACCGCGATCTTGCTCTGGCGCACCTGGTAGCCCGCGCCCAGCGGATCGGTCTCCGGCTGGAGGAAGGTGAGCACGCGCTGGCGCTGGTAGCCCTGCATGCCGAAGGTCCAGACCCCGGCGCCGAGGACGAGCGCCAGGACCGCGGCCGTGATGAGCACCCGGGGACGGATGCCCGCCACCAGGAGCATGCCCGCGATCAGCGGAGCGAACATGGCCGCGCCGCCCATGTCCGGCTCGACGGCGACCAGGATCATGGGGACCGCGACGATGGCCACGGCGATGAAAATCTGCGGCAGATCGAGGACGCGGCGATTCAGGCCCGCCAGGTAGCGGGCCACGAACAGTCCTGTCGCCAGCTTCGCGAACTCGGACGGCTGGACCTGGAACGGCCCGATCTCGAGCCAGTTCGCGGCACCGCCGCGCTCCACGCCCGCGAAGAGCACCAGGACCAGCGATCCCAATCCCAGGATGTAGAGGACCAGCGACAGGTCGAGGAGCACGTGGTAGTCGATGCTCACCACGATGAGCAGGAGGACGACCCCGATCCCGACCCAGACCGCCTGCCGCGGCAGGTAGTCGATCGGCATCTCGGCGCTCGCGCTGTGCACGGTGAGCAGGCCGATGGCGGCCAGGAGCAGGGCCGACAGGGTCAGGCCCAGGTCCACCGAGGAGAGCAGCCGAAGCCGCGTCTTCTCCTCAGCGATTGGCAGGATGTTTGAGATCGACCTTGAAGTACTTTGCATGGAGAGCCTGCGCGATGGGAGCCGCCGACCTGGAGCCCGAGCCGCCGTGCTCGGCGAAGACGACGACGACGATCTCGGGGTTCTGTGCCGGCGCGAACGAGGTGAACCAGGCGTGGTCCCGGAACTTGAACGGAAGGGCCTTGGCGTCGGTGCGGGCCGACTGGGCGATGACCTGGACGGTGCCGGTCTTGCCGGCCATCTCGGCCCCCGGCACGCGGGCGGACCAGTAGGCGGTGCCGCCGGGCTCGTTGACCACGGCCCAGAGGCCCTCGCGCACGATGCGGAGAGCGTTCTCATCCAGAGCCACGTGCTCGGGCTCGGGGAGCTTCATGCCCTTGATCAGGTGCGGGATCGTCTTGCGGCCGCCGTTGGCCACGATGGCGGTCATCTCGGCCATCTGGAGCGGCGTCATCAGCACCGGCCCCTGGCCGATGGAGACGGAGATGGTCTCGCCCGGGTACCACTTCATCCCGCGGACGTCGAGGGCCCACTTCGTGTCGGGCACCAGCCCCTTCTTCTCCCCCTGGATGTCGATCCCGGTGAGCTTGCCGAGGCCGAAGAGCCGCGAGTACTCGGCGATGCGCTCGATGCCCATCCGCTGGCCGAGGCTGTAGAAGTAGACGTCGCAGGAGTGCTTCATGGCGCCCCGGGCCGCGAGCGTGCCGTGCCCGCCCTTCTTCCAGCAGCGGAAGTAGCGGCCGTAGAAGCTGGCGCCGCCGCCGCAGGAGGTGCTGGTGCGCTCGTTGACCAGCCCCTCGGTCAGTCCGGCCGTGGCCATGACGATCTTGAACGTCGATCCCGGCGAGTAGGTGTTCTGGAGCGCCCGGTTCTGGAGCGGATGGTGGGGGTCCGCGATCAGGGCCTCCCAGTCCTTCTTCTGGAGCCGGCGCGCGAAGATGTTCGGGTTGTACGACGGCGAGGAGACCAGGGCCAGGACGTCGCCGTTGCGCGGGTCCAGGGCCACGATGGCGCCGACCTTCTCGGGGCCGGTGAGCCAGCGCGCCGCCTCCTGCTGAAGATCGAGGTCGATGGTCAGGACCAGGTTCTTGCCCGGCACGGCCTCCTCGCGGCCGTACTCCTCCAGGAGCCGGCCGCGGCTGTCCACCACCACGGCGCTCTCGCCGTCGGTGCCGCGGAGGATGTGGTCGTAGGTCTGCTCGATCCCCTTCTTGCCCACCAGGTCGCCCGGCTCGTAGAGCCCCTCCGACGCCTCGATCTCCTTGTCCGTGGCCTCGCCCAGGTAGCCAAGCACGTGGGCGGTCTGCTCGCGGTGGCGGTAGAGGCGCAGGTGCTGCACCTCGACCTCGAACTCGGGGAACTCCAGGCCGGCCACTCCTATCCGCGCCACCTGCGAGAGGGTCATGTTCTCGGCCAGGAGCACGGGCTTGAAGTCGGGGATGGCGGCGTAGCCCTGCAGCAGGGTATGGAACTCGGGGAGCGGACGGCCGAGCACCGAGGCCGCGAACGCCACCGCGCGGGGGAGGTCCGCGCTGCGGCTGCGGTCCAGCATCAGGTTGTAGCTCGGGATGTTCTCGACCAGGAGCCGCCCCTTGCGGTCGTAGATCAGGCCGCGGGGCGCCTGGATGGGGAGCTTGCGCAGGCGGTTGTTCTCGGCCAGCTCGCGGTAGTAGTCGCCCTGGACGAGCTGCACGAACCAGAAGCCGACGGCGATGAGCACGAGCAGACCCGTGACCAGCCGGCTCATCAGCTTCAACCGGAAGACCAGATCGTCTCGATGCTCGCGGACCACTTGCATACGCCGGACCTCGGGTTCAATTCAGAGGTTTTCAATTCAGCCGGAGCCGGCTCATCCGGCTTCGGCGCCTGGTCTCGGAACCCTGCAGCCAGTGCTTGCCGGCGATGTAGAGGAACATGCCGAGCACCCCGCACAACCCCGCCTTCAGCGCCACCCCGATTGGCGTGGGGAGCTGAGGGTCGGGCAGCAGCATGACCACCAGCCCCACGACGATCGCCTCCTGGAGCGCGGCGGCGAAGCTCACCAGGGCCAGCACCCCGGTCGCCCGCTGAATGACCAGCCGCTGCGCGAGGCGGGCCGTGCTGTAACCCACGATGGTATCAGCGAAACCGAACAATCCGAAGGGGTTGTTCGTCAGCGTGTCGTGCACCATGCCGACCACCAGGCCGGCGAACAGGCTGGCCAGGGAGCTCCCCCCCAGTCCGTAGAGCACGACGACCACGAGGAAGACGTCCAAGGTGCGTGCCAGATCGGGCCAGAGCTGCATCAGGCCGAGGTGGACCAGCACGGCGGCGGCGATGGCGGCGAACAGCTTAAGGGCGGGCACCGGGCTCGGCCTCCTTCACTTCGGGGGGTACGGACGAGTGGTCCAGCAGGTAGACCTGGTCGAGGGCGCCCAGGTCCACGGCGGGAGCGACATGGATGCTGTGGAAGAGCTGCCCTCCGCGCTCCACCTTGACCACGGACCCGATCGGGATGCCGCGGGGGTAGACGCCGTCGATGCCCGCGGTCAGCACCAGGTCCCCGGGCTTGACGTCGGCCTGGCGCGGCACGTAGTCGAGCTCCAGCCCGCCCCGGCCGAGGCCGCTGCCGCGCACCACCCCCTGCCGCCGGTTGCGGAGGACCATCGCGCCCACGCTCGCGGCGCGGTCGGTGATGAGCTGGACCTTGGCATAGGGACCCGCCACCGTGACCACCCTCCCCACCAGCCCCTGGGACGACAGCACCGGCTGGTTGACCCGCGCCGGCTGGTCGCCCGTGTAGAGGACCAGCGTGCGCAGCCAGGAGGCGTGGTCGACGTAGACCACGTCCACCGCCCGGATGGCGCCGACCGGCGGGGTGGTGTACTCGACGGCTGCGCCGAGGCGGCGCATGTCGTTCTCCAGGTCGGAGAGCTGGAGGAGCCGCAGGCGCAGCGCCTCGTTCTCGCGCTGCAGGCGGGCGTTCTCCTCCTGGAGGCTCCCCCGCATGCGCAGACCTTCGCGGAAGTCCTTGAAGCTGGTGGGGACGGACGTGACCGCGCGGGCCGCGGGACCGAGCACGCGCAGGGCCACCGATTCCAGCCACGTGTCGCCGGCCTCGGCACCCTGCACCGCCACGTAGACGAGCTGGGCCACCAGCACGACGATCAGCACCCAGATGGTGCGGCGCTCGTCCACGGCTGCCCTGCTGCTATCGGATCGAGACCTTGCGCAGCAGGTTGATGTCGGAGAGCACCCTGCCCGTGCCGAGCACGACCGAGGCCAGGGGGTCTTCGGCGAGGACGACCGGCAGGCCGGTTTCGTCGCGGAGCCGCTGGTCCAGGTTGCGCAGCAGGGCGCCGCCGCCGGAGAGCACGATACCCTTGTCCATGATGTCGGCGGAAAGCTCGGGCGGCGTGCGCTCGAGGGCCATGCGCACCGCCTCGACGATCGTGGCCACGGTTTCGGCGAGGGCCTCGCGGATCTCCTCATCCGTGATGGTCAGGGTCTTGGGCACGCCCTCCACGAGGTCGCGGCCCTTGATCTCCATCTTGAGCTCCTCCTTCAGGGGATAGGCGGAGCCCAGCTCGATCTTGATCGTCTCGGCGGTGCGCTCGCCGATGAGCAGGTTGTACTTGCGCTTCAGGTACTGGATGATCGCGACGTCCATCTCGTTGCCCGCGATCCGCACCGAGCGGCTGTAGACCGTACCGGCCAGCGAGATGACCGCCACGTCCGTGGTGCCGCCGCCGATGTCCACGATCATGTTGCCCGACGGCTCGGTGATGGGCAGGCCGGCGCCGATGGCGGCCATCATGGCCTGCTCCACCAGGAACACCTCCGAGGCGCCGGCGCGCATGGCCGAGTCGCGCACGGCGCGCTTTTCCACCTGCGTGATCTCGGAGGGGACTCCGATCACGATCCGCGGGTGGACGTACATCTTGCGTCCGTGCGCCTTCTTGATGAAGTACTCGAGCATGCGCTCGGTGACCTCGAAGTCGGCGATGACGCCGTCCTTCATCGGGCGGATGGACTCGATGTTGCCTGGAGTCCGCCCGAGCATCTCCTTGGCTTCGCTCCCCACCGCTTCGATGCGGTTAGTGAGCTTGTTGATGACGACGACGGACGGCTCGCGGACGACGATGCCCTGGCCGGTGGCGAACACCAGGGTGTTGGCGGTGCCGAGATCGATGGCGAGGTCTTTTGAAAAGTACCTGAGAAGGGAGGCAAGGGGCATCTGGACTTGGGATCCTTTTAGCTTGGCAGGCCGCGGCGCGGGGCGACGAGGCGGCCGGTTACGGCTCGTTGCGACAAACGGCTACGACATTCTACGGGTTTTCGACGAAGACGCGATGCCTGCGGGAAGCCTGGTTCCCCCAACTGTCGCGCGCCCGGATCTCGATGAAGCTCCAGCCCTCCTTTTCGAGCTGGACCGTCTTGGTGAAGGACCCGTCCGCGGCGACCTTGACCTGCTCTCCGTTGATCTCGACCTGGGCGCCGGGCTCGCTGTGCCCGTCGACGATGAAGATACTACCGTAGGATTTCACATCCTGCAGGTCAAGCTGCGGCGGCGTCTCGTCCTTCTCCCCCAAGCCGGAGCGGAACGACGCCACCCGGAACTTCCACGGCTTGCTCCACGGTCCCTGGACGCCGCCCTTGTCAAAGGCCGCCACCCGCCACTGGAAGGTGCCTTCGCCGCGCAGCCCCAGAGTCGCCTTCGTGCCCGGCCGGTTCTTGACGTCGATGATGTTCTCTACGAAAAGGTGGGTGCGGGAGACCTGCAGGGCATAGCGGGCGGCGCCTTCGACCGGATCCCATGTCAAAGCCACCTGCGGCACGCGGTCCAGGTCCAGGTCCACGTTGTCGGCCGGGGTGACCAGCCCCGGCCGGCCGGGCAGCGGCGCCGGCTCCGAGAGCAGGTCGCCGGTCTGGACAACCTGCTCCAGGGCCTTGACCTCGCGCTTGAGCCCTCCCTTGGCGGTCAGCTCGATACCGCCGCTGAAGGCGCCGAAGCTGCCCTGGCTCGACTGGCGGTCCACGGCCACGAAGGCCTCCGAGTCCTGCTGCACCCGGGCCGTGGCGTTCGGCGTCTTGACGTTGCTCGTGCCCTGGGCCGTGTTCAGGTCGACCCAGCCGAACTCCATCTGGATCGCCTGCTCCTCCCGGCCGTCGGTGGTCCGCGCCGAGGAGACGATGAACTGGGTGTTCTGCCGCACCGTGTAGAGCGTGCCGTCGTTGAACATGACCTCGGCCGAGCCGTTGTCCGAGGTGCGGACGTAGTCGCCGTTCTTCAGCGGGACCCGGCTGCGCGCCTCCTGCCAGTCGCCGCCGTCGCCGCGGCGGTACTCGACGTCGCCCTGGATGGAGACGAACTGCGCCTGGCCGATCGTGCCGGACAGGTTCAGCGCGTCCAGGATGGACATCAGCATGTTCCGGCTGCGCCGCGCGTTGTCCAGGGCGCCGCGGAAGTCCTGGTTGGAATACTGGTTTCGGGCCTCCTGGAAGCCTTGCCAGGCAGCGTCGTACTCGCTGCGGAAGCCGCTCGCCCGGGGCTCGTTCTGGATGCGCTGGATGAGCCCCTGGGTCTCGTCCAGGACCTCGCCCGCATCGCGCTCCTGCGAGCGGCTCTCCCAGTAGCGGTAGCCGAAGAACGAGATCGCCAGGACCACCACCAGGACCAGGATGATCATGAACGCCCGCAGCGTCTCTTCCGAGACGCTGTACCAATCCCTTCTCCGGCGGCTGGCCTTCTGGGCAGACACGGCGCTAACGACCTCTCATGTAGGAAGGCGAATATATCACAGCGCTGGGCAGGGAAGGAGAGGGGTCTTCATTTTGTTTCCCTGCCCAGGTAAACTTCCCGGTCCCCTCCGGGAAAGGAGCTCTTTCGATGTTGAAAATCTTCCGCGACAACCTCAAGCACCTGAAGTGGATCCTCGTGTTCGTGGTGCTTGTGTTCGTCTTCTTCGTCTGGGCCGACTTCGGCGCCGGCATCGGCAACCAGGGCGGCGGCGGCCCCCAGGTGGCCGCCTACGTGGGCGACCAGGAGGTCACCCTCAACGAGTTCGAGCGCCAATACCGCCGGCTCGAGAGCCTTTACGGGCAGGTCTACGGCGACCGGATGACCCCCGAGATGGCGCGGCAGATGGGCCTGCCCCTCCAGGCCCTGAACCAGGCGGTGAGCCAGAAGATCCTCCTGGCCGAGGCGCGGCGCATGGGCCTGATCGTCACCGACGAGGAGCTCCGCGACAGCATCCTCCAGGAGCCGACCTTCATGGACGAGCAGGGCCGCTTCGTCGGCGAGGACCAGTACCACGAGGTCGTGCGCACCCGACTCGGATTTCCCAGCGCCTCCCAGTTCGAGGAGACCATGCGGGACGAGCTCCTGGTCCAGAAGCTGATGAGCATCCTGGAAGCCAACCTCTTCATCTCCGACAAGGAGGTCGAGGACGCCTACCGCGAGCAGGTCGAGCGCGCCCGGATCCGCTACATCCAGCTCCCGCGCGCCCGCTTCGCCCAGAACGCCCAGGCCACGGACGCCGAGGTCAAGGACTACTTCGCCAAGAATACCCAGGAGTACCGCCTCCCCGAGCAGCGCGAGGCCGCCTACCTGCTGGTCGACGCTGCCCAGCTCTCCACCAAGGTCCCGTCCGACGACGCGGCCCTGCGCGCCTACTACCAGGAGCACCAGGAAGAGTTCTCCCGCCCCGAGCAGATCCACGCCCGCCACATCCTCGTCAAGATCGAGGGGCGGACCGAGGAGGAGGCCATGAGGATCCTGGAGGCCGCCCGCGCCCGCCTGGCCAAGGGCGAGACCTTCACCGCCGTGGCGCGCGAGGTCAGCGACGAGCCGGCAGCGAAGACGAGCGGCGGCGACCTCGGCTTCTTCGGCCGCGGTCAGATGGTCCCTCCGTTCGAGGAGGCCGCCTTCAAGGCCCAGCCCAACACCCTGGTGGGGCCGGTCAAGACCGACTTCGGCCTGCACCTGATCGAGGTCCTGGAGAAGCGGGCCGCGGGCGCCGAGCCGTTCGAGCAGGTGAGAGAGATGATCCGCCAGCGCCTGACCGCGGACCGGACCGCCGAGATGGCCGAGGCCAAGGCCCGGGAGCTCGCCCAGCGCCTGGCCGAGAACAAGCCCCAGAATGCCGAAGCCCTCAAGGCCCTGGCCAACCCGGCCGAGGGCGTGACCTTCGCCGAGACCGGACCCTTCTCCCGCCAGGAGCCGATCAGCAACCTCGGGTTCGCGCAGGCCTTCACCGAGGCCGCCTTCACCCTGGACAAGGGGGGCATCTCCGAAGTGATCCAGACCCCCCGCGGCTGGACCGTCCTCTACGTGAAGGACGTCAAGGCGCCCCGGGTCCCCGAGCTCAAGGACGTGGAGCCGCGGGTGCGCGCGGCCGTGGCCCGGCAGAAGCAGCAGGACCTGGCCCTGCAGCAGCTCCGCCAGGCCAAGACCCCCGGCGCGACGCTCGACCAGATCGCGGCCGGGCTCGGCCTGGAGGTCAAGGAGAGCGCTGAGTTCGGCTCCCAGGGTCAGATTCCGGGCCTCGGCTTCAACCCCGAGCTGGCCAAGGCCGCCTTCTCCCTCAAGACCGGGCAGATGGGCGATCCCGTGGCCGATGCCCAGGGTGCGGTGCTCTTCGAGGTCAAGGAGCGCAAGAGCTGGGATCCCATCCAGTTCGCCGCAGCCCGCGAGCAGACCCGCCAGACCGTGCGCCGCGAGAAGCTCAACGCGCTGGAGTCCGCCCTGCTCGAGAAGCGCCGCCGCGAGATGGACGTCCGCTTCGACCCGGTGGTCCTGGAGCAGTTCGGGATCACCGAGCCTCCGGCAAACCCGGCCGGCTGATGATCGGCTATTTGCAGGGCGACCTTCTCAAGGCCACGCCGGAGCGCCTGTTGCTCGATGTGCAGGGGGTGGGATACGAGATCCACATCCCCCTCTCCACCTACTACGAGATCGAGCGCAGGGGCGCTACCGGGCGGGTCGCCCTCTTCATCCACACCCAGGTGCGCGAGGACGAGATCGCCCTCTTCGGCTTCTGGACCGAGCGCGAGAAGGCGCTCTTCGAGAAGCTGATCGGGGTGGGCGGCATCGGTCCGCGCCTGGCGCGGGTGATCCTCTCCGGCATGGCGCCCGACGACCTGCTCGGAGCCATCGCAACCGGGGACATCGGCCGGCTGGGCACCATCCCCGGGATCGGCAAGAAGACCGCCGAGCGCATGGTGCTGGAGCTCAAGGACAAGATGCGCGAGCTGGCCGCCGAGCTGCCGGAGCGGACCGCGGCCGCCCCCTCCGACCAGGACGTGGTCTCCGCCCTGGTCAACCTCGGCTACAAGGCGGCCCAGGCCGAGCGCGCCGTGGCCGATGCCCGCCGCGAGAAGCCCGACGCCGCCTTCCACGACCTGCTGCGGGCCAGCCTCCACCGGATGTCGCGGGCCTGACCAGGGGTTCTATCTCACTCCACTTCCGCGGCTGGCTCCGCCGGCTCGGCGGTGGCGGGAATGTAGACTTTCCTGCAGCCGCTCAAGGTCCCTTCCTTGAGCTCGGTTCCCACGAAGACGACGCAGGCGCTGCCATTCTCCCCGGCACAGCCTCCGGCGGGGCAGTCGAAGGTGAGCTTCTGGCTGAAGTCCGTCCCCGAGGAGCAGGTGCACTGGCAAGCGCACTTGTGCGTGGAAGCGGCCGCCTCACTCAGGGTCACCTCATGGCCCGGCTCCAGCACGAGCTCGCTGCCGTCGGAGAAGAACAGCGTTGCCGCATGCTGGCCACCGTTGCGCAGCACCACACCGGAGCGCTCCCCGGCCGTGGCGCCGGCGCACTGCAGATTGGCCGTCCGGACACCGTCCGGGCCGACCTCCTGCGCGTAGAGCAGAGTGGCATGCGGACTGCGCTCGGCGAAAGCGGCCGCTCCGGTCATCAGCACCAGTAGCCCCGCCACCACAACGATTCGTGAAATGGTTCGCATCTATACTCCTCCTTTCGGCAGAGGCCTGAGAGCCTCAATAAAAGAGGTGTGTGAAAGGCACAAGAAGGGACAAGACGCCGTGAATGCCGACCCGGTCTACCTCGACATCACGCTGCGGCTGTTCGCCAGCCTCGGCATCGGCGCCCTCATCGGTCTCGAGCGGACCTATCACGGCCGGCCCGCCGGCTTTCGCACCCACGCCCTGGTCTGCCTTTCGACAAGCCTCCTGATGCTCGTCACCTTCTACGAGGACCGCTGGTTTCCCGGCACCGCCCAGGGACGGCTCGTCCTCGACCCTACGCGTATGGCGCAGGGAATCATGACCGGCATCGGTTTTCTCGGCGCCGGCACGATCATGAAAGAGGGGTTGTCGGTCCGCGGCCTCACCACCGCCGCCTCCCTGTGGATCACGGCGGCCATCGGCATCCTCGTGGGGATCGGGTTCTTCTTCCCGGCCATTCTCTCGACGGTGCTCACTCTGGGCACGCTCTCGGTGTTCCGGTGGCTCGAGACACGGATTCCGGCGCAGTTCTACGCCCAGCTCACCTTGCGGTTTCCGTCTCAGGCAGCCATGCCGGAGCCCGACCTGCGCCGGCTGTTGAAAGAGTACGGGTTCTCCGCCAGCCAGCCGAGCTACCGGCTCGACCCCGACGCGGACTTCTTCGAATACTGCATGATCATCCGGTCCAGCCATGCCGACAGGGCCCGGGAGTTCGCCGACGTGCTCGGCAAGCTCGACGCGGTGAAGGAGTTCCGCATCGAGCCGATGGGCGACTGAGCGGGCGCGATGCAGGGCTGGGGACCGGGCTTGCTCCGAGCCCGGTCCCGACGGGGAGGCGTTCAGCCGAAGATCGCGGCGAGCAGGTCCTCGTCCTGCGCGCGACAGGTTGCTCCGGCCGTGGAACTGGTCTCCTCAGGCGCGGTGATCTGTGGACCGCACCCGATGCCCCCGATGCACCGGTCGAGCCAGCCGCAGTTGACGATCGCTCCGCTCGAAAGGGAGCACTTGGTGGTGCAGGGCACAGTGCAGTTGCAGGTGGCGCTGCAGGGAGGAGGAGGCACCGCGACAGCCCGGGCCGCGTGGAGCAGGCCGCACAGCAGGAGCGCCGAGCAAAGATAGAAGCGGGCTCTCTTCAACGTGTGCACTGCAACCCTTCCTCATGGCTCGCTGCGTCCGACGCTACGGCCAATTCGATGCAGTAGCCACAGCCCTGGCCCGGCTGCTTGTTGCAAATCCAATCCGGACCGTGCCACTCCTGGCACTGGGACGTGCTCGAGCACATCCCACCCTTGCAGACGTAGTTGGGCTGTGGGATGAACAGCTCCGGCTCGTTCGGGTTGGCGGCGGGAGGGGAATCCTGGGCGAGGACAGGCACGGCCACCATCCCCAGCAGGAGGAGCGTCCACAGCAAGGCGTGTTTCCGCATCGAGTATCTCCTTTCCCAAACACGGACAGGGCTGCCAATCCACTTTGACCGACCTGTCCGCCGAGGAGATTGTGAGCTATTTAGATGTCTCTGTCGACCTGACCCGGTCGCGTCGCCGTTCTACAGATCCTTCCGGAAGCAGCGAATGAGATTGACTTCGGTGAAGCCCAAGGCCTGATGCGCGGCGGCGCTGGCTTCGTTGTCGGCCTCGGTATCCGAGGCGAATTCGGTGCAGCCTTGCGCCCGGGCCCAGGCTTCCGCTGCCTCGACCAGGGCGCGGCCTATCCCCTGGCCGCGAGCCTCGGGCAGGACGTACCAGCCTTCGAGGTAGCCCACGCGATCGGTCGTGCAACCCTCGGCATAGGTCCGGATGGAGATCTCCACGAAGCCGAGGAGTTGACCGGGAACTGCCTGGGCAACGAGCGTTGCCAGAGGCTCCCGAGAACGCCCGGCAAAGAAATCCTCGATCTCCCGGGCATGCTCATCGGCCGAGCCTTCGGGCCAGAGCGCATGGCGCATCTCGCACCAGAGCCGGGCATCTTGGGGTTGGGCTGCGCGAATTGCTGGGAACACCGTGCTCTCTAGTCCTCTGTCAGGCTTGAAAAGATGGGTAAACCCTCTGTGTAGGGGCACCCCTTGTGGGTGCCCTGGGCGGAGGGCTTGCCTCTTGCCCCCGGGGGCGAGCCGCAAGCCCCTGAGCGCAAGCCGCAAGCCCCCGAGCGCAAGCCGCAAGCCCCCGAGCGCAAGCCGCAAGCCCCTGAGCGCAAGCCGCAAGCCCCTGAGCGCAAGCCGCAAGCCCCTGAGCGCAAGCCGCAAGCCCCTGAGCGCGAGCCGCAAGCCCCTGAGCGCGAGCCGCAAGCCCCCGAGAGCGAGCCGCAAGCCCCCGAGCGCGAGAGGCAAGTATTTCGGGTCTCAGGACCCCAGCCCCACCCGCGCCCGGCCCAGCTCCCGGACCTCGCTGCGCAGCCAGGCCTCGACCTCCTCCCATTCCAGGGGGATGGCCAGGCGGGGCATGGGCTCTCCTTCGATCTGGGAGAGGTCGGCCAGACCCTTGAGGGCCTGGAGGGGGAAGTCCCTGACGTGCCCGAACTTGTCTTCGGCACGGTGGAGCAGCTCGGCGAGCGGCAGGGCGCGACAGAGCAGGTAGAGATCCACGAAGTCGCGGCGGGTGCCCCGGCTGATGATGGCTCCCAGCTTCATCAGGCCCAGGTCCACGGCCGAGATCACGGCCAGACCGGCGAGGTCCTCGAAGGGCTCGATCAGCGGATAGGGGTAGTAGAAGAAGCGGACGCCCACCCCGCCCTGGCGGACGAAGAGGTAGCCGTCGCGGGCGGTCTCGACCTCCGTGGCGGGATCGATGTCGAGCAGGTCGCCCAGGAGATCGCGGCGGTCGGGGCTGGTCAGCCGGTTCGTGCCGGTCATCAGGTCCAGGTCGCGGACCGGTCGGTGGCCGGTGTAGAGGGCCAGGGCCGCGGAGCCGGCGAGGTAGAAGTCGTCGGACCAGGAACGGGTGGCGAGCTTCCCGAGCAGCTCCTGCGCCCGGGGGGAGAGGGACTCGGGGTGCTCCAGCGTCAGAGAGGCCATAGCGGGTTCCGGGCCTCGCCGCCGGCCGGGCGGTCCAGCACCACCTCCCAGAAGGCCCGGCTGCGGACCGAGAGCTGGCGCCCTCCCCGGCTCTCCAGGCAGGCGGACAGCTCGGATTCGGGGACGGCCCGGAAGAGCCAGGCGAGGTCGGCCGTGTCGCCGTCCTCCAGGAGGCGGGTGATCAGGAAGGGGAGACCCTCGGCGAGATCCCTGTCGGTGTAGCCGGGGAAGAGGCGCAGGGCAGGTTCCGGGAGCGCGGGGAGCGCGGGGATCTCCAATCAGGCTTCCCTGGCCGCTTCCTTCTTCTTGCGCGGGAGCGTGTGGATGGTGGCGGTGTTGCGCTCGTCGTCCATCTCCGCCTCCAGGATGCGCTGGAAGAGGTCGAGGGTGTTCTTGAACTTAAGCTGCAGCTCCCGGCGGTTGGTGCGCAGCTCGCCGATCTTCCCCTCGATGCGGGTCGACTGCTCGATGGCCTGCTGCACGATCTTGTCGGCCATCATCTCGGCCTCCTTGACCGTCAGCTCGGCCTCGCGGCGGGCGTTGTTCGTGATCTCGTCCGACACCTTCTGGGCGCGCAGAAGAGTCTGCTGGAGCTGGTGCTCCCGCTGCATGGTCTCTTCCAGGCGCTGGCGGTAGTAGCGGTTCTCGCGGTCCAGCTTCTCGATCTGCGCCAGCCGGCCGGCCAGCTCCTCGGCCATCAGGACCAGGAAGCCCTCCACCTCCGTGGTGTCGAATCCCCTCATACGCAGGTTGAAACGCATCTTCTGGATGTCGAGCGGAGTGAGCGCCATATACAGAATCTCCTGGTACAGACCTTCGGGAAAGAGATAGCTATCCTAGCATGAATAAGCTAAGTTCTTGACCCGAAAAGCAAGGTGCCGACCCGGACATGGGTGGCGCCCTCTTCCACGGCGACCTCGAAGTCGTGGCTCATGCCCATGGAGAGCCAGCCGGGGAAGCCCGGCCACTCGGGTCGCCCGCCCAGCTCGTCCCGCAGCTCGCGCAGCCGGCGGAACCAGGGGCGGGAGCCCTCGGGGTTGTCCGCCTGGGGCGGGATCGCCATCAACCCGACGATCTTCAGGTGCTCCAGGCCGGCCAGCGGCCGGACGGCTTCGGCGAGCCCCTCCGGCGGGAAGCCGTGCTTGCTCTCCTCCCCACCCAGGTTGATCTCCAGGAGCCCGGGGATCTGGAGGCTCCGGCGGCCGGCCTCCTGGTCGAGGGTCTCGGCGATCCGGGGACGGTCCACGGAGTGGACGGCGCGGAAGAGGTCGAGGGCCGTCCTGACCTTGTTGGACTGGAGGGGACCGATCAGGTGCCACTCGATGTCATAGGGCGGGGACTGGAGCTCGCGGCTCTTGGCGACCGCCTCCTGGACCCGGTTCTCTCCAAAGACCCGGAGCCCGGCGCGCCAGGCCTCGGCGAGGACGGCGGGGGGCTGGGTCTTGCTGGCGCCGACGAGGACGACATCCTCGGGCCGGCGCCTGGAGCGGACGCAGGCCTCCTGGATGCGGCGGGTGATCTCCAGGTAGCGTTCCGCGATGCCCGCCGGGGGCGGCATCAGGCCGGCTCGGCCTCCAGGTAGAGGATGCGCTTGCAACTGTCGCACTGCACGAGGCCGGTGCCGTTGCGGATCTCCACCACGGTCTGGGGCCGGACCCGGTAGTTGCAGGCGCCGCAGTGCCATTCGCGCTGGCCGCGGCCGGGGCGCTCGATGAGGCGGACCGGAGCCAGGGCGCCGCCGGGGTAGCGGTCGAGGATGCGCTCGAACTGGGAGACGACGCCGCGAGGGAGCCGGCCGCGGAGCTCGGCGATGTGGGCCTTGAGCTCGTCCACCTGCCGGGAAACGCCGGGCTTCTCCTCCTCCCAGCGGGCGAGCTCGGCAGCGTAGCGCTCGTTCAGCTCGCGGAAGCTCTCGCGCCGGGTATCGAGCTCCTTCTGGGTCTGCTCGGAGTGTTCCAGCGAGGAGAGGGCCTTCTCCTCGGAGCCGGAGATCTGGGCCTTGACCGTGTCGATCTCCTGGAGGAGCGCTCCGTACTCGCGCTGGGTGCTGACGCGGTTGATCTGCTGCTGGTACTTCTTGAGCTTTTCCTGGGCGTCCGAGGCGGCGGCTTCGGCGGCCCGCCTCTCTTTCGCGGCCTCTTCGACCGTTTTCTCGATCTCCTCGATCTCGGACTTGCTCGACGCGTGCTCGTCGTGGAGCTCGCGCATCCAGTCCGGGATGCCGTGCAGCCGCCGCTCAGCTTCGCGCAAGCGGTCGAGGGCGGCCTGCAGCTCCACAATGGTTTCGAGGTTTTGATTCATAAGTGCGGTCTGATCTCCTCTCCAGAAGACAGGCAGGTCGAGGGCCGGCGGTGTGCCGTCGAGGGGAGAGCGCTTCGCGCCGGGTTCGCCCTGCGAAGTGGGTCCACCTGGATTCGAACCAGAGACCTGCCGGTTATGAGCCGGATGCTCTAACCGCTGAGCTATGGACCCGGAAAAAAGCCCTTGAATGGGCGGCTTGCCAGTATATATCAAGCGACTCAGCGCTGGTCCCGTCTGCGGGGCTGCCCGGTTTTACGCTCCATCATCCGCTCCGTCGTCCGCTCCGCCTTCCGCGGCTTCTCGCCAGCGGCCTCGATCCAGTCGCGGGCCTCCTGCGCCGGCGCGAGCTCGCCGGAGGCGAAGGCCCCCCAGGCGCGGGCGAGGCGCTCCGCCATCTCCCGGGCCTTCCCCGGATCGTCCACCGGCCGGCTCCCCCGGTTCCCTCCGGTGCCCCAACGCTCCAGGGTGAGCCGCGGAGCCCCGTTTCCCCGCAGGGGGGGCGTGGCGTTGAAGCCGTCCCGCAGGCGGGTGAGGATCGCCCGCGGCGGCTCTTTCATCCGGGCGCGGGTCTCCCTTGAGCGGAAGGCCATCCGCGCCAGGTAGTACTCCGGCTCGGCAGCCGCGAACCGGGACTCCCAGAGGAGCTGGTCGTTGCCCTCGACCAGGGAGAACCGGTTGGTCCCGTTGGTCAGGTAGAGCTCGGAGAGGGCCGGAACGGAGACCCGGCGGAAGAGGCTCGGGGCGGCCGCGGGCGGCACCTCTCCTCCGGCGGCTTCGACGAGGGTGGCCCAGAGCCTCGACGCCGTCACCCGCTGCCGCCTGGGCACGAGGACCTGGCGCTCGAAGCCCGCCGGCAGCTTCACGATCAGCGGCACCTCGATGAGCTGGCGCCCGAGGTTGCCGCCGTGGAGGATCTGCCCCTTCTCTCCGAACTCCTCGCCGTGGTTGGCGGTGACCACGAGCAGCGTGCGGTCCCACTGGCCGCTGTCGCGCAGGGCATTGAGGAGGCGTCCGAGCTGCTCGTCCGCCCAGGCCACGTTCAGGCAGTACATGGCCCAGAGCCGGCGCCGGTGGCTGAGCGGCAGCCGGCTGGCCGGGTCGAACCAGGGCTCGATCTGGACGGGCGCGACCTTGGCGGGGAGCTGCGGGGGGGTCCGTCCGAGACGGGGGAGGAGCGCGTCGCGGCGGAGATAGGGCGCGGCCGGAGCAGGCAGGTGCGCCCAGACAAACTGCCGCTCGTTCCGCAGTCCTCTCAGCCGCTCCACGACGCGGACCCCCTTGCCGTAGTGCTGGAACACCTGGAAGCCCTGGTTGAAACCGAAGGTCTGGTCGTACCAGGGTCCGCTCCAGGTGCCGGACGTCTTGTAGCCGGCGGCCTGCAGCGCCTCGGCCAGGGTGATCAAAGCCGGGGAGAGGCGGGCGTGGCCCGGGTGGAGCACCTGGTGCTGCCAGGGGCGGAGCCCGGTGAAGAGGGTGGCCATCGTGGACCCTTCCCAGCTCGACGACGCGATGGCGGACCCGGCCCAGTCCGCCTCGCGGATCAGCTCGTCCATCCGCGGCGTCAGCCCGGGCTCGCCCCCGAGCGCTTCAACGGCGTCGGCGCGCAGGGAGTCCAGGGTGATGAGGACGATGGGACCGTCGTGGCGGGTTTTGGGGGCGCAGGCGGTGAGGAGGGCGAGGAAGAGGAGAAGAACCCCCTCCCCTGCCCTCCCCCGCTTCGCGGGAGAGGGGGTCCGCCCTCCCTTCCCTTGTCCGCTATGACTCCATCGACACGGGCAGGGGCTCCCTCTCCCGCGAAGCGGGGGAGGGCAGGGGAGGGGGCGCTTATGAATCAGGATCGTCTCATCCGGGCAGCGGATACAGCTGCCGGTAGCTGTCCGACAGCACCAGGACCCGCTTCACGTAGATCTTGGATTCCTCGATGTTGAGCCCCTCTAGGAAGGAGTCGAGCTCCTTGGAGCCTGCCTCCTTCCACAGCCTCTTGATGCGGTACGGGCCGCCGTTGTACCCGGCCAGGGCCAGCTCGACATGGTCGAACATGTTCATCACCTGGCTGAAGTAGGTGGTGCCCAGGCGGACGTTGAAGGCCGGGTCCGACAGCTTTTCGTGGGAGTAGGTGAGACCGGCCTTGCCCGCCAGCTCCCGCGCCGTGGCCGGCATGAGCTGCATCAGGCCGCGTGCGCCCGCCCAGCTCTGGGCCTGGGTGTCGAAGGCGCTCTCCTGGCGGATGATCCCATAGACCACGTGGAGCGGCAGACGGTTCTGGGTCGCCCAGGAGCGGATCGTGTCCTGGTAGTCGACCGGATAATACAGGCGCCGCGCCTCCTCCGGCAGGGTGGCCTGGTGAGAGCCGCCCAGGGCGGGGAAGGCCTCGCGGATCGTGAGCATGCTCTTGCGGCGCTCCCCCTGGCGGGACTGCACCAGCGCCTCCAGGGCCTTCTTCGCGCGCTCGTCCGCCTGCTCGGAGACCAGCTCCATCTCGACTGCAGCCAGATCTTCCAGTCCCAGGTCGGTCAGGAGGCGGGCTCGCTGGAGAGCGGGATCGTCCGGCCAGGGTTCGGCGCCGCGCTCGTCCATGGAAGGCGAGGGGACCTTCCCCCGCACGCGGGTCAGGGCGTTCTTGCGGTAGAAGTCGGTGGTGTCCGAAGAGGCGACCTCGCGGTAGATCTGCTGCGCCCGCTCGGTCTCGCCCAGGGCTTCGAAGGCCCGGCCGGTCCAGTAACGACCGCGCCGGCCGGCGCTGGCCTCGGGATAGAGGGCGAAGAGCTCGGTCCAGTAGCCGACCGCGCCCGAGAAGTTGCGGCGGCCGTACTCGCGCCAGCCGCGCTGCCAGAGGTGGTCCGCGCCGGTGGTGTCCGCGGGCTCGATCCGGCGGAGCTGGCGCAGCACCTCGATGGAGCCTTCGAAGTCGTCGTCCGCCAGGTCCTTGTAGAGGGAGCGCAGGGCCTTGGCCCCGAGGTCGGGGTCCCCTCCCGCGGCTGCAAGCTGCCCGACCTTGCGCAGGTGTCGGCGGGACTGCTCCAGGTACTGCTGGCGCTCGGCCGAGGGCATGGTCCGTCCGCGCCGGGCCGTGGCCACCTCGGCCGCGGCCTGGGCCCGCGCCCATTCGAGGGCCGCGGTCTGCCCGGCGCCTCCAACGGTGCGGTTGGAGAGCAGCTCCAGGGCGGCAGCGCCCTCGTTGATCCGGGTCAGGGCCTCGGCCTTGAGCAGCGCCCAGTCGAGGTCGCGGTCCCGCACGTCGGCGGCGTCCAGCACGACCAGGGCGCTGGCATCGAGCTTGATGTCGAGCAGCGAGCGGGAGCGCCGCTTGAGCTGGTCGGGCGTGAGGATGGCCGCCCAGGGGAGCTCGCCGTCCGCCGTGCGGAAGATCTCGGCCACGCCCAGCTCGGCGGCCTCGGTGGGGGAATCGGCGAGAAGATGCCGGGCGGCCTCGCGCCGGATCCCATCTCCACCTTGCCCGCCACCCTGCTCGTCACCCAGATCGATGCCGATCTCCCACGCGAGCTTTTCCAGCCGGGTGGCCTCGGGTCCGTCGACCTTCTCGCGCCGGGCCTGCGCCACGAGCGCGAGGGCGCGCTGCGCGTCCTTGTGCTTCCAGGCGAGCTCCGCCGCCTTGGCGAGGGCCAGCGGGCGGAGCGGCGAGGCCGGATAGTCGCCCAGAAGCTTGGCGAGCGACGCCTGGGCCACGAGCGTATGGCCGCGCGCCTCCGCGGCGTCGCTCAGGATGTACAGCCGCCAGTCCTCGAGCAGACCGTCCGGGTCCTGGGAGGCGAACAGCCGCTCCTCGGCCTGCCCCACCTGCTCGCAGGTATGGGCGTAGAAGCCGGTGACGAGACGGGCGAACCCGGCCTCTGTCCCCTTGCCCGCGGTCAACGGCGCCAGCGTCTTGTAGGCGCCTGCGCAGTCGTCGCGGCGAGCGGCTGCGGCCGCCTCCGCGAAGAGCAGGGTGTTGCGGTCGGACTTTCCCACGACGGGGGCCTGCGGGTGCGGCCGGATGGCCGGCTGGGACGCGGAGCCCAGCAGCAGGGGGACGAGCAAGAGGAGGGCGGGGGGAACCCTGCGTACCCGAGGGTGCTTCGGCGAACGGCGACGGCTCAGGCTGCTCAACGTCTGCGATGCTCCATCGACGGGCGCCGGATGAGCCGGCGCCCGGGGGTTACAACATCAGAAATGCCTGATCAAATCCCGAGGGCCCGGGTGTCACCCGCCGCCAGGATGCGGACCAGCTCCTGATAGAAGTAGTCGGTAGTCTTGAGGATCCGCGCCTCGACGCGCTCCTCGTACATCTGACGGGACCGGTCGATATCCTCTTTGAGGCGCTCGTACAGGTCACGCTTTCTACGTCCTTCTTCCACTTGCTCTTCATTATAGAGCTTGATCTCGCTGACGAGGAGACGGGCGAGCCGCCGGGCCTCTTCGTGGAGCGGGTCTTCGGCCGCCGCGGGCTGCCGCGCGCCACCGAAGGCCCAGCCCGGACCCTGCACGTCGCTCGGCGGACGCACCTCGGGGGTGGCGGACCCCGATCCCGACCCCGCCGAGGCCGCCGCGGTGTCCTCGCCCTGCTGGGCGGAGGGCGCGGGAGGAGGAGCCACGGGCCGGATCGGAGTCGGCGGAGCCATGGGCCGCTCCTCGACCGGAGCCGGAGCCGGCGGGGTCATCACCTCCCGCAGGCTGGAGCGCTGGAGGAGGACGGTGGCCTGTGGGCTCTCAGGCGAAGCGGCCGGCGAAGACAGTTCCTGAGCCGGCGCTTCGAGGGAGGGCAGACCGCGGAGATCCACCTGCTGGGTCGGGCTTGGCGACTCCTCGGCGGCGGGCGCGCCCCAGCCGGCGGCGGGCTCGGCGGCGGTGTCGTCGGAGGCTTCGATCTCGTAGGTCTGGGTCTCCTCGACCGCCGCCCAGGGCATGCTTTCCGGCGCCAGTGCCGCCGGCTCGGGTTCAGGCTCGGGCTCGGCTTCGACCTCCACCTCCACCTCGACGTCGGCGGTGGTGGCGGCGGGGCTCTCCCATCCGGCCGAAGCGGGCAGGTCGGCCGGTTCCGGGACCGGCTCGGGCTCGGCGGGCTCGCTCACGGTGTCGATGCTGGAGGTATCTGCCAGGTTGGCGGCGGGCGCCCAGGTCTGGGTCGGCTCCGTCTCGTCCGAGACGGCTTCGGGAGCCTCGGCCTGCGGGGCCGGCTCGGGCTCGGAGGGGGAGACGGGCACCAGGGTCGAGGTGGACGCCCGCTCCCGGAACGGCAGCGACTCGATGGCCAGGGCCGCGGTGTAGCAGAGGACCTGCAGCCCCTCGGGGGAGAGCGGAGCGCCGTCCGTGTGATCGGCGTAGAGGGCGGCGGCCACCCGGTCGCGCAGGACCAGCGGCACGAGCACGCCTTCGCTCGGGACCTGGCTGTCCAGGCGGCTGCACAGGGCGGCGCACCCGGCGGCCGAGAGCCGCGCCGGTCCCGCCCCCTGGAAGGTCTGGCTCCACGCGCCGTCCTCGGGAGCGCCGAGGTTGAGGTCGCGCATGGCGGCCTCGTTGTCCCCGAAGCCGTGGCCGCTCCAGCCCCGCACCTCGCCGCCGCGCAACAGCAGGATGGCGGCGCGGGAGGCGTAGCGGCCGGACTCGCGCAGCAGCGCGTTCAGGATCTCGGCCTGGGAGCGGGCGCGGTCGATGGCGCCGAGCGACTCGCGCAGCTCGGACACGCCGCCGCGCCGGGCCTGGCTGCTCAGCCCCTCCGCCAGTCCCTCTGCCTCGGAGCGGACGGCGGGCTCGAGATCCTCGTGGGCGACGAACGACTCGGGGACCGCGGGGCGCAGCTCGGCGAGCCGGCCCAGGAGGTCCTCGCTGCTCGAGCGCAGCCACTCCGAGACCTCCTGGCGCATGTCGGCGACCGCGCGCTCGAAGGTGGAGCCGATCTCGCGATTGAGTTGCTGGACTTTTTCCGAAAGGGACATCCTCAGCTCTCCGCAACCGTTCTTTGACAGGGACCTGCTTCTAGAGGAAGCCGATTATTCTGTACCGGTCCCGTTGTGTCAAGGCTCGAATCCCTTTGAAAGAGAAGGGCTTACCCGGCTTGGTCGCCCCGGTGCCCCTGTGGTACGTTGCCGCGGTCGGCGAAGGAGGAGACGGATGGCCGCTGGATCGAGGTATGGACTGGCCGCATTTCGCGGCCTGCTGCCGGGGTTGATGATGGGGATCATGGTGGGGGTACTGACCTTCCTCCCCGCCTGCCGCCAGACCCCCGGTGAGCGCCAGGATGCCCGCCAGACCGAGGTGGCCGCGGCCGAGTGGGAATGGCTGCAGGCCACCAAGCAGCGGCTCGACGAACAGCGCGCGCGCCTGGCCCGGCTGGCCCAGACACAGGCGGGCGCCCGGGCCGGAGCCCCCCCGCCCGAGGAGCTCGCCCGGCTCCGCCAGGAGGTCGGCGACCTGGCGGAGGAGCTCAACCGCCGCCTGGTCGAGTACATCAACTCCAACGCGACCGGCGATGAAACCCCGGGCGAGCGCCAGCTCGCCGCCATCCGCATGAAGAGCGACGAGGACATCCTCCTCGCCCGCGAGTATGTCGAGCAGGCCGGCGACTACCGCCGCGCCATCGAGATCTACGAGACCGCCCTGGCCGCGGACCCGGACAACCCACGGCTCCGCGCCGAGCTGGAGACCGCCCGCGCCCGGCGCTACGTCACCCGCGAGCGCTTCGCGCTGATCAAGGAAGGGATGACCCAGGAAGAGGTCCGGCGTCTCCTGGGACCTCCCAACGCGCAGGACGTCCGCGGCTACCCGGAGCGCGGGGTCACCGCCTGGTTCTACCCCAAGGACGCGAGCGGAGCCGCCGCCGCGGTCTGGTTCCGCAAGGATGGCGACTCCCCGGCTGCCTACCAGATAGACTTCGACGCCCTCCAGCCGCCGGCCGGCGGCGCTCCCGCGGCGCCGCCGGCCGTGCGGCAATCCAACTAGGACCAGCTCCCCGAGCCACCTCCGATTCCGATGACCGTGGAGACGGCCCCGGCCTGGAAGTGCCCCAGCAAGTTGCTGTTCCCGTCGAAGAAGAGGATGCTCAGGTACACCGGCGTGCCCTGGAATTCGAAGCTCCTGGTATCCCGGTAGAGCCTGTTCAGATCGTCGGTGTACACGTCACCCTTGAGATACCCGCCGCCGGGGGAGGACACCCCTCCTGCCTTCCCGTCGAAGGTCTTCCCGTTCTTGATGTTGACCTGAAACTGCAAGTAGAAGATCAAGCTGGAGACGCTGCCTTCCGCGGGGTAGCTCGCGGCGGCCGCCGTCAAGGCCGTGGCGGCGGCCTCGATCTTGTCCTGCTCCAGCTTGCCGCTCATGGCGGCCCGGAAGTCCTCAACGATGGTCTGTCGGCTGACGGAAGCGGTGGCTGTGTCCATGGTGTCCTCCTGACGGTTCGAGTTTGCTGTCGTCATTCGCTCCCCGGCGCGCTCGTCCGGGGCTCCATGACGACTCCTGGGGGGTAGTGGGAGGAGGCTGTGGAAAGTCGCAGGGGCACGTTGCGCGGCGCGACCTTGACGGCCGGCGCGGGATCGTCGTAGATTAGGGAGTACGCGTCCTGATCTCAGGCCGCGATCCTATTCCAGGACGAAGGTGAGGTGAGTTAGCCAATGCCCGTTGTGCACGTGCGCGAGGAGGAGAGCTTCGAGAACGCGCTCCGCCGCTTCAAGCGCAAGGTCGAGAAGTCCGGCATCCTGACGGAGCTGCGGAAGCGCCAGCATTTCGAGAAGCCCTCGGTGAAGCGCAAGCGCAAGGCCGTGCAGGCTCGCAAGAAGATGATGCGCAAGCTGCTGGAAGAGCGCCGCCAGGGTCTCGCTTAAAACCTCAGCATCGCGCAGAGGAATTCGGGAGGAGGTCCCTTCGGACCCCCTCCCTTTGTTTTTCTACTGCGCCTTCTTCTTCCACTCCTCCTCGGTCATCAGGTTGACCGGCTCCAGCTTGCGGGCGGCGAGGGCCTTGTTGGCTGCCGCCAGCTCGTTCTTGCCGATCGCGTCCAGCCGGGCCGCCGCCTTGTCGAGCCGCTCCCCGAGCAAACCCATCTGCTCGATCTGCGCCCGGCTCGGCCGGCCTTCGTAGCCGTTGACCCCGCCGTACAGGTAGCCCACCTTCTCGCGGAGCTGCTCCTCGCCCGACAGCCAACCGCCCTCGCCCGTGGCCACGAGCGTGGAGTGGAACTTCGTCAGCTCGCCGGCCGCCGCTTCGAGCTGCCTGCGCAGCTTGTCGTTCTCGGGCAGCCCCCCGGCCCGCGTCTGCAGGGCATCGCGCGCCCCGAGAGCGGAGTCGACCACGAAGGTCAGGCGCTCCATCATGCCGTGCAGCTTCACGACGGTGTCGTACTGGAGCTGCCGGTCCTCGGCCGTGTGCGTCGCCCGCGGGTCGGCCACGAGCTGTACCTGGCTGGCCAGGGTCTGGCCGCCCTTGGTCAGCTTGACCGTGTAGGCGCCCGCGGGCACGCGCGGACCGAAGAAGGAGAAGGGCGACTGGATCACCGAGTTGCCCCCCGGCGTCCGCGGACCCTTCGTGCGCATCGGCCAGGCCACGCGGTTGAGGCCCTTCCGCTTGCCGGCCGGCAGGGTGGAGACGAGCTCGCCCTTGCCGTCGTAGACCTCCAGCTTGAGGTCGCCCACGATGTGGCGCTTCTTCAGGTAGTAGGTGACGTAGGCCGCCTCCTCGGGCGTCCGGCCCACGAACTCCTCGTCGCCCGGGAACTCCTGGACCGAGGACGGGGTGATCATGGGAGAGGGCCGCGAGGGGAGGAACGCCACCTCCTGCTCCAGCACGTCGCGGGTCAGCTTCCGGAGCGGCGTGATGTCGTCCAGGATGTAGACGCCGCGGCCGTGCGTGGCGAGGATGAGGTCCGCGTCCCGCGGGTGGATGGCGATGTCGCGGACCGCCACCCTGGGGAAGTCGCCGCCGGTGTAGCGGCCCCAGCTCGCGCCGCCGTCCACGGAGATGAAGAGGCCGAATTCCGTGCCCAGGAAGAGGAGGTCCGGGCTCTCCAGGTCCTCGCGGACCACGTGGGCGTAGCCCTCCAGGGCCGGGGTCATCAGCGGTTTCCAGGTCTGGCCGAAGTCGGTGGTCTTGAAGACCCAGGTCTTCATGTCGCCGGTGGTGTGGCCGTCCAGGGTGGCGTAGGCCGTGGCCTCGTCGAAGTGGCCGGGCTCCACGTGGGAGACCCAGGTGTTGGCCGGCACGCCGGGGATGTTCTTCGACACGTTCGTCCAGCTCTTGCCGCCGTCGCGGGTCACTTGAACATAACCGTCGTCGGTCCCCACCCAGATCACGCCCGGGTTCTTCTTCGACTCGGCGATCGAGTAGATCGTGGTGTGGTTCTCGGCGCTGGAGTTGTCGACGGTCAGGCCGCCCGACTTCATCTGCTGCTGCCGCTTCGGGTCGTTGGTGGTCAGGTCGGGGGAGATCTTCTCCCACGACTCGCCCCGGTCCCGCGAGCGGAACAGGAACTGCGAGCCGATGTAGATCGTGCCCGGCTCGCTGGCGCTCAGGTGGATGGGCGTGTTCCAGTTGAAGCGGTACTCGGGGTCCCCCGCCGCCGGCAGCGGCTGGATGTCGCGGTTCTCACCCGTGGACAGGCGCAGCCGCGAGATCTTGCCCCCCTGGTACTCGACGTAGACGAAGTCGGGGTCAGCGGGGTCGCGGAAGGCATAGAAGCCGTCGCCGAAGCCGATGTTCCGCCAATCGCGGTTCTGCACCCCGGCGCTGCCGCGGGAAGGCGCCGACCAGGAGCCGTTGTCCTGCAGTCCGCCATAGACCCGGTACGGCCAGTCCATGTCGTAGCTGACCCGGTAGAACTGGGAGACCGGCAGCGACTTCACGTGCCGCCAGTGTCCCCCCTTGTCGTTCGAGATGTAGACGCCGCCGTCCGTGCCGAGCGCCATCTCGTGCGGGTTCTTCGGGTTGATCCACAGGGCGTGATGGTCGCCGTGGACGCTGCCGCCGCCCGGGCCGAAGGAGGAGTTGAAGGTCTTGCCGCCGTCGGTGCTGGTGGTGAGGAACAGGCCCGGCTTGTAGACCGTGTTGTGGTCCGTGGGATCGATCACGACGTGGGCGAAGTAGAAGGGGCGCACCTGGATGTTGAAGGACGAGTTCATCTCCTTCCACGTCTCGCCGGTGTCGTCGGAGCGGTAGAGGGCGGTGTTCTTGGCCTCCACGATCGCGTAGACGGTCGCGGGACGGGACGGCGCCACGCTCACCGCGATGCGCCCCTTGTTCCCCTTCGGCAGGCCGGTCTCGAGCTTCTTCCAGGTCTCGCCGCCGTCGGTGCTCTTGTAAAGGTTGGAGCCCGGGCCGCCGGAGCTGAAGAAGGCGGCGCCACGGCGGAACTCCCACATGCCGGCGTAGAGGATGCCCGGCTCCTGCGGATCGACGTCGAGATCGGAGCAGCCGGTCTTCTCGTCCACGTACAGGGTGCGCTTCCAGGTCTTGCCGCCGTCCGTGGTCTTGTAGACGCCCCGCTCCTCGTGGTCGTCCCACAGGTGGCCGGTGGCGCAGACCCAGACGGTGTTGCCGTCGGCCGGGCTGACCTCGACGGCGGCGATGCGCTCCGAATTCTCGAGCCCCATCCGCTCCCAGTTGTCGCCGCCGTCGGTGGTCTTGTAGACACCGTCGCCCACGGAGACGCTGTTGCGGGTGCAGGACTCGCCGGTGCCGACCCAGACCGTCTGCGGGCTCTTCGGGTCGATCGCCACGGCACCGATGGACTGGGTGTGCTTGTCGAAGACCGGCTTGAAGGTGACGCCGGAGTCCCTGGACTTCCAGACGCCGCCGCTGGCCGTGCCCACGTAGAGCGTGATGGGATCGTCGGCCAGGCCGGCGATGGCGGCGATGCGGCCGCTCATCACCGCGGGGCCGATGGCGCGGGCTTCGAGGCCGCTGAAGGTGTTCGAGTCGATCTCGGTAGTTGCCGATGGCGCCGGGGGCGCCGGGGGCGCGGCCGGCTGCTGGGCCGGGGCCGCCAGGGCGAGCGCCAGGCCCGCCGCGGCGAGACAAAGAATCCTCTGAGGTGTGCGCATCTCGCGTGCCCTCTCTGAAAAAAGAATGGGATTGAAGCGGGGCCGCTCCGGCGAGCGGCCCCCGGGGGACTTACTGCTGCGGCGGCTTCGGGGCCGGCGTCTCGGGCGCCGCGGGCGCCTTCGCGGGCATGTCGAAGCGGCTCACCGGGATCTCCGGGTTGATCTCGATCTTCTCGAAGGTGATCGTCTGGCCGGGGCCCGGGGCGCCCTTCATCTTCGACTGGATGGAGTGCGCCAGCACCAGGCCGCCGACCTCCTTGTAGTCGCCGAAGGTGGTCTCGCCCTCGATCTCCTGGCCGCGCATCTTGGTCTTGCCCTCGGCCTTGATCTCGAGGTAGCTGTCGGCATCCAGGAAGAGGGTGGCCACGTCGCCGTTCTTCTTGGTGACCTTGAGCTTGTGGACGGGGGTGCCCTCGACCTCGCCCTTGCCCAGGTACTCGACCTGGTGGCCCTTCTCCTTGTAGTCGACGAGCGGGCCGTCGATGTCGGCCTGGTCCTCGGCCATCTTGAGGTCGTCACCGCTCATGGGCTCGGGGTCCTTCTTGCCCATGAACGGCATCACCATCCAGCCGGTCGTGCCGTCATAGGCCTGGACGCCGGTCATGCCCTGGAAGGTGAACTCGACGCGCATCTTGTTCGGGCGCGCGGTCTCGATGACCATGGGGGCCTCCATGCCCGGTCCCATCATCATCTTGCCGCTGATCCGCATGGTCTTGACGGCCTTGAGCTTCTCCAGGCCGCCCTTGGCCTCGAGGTTCTTGGCGATGATCTCGTCCGCGGTCTGGGCCCAGGCCGCCGAGCCGATCAGGCCGGCCAGGAACAGACACGCAAAGGTCTTGCGCTTCATGGATGTTCTCCTCTTGGACTCGTGTGCTACGGGGTTCTTTCCGGTTGAAACGACACGTCAGGATAGCCCAACCTGTCCCCTGGCGCTACTACTGCTCGCCTTCTATACGCTTGAAGGGGGCAAAAAGTTGCCGGGAGGTCTGGTTGACGGCGCCAGGAAGGGTAGCGCCGGTTTTGCCACGCCCCCGCCGCGCGGAAGCCGTACGGGCCGGGTAGGGGTGGCTACCCGCCGGGTACGGCCCCATCCCCGGCGCGTGCGCTCCATACCCTGAGGGTACGGGTGCCTACCCGCAGGGTATGACCCCGTCCCCGACGCGTACGCTCCATACCCTGAGGGTGCGGGGGCCTACCCGGCGGGTACGCTCCGTCCCCGAAGGGTACGAGGGGCTACCCACCGGGTACGCCTCGCCCCCGGCGCGTGCGCTTTCTACCCTGAGGGTATGGGTGCCTACCCGGCGGGTAGGCCTCGTCACCCTACCGGTGGATGGTTCTCGCCATCGCTACCATGGTGGGAGGTCGTCGACGAGCTTGAGGCGGGCGTCGAGATATCTGAACCGGGACTCTTCGAGATCAGCCAGACGGACTGTCAGCTCCAGCAGCGCTGGAACAAACCACAGGGGCGTGAAGCTCAGCAGATCGTCGAGGAAGGTTCTTACCAGCTTCCGCTCCTCTCGCGATTCTTGCTGAAACTTCGAGAGAGAAGCTCGTCGATCTCCTTCGCCGCATCCTGGCGCAAGATGAGCCAAAGCTAGCACAACTTTCCCGCGCCACCCGGTTTTGTTTATGTGCCATTGGTACGCCTGTTATCAGGAGTATGGGATGCCAAGATCCTTGATCTTCAAGGGACACGCTTCTACACTACGAGGATGAGCAAGGCGCCGGAAGTGGACCAGACTGACGTTCAGCAGGAGATGTCTCGCCTCATGGAGCTGCTCCGCACCATCGTGCGGATGCTCGGCTTCACCAATCGCGAGATTGAGCGGCGGGCCAACCTCAACCATGCCACTTCGGTGAAGTACTTCCGCGGCGAGGGGGAGCCGAAGCTCGACTTCGTGCTCGCCGTGGTGCGCGCCATCGGTCTCGAGTATTGGGAGTTCTTCGAGCTTGCCTATCCCGAGCGCGGGCAGCCGAGCGTTTCCGGCCAGAGGCTCCGCCGTCTGCTGAACCAGTTCCCGAGAGCGGAGCCCGCCGCCCCGGCCAGGCACCTGGAGGAGATGATCGAGGAGCTGCGGCGCGAGGTGCGCGCCTTGACGGAAAAGAGCTGAGGCTCAGCGCAGAAGCCGCTGACCGCGTTCCAACTCCTTCTGCCGGAGCAGCGCCAGCGCCTGTTCCACCAGCTCGGCCGTAGCCAGCCCCGAGCCGAAGGCGGTCTCGAGGACCAGCAGCACGCCCAGGAAATCGTGCCGGCCCTCCAGGCTCAGGAACATGGCCTCCGCGGCCAGCGCTTCGACCTCAGCCTCCTCGGATCTTCCCTGGCGCAGCAGGGTGGCGACCAGATCGAGGGAGGCCACGGCCGAGAAGTGTGGGAGACCCAGGGCGGTCAGCCCGTCCCGCGCCTGGCGAAGAACCATCTCCGCGGCTTCGAGCTCCCCCAGGTCATGAAGCACCCGGCCCTCCATCCAGCGCAGCCGCAGGGCCAGCACGTTCAGCCCCTCTCCGGCCCCGGCCCCGGTCCCGCTGTACGCGGCGCGGTTCAGCGCCAGCTCCTGCCGGAGCGCGTCCCGCTGCCCGAGCTCCAGCAGCAGGAGCAGGCGGTTGTGGAACGCCGTCAGCGTGAGGAGCGGGTCCCGCTCGCGGTCGATTTCCAGGAGCCCCTGACTGCTCAGCCGCAGGGCTTCGTCCTTCCGGCCGCAGCGTGAAAGGAAGATCGATTGCGTGATGCGCGCCCGGCCGGCCAGGTGGGTTTCGCCCAGGGTCTCATAGACTTCGGCCACGAAAGCCAGCCCCGCGACCGCTCTGCCCGGGTCCCCGGACCATCCATGGAACGTCGCGTTCAGCTCCAGGAGATGGGTGGCCAGATGGCTGTCGATGTTCAGCTCCAGCCGGCCGAACGCCTCGTGAAAGGCCCTTGCCGCCTCGGCGGCGCGGCCCGCCACCCGGTATGCGTTGGCGAGCTCGCCCCAGGAGCGCGCCTGCAGGGCCGCGACCGTCTTCCGTCCGAACTCCCGCGTCTTGAGCTCCGCCGCCACATCCCGCGCCGCCAGCGCCAGGCGGAGCATTTCCCCGGGATCGCGGTGCCGCGAGGCCCAGCTCCGGGCGAGCAGGGCCTCGCACACGCCCGGGCCGGCAAGAGCCATGTCCCCCTCGCGCGCCAGCGCCAGGATGCCGCCCCGGCCGAGCAGGTGCCACGCCTTCAGGAACCGGTTGCGCTCGGCTGACGAAAGCCGCTGAAGGGACCGGCAGGCATACGCGGGAACATCGAACATCGGGAGGGAGGAGAAGGAATCTCGCCAAAGCTCGGCTTTCTGTTCGCTCATGGAGATAGAAAGTCTCCACAGTCCTGAGCCGGCGCAACGCGTTCTGGCACAGCCATGTGAAAAATCGCACGACTCTCCCCTGGCGGACCATCGCTTCCGCGGGCAAAGTTCTCGACGGCTCGGAGCTTCCTGGCAAGAGCGCGAAGAGCAGGCTTCCCGCAGCCGCTTCTCCTCCAGAATGCCAGGGTGGAAGGAGAGCGAGGTGTCGACCGGCTGCGCGAGGAGGTGAAGGCCCTGCTTCGCCGCCGGGGGCGCTCGGTCCGCGTCCTCGAGCGGGAGCTGGGTCTCGGGAATGGAACCCTCAGCCGAGTCTTCCGAGGCCGAGCCGACCTGCGCTTCCGCCACCTGGAGCTCATCGCGCGCGCCCTGGGAATGACGCTTCAGGAGCTTCTCGCCGAGGCCTATGGGCTGGCCGTTCCGGACCGCCGTCCGAGGCGGCATTCCAGGCTCCGCGCTCTCGTGGCCGAAGTGGTCCGAGCCGAGCTGGCGGATTTCTGGAAAAGCCACGGCATCCGCTTGGAGGGTGACCTCGCCCGGGTGGTCGAGGCCGAGCCCGACCAGGGCGGTTAGCCGGACCCGCCAAACCCACCGCCGAAGCAGGGCGGACCTGCCTTCTGGCACCGCCGTGTGAAAAATCGCACGGCGCTGCCGCAGACCCCGGAAGCACCCTGTTGATTGAGCGCGGCCCGCCCGGGTCTCCACGACCCGCTGTCGGCGCCGCGCTGGAGACTCCTATGAGGAAATCGCTCGCCGCACTCACCCTGGCCGCGGCCCTCGCCGCCGGCCCGCCCGCCCTGCTCGACCGGCTCTGGTCGCTTCTCGCCTCCGCCTGGAGCGCATCGTCCCCGGACGAGGGCTGACGAGGGTTGCATCATGGACCCCAGCGGCTAGTGTACTGCGCCGGAGAATCGGGGCCTTATTGTGCCTGTGTTCGAGCACGATGTGCCCTGAAGGGGCACCGGCATGTAGCCCCGGGCTTCTGCCCGGGGTTCGGGTCCAAGAGAACCCCGAAGCCCTGAAGGGGCGACGGCGGGGCCAGGGGCGTCAGCCCCG
>Ga0190265_10000325_pt1 | contig 37543 bp, 39 predicted proteins | sample Popmic124T_FD_133135 | JGI IMG/M metagenome (GOLD analysis project Ga0190265, IMG submission 133135) | Populus adjacent soil microbial communities from riparian zone of Indian Creek, Utah, USA - 124 T | ecosystem: Environmental > Terrestrial > Soil > Riparian zone | place: USA: Utah | collected... | reverse complement strand
TGCTCTCCTCCAGCAGCATCCGCCCGCGCGCGGCGTCGGTCTCCACGCGGCGTTCTTAACAGACCGACGTTCACCGGTTCGTTACCAGTCGTTCACCCTACGGCAGCCCGGCGACGTTGCATGATTCACCGGATGGCCAAGGTTCTCATCATCGAAGACGACGACATCATCGCCCAGGGCATGGCACGCCACCTCAGCGCCGCGGGCTTCGACGCCGTCGGCGTCGCGAACGGCGAGACGGGGCTCGCGCGGCTGCGCTTCGAGCAGCCGGACGTGTGCGTGCTCGACCTGATGCTGCCCGGCCTCGACGGCTGGAAGGTGATCGAGCAGGCGCGCGGCGAGGGCATCGGCACGCCGATCCTCGTCGTCAGCGCGCGCGGCACCGAGCACGATCGCATCCACGCGCTCGAGCTGGGCGCGGACGACTACCTCGTGAAGCCGTTCTCCATGAAGGAGCTCGCGGCGCGCGTCGGCGCCGCCGCCCGCCGCGGGACGCGGGCGCAAGATCCGCGCCGGGGCGAGGAGATCGTGGTCGAGGAGCTCCGCCTCGACCCGCGCAACGTCCAGGCGTACGTCGACGGCTCGAGCGCCGAGCTGACGCCCACGGAGTTCCGCCTCGTCTACACGCTCGCGCTCGACCAGGGGCGCGTGCTCACGCGCGACGAGCTGCTGCAGCGGGTCTGGGGCCGCCGCGCATCCCACCGCGACCGCACCGTCGACGTCTTCGTGCGCAAGCTCCGCGAGAAGATCGACCACCGCGCCGGCAACCACACCTTCATCCAGACCCGCTACGGCGTCGGCTACAAGCTCGAGCCCGTCCCGAAGTAGGCGCCCCGCCGTTTGCGGGCGCGTCGTAGCGGTGACGACCGGTTCGTGCTGACCCTCTACCAGGCCGAGTGGTGCCCGCACTCGCACCGCGTGCGCCAGCGGCTGACCGAGCTCGGCCTGCCGTTCGTGGCGATGCAGGTCGAGCCGCGGCCGGAGGACCGGCACGAGCTGCGCGACGCGAGCGGCGACGACGCGATTCCCGTGCTGGTGACGGACGAGGGCGAGTCGGTCGGCGGCGCCGACGAGATCATCGCCTGGCTCGACGCGCACTACGCCGAGCCCGAGACGGCGCGCGGCCACCGCGCACAGGCGCGGGCGCACGAGTCCACGCGGCGTTAGCGTCTCCAGCGTGGAGGCCTACCGCACGCCGGACGAGCGCTTCGACGGACTGCCCGGCTACGCGTTCTCGCCTCGGTATCTCGACTACGACGGCCTCCGGCTCCACTACCTCGACGAGGGCGAGGGGCCGCCCGTGCTGCTGCTGCACGGCGAGCCGACGTGGGCGTACCTCTATCGGAAGGTCATTCCCGAGCTGACGCCGACGTGCCGGGCGGTCGCGCCCGACTACCTCGGCTTCGGCCGCTCCGACAAGCCACTGCGGCTCGAGGACTACACGTATGACCTCCACGTCGACACGATCCGCCGGCTCGTGGCGGAGCTCGACCTGCGCGAGCTCACCATCGTGGTGCAGGACTGGGGCGGCCCGATCGGATTGCGCCTCGCAGTCGAGCAGCCCGAGCGCGTGGCTCGGCTCGTGATCATGAACACGGGCGTCGGCGGCGGGCGGCCGCCTTCGGAGGAGTGGCTCCGCTTCCGCGCCTTCGTGCGCCGCGTGGGGACGGAACTCGTCCCGGGGCGGCTGATTCGCATCTCGTGCGTCCAGCCGTTCGCCGACGAGGTCGAGGAGGCATACAACGCACCGTTCCCCGTGCCCGAGTCCAAGGCCGGCTTCCTCGCCTTCCCGGAGCTCGTGCCGACCGAGCCGGAGCACCCGAACACCGAGCCGCTCCTGCGCGTGCGCGCCGCGCTCGAGCACTGGGAGAAGCCCGTGCTCGTGCTCTTCTCCGACTCGGACTCGATCTTCCCGCCGCAGGTCGCCGAGCGGATCGCCGACCTCATTCCCGGCGCGCTCGAGCCCGAGATCGTCGCCGGCGCCGGCCACTTCCTGCAGGAGGACCGCGGCCCCGAGATCGGCGCCCGCATCGCCCGCTTCGTCGCCGCCTGAACGTTCCGTCTGCTGCGGCAGGTTTCGACCTGCGGCGGTCCGCTAACGTTAATCACGTTAATGATTAACGACGTTATCGCCGACCCGCTCGCCGTCGCCAACCAGCTTCGACCCGTACTCCTCCGGCTCGCACGCGAGCTCCGGCACGAAACGGAGAGCCTTGGCGTCACGAGCCGCCAGACGACCCTGCTCTGGCTGATCCGGAGCCACCCGGGCTTGAGCCTGCGCGAGCTGGCCGCGGAGGAACACATCTCGCCGCCGGCCATCTCCGGCCACGTGGATCGGCTCGTCAAGGCCGGCCTCGTCGAGCGCACGCGCGACGCGGGCGACCGCCGCCGCGTCGGGCTCGATCTGACCGATGAGGGCAGCCGAGTGCTGAAGCGCGTCCGCGCGCGCCGGACGAGCTGGCTCGCAGAGCGGTTGCGCGGGCTCGAGCCGGCGGAGATCGAGGCCGTCGAGGCCGCGATCGAGCCGCTCGGCCGCCTGCTGGAGGGGAAGCGGCCGTGACGCGGATGCTCCTCGCGCTCAACGCCCGCACGTTCGCCAGCCTGCGCAACCACCACAACTACCGGCTCTGGTTCTCGGGCCAGCTCGTCTCGCTGGTCGGGAGCTGGATGCAGAACATCGCGCTCGCGTGGCTCGTCGTCGAGCTGACGAGCTCCCCCCTCGCCGTCGGCGCGCTCGCGTTCTTCCGCTTCGCCCCCTTCACGGCCTTCGGCCTCTTCGCGGGCGTCGTCGCCGACCGGATCAACAATCGCAAGCTCGTGATCTCGACGCAGGTGGCGCAGATGGTCGTCTCCGCCGTCCTCGCCACCCTCGTCCTGACCGACTCGGCAACCCTGTGGCTCGTCTACGTGCTCGCCGCCCTCTCCGGCGTCGCGATCGTGTTCGACGCGCCCGGCCGGCACGCGCTCACGTTCCAACTCGTCGGCCGCGACGAGCTCCCCAACGCCGTCGCGCTGAACACGAGCCTCTTCAACGCCTCGCGCGTCGTCGGCCCGGCCGTCGCGGGCGTCCTCATCGCGGCGTTCGGCGTCGGCGTCTGCTTCGCGGTCAACACCGTCAGCTTCCTCGCCGTCCTGACCGGCCTGCTGCTGATGCGGACGGAAGAGCTCGTGCCGCTGACCCGGGAGGGCGAGCCGCCGACGATGATGCGCGGCGTCCGCGAGGGCCTCGCCTACGTACGGCACTCGCCGCAGGCGCGCCTCGTGCTCACGCTCGTCACCGTCGTGAGCACGCTCGGCTTCAACTTCCACGTCATCCTCCCCATCCTCGCCGCCGAGACGCTGCAGGCCGGGCCCGAGGTGTTCGGCATCCTCTCGGCCGCCTTCGGCGCGGGCGCGCTCGGCGGTGCGCTCCTCTCCGCCGCGCTCGGCCGCGCCAGCTGGAAGGCGCTCGTCGCCGGCACCGGTGGCTTCAGCGTCGCGATGCTGGCCATCGCGCCGCTCGAGTCGGTGTGGCCCGCCGCGGTGCTGCTGTTCGTGACGGGCGGCTGCTTCAGCCTCTGGACGTCGAACGCGAACTCGATTCTCCAGCTCGGCTCGCCGGACCGGCTGCGCGGCCGCGTCGTCAGCATCTACCTCTGGGCGTTCGTCGGCCTGGCGCCGATCGGCAGCCTGCTGGCCGGCTGGCTCTGCGAGGTCGGCGGAACGCCTCTCAGCTTCGCGGTCGCCGGCACGACCGGCCTCGTGATGACGTTCGTCGCCGCCCACCAGCTGGGGCGGCCCGGCATCCGGACGGCGAGGCTCGCCGGCTGATGGAGCAGCGGCTGAGCCTCATCACCCTCGGCGTCGCCGACGTCGAGCGGGCGCGGGCCTTCTACGAGGCGCTCGGCTGGACGACGAACGCCAAGCCGGCCGACGACGTGGTGTTCTTCCAGGCCGGCTGCCTCGTCGTCGCGCTCTGGTCGCGCGAGGAGCTCGCCGCCGACAGCGGCGTCGTCGACGGCGGCGGCTGGGGCGGGATCACCCCCGCTCACAACGTGCGCTCACCGGCCGAGGTCGACGCCGTGCTCGACGAGGCTCGCAGGGCGGGAGCCAGGATCGCCCGCGAGGGCGCGGAGACGTTCTGGGGCGGCTACGCCGGCGTCTTCGTCGATTTGGACGGCCACGCCTGGGAGGTCGCGCACAACCCGCGCTGGACGATCACGGACGACGGCGAGACGCTCCTCGCACCCAGCTGAGCGCACCAATGTTTTACGTTGCTCTAACGTTCCGGGCACCACACCTTGACGATCCGCGACCACACTAAGGGCATGCCGAAGAGGACGAAGGCCATGTGGGCGCTCGTCGCCCTACTCCTCGTGAACGCGGTGCTGCTCGTGACGCAGCCCGCCCTGGCGCTGCCGCGCTCGCTCGGCAACTTCTTCTTCGGGCCGCAGCTGATCCGGGCCGAGGTGCTTCTGAAGGAGGGCAACGGCGTCCGGCTCTACCGCATCGACCGGGGCACGATCCGCGACAAGAGCGGCGGCGCGCTCACGCTGCGCGAGCGCGACGGAACGGTCGTGACGATCCCCGTCTCGCCGGCCGCCGCCATCACCGTCGGCGGCCGCCCGGTCGGCTTCGGCCAGCTCCGCCGCGGCATGACCGCCACCGTCATCTGGGACGGCGCCAGCCCGGCGTTCGAGGTCCGCGCGACGCGCAGATGACCGACCCGCAGCCGGCGGGGTCGCCCAGTACCGTGACGACCAGTGCCCTGTCGTCGGGGCCCCAGCTGCTGCTCGTCGAGGACGAGGAGTCGATCGCGCTCCTCGTGAAGGCCTACCTCTCGCAGAACGGCTACCGCGTGGCCTGGGTTCGCTCGGGCGACGAGGCGCTCGAAAGCCTCGACCGCGTACGCCCGCGGCTCGTCATCCTCGACATCGGGCTGCCGGGCCAGGACGGCTTCGACGTGTGCCGCGCCATTCGTGCCCGCTCGCCCCTCCCGATCGTGATGCTGACAGCGCGCGACGAGGAGGCCGACCGCGTGGCGGGGCTCGAGCTCGGCGCCGACGACTACGTGACGAAGCCCTTCTCGCCGCGCGAGCTCGCCGCGCGCGTGAAGGCCGTGCTGCGCCGGGGCGAGCCGGCCGAGCTGCCGCGCCGGCTCGAGCTCGGCGACATCGCACTCGACGTACAGGCACGCGAGGTCACCGTCGCCGGCGAGGCCGTCGAGCTGACCGCGAAGGAGTTCGACCTGCTCGCCTATCTCCTCGACAATGCGGGCATCGTCCTCTCCCGCGACCAGCTGCTCGAGCGCGTCTGGGGCATCAGCTACCCCGGCGGCACGCGCACGGTCGACGTCCACATCGCGCAACTGCGGCGAAAGCTCGGCCGCCCCGAGACGATCCGCACCTTCCGCGGCTCGGGCTACAAGGCCGTCCGCCCGTGACCCTCCCCGCGCTCGACTCGCTGCGGGCGCGGCTCTTCGCGGCGATCGCGTTCGTCGCGCTCCTCTCGCTCGGGCTCGCGCTCGCGCTCGGCGCCCTCGTCACTCGCGAGGCCGTCGAGCGCAATACGCTCCGCGACCTGTCCGCCCAGTTCGATCTGCTCGTCGAGAGCGAGCGGCGCAGGGTTCAGGCGTTCTCGGATCTGCCGTCCCTCCAGGAGTTCCTGCGACCGCAAGACGAGCAGGTCGTCCCCGTGCCGCTCAACGGCAGCTCTCCCCTGCTCCCGCCGGAGGAAGCGGCACAGCTGCGGCGAGGGGCGCGACTCGACGGCACGCTCGACACGGACGGCACGCGCTACCTCTACGCGGCACGCCTCGTGCAGGGGCGCGGGTTCATGCTCCTCCGCCCGGCCAGCTCGACGAACTCCGCCTGGCGGCCTCACATCCAAGGACTGGTCATCGTCGGAATCGCCACCGCGGCGCTCGCGGCCCTCATCGCGTTCCTGCTCGCGCGCGCCATCGCGCGACCGGTGCGGCGCGTGGCGGAGGCGACCCGCGGCCTGGCGGGCTCGAGCGCGCAACCGCCGCTCGTCCCCGTCGAGGGCGCGCGCGAGCTCGCCTCTCTCGCCCAGAGCTTCAACGACATGGCCCTCCAGCTCGGCCACGCGCGCGAGGCGGAGCGCGCCTTCCTGCTCTCGGTGAGCCACGAGCTGAAGACGCCGCTGACGGCCATCCGCGGCTACGCCGAGGCGCTGCACGAGGGCGCGCTGGAGGCGGAGGAGGCCGCCGGCACGATCGTGAGCGAGTCGCGGCGGCTCGAGCGGCTCGTACAGGACCTGCTCGACCTCGCGCGCATGCGCAAGGCCGAGTTCAGCGTCCGCCGGGAGCCGCTCGACCTCGCCGAGGTGGCGCGAGAGGCCGTGCGCCGCTACGAGGCGGCCGCACGCGAGTTCGGCGTGGAGCTGGAGGCGGCCGGGGCCGAGGACGCCCGCGCGGTCGGCGACGCCGACCGGACGCTGCAGATCGTCTCGAACCTCGTCGAGAACGCCCTGCGGCTGACGCCGGCAGGCGGCCGCGTCCGCGTCGTCGCCGGCCTCGGCACGATCGCCGTCGAGGACACAGGCCCCGGTCTCCAGCCGGAGGAGCTGCCGCGGGCATTCGAGCGCTTCTACCTGCACTCGCGCTACGGCCGGGAGCGGCCGGTCGGCACCGGGCTCGGGCTCGCGATCGTGAAGACGCTCGCGGAGGGCATGGGCGGCTCGGTCGACGTCTCGAGCACGCCCGGCACGCGCACCGTCTTCACGATCCGGCTGCCCGCGCCGGCTCCCGCGCCCGCCCCGCGGGCTTCGCTCACGCGCGCGTAAAGCGTTCTGCTCTGTCGTCTTTTACGGGGGATTTACGTTCGGCGTACAGCGGGCTGACAGCGGGTGGGGAGGATCGGGGCATCAGGATTCGCCTAAGGAGGATTCGATGAAGAAGCTGAGGTACGTGCTCCTGTTCGCCGGCCTGGCCGTACTGGTCACGGCGAGCGCGGCGGTCGCGCACCAGTTCGTGACCATCAAGGGCACGCACGGAAACGACACGCTCACGGGGACGCCGGGCGCCGACCGCATCGCCGCGCTGGCTGGGGACGACTCGGTCTCGGCCGGCGACGGCAACGACCGCATCTGGTCCGGCCGCGGCAACGACACCTCGGACGGCGGCGGCGGCAACGACCGCGTCTGGGGTGGCCCCGGCAACGACTCGGTCAACGGCGGCGACGGGAACGACGTGCTGCGCGGCCGCCCGGGCGACGACACCATCAACGGCGGCGGCGGCAACGACGTGACGTGGGCCGGCCGCGGCGCCGACGTAACGAACGGCGGCGACGGCGACGACCGCATCCACGTGCTCGCACGCGACCGCCAGATCGACACGGTCGACTGCGGCGCGGGCAACGACACCGTCTGGCTCAACGCCAAGGAGACCGACGCGCACGTCAACTGCGAGGTCGTGAAGACCGTGACCGTCGCGCGGAACGGCGGGGACGACTAACCAATCTCCGGGGACATGGGGCGATGCCGAGGCGGCCGGAGACGGCCGCCTCGGCTTTTCTCAAGGACGCCAGTCGGGGTCCGTGCCGGCCGTGAGGCGGCGCAGCCCGCTGCCGTCCGCGTCGACGACGTACACCGATCCGGGCAACGCCGTGAAGGCGATCTGACGCCCGTCCGGCGAGAAGCGCGGCGAGAAGTCGTCGCCGGCCTTGCGCGTGAGACGCCGCTGCTTCGAGCCGTCGGCGTTCATGACGTACACCTCGCCGTTCCGGTCGCGGTTCGACGTGAAGACGATCCGCTTGCCGTCGGGCGAGAAGTCCGGCATGCCGTCGTCGCCGAGCACGCCGTCAGAGCCCTTGGTGAACGTGAGCCGCTTCGTGCCCGTGCCGCCGACGCCGACGCGGAAGAGCTCGCCGTTGAAATTCGAGACGCGGTTGGAGGAGTAGACGATCGTGCGGCCGTGCCACGTCGGCGAGTGGTGCTCGTGCCACGCCTGCGCTTTCCCGACGACGCGGCGCTTGCCTCCCCCGTCCGCACGCATCGTCCAGATCTCGCGGTCGCGGCTCCAGGCGAGCTGCTTGCCGTCGGGCGACCAGGCGGGGCTGAGGTCGGGGCCAGGGCTGCGCGTGAGGCGCTGCGGCCGCGAGCCGTCGGCGCGCGCGACGTAGATCTCCTCGTCCCCCGAACGGCGCGACACGAATGCGATGCGCGACCCGTCAGGCGACCACACGGGCGCATAGCCGCGGCGGAGGAGCAGGCGGGCGCCCGTGCCGTCGCCGCGCACCGTCCAGAGGTCGCCCCCGCGCGCGAACGCGAGGAGCGGCAGCTTGGGAGAGGGGAGAGCAGAGCCGCTGCCCAGTGCTGAGACGGGGACGGAGGCGACGGCCGCGACGACGGCTAGGGGAAGGAGGCGCCACATACCTCGACGGTAGCTCGCGACCCGCTCGTTCACGCGGACGATTGCGCGTCGTCCGCCCGGACGACACGAGAGGAACGGCCTCTCTGACCGCGAAGCCTCTTTCCCTGCGGTGAATGGTTTCGCTCTAACCGGTCGTCCAGGCGAAAAACCCTGCTTCTGGTGGGTACCGACTGCCTGCGACAGGACTATCGTGACCGCCATCGCCTCGTTGCCACCGGTAACGAAAACACAGGTATGACTACGCCCGCGGACGCTCAGCGACGGGGGTGGGCGCGGCCGTGGCCGCTTCGCGTCTACTTCGCGCTGCTCTTCGCGCTTCTCGCCGCGACCACGCTCTTCCGGGTCGGATACCTCGACCGCGTGGGCGGTGACGACGCGCGCGAGGCGGCGGTGCAGGATGCGACCTACTCGGCGAACGCTGCGGCGAAGCAGATCGGCGAGTACCTCACGGTGCTCGAAGCGACGACGAAGGGTCTGGCCGAGAACCCGCAGATCGGACAGGTTCTCGAGACGCCCGAGCTCTGCGCGCTGACGTTCTCGGGCGTCGGCGAAGGCGACCGTAGCCACCTGGATCTCGTGCGGGCGGACGGGACAGTGGCGTGCTCCTCGCAGCCGGCCGGCGCGTCCGAGCGGGGCTACGGCGAAGCCGACTGGTTCGAGCGGGCACTGAGGGAGCCGGTGTTCATCGCTCCCGTCCGCGACACACGCACCGGTGCGCAGGTCGTGCTGTCCGCGACACCGATGCCCGGCGGCCGGGGCCTCGTCGCAGGCTTCGCGGAGCTCACATTGGCGGCCCGCACGCTGGCCGTGCAGCACGGAGGTGGTCGCCCGACCGAGTTTCTCGTCACCTCCGAGGACGACAGCACCGTCCTGTCACGGTCGATCGCACCGCGGGGCTGGGTCGCACGGCCGCTGCCGCCGGGCGGACTGGGCAACGACGCCGAGCGAGCCGACTTCGACGACACCGACCGGCTCTACGCCAGCTCGGCTGTCCCAAAGCTCGGCTGGAACGTGCACGTCGGCGAGGAGCTCGACACAGTGCTGGCGTCGGTCGACAAGCTCCGAACGCGCCAGCTGGTGATCGGTGCCATCACGCTCGCACTCTTCCTGCTCGCCGCGGCGCTCGTGTACGCGCAGGTCGCGGCTCCGATCCGACGGCTGAGTTCCGCCGTCGGGTCGACGAGCGTGCTCGAGTCGCCGCAGCCGGTGGCGGTCTCGGGCCCTGCCGAGGTGACGAGCCTCGCCCGCGACGTCAACACGCTGGTCGCCTCGGTGAACACCGAGCTCGCCGAGCGCCGCAAGGCCGAGGCGGCAGCACAGGAATCCGAGGCACGCTATCGCCTGCTCTTCGAGCAGAACCCCCGCCCGATGTGGGTGTACGAGGTCGGCACGCTCTGCTTCCTCGCGGTCAACGACGCCGCCGTGGAGGCCTACGGGTACTCGCGCGAGGAGTTTCTCGCGATGACGATCGAGGACATCAGGCCGCCCGAGGAGGCCGAGCGCCTGCACGAGCACGTCGACAGCCGTGCGGAAGGCGAGGAGGTCGGGCTGCGCCGCGCCGGGATCTGGCGGCATCGGCACAAGGACGGCACCATCTTCGACGTCGAGATCACCTCGCACGACCACGTCTTCGACGGCCGCCGCGCGCGAGTCGTGCTCGCACTCGACGTGACGGAGCGCGTCATGGCCGAGCGGGCAATGCGCCGCAGCGAGGCGCGCTACCGAGACCTGTTCGACAAGGCGAGCGACCTCATCGCGACGATGGACGTGGCGGGCTCGCTGACAGCCGTGAACGAAGCCTTTGCGCGCGCCATGGGGTATCCCCGCGAGGCGCTGATCGGCATGGACATGACCGACCTCGTGCCGACCGAGTCGCGCGACCTGGTCGCCGAAGCGCGCGAGCGCACGCTCGAGGGAGGCGCGCCCAAGCTCTACGAGCACGAGCTCGTCGCCCGCGACGGCAGCCGGATCCAGGTCGAGGTCGCGAGCCGGCTGATCGAAGAGCACGGCCGGCCCATCGGCGTGGAGTCGATCTGCCGCGACATCAGCGAGCGGCGCCGGCTCGAGGAGGAGCTTCGCCTGGCCCAGCGGCTCGAGTCGATCGGCCGCCTCGCCGGCGGCGTGGCGCACGACTTCAACAACCTCCTGACGGTGATCAGCGGCTACGCGGAGCTGCTCCTCGCCCGCAACGGCGAGCCGCAGACGGAGCTCGTGCAGATCGCCGCGGCAGCCGATCGGGCCGCCGTCCTCACGCGCCAGCTGCTCGCCTTCAGCCGCCGCCAGGTGCTGCAGCCGCGGGTGATCCAGCTGAACGACGTCGTCAGCGGGCTGACGCCGCTCCTCCAGCGCCTGATCGGCGAGGACGTCGAGCTCGTCGCCGCGCTCTCGCCCCCGCTCGAGCCCGTGCGCGCCGACCCGAGCCAGATGGAGCAGGTCATCCTCAACCTCGCCGTGAACGCGCGCGACGCGATGCCGCAAGGCGGCCGCCTCAGCATCCAGACGGCGAACATCAACCTCGACCAGGAGTACGTCTCCCACCACGGCGAGCTCGCGGTCGGCCCCCACGTCATGCTGGCCGTCAGCGACACAGGCATCGGCATGGATCCCGAAGTAGCCGAGCACATCTTCGAGCCGTTCTTCACCACGAAGCCGGTCGGCACCGGAACCGGGCTCGGCCTCGCCACGGTCTACGGCATCGTCAAGCAGAGCGGCGGCAGCATCTGGGTCTACAGCGAGCCCGGCGAGGGCACGACGTTCAAGATCTACCTCCCGGCCGTCGACGCGCCGATCGAAGATGAGCGCTCGGCCGAGCCCCGGCCGGCCGCGGCTCGTGGCTCCGAGACCGTGCTGCTCGCGGAGGACAACGGCCCGCTGCGCCAGCTGATCGCGCACATGCTCGAGGCGCAGGGCTACGACGTCCTCGCGGCGGAGACGCCGAAGGACGCCGTCCGCCTGGCCGTGGAGCAGTCCGACAAGATCTCCCTGCTCATCTCGGACCTCGTCATGCCGGAGATGAGCGGCGGCGTCCTCGCCAAGGAGGTCGCGGGCATCGTGCCCGGCGTGCGCGTACTGCTCATGTCCGGCTACACGGACGACGCGGTCTCGCGGAGCGGCTCGCTCGCGCCCGGCGCCGAGTACCTCGAGAAGCCGTTCGGAGCCGAGGAGCTGGCGGCGAAGGTACGCGAGACGCTGGACGGCGAGTAGGCCCAGCGTGGAGACGCCGGTGCGCGCCATAGCCTTGCTCGCAACAGTGTGCCTGGCGCTGGCCGCGTGCGGCGGCGAGGGCAGCACGATCGAGCCCCCTGATCCGCCGGTCGGGGAACCTCTGTTGCCGGACATCGTCCCGGCGCCTCCCACCGACGTTCGTATGGCCCGCCAAAACGGCAGGTGGCTCATCTCCTTCAGCTCCATCCTGGTGAACATCGGCGAAGGCGACTTCATCCTTCGTGCGACCCGAAACGCCGGCGTCTGGCAGGTGGAGCAGGACATCCCGTACTCGACGAGCGGCGCACGATCCGTGGCTGTGCCCGCCCAGCTCACCTGGGGCGGCGACGGTCATGGTCATTGGCATATCGACAGAGTCGCCGTCAATCGGCTGGTGCCGCTCGACGACTCGGGGCGACCCGAGCCCGGTGAGGGGCTGGCCGATTCGAAAGTCGGGTTCTGCTTCTACGACTTCAGCCTCCAGCTCGAGCACGGACCGCCGGAGGCCGTGTACTCCCGCGAGGCGTGCGGCAACTCGATGGACACAAACGCCATCGGGATGGGCCTCTCGCGGGGTTGGGGGGACACATACAACTTCGGGCTACCAGGGCAGAGCATCGACGTCACCGAGCTTCCCGACGGCATGTACCGGCTGTGGGCCGAAGCGGATGCAAAGAGTTGGTTTCGCGAGAGCCGGTCGGACAACAACACCACGTGGGTCGATATCGAGCTCTCGACAAGCCCGAGGGGGCTTCGCACCACGCGAATCGCGCAGATCGGACCCCTCATTCGCCCGGATTCGTGAGACCCCCGAACTAGCCTTTCGGCTGTTGACCGCATCCGGGGCATCGGCTTACGCTCCTGACAGGTGCGGCTCTCCGGGCGTGTGGCGGGCTGCTTGGCGACAAGGTGGGAGGCTTAGGCATGCGGAAGTACTTGGGGGCGCTCGTGCTCGTGGCAGCTCTTGCGCTGCCGGCGGTTGCGCTGGCGGCCAGTCTGAATCCGTCACAGATCGGCTCGGGCTGCGACGAGGACGAGATCGGCACGTACCACTTCGTGAACAACCAGGTCTCACCCGACTTCGCAGCGGGCGGGAAGCTGTCGGTCACGTTCGACGGCGTGACGACGAACAACATCTCCCCGTACATGGTGCTGAAGTCAGTGCAGCACTTCAGTGTCTCGTCGGCGGGAACGTTGGAGGCGGCCAGCACGAACCTGTCCGGCAGGCTCGTCCTTTCCGACTTCGACTGCAAGAAGAAGGACTGAGGACGCTCTCCATGGAGGGGCCGAAAGGCCCCTCCATGATTTAGATCGTTCAGGAGTCGTCGGCTGGAGGAGGGCACGCAGCTCGCCCTCGCCGCGGCGCCCGAGAGAGATCGAGTCGAGTACTCTGGCGCTCGTCTCCTGACCGAAAAGGGCTACCGCGCATGACCAAGCCGCGCATCTTCCTCGGGTCGTCGGGCAAGCAGGCCGAGCTGCTCCAGGCGATCACGCACGGGCTCGAGGTCGTTGCCGACGTCGAGCCGTGGACGACGACGTTCAACCCGGGCCGGTCGACCCTCGACCGACTCGTCGAGCTGTCCGAGGAGGTCGATTTCGCCGCGTTCGTGTTCGCCCAGGACGACTGGACCACGACGGATGCGTCCCGGTCCGGCGAGGCGTCGCCGCGCGACAACGTCGTGTTCGAGGCCGGGCTGTTCGGCGGCGCGCTCGGCATGCGGCGCACGTTCATCCTCCACGCGAACGGTTCGAAGCTGCCGACCGACCTGCTCGGGCTGACCACTGTCCGCTACGACCCGGCCACCAGCCCGGCGGAAGTGGAAACGATCAACGAGAAGCTCCGCAAGGCGATCGAGTCCGAGGGTCGCCGCGGATTGGTCGAGGGGCTGTGGTGGCAACTCTCGCTCACGGTGCGGAGCGAGGAGGAACCGTCGGCGGTGAGCCTCCTGCGCGTCTCGCGTGACCGCGACGGCGGCCTGACCGTGAACGGCCGGGCCTGGCAGGAGGACGGCACCCTTTCGGCCCGCTACTGGAGCGAGGCTGCGAAGGAGCGCAGGGATCCGGCCGGCATCCTCTACTTCTGGAAGGGCGAGCGCCCACGGCACCGGAATGCCCCGCAGCTCGAGGGCACCGGCGAGATCAGGGTGGAGAGCGCCGACCGCGCCAGCGGGTACTGGACGACACGGTCGGATCGCGACGCCGGGCTGAATGTCCGGACCTCCGGCGTCTACCTCCGAGCCGACCCCGCAGACCTCGAAGTGCTTGACGGCGGGAGCGAGGAGGATCGCGCCCAGCTCATCGCGCAGCGCCTCCGAGAGTGGAAGTCGGCCGCGAACGCCTTCTAAGAAAGCGTTAGATCGTCCAGGTGTCGCCGGCGTGGAGGAGGGCGCTCAGGTCGCCCTCGCCGCGCTCTGACTGCGCCGTCTCGATCTGAGACGCCATGAGGTCGTCGTAGACCGGGCGGTCGACCTGGCGGAACACGCCCATCGGCGTCGCGCCGATGACCTCCTGCGTCATGCGAGACAGCGCGAAGGCGTGCGCCGGCTCAGACACGTGCGCGTCGTGCACCAGCAGGCCTTCCGACGACGCCGGCACGACCTCGGGTGAGCCGTCCGCCCGCAGGCGCACGCCCTGCTCGCCCCACACGATCGGCTCGCCATGGCGGAGATACAGCCGGTTCTCCTTCTGCTCGCGGACGAAATCGAACGCGTTGTCGTTGTAGATATTGCAGTTCTGGTAGATCTCGACGAAGGCACTGCCGCGGTGCTCGGCTGCGGCGCGCAGCACGGCCGTCAGCTCCTTCTTGTCCGTGTCGATGGCGCGCGCGACGAACGTCGCCTCGGCTCCGATCGCGAGCGACAGCGGATTGAACGGATGATCCAGCGACCCCATCGGCGTCGACTTCGTCACCTTGCCGAGCTCGGACGTCGGCGAGTACTGGCCCTTCGTGAGCCCGTAGATGCGGTTGTTGAACATGAGGATCTTCAGGTTCACGTTGCGGCGGAGGGCGTGAATGAGGTGGTTGCCGCCGATCGACATCGAGTCGCCGTCGCCGGTCACGACCCACACGGACAGGTCCGGCCGCGACACGGACAGCCCGGTCGCGATCGCCGGCGCGCGCCCGTGGATCGAGTGCATCCCGTAGGTCTCCATGTAGTACGGGAAGCGGGCGGCGCAGCCGATGCCGGAGACGAAGACGATCTTCTCGCGCTTCAGGCCGAGCTCCGGCATGAAGCCCTGCACGGCGGCGAGGATCGCGTAGTCGCCGCAGCCCGGGCACCAGCGGACTTCCTGGTCGGACTTGAAGTCCTTGGCCGTCAGCTTGACGCTTCCGTTGCCGTTGACCTCGCTCACGACGCTATCACCGCTTCGATCGCCTCCTGCAGCTCGGACGCCTTGAAGGGAAGGCCGCGCACGCGGTTGTAGCCGACCGCGTCGACGAGGAACTCGGCGCGCACGAGCTGCAGCAGCTGGCCGAGGTTCATCTCCGGGACGAGCACCTTCTCGTAGCGGCGCAGCACGTCGCCGGTATTGCTCGGGAACGGGTTGAGGTGGTGCAGGTGCGCCTGGGCGATGGTGTGGCCGTCGCGGCGGACGCGCCGCACGGCCGCGCCGATCGGGCCGTAGGTCGAGCCCCAGCCGAGGACGAGCGTTGTCGCGTCGCCGGTCGGGTCGTCGACGTCGAGCGGCGGGATGTCCTTCGCGATCCCGGCCACCTTGGCCGCGCGGAGCCGCGTCATGAGGTCGTGGTTGTCGGGGTCGTACGAGATCGCGCCCGTGACGTCCGCCTTCTCGAGCCCGCCGATGCGGTGCTCGAGCCCAGGAGTGCCGGGGATGGCCCACGGCCGCGCCAGCGTCTCGGGATCGCGCTCGTACGGCTGGAAGGCACCATCGCCCGCCTCCGCGAACGCGACGGAGATGTCCGGCAGCGAGCCGACCTCAGGGATGAGCCACGGCTCGGAGCCGTTGGCGAGGTACGCGTCCGAGAGCAGGTAGACCGGCGTCCGGTACTTGATCGCGATGCGCGCCGCCTCGATTGCCGCGTCGAAGCACTGCGCGGGCGTGGATGCCGCCACCACCGGCACCGGGCTCTCGCCGTTCCGGCCGTTCAGCACCATGAGCAGGTCGGCCTGCTCGGGCTTCGTCGGCATGCCGGTCGAGGGGCCTGCGCGCTGGATGTCGAGAATCACGAGCGGCAGCTCGAGCGTGATGGCGAGGCCGATCGTCTCCGCCTTCAGCACGACCCCAGGGCCGGCGGACGTCGTCACGCCGAGCGAGCCCCCGAAGGCCGCGCCGAGCGCAGCGCCGGCGGCCGCGATCTCGTCCTCTGCCTGGAAGGTGCGCACGCCGAAGGCCTTGTGGCGCGCGAGCTCCTCGAGGATGCCCGAGGCGGGCGTGATCGGGTACGCGCCGAGGAAGAGCTCGAGGCCCGACTGCTTCGCCGCCGCGATGAGCCCGTACGCGAGCGCGGTGTTGCCCGTGATCTGGCGGTAGACGCCGGGCTTGAGCTGCGCCGGCGCAATCTCGTACGAGACCGCGAAGTCCTCCGACGTCTCGCCGTAGGCGTAGCCGGCCTTGAATGCGATCGTGTTCGCCTCCACGATCTCGGGCCGGCGCGCGAACTTCGACTCGATGAAGGTGAGCGTGCCCTCCGTGGGCCGCGTGTAGAGCCAGCTCATCAGCCCGAGCGCGAAGAAGTTCTTCGAGCGCTCGGCTTCGCGCGAGGTGATCCCCTCGACGCCCTTCAGCGCCTCGACCGTCATCGACGTGAGCCCGACCTCGTGGACGTGATAGTCCGCGAGCGAGTCGTCCTCGAGTGGATTCGCCGCGTAGCCCGCCTTCTGCAGGTTCCGCTCCTTGAACGTGTCCGTGTCGACGATCAGCGTGCCGCCCTTGGGGAGGTCGCGCAGGTTCGTCTTCAGCGCGGCGGGGTTCATCGCCACGAGCACGTTCGGCTGGTCGCCGGGCGTGAGGATGTCGTGGTCGGCGAAGTGGAGCTGGAAACCGGAGACGCCCGGCAGCGAGCCGGCGGGCGCCCGGATCTCGGCCGGGAAGTCCGGCAGCGTCGAGAGGTCGTTGCCGAGAGCCGCGGTCTCGCTGGTGAAGCGGTCGCCGGTCAGCTGCATCCCGTCGCCGGAGTCGCCCGCGAACCGGATCGTCACCTGGTCGAGCTGCTCGACCGCTTTTGCCATGTCCCTAGTTGTAGCGCACGTGCTCGCGGATCACCCCGCGGAGTCTGCGACGCGCCGGACGCTGAGGCCCCAGGCAGCGCCAGACTCGAACAGCTCGTCGGGATCGACCTCGTCGCGCCAGCCGAGGAAGTGCGCCTCGGAGTTGTCCGCGGTCGAGCCGAAGACGGCGGGTCGCTCCTCGGGCGCCACCGGCGCGGGCCGCTCCAGCTCCTCGAGCCGGCGCTCGGCCTCCTCGGCGGCGGGCCCTTCCATGTAGCCGCGCGGCATCTAGCCGGCCTCCGCGAGGAGGGCGTTCAGGTCGAGCGGCGCGGTCACCATGGCGATGCGCTCGCCGTCGGCCGCGCGCGGCCATTCCTCGTGCGGCCGGTCGCGGTAGAGCTCGATGCCGTTGCCGTCCGGGTCGGCGAGGTAGATCGCCTCGCTGACGCCGTGGTCGGAGGCGCCCTGCACCGGCACGCGCGCATCGACGACGCGTCGCAGCGCGTCGGCGAGCGTCGCGCGGTCCGGGTAGCGGATGGCGACGTGGTAGAGGCCGGTCGTGCCCGGCGCCGGCGGCGAGCCGCCCTTCGACTCCCACGTGTTGAGCCCGATGTGATGGTGATAGCCGCCTGCTGAGATGAACGCGGCGCTGTCGCCCAGGCGTTGCTGCAGCTCGAACCCGAGCACGCCGCAGTAGAAGTCGAGCGCGCGGTCGAGATCCGACACCTTCAGGTGCACGTGGCCGATGTCGACGCGCGGATCGAGGCTCACGCCCCCACCGTAGCGCCGCACGTGTCGGCGCCGAAACGGATTCGTTCAGCCAGCTTGACCATTCAAGGGGGTTGAATATACTCGCCGCGTGGACGAGGTACGGCTCATCGACGACCTCCAGACGCTCAAGGTCGTCGCCGAGCCGACCCGCTTCGCGATCCTCGAGCTGCTGACGGCGCCGCGCTCCGTCACGGAGCTCGCCGCCGCGCTCGAGGTGCCGCGCACCCGCCTCTACCACCACGTCGAGCTCCTGCGCGCGAAGGGGCTCGTGGAGCAGGTCGACGAGCGCCGTGTCGGTGCGCTTACCGAGCGCGTCTACGCGCCGACCGCGCAGACCTTCCGCCCCGGCCCGAACCTTTTTGCCGGCGGCGAGCAGGACGAGCAGATCGAGGCGCTGACGACGCTTCTCTTCGACGCGACGAAGGCCGACCTGCGGCGCTCGCTCGAAACGGGAGCGGTGAAGCTCGGCGAGCGCGAGGCACCCCGCCGCCTCGGCCTCGGGCGCTCGGTCGCCCACCTGACGCCGGACCAGGCGGATGCGTTCGTCGTCGAGCTCGAGAAGCTCGTCGCGCGGTTCGACGAGCAGCACGCGGAAGGGCAGGATGTGCGGCCGTTCGCGCTCGTCTGGGCTTTCTACCCGTCGTCGAGAACGATCGGGTGAGGGCGGTCGGCGTGCTCCTGCGGCACCGCCCGTTCCGGCTCCTGTGGGCTGCGCAGCTCATCTCGAGCTTCGGCGACGCCGCAACCTGGCTCGCACTCCTCATCCTGACGCAGCGGCTCACGGGCTCGACCGCCGCCGTGGCCGGAACGGCCGTCGCGATCGCCCTGCCCCAGCTCGTGCTCGGGCTGCTCGCGGGCGTCATGGTCGATCGCTGGGACCGTCGCCGCCTGCTGATCGCGTCGGATCTCACCCGCGCCGGCCTCGTGCTCGGCTTCCTCGCCGTGACGACCGCCGACCGGCTCTGGCTGCTCTACGGGCTCGCGTTTGCGACCTCCGCAGCCGCCACGTTCTTCAACCCTGCCCGCGGCGTCCTCGTCGCGGAGGTCCTGCCCGCCGACCGGCTGTTGTCGGCGAACTCGCTCTCGGAGACCTCCCGCGTCGTCGCCGGCGTCGCCGGTGTCGCGCTGGCCGGCGTGCTCGCCGGAGAGTGGACCCTCTCGCTCGTGTTCGTGCTCGACGCGGCGAGCTTCCTCGTCTCAGCCGCGCTCGTCGCCCGTATCCGAGCCCCGGTCGCTGCGACGAGCGAAGGGCGCGACGCGGTCGGCCGCGAGGTCGTCGCGGGACTGCGGCTCGTCTTCGGGTCGCGGCTCCTGCGCGGCGTGGTCGTGGCCGGATCGGTGGCGATGCTCGGCCTGGGCGCGGTCAACGTGCTCCTCGTGCCCTACGTCGTGGACGTCCTCGGCGCCCCGGAAACGTGGTTTGGTGCGCTCGAGGGAGCCCAGGTGACGGCGATGGTGCTGGCCGGCGCGGCTCTCGCCGCCGCGGGCGCGCGCCTGGCGCCGACGACGCTCGTGAGCGGCGGGTTGCTGGGTCTCGGAGCCGTCGTTGCCGCCATGGCGGCGGTGACGCAGGTCTGGCAGCTCGTCCCGCTCCTCTTCGCCGTCGGGTGGATGATCACGCCGGTGCAGGCCTCGGTGACGACGATCCTCCAGACGGAGGTACCTCCCCGGCTGCGCGGCCGCGCCCAAGCGTCGTTCAGCACCCTCGTCGGCGCGGCCGGGCTCGCCTCGATGGCGCTCGCGGGCGGTGTCGCAGCTGCGGTGGGCGTCCGCAACGTCTTCCTCCTCTCGGGGCTCGTCGCCGCAGCCGCCGGGCTCGCGTCCGCGCTCGCGTTTCGCTCGCCACGGCCGGCCGCCGCCGCCGCGCCGGAGCCGCGGTGAGCGACGTCGTTCTGCGCGCGGCCGGTCCGGACGACCTCGAGTGGGTCAAGTGGGCGCTCTACGCGGCCGTCGCCTGGGATCCCGGGCGCCGCCTGCCACCGCCGGAGGTCACCGTCGAGCACCCCGAGCTCGCGCGCTACCACCGGGGCTGGGGCCGCACCGGCGATCTCGGCGTCATCGCCGAGCGAGACGGGCAGGTCGTCGGCGTGGCGCTCTGCCGCCTCTTCACGGACGACGACCACGGCCATGGCTATGTCGACGCGGAGACGCCGGAGCTCGCGGTCGCAGTGGCCGAGGAGTTGCGCGGGAGCGGTCTCGGCACCCGGCTCATGACCGCGCTCGCCGAGGATACGCGGGCCGCCGGCGTCGGCCGCCTGAGCCTGAGCGTGGACACGGACAACCCGGCGCGCCGGCTGTACGAGCGCCTCGGCTACCGGCGGCTCTCCGCGGATGAGGACGGCGTCCGCATGGTGCTCGACCTCGATTGAGCCTCTAGACAGGAGTTAACGAGACGTCGCCAACGGGGAGAACGGCGACGTGGAGGCAACCCCCGGCCTCGAGCCCTGCCCGAGCTGCGAGACGCCCCTGCCGCCCGCCGCGCGCTTCTGCCCCGGCTGCGGCCGTGCGACTGACGCGCCGGCCGACGATCTCCCAGTCGAGGAGCCGGGCGCCGCCGTGCCCGTGAAGGTGCGCGAGGCGGAGCCGGAGTACTTCGGACTGGGCGCGCCTGCCCTCGTGTTCGGCGTCGCGGTCGTGCTGCTCGTGCTCGCGGTGCTGCTGCTCGCGCTCGGGAACTGGGTCGCCGGCCTGCTCCTCCTCGCCGCCTCGTTTCTGCTCTTCCCCGCCTTCCTCGCCGGCGTGCGCCGCTGGCCGGAGAGCGCGATCGCCCAGCTCTCGCTGCGCACCGCCGACCGAGCGCGCGACGAGGCGAGCGTGGCGGCGGAGACGATCTCGACCTGGTCGCGGGCGGGTCGCGAGGTCGTCCGGCGGCGCAAGGAGCAGTTCGGGCTCCGCCGCGAGCTCGACGACAAGCTGCACGAGCTCGGGCGCTCCGTGCTGGACGCCGACGGCGCCACGCCCGCCCTCACCGCCCAGGCCCGCGAGCTCGACGAGCGGCTCCGCACGAGCGAGCAGGAGCTGGCGCAGACGCTCGCCTCGGCGCGCCGGCACGTGCGCAGCGAGCGGGCCGCCATCTCGTCCACCAAGGTGCTGCGGCCCGAGGAGGCGGCCGCGCAGCAGGCCGCCGACGAGTCCGAGCCCGCGAAGGAGGGCTAGTACAGCGCGGCGGCGAGCCTGCGGCGGTAGCGCAGGCTCAGCGGGTGCTCCTGGCCGAGCTCGCTGAAGAGCAGCACCATCAGCTCGCGGATCCGGTCGCGCCGGTCTCCGTCGGCGTGCGGTAGCTCTTCGATCAGCACCCGCAGCGCCAGCTCGTGGTCGCCGCGCTCGAGCGCCGGGACGATCTCGGGGAAGTCGCCGCGCTCGCGCACGTCGTCGAGCAGGCGCTCGAGCGGTGACGGTCCCGTGAGGTCGTCGAGAAAGCGGGCGACGGCTGCCGGCGGCTGCGCGCCCACGAACTCGCCCACCACCTCGCCGTTCCGGAACGCCTTCACGGCCGGGATGCCGCTGACGCTGTAGCGCGCGGCGAGCGCCGGGTTGGCGTCGACGTCGACCTTCGCGAGCCGGACGGCCGGCCGCTCCGCCACCTCGCGCTCGAGCACCGGCGCCAGCGCGTGGCACGGGCCGCACCACGCGGCCCAGAAGTCGACCACGACCGGCGACTCGCGCGACGCCTCGAGCACGTCGCGCTCGAAGCTCTGGTCAGTCACGTCCATGCCTGGATCAACGCCGAGGAGCCGCGATCGATTCCGTCAGGCCCGCTCGCCGGCGAGCGTCCAGAGGACGAACGCGAGCCAGTGGACGCCGATGACGTCGGTCTGGACGCCGAGGACGAGGACAGCCGCGAACGTCGCGGCGAGCCACGGCGTCGTGCGCAGCAGCAGCCGCAGGAGCGCGAGATTCCAGGCGATGAACGCGAGCGCGCCGAGCAGGCCGAGGTCGACGCCGAGCTCCGTGTAGGTCGACTCGCCGGCCTTCACGTCGCCGCCCGTCCGGGAGGCGGTCACGCCCGCGTTGCCGACGCCGTAGCCCTGGGGATGGCGGGCGACGGTCTCGGCGCCGTCGCGCAGGTTGTCCCAGTGGCTGTCGATGGAGGACTCGTCGGGATCGAGCGGATCGCCGCTCGTCGGGTTCTCCCGGCCGCCCGCGCGCTGGATCTCAAGCTCGGCGGGCGTGAAGCGCGTTTCCGGGCCGATGTCGGGATACGCCTGCACGAAGGCGACGCCGACGGCGACGAGCACGACGGCCGCGGCCACCGGCCACCAGCTGCGGAGGGCGTACGCGAGCACGACGAGCCCGAGCGCAAGCGCCGCGATTGCCGTGCGCGAGTAGGTAAAGAGAAGGCCGACGAGGAGCAGGCCGAGCGCGGCTGACAGCCACCGGGCGCGCGGCCACGTCGCCGCGAGGAGGATGGCCGCGAGCAGCATGTATGCCGTCGCGAGCGGGCTCAGGAAGGTCGAGACGAGCCGCCGGACCGGCCGCTCGTCGCCGGGGTTGTAGACGAAGTTCTCCGGCAGGCCGGAGAGGCCGCGGTACTCGAGCCCGAGCTGCTCGTCGTACCAGCCCGGCACCCCTGAGTTGCGCCAGGTGTCGAGCGAGATCGCGTAGACGTCGATGAGGCCCCACGCGGCCACCGCCGCCGCGGCACCGAGCAACAGGAAGCCGATTCGCCGCAGCTCGTCGCTGCCGAAGTGGAGGCTGCGCCCAAGGAGGAACGCTGCGACGGGCGTCAGGTGGTGGCGGACGCCGAAGACGACGCCGCGCGTCGTGGCGTCGCCGTCGAGCCAGCCCTGCGGCAGCAGCGCGTAGAGAACGACGAAGGCGGCGAACGCGAGCGCGAGCCAGTCGGCCGCCGTTGACTTGAACGGCAGCCCTCGCTGGCGCCACACGACGACGGCGAGCGCCGCCGCGAGCAGCACCTCCTTCCAGGCCGAGACGACGTCGAGCGCGGTGTCGCGGACGCCGAGGTCCCACAGCGTCGCCATCGCCACGTTGTGGAGCGGCAGCCCGACGATGAACGCGTACAGCGCATAGCGCGGGAAACGCTCGGTCAAACGATCGCCACCAGCGTCAGGCCGAGGTTCACGACGCGCACCTCGCGAGAGAAGAGCCGCGCCAGCTCGCCAGGCCCGAGCAGGTGGTTCTCCTTCGCCCACTCCTTCCCGAGCAGGTCGTAGGTTCGGTGCGCGGCCCGCGGGGGGAGCCAGTGGACGAGCGGCAGGCGCGTGTGCACCTCGACCGGGAACCAGCGGTTCGGCGTCGTGATGAAGGCGCGGCGGGCGACCCGGAGCGCCTCGTCGGCGAAGCGGCGCTGCGCGTCGCGCGGCCCCACGTGCTCGATAACGGCGTTCGAGAAGACGACGTCGAAGGCGCCGTCCTCGAACGGGAGCTCCAGCGCGTTGCCCTGGACGTAGGTGACACCCGGATACCGCTGCGCGAACCGCTCACCTTCGTGCTGGCCGAGGGCGGTGATGCGGTCGGGCCAGGGGTAGTGCTCCTCGAAGAAGTTCAGCGTGCCGCAGCCGCCGTGGTCGGGGGCCCCGACCTCACCGAAGCCGAGGTCGTCGACGCCCACGTCGAGGACCGTCATCTCCGCGGTCGGCCCCATCGTCTCGAGGAAGAGGTCGAGCTTGCGCCGGCGCGAACGGCGTGAGACGGCATCGGCGAGGCTCATCTGGCCGCAACCTTAAGCTCTGACCTCTCGTGGTCGAGGCCTCCGTTCGAGCCGCCGGGCCGTACTCGCTGCGCCTGAGCACGCGGCGGGACGAGTTCCGCACGCCGCTGCCCGGCGGCGGCGAGGGCTGGGCGTGGCAGCGCCGCGACCGCTCGCTGCTGCTGCGCGCGCCGGACGAGGCGGGGCTCGAGGTGCTGCGCTTCGTGCTCGGGCTCGACGACGACACGACGGAGTTCGTGTTGCGCTTCCGCCGCGACCCGCTGCTGGGACCGACCGTCATGGCCATGCCGGGCTTCCGGCCGACGCGCACGCCGACGGTCGCGCAGGCGGTGCTACGCGCGTTCTGCGGCCAGCTCGTGCAGGCGCGGGTCGCCCGGCAGGTGGAGCGCGCAATCATCCGCCGCTGCGGCGAGCCGGCCCCGACGCGGGACGCTCTCGGCGCGCTCCCACCGGTCGACTTGCGCCGTCTCGGGCTCGCGCAGCAGCGCGCTTCGTCGTTCGTCCGCATCTGCCGCTCCCTCGACCTGGAGCGGCTCCGCTCGGTGCCGGTTGAGGCGGTGGCAGAGAGGCTGCTGCGCGAGCGCGGCATCGGGCCGTATTCACTCGGCGTGATCGCGCTCGACGGGCTCGGCAGCTACCGCTACCCCCTCACCGGCGACCTCGCGTTCGTGAAGCTGATGTCCGCGCTCGAGGGCCGCTGGGTGGAGCCGCACGAGACGGCGGCGCTCTTCGAGCCCTACGGCGAGTGGGCGGGGCTCGCGAGCGCCTTCCTGCTGCACGGCTGGAAGGCGGGGCTCGTGCCCGGCGCGGACGCCGACCGGGCGCGAGCGGTGCGGATCGCCGCTCGGCGAGCGGCTTAGACTCAAGCCATGACAGTGGACGAGCGCAGGATCGCGGTGCTCGGCGCAGGCAAGATCGGCGAGGCGCTTATCATCGGCCTGCTCTCCTCCGGCTGGCGCGAGCCGTCGGAGCTCGCGGCGTCGACACGGCGCGAGGAGCGGGTGGAGGAGCTGCGGGCAGCCCACGGGATCGCGGCCACGCGCTCGAACGCCGAGGCGGCGGCGGGGGCGGCCCTGGTCGTCATCTCCGTGAAGCCGCAGGACATCGAGAGCCTGCTGGGCGAGATCGGCACGCTGATCCAGCCGGAGCAGACCGTGCTCTCGATCGCGGCCGCCATCTCCACCGGGGCGATCGAGCGGCACCTGGCGCCGGAGGTGCCGGTCGTGCGCGCGATGCCGAACACGCCTTCGACGGTGCACGAGGGGATCGCCGGCATCTGCGCGGGCGCGCACGCCGGCGAGGAGCACCTGGCGCTCGCGGAGGAGGCGCTCCGGCACCTCGGCGCCGTCGTGCGCGTGTCGGAGCCGTTGATGGACGCCGTCACGGCCGTCTCGGGCTCGGGCCCTGCCTACTTCGCGCTGCTCGCAGAGGCGATGATCGAGGCCGGCATCCTGCTCGGCCTCGCGCGCGAGATCTCGACGCAGCTCGTCGTCCAGACGATGCTCGGCACCGCCAAGCAGCTGCGCGACGACAAGATCCACCCTGTCGAGCTGCGCGAGATGGTGACCTCGCCGGGCGGGACGACGATCGCGGCCATCCGCGAGCTCGAGCAAGCGGGCGTGCGGGCGGCGTTCCTGAACGCCATCCAGGCGGCGATGGACCGCTCGCGCGAGCTCGCCCGCGGCGAGTGAACGTCGACCTCCGGGTTGTCGAGGACCCGGCGAGTGAAGCGGGGCTGCTGCTCGCCGAGGCGGCGTCGGCGGGGGCGCACGTCGCGCTCTCGGGCGGCGGAACGGTAGGCGCGGCGTACGACGTGGCAGCGCGGAAGCGGCCGCGCTGGCGCGACGTCCACGTCTGGTTCGGCGACGAGCGAGTCGTGCCGCCGTACGACCCGCGCTCGAACTTCCGGCTGGTGCGCGACCGGCTCGTGGACTGGCTCGAGGCGCCGCCCGAGGTGCATCGCATCCACGGCGAGAAGCCTGCCGGGGAGGCGGCGACGCTCTACGACGCCGCGCTCGAGGGCGTGACGCTCGACCTCGCGCTGAACGGGCTCGGCGCCGACGGCCACACGGCGTCCTTGTTCCCCGGCGCGCCTGCTCTCGACGAGCGCGAGCGCCGCGCCGTCGCGGCGGAGGGGCAACTCGACCCGTTCGTCCCCCGCGTCACGCTCACGCCGCCCGTCTTCGCGGCGGCCGGCGTCGTCGTCTACCTCGTCGCGGGCGCCGAGAAGGCCGACGCGGCGCGCCGCGCCTTCGCGGCGGAGCCGAGCCCGGAGACGCCCGCGAGCCTCGTGCGAGGGCGGACGACGGTCGCGCTGCTCGACCGCGCGGCCGCGTCCGCCCTCGACGTGTAACGCGCTACGCCGCTACGGCACCACCTCGAACCAGGCCTGCCCGAACGCCTGCGAGAACGTGTTCTCGCCGCCCGGGGAGCAGCCGGCGAAGTACGTCGCCTCACCCCCGTCGAACCCGACGAACGGGCCTGTCACCAGGGTGACGATGCGATCCGTCGACTCCTCGGTGAACGACGTGAAGAACGGCCCGGCCCCACTCGGCGTCCTCATCCGGACGTTCACGAACGCGATGTTCTCGTCCGTGTTGTCGTCGAACGTGCCGAACGAGCATTGAACGGTGATGTTCGCCAGGAACTCCTTGCCGTCCAGCCCCTCGACGTGCTGAGAGACGAAGCCGTCCTCGTCGTCGAGGGACGCCTCGCGGAACGTGTCGGTGACGACGATCGGCATCCCGGCCGTCCGCTCCTCGATCGCGTCCGCCTTCTCCTCGATCGCGTCCGCCGTCTCCTGCACGCCTGTGATCGCCTCGAGCACATGCGAGAGCACGTGCGGGACGTCCTTCGTGACGTGCGCCGGCGCCTGTGGCACCACGACGACCACCGCGATCGCCGCCAGCACGAGCAACACCCCCACCAACCTCCAATGCCGCCGAGCGCCCCTCGGCGGCTGCCGCAGACCGTCCATGTGAAGCCTCCTCACCGTAGGTATGTGACGGAAGCCACAACATAGGCGGGTCGCGGCGGCGCTTACAACGCCCGCGCTGGGGGATGGCTCTAGCCCGGGAGGAGCGGCGAGCTGAGGTCGATGCTCAGCCCGCGCCGGCCGGCGAGAGCCTGAAGCACCAGCACGGTGTCCGCCACCGGCACGTCCTCCAGGTACTCGTCGCGCGTCTCGAAGCTCTCGAGCACGCTCTCGACGGCCTCGGTGTAGCCGAGGCCGTCCTCGGCGGCGACGTAGGCGATGGCGTCGGCGACGTCGGTCGGGAAGTTCTCATGCGTCCGCAGGTGGTCGGCGTGCACGCGCGCGTCGTCCCACTTGCCGAGGACGAGAAAGGCGAGCGCGGCGGCGTAGCGGCCGATCGGCGACTCCGCTTCCGCGGCGCCGGCATCGAGCGCCCAGCGTGCCGCCTCCGTCGCGCCGTCCGAGTCGCCGGCGAGCAGGAGCGACTTCATCGCCCCGATGGGCCGGCCCCAGCTCCCAGGCGGTGCGTCCGGCCAGCTGTCGCGGTAGCGCGCGGCAGCTCGGTGCAGCCACTCTGACGGATCGTGACCGAGCATCAGCGAGCAGAGGCCGGCCGCCCAGGCCGCGTTCCCGAGCCGCGTCAGCTGCCGCTGGCGCGGATCCTCGTCGGACCCGCCCTCCGCCCGCAGCCGTGCCTCGCCGTCCGCGTAGCGCGCTTCCGCCCGCTCGAGCTGCCCCTGCCAGTCCACGGCGGGAGTATGGGCAGATGAGCCGTTGAACCGCGGTTCAATACACTGGCCGCATGCCGCGCGAGCTGAACGAGGTCGTGTTCGTCGACGGCGTCCGCACCGCCTTCGGCAAGGCCGGCCCGAAGGGTCTCTTCTGGAAGACACGGTCCGACGACATGGCCGTGAAGGTCGTGCGGGAGCTGCTGCGCCGCAACCCCGCGCTCGAGCCGGAGCGGATCGGCGACGTCATCTTTGCCGCCACGGCCCAGGTCGGAGATCAGGGCCTGACGCTCGGCCGCGAGGTGGCACTCCTGGCTGGGATCCCGCAGTCCGTGCCCGGCTTCGCGCTCGACCGCATGTGCGCGGGCGCTCTCACCGCCGTCACGGCGGGTGCGGGCGAGATCGCGATGGGCGCTGCCGACGTCGTCGTCGCGGGCGGCGTCGAGCACATGGGCCACCACCCCATGGGCGCCGAGGTCGAGTTCAACCCGCGCTTCGTCTCCGAGCGCTTGATCGACGAGTCAGCCATCTCGATGGGCAGCACCGCCGAGAACCTGCACGACCGCTTCCCCCAGCTGACGAGGGAGGCTGCGGACACCTTCGCCGTCACTTCGCAGCAGCGCGCGGCGGCCACATGGGAGAACGGCGTGATGAAGGAGACGGTCGTGCCGATGACGGTCTTCTCGGACGAGGGCTGGCGGCTGGCCGGCCGCGACGAGTTCCTGCGCCCGGACACGACGCTCGAGGGGCTCGCCGACCTGAAGACGCCGTTCCGCGTCGCCGGCCGCGTCACCGCCGGCAACTCGGCCGGGCTCACCGACGGCGCCACAGCTGCCCTACTCACGTCCGAGAGCACCGCCGCCGACCTCGGGCTCGAGCCGAAGCTCCGCCTCGTCGGCTACGCGTTCGCAGGCGTCGAGCCCGAGCTGATGGGGATCGGCCCGGTGCCGGCCACGAGGCGCGTGCTCGAGCACGCCGGCCTCACGCTCGACGACATCGACCTCTTCGAGCTGAACGAGCCATTCGCAATCCAGGTGCTGACCTGGTGCGACGGGCTGGGCGTCGCGCCTGACGACCCGCGCCTCAATCCGTACGGCGGCGCGATCGCGTGCGGCCACCCGCTCGCCGCGACCGGCGTCCGCCTCGTCGCCCAGCTCGCGTACGGCCTGCGCGAACGCGGCGGCCGCTACGGCCTGACCGCGCTCTGCATCGGCATGGGGATGGGCGCAGCCGTGCTGTGGGAGAACCTCCAAGGCGGCGTAGGCTCGACGGAGCCGCCCAGGAGCGGAGGCGCCGGCTCTGCCGGCGCCGGAGCGGAGCGATGAGCGGCCACACGCAGTTCTTCGTCCAGCCGGTGGAAACGCGCGTGGGCCGTGTCGCGCTCGTCACGATCGACAACGGCGAGGACCACACGAAGCCCTCGACGTTCGGCCGCGCCGCGTTCGAGTCCGCACAGCGAGCGCTGGCACGGCTGGAGGACGAGGAGTGGGCGGGCATGGTGCTGACCGGCAAGCCGTTCGTCTTCGCCGCCGGCGCCGACATCCGCGAGTTCCCGAAGACGACGTCGCCGGAGCGGGCGCGCGCGGGTGCGAAGGCCGGCCACGCGACCTTCGCACGCATCGCTGCGCTCCCGTACCCCACGCTCGCCGCCTGGAACGGGGCCGCGCTCGGCGGCGGCGTCGAGATCGGCCTCCACTGCGACCTGCGCACCATCTCCGGCGGCGTACGTCACTTCGCCTGCCCCGAGTGCGCGCTCGGGATCATCCCCGCCTGGGGCGGCACGCAGCTCGTGCCGCGCCTCGTCGGCGCCCAGACGGCGGTCAAGTTCATCGTCCAGAACCCGCTGCGCCAGAACAAGATGCTCAAGGGTCCGGAGGCGTTCGAGCTCGGCTTCGCGGACGCGCTCTTCGAGCCGGTCGAGTTCCTGGACGAGTCGCTCGAGTTCCTCGTCGCGCACATCGAGGCCGGCGCGCCGCCGCGCGAGCAGCGCGACCTCGCCGATACCACCGAGGTGATCCGCAAGGCGCGGCTCCAGCTCGAGGACGCCGTCCACGGCGCCTCGCCTGCGCCCTACCGGGCGCTCGACCTCATCGAGGGCGCCGCCACGTGGACGATCGAGCAGGGCTACGAGGCCGAGGAGGACGCGCTCGCCGACCTCCTCCCGGGCCCGCAGGCGCAGGCCTCCGTCTATGCCTTCGACCTCGTCGAGCGACGGGCGAAGAAGGGCCTCGGCATCCCCGACGTCGAGCCGCGGAAGCTCGAGCAGGTGGGCATCGTCGGCGCGGGCCTGATGGCGCGCCAGCTCGCGGCGCTCTTCGCCCAGCGGCTGGAGGTGCCCGTCGTCCTGCGCGACTTGACGCAGGAGCTCGTCGACGAGGCGGTCGCAGACGTGCAGGCGCAGCAGCGGAAGCCCCACGTCGCCGCGCTCGTCTCCGGCTCCACCGACTACGAGATCTTCGCCGGCTGCGACCTCGTGCTCGAGGCCGTCTTCGAGGAGATGAGCGTGAAGCACGAGGTGATCGCCGCGATCCGCCGCGTCGCGCCGGACGCGATCGTCGCCACGAACACGTCCTCCCTCTCCGTGACCGAGATGGGCGCGGACGTCGGCCTCCACTTCTTCAACCCGGTCGCCGTGCTGCCGCTCGTCGAGATCGTGGCCACGCCGGCCACGGACGACGTCGCGCTCGCCACCGCTTGGGACCTGACGAAGAAGCTGCGCAAGCGCGGCGTGCTCGTCCAGGACGCGCCCGGGTTCGTCGTCAACCGCGTCCTGACGCGCATGACGACGGTGCTGATGGACGCGCTCGAGCACGGCAACACCGTCGAGGAGACGGACGAGGCGATTCTCCGCCTCGGCCTGCCGATGGCCCCGTCCGTGCTCCTCCAGCTCGTCGGCCCGAAGGTCGCGAACCACGTGCTGCACACGCTGCACGATGCGTGGCCGGACCGGTTCCCGCTCTCGCCCACGCTCGACAACTTCGCCGCGGGATCCGACGAGATCGTCGTGCGAGGCGACGCGCGGCGGAGCGTCGAGGAGATCACGGAGGCTTCGCTGGAGGCCGTCGCGGACGAGATCCGACACCTGCTCGACGAGGGCGTCGTGGCCGAGGCGGCCGACGTCGACACCTGTCTCCTCCTCGGCGCCGGCTACCCGTTCTTCCTCGGCGGCATCACGAAGCACCTCGACCAGCAGGGCGTCTCGGAGCGCCTGTTCGGCGCGCCCTTTGGCGCTCCGGCGGCGCCTGCACACGCCTGATCGAGTCACTGCGCAAGGCGCGAATCCGCTCACGCGGATCCACGCCGCGCGAAAATCCCTGAAGGCGTCCGCTTCGCGGCCGCTGCCGCCGCGACCCATCGTCCTCACCATCTGCACGAGGATTCGGATATGCTGCTGCGAGCGCCGCTTCTCACCTGTCGCTGAGGAGCGCGCCATCTCTCGAGGAGAAGCAGCGCCGTGAACACCGCGCTGCGCATATGTCAGAGGCGATTCTTCAACCGACACAGACGTCGGAGGCAACGGACAACCTGGTTGCCGACGCCCTCCGCGCAGAAGCCTGGGCAGGCGAGCCCTTCCTCCACCCGGACGAGAGCCCGGAGGAAGTCCTCGCTCCCGGGACCGCCCGCCGCAACGCGCTCGACGACGCGGTCGCCGAGATCGAGGCGGGGCGCAGCGTCCCGTCGCGGCGCTGGAAGGTGCGCTTCGGGCTGATGCTCGGGCTCGAGCGCGTGCTCTCGTCGGCCGTACCCGCAACGGCCGCCGGCACCGAGCTGCGCAAGCACCAGATCGACGCGCTCGCCGGCATGCTGACCGAGCTCATCGCCGCCAACCAGCGCGAACTCGAAGAGGAGGAGAACGGCAACGGCGCGCTGGCCGAGGCCGAGCTTGCCGAGCCTGACGACGAGGAGGAGCAGGAGGAGCCGTCCGAGGAGGACGAGGACGAGGAGCCGGGCTTCGCCGGCGAGGACCCGGGCGCCGTCCGCCGCTACCGCTTCCGCCACCCGACGGCGTCGGGGAAGACGATCGCCGCCGCCGGCTTCGTCGAAGCCGCGCGCAGCCTGGGCGTGCTCATCCTCACGCACCGCCGCCTGCTCGTCTCCCAGTTCCAGCGCGACCTCACCACCGAGGGCTACGGGGAGCGCTTCACGGACGTGATCGAGAAGGGCAAGGAGCCGCTTCAGCCGGACCCGATCACCGTTCAGACCTACGCGTGGTTCGCCCGCCACGTCGGCTCGGTCTCGCGCGACGCGTACCAGCTCGTCATCTGCGACGAGGCGCACACTGCGCTCGGCGAGAAGACGAGCGCCGCCATCCGCAGCTTCCCGGAGCCGATCTTCATCGGCATGACGGCGACCGAGCAGCTGATCGCGAAGCAGGTCTCCGACGTCTTCCCGGCGTCGGTCGACGACCTCCCCCTCGCCGACGCCGCGCGGCGCGGGTTGATCGCGCCGCTCCGCTGCCTGCGCGTGCCACCCGCGGCGGCGATCAACTCGGTGCCGATTGTCGGCGGCGACTTCGAGGAGCGCGCCCTCGCGGCCGCCCTCGACCACCAGGCCTTGAACCAGGCTGCGGCGAGCCTCTACCGCGAGCGTTTCGACACGACGCCGGGCATCGTCTACGCGGCCGGCGTCCAGCACGCGTACAACCTCGCGCAGGAGTTCCGCGCGGCCGGGCTCAAGGCCGAGGCGGTCTCGGGCAAGACGCCGCCGGTCAAGCTGGCCGAGACGCTCGCGGCCTACGAGCGAGGCGAGATCAACGTCCTCATCAACGCGATGCTGCTCGCAGAGGGCTGGAACTCGCCGCGCGCGACGGTGTGCATGCACCTGGCGCCGACGGCCTCCCGCCGCGTCTACCAGCAGCGGATCGGCCGCATCATGCGCACGCACCCGCGCAAGGAGGCAGGCGTCGTCGTGGACTTCACGCCCAAGTCGGCGACGCACCACGACCGCGTCGTCTCGCTGCACTCGCTGCTCGACGCCGACTTCTACCGGGAGGGTGCGCGCGTGACGCCGGCGCCGCGCCGCCGCGTGCAGCGCCGTGCCCGTCGCAAGCTCTCGCCGGCGCCGTGGCTCGTCCCCGTCACGCCGGACGTCGCGCGGCGGCTGGCCGTCATCCAGCGCGAGTGGCAGCGCATCGACCCGAGATACCTCGACGAGGACGAGCAGCGCTACTGGGCGACGATCGCCGGCCGGCAGCTCCGCTTCGACCAGCGCGCCGAGTTCGCCAAGAAGTTCGCCGAGGGCCGGGCGTCGAAGGTGGCGCTCGAGACGTTCCTCTCCATCTGCGCGGCCGAGAACCCGAACCGCCGCCTACGCATGACGGCGCTCCAGGACCGCGTCTCGATGACCGTCGAGCGCGCGGACTTCGACGACCTCGTCACCCTCGTCACGCAGGCGCCGCCGTGGGAGAAGGACCGGGGCTCGGGCGTCCGCATCCTCCTGCGCGCGATCGGCGAGGGCAAGGCCAATGCGCCAGACCAGATCCTCCAGCGCTGGACGTGGAAGCTCGCGCGCGCAACCAGGAAGCTGCAGGACCGCCGCGCCAGCGCAGAGTTCCCGGAGGCCAAGCGGCTGCTCGGCGCGGTCGCCAACTCGCGCGGCCACCGCCACGAAGAGAACGTCGCCAAGCTCGTGCAGGTGGCGAAGGCGCTGCCGCTCGAGGTCGGCGTCGCCCTGCTGGCCTCCGCGGACGGGTACACGCCACGCTCGAACGGTGGGCTCGACCGGGCCCGCGAGGAGATCGGCGAGACGCAGGCCATCGCGAATGCGCTCGCGGACAATCTGCCCGCGCCGAAGGCGCCGAGCCGCAAGTCGCGGCGCCGCCGGAAAAAGAAGAGGAAGGGCGACGCGCCGGCGGCGGAGCAGGCCGGCACCGAGTCGACGAACGGCGCGGAGGCCCAGAACGGGGCGGGCGCCGAAGGCGGTGCGCCGACCGACGGCGCCGAGCCGACCACCGTCACGCCCGCCGCGAAGAGGCGCCGTCGCCGCCGCCGCGCGGCCGCGAAGGCGGAGCCCAACGGCGCACCGCCCGAGGCGGGCGCCGAGCCGTCTGCCGCCGACTAGCGGCGCTACTGCTCGCGCGACTCGTCGTCCGGCCGCTGGGCGTCGTCCCGCTCGCGGAGGAACCGCGTCAGCTCGGCGGCGAGTGTGTCCCCCGACGGGAGATCCTCGTGCTCCTCGAGGTCGAGCTCGTCCGTGCGCCGCTCGAGCTCCTCCACGTACGCCGCAGTCTCGGCGTCCGTGGAGACGGCCTCGGTCACCTGCTCCGCGTAGGTCTCCTCGGCCTCCGCCAGCTCGTGCGTGTCGATCGGGATCGAGAGCAGCGTGGCGAGGCGGTCGCAGAGCGCCCGCGCCGCGCGCGGGCTCGGCGCCAGCGAGACGTAGTGCGGCACCGCAGCCCAGAGGCTCGCGGCAGGCATGTCCGCGCGCCGGCAGGCGTCCTGCAGGATCCCGACGATGCCGGTCGGGCCCTCGTAGCGGGAGTGCTGGAGCCCGAGCCGCTCGACGAGGTCCGGGGCGGTCGCCGTCCCGGTCACCGGCGCCGCACGCGTGTGCGGCACGTCGGCGAGCAGCGAGCCGAGCGTGACGACGAGCTCCACGCCGAGATCGCGCGCGAGGTCGATGACGAGCCCGGAGAACGTGCGCCAGCGCAGGTTGGGCTCGACGCCGAGCAGGAGCACGACATCGCGCCCGACCTCCTCGACACGCGCCTTGTAGAAGACGTTCTCCGGCCATTCGATCCGACGCGTGAGGCCTTCGTCGAGCGACACGTGCGGCCGCGTCGCCTGGAAGTCCATGAAGCCCTCCGGGTCGATGTCCGCGAACCGCTCGGCGTCCCAGTGACGCGCGAGGAAGCCGGCGGCGAGCGTCGCCCCCTGCCCGCCGTCGTTCCAGCCGCGGAACGCCGCCACGAGCACGGGGCGCTCGAGGGCAGGCCGTTCCAGCATCCGCAGCTCGTGGCTCGCCATGCCTTGAGTCTATGCCCGCCGGATCGTCGCGGGCGTCCGCCACAGGGCCGCGACGAGCCCCACCGTCCACGCCCAAATCGCCGCCGCGAGCCCGACGTGGACGAGCACGAGCCACCAGGGGAGCTCGTTCCGCCATTGCACCTCCCCCACCGCCATCTGCACGAGGATCAGCGCGAGCAGCCCGACGGCGGCGTGCAGGAGCAGACCCACCCGTCCGCGGTTCCGGACGAGGTAGCCGAGCAGGAGCAGGAAGCCGACGCCGAAGACGGCCGTCGCCCGTACGTGGATCTCCATCGCCTCGAGCAGGTTCCAGAAGCGGTCGATGTCGGCGCTGTCGCCGGGATGAGGGCCGGCTGCGGTGGAGATCGTCCCGGTCACGACGAGCACGCCGCAGGCGGCGACGAGAACGAGGCCGGCGCGGCGGAGCCACGGTGGCACGGGTGACGCGACCCGCCCGTGCGCAACGCCTGCCGCCTCGACCGCCACCAGGACCGCACCGGCGAGCACGACGAGCGCAAGCAGGAAGTGCGTCATCACCATCAGCGGGTGCAGGTCGAGCCGGATCGTGAGGAGGCCGAGCGGCGCCTGCGCGAGCGTGCCGAGAAAGGTGAGCGCGGCGAGCCAGGTGACCCGCCGCGGGACGCCCGGGACGCGCGGCGCGGCCACCCACGCGACGAGCGTGAGCACGAGCGGGAAGATCGCGAAGGCGCGGTTGCCGAACTCGATCGCGGAGTGGCTGCCGATGGCCGGGAAGAATGCGCCTTCCTGGCAGCCCGGCCAGGACTCGCACGCGAGCCCGGACCCGGTCAGACGTACGGCCGCGCCGGTGAGAACGATGAGATAGAGCGAGAGCGCCGAGAGCCCGGCGAGAAGGAGGAAGCGCTCCGGCGAGACCTCCCGCGGGCGCACGCGAGCGAGCACGGATTCCACATGGTCACTCTAGTGCGACGCCGAAGCCCGCCTCGACGCGCCCGATCCGGCGCAGGAAGAGATCCTCGGCCGCGAACGCAGCCTCGAGCACGACGGCCTTCTCGGCCGGAAGCGTGACGAGCAGGCCCCCCGCCGTCTGCGGATCGTAGGCCAGGGCCAGGAGCTCCTCCGAGACGCCGTCCGCCTGCACGTGCGCGGCCGCGAAGTCGCGGTTGCGGCGGTCGCCGCCGGTGCGCACGCCGGCCGCAGCCGCTTCGAGCGCTCCCGGCAGCACAGGCAGGGTCTCGGCGGCGAGCAGGACGCGGACCCCGCTCCGCTCCGCGAGCTCGTGCGCGTGGCCGAGAAGCCCGAAGCCGGTCACGTCGGTGACCGCGGTCGGCTCGAACGGGCGGAGGGTCGCCGCGGCGCGGTCGTTCAGCTCGGTCATCACGCGCGCCGCGGCGGCGAGGCCGTCCTCGTGCGGCCGACCTTCGCGCGCGGCGTGCAGCACGAGCCCGGTGCCGAGCGGCTTGCTCAGGAACACCGCGTCGCCCGGACGGGCGCCGGCCTTCGACCAGAAGCCGTCCGGATGCACGGTGCCGACTACCGCGAGGCCGTACTTCGGCTCCTCGTCGCGGAGCGTGTGGCCGCCGGCCAGGATGGCGCCGCCGGCGCGCACCTGCTCGTCGGCGGCGGCGAAGATCGCGGCCAGCGTCTCGTTGGGCAGGCTCTCGGGAAACGCGGCGATCGAGAGCGCGAGCAGCGGCTGCCCGCCCATCGCGAAGACGTCGTTGAGCGCGTTCGTGGCCGCGATTCGGCCGTACAGAGCGGGGTCGTCCACGAGCGGCGGGAAGAAGTCGAGCGTGAACACGAGCGCGCGCTCGTCGTCGAGGCGGTAGACGGCGGCGTCGTCGGCCGGCGCCAGCCCGACGAGCAGGTTCTCGGCCTCGGCCGGCACGAAGCCGCGCAGCAGCTCCTCGAGTCGGGCGGCCGAGTACTTCGCCGCGCAGCCGCCGCTCTTCGCGAGGTCGGTGAGCTTGACGGCAGCCATGCCCCGATCGTACGGACCCACACGAGGCGACGGCCGAGGAGAGGCTCGGCCGTCGTCGTCCAGGGGAGGGAGGAGCTTGTGGCACCTGTTTCGAAACCGCGCCGCGACTTCCTTCCCAACCTGAGATAGTCGCCGTATGGCGAATCGGCGCTCGGCGCTCATCACCGGCGGCTCGTCCGGCATCGGCCTCGCGATCGCCCGGATGCTGCTCGAGGAGGGCTTCGACGTGACGCTCGCGTCGCGCACGCGCGAGAAAGTGGAGGCGGCCGCGGCGGAGCTCGGCTGCGAGGCCGTGACGGCGGACGTGTCCAAGCCGGAGGACTGTGCGCGCGTCGTCGAGGAGCACGTGGAGCGGCGCGGCGGGCTCGACCTGCTCGTGAACTCGGCCGGCATCGGCATCGCGGCCCGGCTCGAGGACGCGCAGGTCAGGCACATCGAGCGCCAGCTGAACATCAACCTGCGTGGGCTCCTGCTCGTGACGCAGGCGGCGATTCCGCACCTGAAGCGGTCGGACGGCGGCTGGATCGTGAACCTCGCGTCCATCGCCGGCACCACCGCGGTGCCGATCCTGCCCATCTACGCTGCCTCGAAGGCCGCCGTGATCTCGATCACGCATACGCTGAACGAGGACCTCGAGGACGACGGCGTGCGCGCAATCGCCCTCTGCCCTGGCTTCGTCGACACGCCGATGGCGAGCTTCACCGGCATGGCGGGCGACGAGATGATCCAGCCGGAGGACTGCGCCGAGGTGGTGCGGATGTGCCTCCGCCTGAGCCCCCGCGCGAGCATCGGCGAGGTCGTCATCCGCCGCGTCGGCGGCCGCGGCGGACCCGGCTAAGAGCGCTCGGCGACGAAGGCGAGCACGCGGCGCCAGGCGTCCTCGGAGGCGTCGGCGAACTCCGCGAACTTGCGATCGAAGAAGCTGTGCGGGGCGCCGTCGTAGACGACGACCTCGTGCCCGGCGCCGGCCTCCTCGAGAGCACGCTCGAAGGCGCGGACGTCCTCGAGCGGGATGCCCTGGTCGGCGCCGCCCATCAGCGCGAGGATGGGCGCCTCGAGCTCCGCGGCGCGCTGCGCCGGTCCCGGCGACCCGTCGCGGCCGGGGCCGGGCCGCCCGTAGAAGCCGATCGCGCCGGTGAGCCCGTGCCCCGAGGCTGCCGCGAGCCACGAATTCCGGCCGCCGAAACAGAAGCCGACCGTGAAGACGGCCGTGCAGCCCTGCTCCCGGAGCCACCCGATCGCGGCCGCGGTATCGGCCTGCACGCCCTCGACCGTCGTCTGCTGGACATGCGGCATGTACTCGAAGTCGTCGTCCCGCCTCTCGGTGCCGGCGGTGCGGCCGAAGTAGTCGATCGCAACGGCCGTGTGCCCTCGCTCGGCGAAGCGCAGCGCGAGCTCCTCGTAGAAGCGATAGAGCCCGCGGACGTCGGGCAGGATTGCGATCCCCGCTCCGCTCGGCTCGACCGGCGTCGCCCCGAACGCCGCCAGCCGGTTGCCGTCGCGCGCCTCGAGCACGAGCTCGTGCGGGTCGACGGAGGCCCCGGAGAGCGGCGGGATCGGCGGGACCGAGTCGCGCTCGAAGCACATGCGCGCAAGCCTACCGCCGCCTCCGCGCTCCATCCCCGTACGCTCCCCCCGTGGACACGCGTTCAGCGGCGCCAGTGACCGGCCGTACCGACTCGTTCGGGAACGCCTTCGCGGATGGCCTTCCGTACGCCCGCGGACGGA
>Ga0190265_10000324_pt1 | contig 37555 bp, 35 predicted proteins | sample Popmic124T_FD_133135 | JGI IMG/M metagenome (GOLD analysis project Ga0190265, IMG submission 133135) | Populus adjacent soil microbial communities from riparian zone of Indian Creek, Utah, USA - 124 T | ecosystem: Environmental > Terrestrial > Soil > Riparian zone | place: USA: Utah | collected... | reverse complement strand
CGCACCTCGCCGATCACGATCCGGTCGGGCCGCATCCGCAGCGCGTTGCGGAGCAGGTCGCGGATCGTCACCTCGCCCCCGCCCTCGACGGTGAGCGGGCGGCTCTCCAGCCGCACCACGTGGCGCCGCTGCAGGCGCAGCTCCGCCGCGTCCTCGATCGTCACCACGCGCTCGCCGTCGGAGATGAAGCTGGAGAGCGCGTTGAGCAGGGTCGTCTTGCCGGAACCCGTGCCGCCGCTGACGAGGATGCTGCGCCGCTCGGCGACGGCGCGCTGCAGCAACACCCGCTGCGCCTCGTCCAGGGTCCCCAGCCCGACCAGCTCACCGGGCCCGGGCCGCCTCACGCCGAAGCGGCGTATCGAGAGCGCCGGCCCGTCGATCGCCAACGGCGGAATCACGACGTTGACGCGCGAGCCGTCGGCGAGGCGCGCGTCGACCATCGGGCTGAGCTCGTCGACCCTCCTGCCCAGCGGCGCGAGGATGCGCTCGATCGCGTTGCGCAGCTCCTCTTCGCTCGCGAACGCGACGTCGACCGGCTCGATCCGCCCGCCCCGCTCGACGTAGACGCGGTCCGGCCCGTTGACCATCACCTCCTCCACCTCGGGGTCGGCGAGCAGGTCCTCGAGCGGTCCGAGCCCGACCGTGTCCCGGAGGATCCTCGCCACGACCGCCTCCCGATCGTCGGCCCCCAGAAGCGCCGCCTCCTCCTCGACCAGGTCGCGCACCTCGTCGAGGAGATCGCCGCCGGGCGATACCCCGGCGGCGGCGCCCGCCCGGCGTCGCTCGATCAACCGGCCTCGCAGCGAGCCGGCAAGCGCCTCCCGGTGTCTTCGCCTCGCCTCCACCGGCTCAGCCCCAGGGCAACACGGTCACCTTGCGGGCGAAGCTCTCCGCCGCGATCAATCGCAGCGCCTGCTTTCTCGTCAGCCCCAGGGTCGCCGCCGCGGTGCCGCCCGGCCCCGGGCCTTCGACCCCAGGTCTCAGCGCCAGCAGCGGCACGCCGGCAGCCGCGACGAAGGTCCGCCCGGGGCCGGCGCCCGCCGGTTCGCTCGTCACCACGACGTCGACCTTCGCACCCGCCGGAGCGGGCCCCGCGGCAAGCAACGCCCCCGCCCCGCTGACCGCGATCTCCACCGGTCGCCGCCCGCCGCCAAGGCCCTCGGCATCCGGTCCGCCCCGCCGCGGCGGCGCAATCTGGGCGGCGAGGAGGTAGGAACCGGCCGGCAACGCAACCTCGGCGGCAAGCCCGAACGCTTCCGCCGGCGAGGCCAGCGCACCAGGAGGGACGAACCGCTCCGGCACCCGCCGCACCGCCAGCGCCGAGTCGATCTCGGCCGGTCCGATCCGCTTCCCGGCCGGGAGGTCGGAGTCGAGCACGACCACGGGCCGCAACGTCCCGTAGCCGCGCGCGACTCGCGATCCGTACCGGTCGGCGATCGCAGCCGCCGCGGCAGCCGCCAGCAGGGCGAGCAGCAGGAAGGCGACGGCGCGCCCGCGACGGCTCATGCGGCCGACCCGGACGGGTCCTTCGCCAGCGGCAGCTCCAGAACGGCAACGGTGCCGTCCTCGCTGCGCCGCAGCGCGAAGCGACCCCTGTGAGCGGCGGCCACCCGCCTCACGACGGCCAGTCCGTGCCCGTGGCGTCGCCTGCCCGCCAGGCGAGCGATGACCTCGGCCGGCGTCCCCCGGCGCGAGTCCGGACGCGAGGCCCGACCGGAGTCCACCACCGAGACCCGCAGCCGCTCGCCCCGCACTCCCGCCTCGACCGCGATCGAGGGGCCGCCGTGCTCGATCGCGTTGACGATCAGGTTGTCCAGCGCCTGCGCGAGCTCGAACCGGTCGGCCTCGACCAGCGCTTCGCCGGCACGCCAGCGCAGGGTCAGCGAACCGCAGCCGAGGCTCGCCCGCGCCTTCCAGCGACCCACGGTGGATTCGAGCAACGACCGGACCGCGAGGACCTCCCTGGCCCGGCTCGGCGCGCCGCCGTTGATCTCGCAGTCGAGTCGCTCCAGCGCCATCGCCGCCAGCCGCACGGAGCTCTCGACCCGGGGCCCACTTCCCGGGCCGGTCGCGAGGGCGATCGAGTGCAGCGGCCGGCGCAGCTCGTGAAGGGCCTCGTTGAGCGCGGTGCGGCGGCGGCCGGCCCGCAGTCCTCGGGCGGTGGCCGCGGCAGCGATCGAGGCGGCCAGCGGCCAGCCGGCGACGATCTCGGCCAGCTCGGTCATCCGTCGAGGAGCCGGTAGCCGATGCCCCAGCAGTTGACGACGTAGCGCCCCTTCTCGGGATCCATTTTGCGCCTGAGCCGGCTCGCGTGCGAATCGAGCGTCCGTGTCCTGGCCGGCGTCCGGTAGCCCCACACCTCGCCGAGCAGCTCGCGCTTGGAGAAGACGCGATGCGGGTCCGAGGCGAGCACCCTCAGCAACGAGAACTCCTTGTTGGCAAGGGTCAGCTCGCGCCGCCCCACCCAGGCCTTGCGCCGCGCCGGGTCGACCACGACCTCGCCGACCCGGCAGGGCCCGTCGCGCCGTGGCCCCCCGCGCCTCAGCACGGCTCCGATCCGGGCTCGAAGCTCCGGGTAGTGGAAGGGCTTCACCAGATAGTCGTCGGCGCCGAAATCGAGGCCCCGCACCCGGTCGTCCTCGCCGCCGCGGCCGGTCAGGACGATCACCGGCAGGGAGGGGTTGAACCGCGAGGCGATCCCGTCCGCTTCCCGGATCTCCTGCAGGACGTCGAGGCCGGAGGCGTCGGGGAGCGTCAGGTCGAGCAGCATCAGGTCGGGCTGCTTGTAGCGGCAGAGCCGCAGCGCGTCGGAGGCGCTGGGTGCCGGCAGCACGCCGAAGCGGTCGGCGACCAGGTGGTCGCAGAGCAGCTCCAGCGTGGTGGTGTCGTCCTCGCAGACGACGACGCTGGCGATCTCGCGTCTCTGGGGCAGCATCTGTCCCCCTAAGGGACGAGGCGCCCGAACTCTCCCCCCTCCTCGCACGATCCGTGCGGCAAATACCCGCTAGGTGCGGGCAGCTCGAGCACGGCGACCGCGGCGCCCATGCAGACGATGCGGCGCGGCGAGACCTCGCGCCGGACCGCGAGCGGCGCACCGTCCGCGTCGAGGAAGACGAGGTCGAGCGCGAAGCGCATGCCGAGGGTGTGGACGCTCGAGCAGCGCGGGAGCAGCAGCCCGGCGCCGGCCTCGGCTCGATCCAGCCGGGCCAGGCCGAGCAGGCGCGCCCGGAACCCGATGGCGACCGGAACCTCGAATCCGAGGGCGGCGGTGCGGGGCAGGCGGCGCAGCCGTGGGGCGAGCGATCGACGGGCCACGACCCATCAAGGGCACAGCCACCCCGACCTCTCCCCCCGCGCCGTGGTGGCGATCGGTGCAAACGCTCATTCAGCGACCGGCCCTCAGAGCGCCGGGTTACGATGAACCGGCATGATCCAGCACCTGCCGTCGCTGGGCTTGCGAAGGCAGATTGGGCTTCAACTCAGATGAACAAGAAGACGACCCGCAGAGGAAACTACGAGTCGGGCTCCGACTACGTGCTCGAGTACGGCGAGCTCCGCTTCGCCTTCAACGAAGAGGACTTCGGCCAGCGCGTCGAGCAGGCAGCCGTGAAACTGGGCTTCGTCCAGCAGGGCCTCAGCCGTGAGGAGCTCGACGACCTGCTCGACTTGGCCGTCAACGGCGAGATCGCCGAGCCCAGCTCGAACCTCGGCGAGCACATCAACGAGAACTGGGAGGACCTGGTCGGTCCCTCCAACCGCAGCCTCGTCCACTGGCTGCGCCGCCTCGTCTTCCGCGGCGCCTGGCTCGACCAGCGGGTCAAGGAGGGCGAGCTCGACGTCGTCTTCGACGAGCGCACGCAGACCTTCGGCTACGTCCAGCCCGAGCGCAGCAACGAGCAGATCGAGCTCTCCAAAGAGCCCTCCTGGCGCCGCATCGCCTACCGGCGCTAGGCAGCTCGACGCACTTCGACCGGCTCGATCAGCTGCTCGCTGCCGTCGGGGTAGATGATCACGACCGGCTCTTTCTCTCGCAGCCGCCTCTTCATGATCTTGTCGAAGCTTGGAATGTCTGCGGGCACGAGGGTCGACCCATTGGGAAGGTCGACCTCGTCCATCTGCACCAATTCGATGAGACGGTCGAAAGCCAAGTCGGTCGCTGGCGTGTTCTTTTGCGCTACGCCCCCATCGCTCCATCCATCCTCGCCACTTAGTCTTGATTTCCGTTATCGCTGCCGGGAGGTCGAGCTTAGCGGAACCTTTTGTCGACATTGGTTCAGCGGCGAGCTTCCCCATCCATGCGTCGGGATTTAGCTCGACATTGAACGCCTGCTCCTCGTTTCCCACGAGAAGCAAAGGGCGATCTGGGTCCAGCCTCTCCCCCCTGTCGGTGGCCATTCGACCGCACCGAGCGAGAAACGTCGTCGGTTTAAAACCGTTTCGACGGGAACACGCCGCTAACTTGGGCGCTCGACCGCGACTACCACGGTCAGGGAGCCGTTGGCCTTGCGGCCGGCGTCGAAGAGGCTCTTGGCGCCGTCGGCGTCTCCGTAGCTCTCGACGAAACGGCTGAGGGAGTCGATCAGGAGGATCACGTCCTCGCCGCCGTTGGCCCGCAGCGTCGCCTGGGAGATCGCGTCGTCGGCGTGACGGGCCTGGCCGGCGGCGACGATCTCCGCCTGGGGCGCCTCGCGGCGCCAGTCGGCCAGCTCCTCCGGTGTGGGATCGATCAGCAGTGCGATCGGATCGGGGCCGTCGGAGACGTCGGCCAGTTCCGCCGCCACGCCGCGCAGCAACGCGGTGCAGGCGACGCGGGTCTCGGCGTAGACGATCGTCTGGCGGCCGGGCGACGCCGGCAGCAGCAGGTCGTGGACACGGATCCCCCTGGGGCGGCGGCCCCAGCGGCGACGGCGCCGTTTGCGTTTCGGCCGTGCCGCGGCGGCGGTGGGCTCGGGCGCGGCGGGGGCGGGCCGTGGCGACTCGGCAGCGGACTCCTGCTCGCGGGGAGGCTGCTCGGGCTTGCCCGAACGCTCTTTGCGGGCACGACCGCCCTCGCTCGGCTCGTCGCGACGCGGACGGCGTTGGCGACCGCCACCGCGCGGTTTCTCCTCACGACTCTCTTTGCGCGGCCGCTCCTCGCGACCGCCGCGCCGGCGCGGCTCGCGACCGGACGCCGGAGCCTTCTTCGTCTCCCCCCCGGCCTCGCCGCCCGCCAGCTTCTCGATCAGCTCGGCGCGGGGCAGCATCCGGTAGCGCTCGACGCCCGCATCGGCGGCGAGCGCGTGCAGCTCGGAGAGGTGCTTCGACTCAAGCTCGGACTTGTCCACGAGCGGCAGGCTATTCAACCGGCCGCCGCGAGGCGCTTCCGCGTCAGCCCGCCCAGCCACTCGCCGACTACTGGGCGGGGTCGATCCCGGCCTCGACGGCTGCCGCGGGCCACGCCTCGGCCTCGCGCTTGACCTGCCGCCGCGACCAGCCCAGCTCCCTGCCCATCGCCTCGGCGACCGGACGGACCGAGTCGGCGCCGCGCAGCTGAGGCGCCGCGAGGATCCCGAGCCGGGTCCGGCGCAGGAGCACGTCGGCGACGCTGCGCGCCTGCTCCAGGCGGGCGGCGATCGCCGCCTCGGCCAGCAGGTCGGGGCGGCCGGGGACGATCGGCTGCGCCATCTTCGGTTCCTTCCAGGCCAGGTCGAGGACCGCCCGCGTCGCGTGGCCGTAGCGGAAGGCAAGCTGGGCGATCGCCGCCTCCCCTACCCCGTCGGGGCCCTCCAGGTCCTCGCTGCGCGCCTCCATCCCGAGCGGGATCTCGGCGGTATGGCAGGGCGCCTCGCGGCCCTCGCGCTCGACCAGGCGGTCGACCGCCTGCCTCGCCATCCGCCGCCAGGTGGTGAGCTTGCCGCCGGTGATCGTCAGCATCCCCGACGACGTCTCATAGAGCTCCGCTTTGCGCGAGATGTCGACCGACTTGCGCGGGTCGCCGGTGGAGATCAGCGGCCGCACGCCCGCGTAGGCGCCGACCAGGTCGGAGTCGCTCAGCGAGACGCCGAAGAAGGCGTTGACCGCGTCGAGCAGGTACTCGACGTCCTCAGCGCCGGGGTGCGGGTGGTCGATGTCGCCGTCGAAGTCGTTGTCGGTGGTGCCGACGAGCGTGCGCCCGTACCAGGGCAGGGCGAAGATCGCCCGCCCTTCGCCGGCGGGGACGATGCAGGCGGCGGAGCCGGTCGAGAGGTCGGCCCGGTCGAGCAGGATGTGGGTGCCGCGACTGGGCGCGATCCGCGGCACGTCCTCCTCCTCGACCACCTCGGAGCGGATCCGGTCCGCCCAGACGCCGGTCGCGTTGATCACGTTGTCGGCCTCGACCTCGAAGCGCTCGCCCGACTCGGCCTCGACGAAGGCGACGCCGGAGGCGCGGCCGTTCCTGGTCACCAGCTCGGTCACCTCGGCCCCGTTCAGGGTGACCGCGCCGAACCGGTACGCCTCACCGAGCACGGTGAGGACGAGGCGCACGTCGTCGGTCTGACAGTCGTAGAAGAGGTAGGCGTCCTTGGGGTCGCGCGGGCCCAGCGACGGCACCAGCTCCAGCAGCTCGTCGCGGTCGATCGTCCGGTGGCGGTTTGGCGACCAGTAGAAGTCCTCGTCCTCTTCCTTGGAGGACCGCATCTCACGGCGACCGCGACCGACGCGGGTCGTCGCCATCACGTCGTACATGTTGAGCCCGATCCCGATGCGGCGGTCGCGGCGCTCCTCGGCGAAGGAAGGGACGAGGAACGGGGTCGGGTAGACCAGGTGCGGCGCCAGCTGGACCATCAGCTGGCGCTCCAGCAGCGCCTCGCGGACCAGGCCGAGGTCGAAATTCTGCAGGTAACGGAGGCCGCCGTGGACCATCTTCGAAGAGCGGCTGGAGGTGCCCGACGCGTAGTCGTTGCGCTCCAGCAGTGCCACCGAGTAGCCGCGCGAGGCGGCGTCGAGGGCGACGCCGGCGCCGGTCACGCCGCCGCCGATCACGACCACCTCGAAGCGCTGCCCGGCGATCGCCTCCAGAGCTGCGGCGCGAGAGAGCATCAGTGGAACATAACCACCAGATCAAACGAGACTCGGCCCCTTTGTGCCGGAACAGTCATTTGTCTGTGAAATGAGTGAAAAGTGGCTTGAAATGGCGGATTTCAAAGCTACGGTCCGCGCCAGCGGAGGGTGAAGCCGTCATTGCATCGTTGAGAGTGCGAAGGCTGAGTCGAGGTGCAACTTGTCACGCGGCCTGCGGGAGTAGCTACCCGCTTGACGACCAGGTCTTCGCGCCCTCGCGTGCAGCGAGACGAGGGAATTGCCTTTGGTAGGCTGGCAGTTGCTTATCAGGCACTTGGGGGAAGTCCCCCTTCACCCGATCCGGCCCGCTCCCGCGGGCCGTTTCTTTACCCGAGGAAGACGGTCGTCTGCTCGACGGGGGGTCGCGGCGGGGGGTCCTTCTCCTGGCGCGGGTGGCCGAGATGGAGGAGGCCGACGAAGCGCTCGGAGTCGGGCAGTCCCACTGCCTGGCGGCCCCCCGTTGAGCGCAGCAGGCCCGGCGTACGCCAGTAGCCGGCGTAGCCACGGGCGTGACCGGCGAGCAGGACGATGTAGGAGGCGACCGCGGTCGCGTGCAGGTCCTCCTCGTTCTGGATCGGGTCCGGCCCGAGCACGCAGGAGACGACGATCAGGGTCGGGGCGCGATCGAGCTTGGCGGCCCCCTCCTCGCCGGCCGCCTGCTTCAGCCGCGCCAGCGCCTCCGACCCGACCACGCGGAAGCGCCAGGGCGCGGTCAGGTGGTGGTTGGGGGCCCACCGGGCCAGCTCCAGCAGTTCCTCGATCTCCTCACGGGAGAGCGGCTCGGGCCCAAAGGCCTTGTGCGTGCGGCGCGTGCGGATGGCTGCCTCCACGTCCATGCCGGAGAACATAGCCACCATCGCCGGGTGGACTACCAGCCGAAGCGACGGCCGAAGAAGAGGACGCTGCCGAGGGCCAAGCCGCCGGTGCCGAGGCCGATCCCGAGGGGGGCCCAGGGCTCGGGGCCGGGGCCCTCGCTCGCTTCGAAGGGCGGAGCGGCGGGATCGGCTTCCGGTTCGGCCCCCTCCGGCCCGGGTACTAGAGGAGCACCAGGGAAAGCAGGGATGCCACCCGCCGGGGGCGCCCCCGGCGGGGTTTCCGCTCCGCCGCCCGGCGCAGGCGTGAAGCCTTCCGGCAGGCCTGAAGAAGGCGGGATGGTCCCGGCCGACGGCGGGATCGCGCTGGCGGGAGGAGGCGGAGTCAACGTCCCCGGCGCCGTTCCGGAGAGCCCGCCCTGCGGTTTGCTCGGCTGGGGCTGCCGCTGCGCGACCGGAACCGGGAACGAGTGGCCGGCCACCGCGGCAAGCACCTGGCCGGTGACCCAGACCGGGGTCTGGTCGCTGGAGGAGGAGTAGCTGAAGTGGCCATCGGCGGCCTGGCGCGCCGTCAGGTAATCGAGGGCGCTGTCGCCGCCGGCACGGACCGTCGCCGGGTCTTCCCCGACCGCGATCATCCCCTGCACCGCCCAGGCCGTCGACTGGGAATTGACCGAGCCCGAGCCGCCGAGCGGGAAGCCGCCGTTCGGGCGCTGAGCTTTGCGCAGGTACTCGAGCGCGTCGATCCCGGGCTTCGTGTGCGGCATCGCCTGCATCACCGCGCCGGTCCCGTCGGCTGTGCTGGGCCCTCCCGGCACGTCCCCCCAGCCGCCGTCATCGTTCTGGACCTTGGCGAGCCAGGAGAGGGTGTTGTCGAGGCCACCGGTGGCGCCGGCGGTCCGCAGCGCGATCGCCGCGAAGGCGGTCGAGCCGGGCCAGCCCTCATAGGAGCCGTTCGCGCGCCGCCGGTTGAGCAGCGCCTCGACCAGGTTCCGCCCGCCGAAAGAGCGGGGATCGAGGCTGGCCCCCTCGAGGGCGAGGATGGTGCGGGCGAAGTCGCCGCTGTTGCCCAGGTCCCCGACGTTGGCACGGAGGAAGTCGACCGGGGTGCTCCCACCGCGGGAGACGTCGAGCGGGTTGCGGCCGGTCGCCTCCAGGCCGAGCACTACCCAGGCGGTCGTCTCCGGGCTCGACCCGCTCTCGGTCGAGGGGCCCCAGCCGCCGTCGGCGTTCTGGTTTTTCAGCAGCCAGCTGACCGCGCGGCCCGTGTCGGCAGCCTGCGCCTGGGTGGGCAAGACCACCGGGACAGCCAGCATCAGCAGGAACAGGGCGGAAGCGACAGCCGGCACCCGCCACTCGAAGCGCTCGCGGAAGCGGACCAGCATCCGCACCATCGCCGGCCCGGCCACCAGGGCGAGGACGACGTTGCCGGTCGCGTGGGCGAGGTCGAAGGGGATCGCGCGCGACTCCAGCACCAGGAACCGCTCCACCGAAAGCTCGCCTCCGTAGGTCGCCATAAGAGAGAAGTTCAGCAGAGCGCCGTATGCGATGCCGGCAAACCCGCAGACGGCGGCCAGCGTGAAGCGGCTCGGTTCGCGCCCGCGCAGCCCGAGCGCCGCCCCGAGGATCCCGCACATCCCCCACCCGGCCATCTGCCACGGGGTCCACGGGCCCTGGCCGAACCAGAGGTTGGAGACGAGCGCGGTGAGGGCGCCGACGGCGAAGCCCGGCGCCGGGCCGAGCGCGAAGCCGGCGAAGACGACGATGTCGGTGGTCGGCTTGACGTTGGGGAAGGCGGCGAAGGCGATCCGCCCGGCGATCGCCAGCGCGGCCAGCGCGGCGACCAGGGCAACTACCTGCGAGGTCGGCCGCGTGCGCTCGTACCAGGCGAAGCCGCCGACCACGACGGCGACGATGAGCAGGACGCTGGCCAGCTCCCAGCTCATCCGAGATCCTCGGCGAGCGCGGCGGCACCCTGCTCGGGGGTGACGACCCCCGGCAGGTCGAGGATGCGGGCGACCTCGGTGGCGAAGTACCAGCCGCCCGAGAGGACCTCCGCCGCGCTGCCGTCGGCGATCACGACGCCGTCGCCGAGCAGCACCACCCGCTCCGCGAAGGCGGCGGCGAACTCGACGTCGTGGGTCGCGACGACAACGCCGGCGCCGCGGTCGGCGAGAGCCTCGACCAGCTCGACCAGCTCGTGCTTACGGGCGCGGTCCATGCCGCGGGTTGGCTCGTCGAGGGCGACGAGCCCCGGCAGGTCCTCGCCCTCCATCCGGCCCGCCAGGGCTATGGCCAGGGCGAGCCGCTGACGCTCGCCGCCCGACAGATCGCGTGGGTCGGCCTCGACGGCGTGCTCCAAGCCGACGACCCGCAACGCCGCCCGCCCTTCCTCTCCTGGCAGCTCGTCGCCGACCCGCTCGCGGACCAAGTAGTCGCTGGGGTTCTGGGTCAGGAGGGCGATTCCGCCGGGTGCGTCGATCTTGCCTCGCACGGGGTCGACCAGTCCCGCGATCGTCCGCAGCAACGTGCTCTTGCCCGCTCCGTTACGGCCCATCAACGCAACCCGCTCACCCCGTCCGATCCGCAGATCTACCCCGCGAACAACGTCGCGCACCTGATCGGCGCTGTTCAGCTCAATCCACAGGTTGCGCAGCTCTACTGCCGTGGCGTTGGAAGAGGGTCGGGGGTCCTGGTGGTGCGCGGCGTCCTGTTTTTCGCCCCTCCTCGTTGGCGAGAGACGCCCACTCAAAGGCGAAAAACCCAGCGCGCCACCAGGACCCCCGACCCTCTCACCCGCTCCAGCTTCCTTCGATGTGAGGGTGCGACGGGCGTCGCGGACGCCCGTGGGAAGTGGCGTGATGTCCGCCAAGGAGAAGAGGCGGGCGGCTGGGGTCTCTAGGGCTGTGTCGGTGTCCTGAGCCCAGGCGAGGAAGTCGGTGGGGGCGCCGTCGAAGGCGATGGCGCCCGTATCCATCGCGATGACGCGGTCGGCTGCGGCTAGGCAGCGCTCAAGGCGGTGCTCGGCCAGGAGGATGGCGACACCCCACTCCTCGTTCAGCCGGCGGAGGAGCCAGATCAGCTCGTCGCCGGCGACGGGATCGAGCTGGGAGGTGGGCTCGTCTAGCAGGACTAGCTTGGGGCGGGTGACCAGGGCTGCTGCGAGGGCGACGCGCTGGAGCTCCCCCCCGGAGAGGGTGTCGACGGTGCGTCTCAGCAGATGCGGGATGGCCAGGGCGAGTGCTACCTCCTCCACGGCTCTAGCTCTTGAGATGCACGGTTCGCCCCGCATCTCCAGCGGCAACTCGATCTCGGCGGCGACCGTGGTCGAGACGACCTGGGTCTCGGGGTCCTGGGCGACGTAGCCGACCGCGGCAGCGAGGTCGCCGGGGCCGGTGGCGATCGCGTCGATGCCGGCGACGCTCACGCCCCCTTCGATCTCGCCGCCGTGGAAGTGCGGGACGAGGCCGCATGCGGCACGGAGAAGGGTCGACTTGCCGCAGGCCGAGCGGCCGGCGAGCAGGGCGAACTCGCCCGCTCCCAGCGTCAGCGAGACATCGGCCAGGGCCGGCCGGAAAGCGTTGGGGTAGGTGTAGGTGAGGCCCTCGACGGCGAGGGCCGGCGCCGGGCGAACCGGGGCGATCGCCTCAGTCATCGACGGTGCCCCTCCCCCGCGCCGAACGCGATCTCGGTTGCCAGGGGGCAAAGCCCGCCACGACCAGCAAAGCCGAGAGCGCGACGGTCGCGGCGCCGATCCCGACCCCCACCGTCGGGTAGGCGTCGAACTGGTCCGCACCGGCCAGCTTGGCGGCCACGGCCGCGGTCAGCACCAGCGTCCCAACCGCGTAGAAGCGAGTGTCGAAGCGCGGGCGGCGTCCGCAGTCGTCGCACTCGGCGCTCATCGGCGCGTCGAGCCCGTAGCCGCGCAGCTCCAGCGTCGCCGCGACGTCGACCGAGCGGTCCAGCGAGCCGGCGAGCAGGCGGCGGACCAGGGCAGCGCGGCCGAGCGGCGCGGCGCGGGGGCCGCGCAGGCGCCCGGCATCGCGCAGCCGCGACGCGTCGGCGGCTGCGACGGGAACCAGGCGGGAGATCAGGGTCGCGGTCAGGGCGGAGCGGCCGGCGAGCGGGCGCAGAGCGCGCAGCACCCGGTCGGGATCGACGCAGGCCGAGTAGACGGCGAACGCGATCATCACCACCACCGCCCGCAGGCCGAAGATGCAGCCGTCGGCGATCGCCTCGGCGGTGACGTCGACCTGGCCGAACAGGGGCCACTCGCCGAGCCGCGCCAGCACCGTCTCGCCGCGGCTGACGACGAGGGCGTTGACGACGACGATCGGCAACGCGATCGCGAGGCCGAGCTTGATCGCGGCGCGGACCGCCCCGCCGGCCCCGGCGAGCCGGCCGGCCAGCCCCGCGGCGACGCCGACCGCGGCGAGGACGAACGGGTTCGAGTAGACGAACGCAACGACGACCAGCGAGCCGAGATAGGCCACGGCGGCGCTGGGCGAGGCCGCCTGCAGCGGTCCGGGACGGGGGGTGTAGGCGAAGGGCGATCTCATGGGCTCAGCGGGAGTGGCTCCTCCTCCCCATCCTCGATCGCCACCGCGTAGCGGTCGCGCAGGCTCGCCGAGTCCAGCAGGCCGGCGGCCGCCCGCACCCCGGCGGCGGTCGCACCGCTGACGAGCCAGACCGGCGGCCCGCCATAGCGGCGGGTGGCGGCGACCAGGCCAGCATCCGGACCGAACGCGCGGCTTGGCTCGCCGCCTTCGTCGAGGCCGACCAGGACGAACCCGCCGCCGCGCGGCTCGAAGTCGGCGAAGACGCCGCTCGCCTCGAGACCGTCCTCGATCGGCGCCGCGACCGGGTCCCCGCGCAGCCGCGCCCACGGCCCGACCAGGACCCGGATCGCTCCCTCGGGCACGCCGGAGGCGACCGTGGCCCCGGCGGCCTCCAACCTGCTCTCCACCTCGCCGCAGGCCGCCCCGCCCGCGTGGCACTCGACCGCCACCGGGCGCCGCTCGCCCTCATACCCGTCGAGGAACGGCTGCGGCCAGGAGCCGACCACGGCCGGCACCCGCGGCGTGGCCGACCACTCGCGGTAGTCCCACCAGATCGCCTCGCCGCCGTGCAGGGGGTAGTCGGCGGCGCCGACCGGCGATTCGACGCCGTTGACGTAGAAGAGCCAGTCCCAGGTCCGGCCGCCCGACCGCTCCGCTTCGAGACCGTCGATCGACTGCACGAAACCTCCGCCGTAACGGGTGGAGATCTCTGCGCTGCCTTCGAGCACCCGCATCACGGTGTCGGACTCGGAGACCGCCTCGCCGGACACGCCGAGGATCTCCTCCCGCCCGTAGTCGCGGGTCACGGTCAGCGAGACGTCGCCGCCGTCCTCACCCGGGCCGAGACCGCAGCCGGCGGCCGCAAGCGCCGCTCCCAGCAGCGCCAGTGCGACCGCCGTGCCGCGGCGTCGGCTCACGGGGCAGCCGTCGGACAGATGCCCCCGGGACAGGTCAGGACCACGGTCGTCGGCGCTGGGATGTCCTTGCCGTGGGTTGCGCCGAGGACGGTCGCGGGCGAGTTGAGCGTGACGGTGGCCCGACCGTCGGCCCCGGTAACCGCTCCCTCGGTCCCGGTGATGGTTGCGCCGGCGAGCGGTTTGCGTTTGCCCCTGTCGTTGTAGGAGAAGACGCGGACCGTGAACGGCACTCCTGCGGTCACCTGCTCCGGCGCCTGCAGATCGAGCTCGTTCGGGTAGGGGAACGAGGCGTAGGCCCAGAGCACCTCGTCGCCCGCTTTCAACTTCACCGTGTCGCCGCCGATTTCGGGGTTCACGTGGTTGACCTTGAGGTACCAGGACAGCTTGCTGGTCGTCTTGTAGCCGCCCACCCCGCACAGGCCGAGACCGAAGTCGAAGGCGTCGGTGACCAGGAGCGGCTTCAGCGCTTTGTTCGACTTCGCTGCCTGGGCGAGCAGGCCGAACGCGGTGGCGCCTTTGACCGTCGCCGCTTTGCGGCTGCCGGCGGTGCCTTTGCCGAAGCAGGTCGCTTTGGAGCTGGTCGGGATCGACGTGGTCCCGGTTTTCAGCGTTTCTTCGGCGAGGATCTTGCCCCCGCCGCCGACCACGCGCAGGTCGGTGGAGACCTTCGCCATCGCCACCGCGGCGGTGGACGCGACAAGGACGAGAGCCAGCGCGCAAGCAGCCGCCAGTCGGAACGGAACGAGTCTTGGCATTCAAGCCACCCTTTCCTCGAGGGTTGTCATGGCTGGCCGGAGGACAGGTCTCCTGGCTTCCGGGATAGTCGGCCGCACCTTCCCGAGAGCTCCGTGTCGCCCCCAGTGGCTGGCGCAAAGCGCGCCTGCAGCTTCCCTCACCCGGTCACAGTGGCGGGACCGCACCGGTCTTGCACCGGACTTCCCTTGACCACCGGCCTATTTACGAGAGCGAGTCTATCCATCGGACTACGACCGCTTGATTTGCAAAAGTTCCGGTCCGATGGATGCAGACAAAGACTTTCCCTACCGGATTGCCTATGACGAGGCGGTTCGGGCTCTCCCAGCAACAGAGCACGATTGACAGCCTGCGGACCCGCACGGGTCTGCTGCTCTCGGCCGCGGCGATCACGACCTCCTTCCTCGGCGCACAAGCGCTGAACGACGGTGGCCCAGGAATCGCCACCTGGTTGGCACTGGCCAGCTTCGTCAGCCTGGCGATTGCCGCCCTGGGGGTCCTCTGGCCACATCGGCTGGAGTTCACGGCCAACCCGGCGAACGTGATCGAAAGCTACATCGAGACCGACGAACCGCTATCGACACCCGAGATATATCGAGACCTTTCGCTCCATATGCACGACGGCTATGCAGACAACCTAGCCGGCCAAAAGCAATTGGCTTTCCGCTTTCAGATAGCCGGCGTGCTTCTGACCGTCGAGGTCATCTTCTGGATCGTAGACCTCGCATCGAAGGCGTAAAATGACCGCTATGCCCCATCGCGCGCTACAAGGACCGCCCGAGACGAAACGTCCGAGCCCCATGCAGCCTGCTGAGATTCGCGACGACGTCGCAGCTTGATCCAGCAACGGTCGTCCGCCCCCAAGTGGGCGGTCTACCGCTCAATAGCAACCTTAAACATCCTTAACACTTGATTCGACCCGCCTCGCGACCTGGGCCTGGCTGCCACGCCACACCGAAAAATGCCGTGTCGAGCGAAGGGCGCAATACCGGACTCAGGCAGCTCCCATCAGCATTCACTTGCAGAACAGCGCTGCCATAGCCCAGTTCATCTGGTTCGTATCGCTCCGGCAGATAGCGGACAAAAGCCAACTGCTCACCAGACGGGTCCCAGGTCTGGGAATAGTCATTCCCGACACCATCGGTGATTCGTCGCAATCCACCGCCGCCGGCCCTGACCGTGAAGATATCGCTGGTCCAGCTATCACCGCTCTTCTCAGCCTCGAAGCGGCGCCAACGGACAAAAGCGATGCGACTTCCGTCCGGCGAATAAACGGGGTCTTCGGCGCCATGCAGGAGCACAGCCATATCCCCTGTATCGAGTTGCAATGTCACCACGTCCCATGGCTTTCGTCTGATCGAACGACTGGCCAACAGCGTGCCTCCATCGGGTGAGAAGGAGGCCGGATACATCAGGGCTCCTTTGCGCCGTGGGGTTATGCGCCTCGGCGCGCCTCCAAAGACGTCGACCGACCAGATGCTCCCGCCTATTACCACGGATTCCCGTTTGCCCTGCCGATTCACGCGCGACCGAAACAAATAGCGCGTAAAGAAGACCGTCCTGTTATCGGGGGCGAACTTAGGCTCGTCGGCGCCGTGCGTGCCCTTCAGGGGCCTGAGACCGCTGCCGTCAGCCGCGCTGATATACAGGCGCACGCTCCGCGGCCAGTCATCAGCTCGGCGTGCCAACCCGGAGAAAACCAGCATCGAGCCATCGGGGGACCAAGACGGCGGCGTGAATTCTTGAGGCAAGGGCCTCTTCCGCGGACCTCCTCCGGCCAAATGCAACGGCTGGGCTCCGGTCTCATCGACCGTTTCCAGATCAAAGCGGTAAGGGAAAAGAGTGTGCTTTACCACCGCCAATCGTGGGCCGTCGGGGACAACCGCCGCAGAGGCGGAACTCGAGGCGAATACTGACAAGGTGAGGGCAATAAATGCACCCCCAAGGAACTGGGCAGCACGGTTGTTCACACCCAGCTTTCCTGCCACGATCATGATGCCACGGAGGTTGCGGAACCGAACCGATTTAACGCCCGCTGCATCTTCTCTTGACCATAGAAACGGCGCGCCCACCACGACGACGGACGAGCGAGTCTGCAGGCGGCAACGATCCATATCATGCCCATAACGATGAAGCCGAGAAAGAAGGCAGCCCGGTGACCCTTGCTCCACGTCATCGTAGCCGGAATGCCGACGACCACAAGTAGGATCACCAATACAAGTAGACGCTCCTCCACGACGCTCACCGAGCCATTCGAGTTCGATCTAAAGCCGCCCATTCCTTGTGCAGGTAAGGACCGGCTGCATCGTAGGTAAGCAGCGACTTGCAAATTGCTACCGGCTTTTGCCTCTTTGACGAAAGCCCTATGGTCGTCGCTCCAACTGCTTTTCCCTGCGGTAAAACCACAACATCAAGACCACACCAAATGCACAGGTTGCCGCAGGCCACAGCTCTCCCTGGGTCAAAGCGTACACCATCGCGATCAGGCCAACAGGCGTCAGAGCCAGCATTATTTTCATTTCCAGTCTCACTGAATCTATCGATGATATCCCAAAGCGATGGCGCTTATTACCTGCGTTCAGCAGAATCCAAGGGTGCCCGCAACGGTCAGAACGAACCCAAGGGTGCCGAGTCTCCCTGCAACCTTGTTAACCCCTCCGACGATCTTCGTTCCTGCCCCGGCCAGTCGCCCTGCCCGCTTCTCAAGGACGTACGCCCCGCCCATCGCGAGAGTCCCTGCATCGGTACATGACGTAGCCTCATCGACGGCAGTCAGAAACGACTGGGCACTACTGATCGTCTCCTTCACCTCGTCTTCCCAAGGGAGCGAGAGATTTCCTCCTCCCGGGAGCATGCCCAAGCGGCGAGGGCGGTCGGCCCTTGCCTCTCGAAGGCGAGCCCTTAGGTTGGTTATCGCTGCACGCACCCTTCTCTCTGCTCTGCGCTGCGCCCTTCCGCAGCCCTTTCTGCTTGCCTCCTTCTTCCTACAAACGGTTCCTGCCAAATCGATGTTGTTGACCGGATCTCCGCTGGCGTACTCGTAGGCGTTGGCTGAGCCACCAAACACGGGGTCACGGGTAAGAAAGCGTCCGAGTGCCGGCACGTAGCTGCGCACGCCCATCTGGATCACGCCCGAGGGCAGCTCGGTGCGCCGAGCTTTGGAGCCCAGCCAACCGAACTTCGGCGTCAAGTCCCCTTTCGGGTTGCCTTCCTTCGGATTCCCGTACTCGTCGAAGCTCTGGACCGAGAGCAGTTCGGTGGCTTCGATGTCGTCATCCGCCGTGGCGACGACGTCGCCGTGCATGTCTGAGAGCTGGAAGACGATGTCTTCGGTGGCGCTGTCCTGGATCGCTCCGAGGTTGCCGCCGATCCCTGGGATGCTGCGCGTCCAGCTTTCTCCCAGGTCGATCCAGGCGGGCCCATCGGAGCCGCCGGCGTAGTGGTAGATCTCGATGCTTTCTTTTTCGCCTTTGACCTGGATTCGCTTGCGCTGGCGCTTGGCGGCATCCAATTCGTAGGTGTTGGTGACGCCGTCCTGGCTCTGGGTGTGGGTCAGGTCGGTGGTGTAGTAGCTCGTTTCAAGAGTCCCGCCGCCTGCGTATTTGCCCGGCAGGCTCGTGATCCGGCCGAGGTTGTCGTATTCCACGCCAAATGTGCCACCCGGCGCGGTTCCGTACCTCATGCCCTTCGATCCCAGCTGCGATGCGGGTTTCGGCATTGCCGGCCCCTCTAGGCAAGCTCGCCGCGAGAAAAATCCCCGGCGCGGTTTTCGGGGTCGGTGAGGCGAACGAGGGAGGTCTGACAGAGCCAAGAGCTGGCATCAGCTGGAGTTTTCGCTTGCCCCGTCGTGTTAGTTCCTGAATCGAATCAGGAGGCAGACCCATCCGAGGGATGTGAGGACCCTTGCCATAGGTGGAACACGGCACCGAGCGCGAACAAGCCGGCGATGCCCGCATCATGCAGCCGGCTGTCCGCCGACAGGACCGCAAAAATCGCATAGGTGAGAGCGATCAGCAGATAGAACGAAACGAGCCAGCGCCGTTGCCGCGGGGAGAGCGGGCGTCGTCGCCTTTCCTCGCCCTCATATAGCCCCAGTGTCGGGGTCGCCGGCTCGGGGTCCCCCCCAAACCGTGGCAGCCCGTTTCGCGTGGTCTCGGAGAGGTTGCGCCGCAGCCCCAGGACGACGACTGCGATGCCGAGCGTGATAGCGACAACCCAGGCGATGAGATCGCTGCTCATCGGCGCAACATACCGAGGGCAGGCGGAAGTATCCCTCCGAGACACAGGAGGCGTTCTCCCAAGCCCACCATACGGAGCTAAGCTCGATCCGCCAGTAGCGCGCTGAGGAACCCCTCCCGGAGCGTCCTCTTGAGTATCCAGCGGCACCGAAACACCCGGCGGGCAGCAAGGGCCTTGGGGACGGAGACAACCCCCACCCTCGCGACGGCGCGCGCTACGGTTTCAGCATGACGGCATCGACCGACTTCACGATCTCCTTCGAGAGCCCCAACGAGGAGGGCTGGATCGTCGCGCGCATCGTCGGGGTTCCCGGCGCCATGAGCCAAGGCCGCACGCGCGAGGAGGGCAGGGACAATGTCCTCGACGCTCTGCGCACTGTGCTGGCTCCCGATGAGGAGCTATCCAGCGAGGCGTTGGGCGCCTACCTGCACGACCGCGACCTGCTCGGGCAGGAGTGAGTGCAAGAGGGCATCGAGCAACTGCGGCGCGGCGAGCTCATCGAGCGCGAGGGCAGCCAAGGAGCACGACGATGCCAAAGATGAAAAGAAAGCCGTTCAGCGAGCTGAGCAAAGAGGTCAGAAAGCGCCCCGGCGCCGCCGCTGAGATCGACGCCCGCAAGAACGCGATCGTCGCCGCGGTTCGCCTCGCCTAGTTGCGAGCTGTCTGCGGGCTTGGGCCACTATTCGTCAGGGCATCGCCAGTTCAGGCTGCCACGACATCGACCGGCCAAGCGCCTGAACGCACGCGCTCGTACAGCGTGTCCGGCGCGAGGTCGGCACCTCCCGGCCAGGCGATGGTGCCGATCTCAGCATCGACGAAGACCTCGGAGAACCCCTCGGCGGTGCGGGCGTGCTCGAAGACCGGGCCGCGCATGCGATTGATGATCTCCACCTCGCCGCTGAGGCCGTCGGCGAAGACCAGGCGAAGGACGCCGTGGTCAACCACGGTCGCGTCGGTGATGTAGTAGCTCGGCACGTTCATCGGAGCGGCTCGATCTCCTGAAGTGTGCCACCTGCGCTGGCGAGATGCCAGTTCTCTTCGAGTTCGGCCTGGTGAAGCTCGGCCCAGGCGAGCACGAAACGGAGCTGGCGGCGCGGGAGATTGCTCTCGATCGGCTCCAGGGTGTCAATCCTGATCTTGGCGTGCCCATCGGCGTGCTGGGCGTGGAAATGGGGAAAGCCGTGATCGTCGTGGTACATCGTGATCACGATTCCAAAGAAGCTGCTGATGCGCGGCATGACCGCGATCCTTTCATTTCGAGGCCCCTCCACGCGGCTTATTCCCCGCGCCGGGGTGCGTGGCGGAGTGGACCGCCTTCAGGGTGCGCAGCGAGACCCGGGTGTAGATCTGGGTGCTGGCGATGTCGGCGTGGCCGAGCATCTGCTGTACGTAGCGGATGTCGGCGCCGCCTTCGAGCATCAGGGTCGCCATCGTGTGGCGGAACAGGTGACAGGAGCCGGGCTTGCCGATGCCCGAGTCGCGCACGTAGGAGGCGATCAGCCGGCTCAGGTTTTCGATGTGGATCTTCAACCCCGTGACGGTGAGAAAGAGGACGCCGTTGTCGGGCTCGGGAGCAAGCTCGGGCCGCGCCTCTGCCAGGTAGCGCTCACACCACACGGCGGCGCGCTCGCCGGTCGGGATCATTCGGTCCTTGCGCCCCTTGCCTTCGCGCACCATGAGGGCACGGCGCTCGATGTCGAGGTCGAACACCGCCAGGTTCGCCAGCTCGGCGCGCCGCACCCCGGTCGCATACAGCAGCTCCATCATCGCCCGGTCGCGCAACCCCAGCGGCCTCGCCAGGTCGGGCAGCGCCAGGATGCGCTCGGCCTCAGAGGCGCTCAGCACCGCGCGCGGCAGGCGCTTGGCCCTCTGCGGCAGCTCGAGCGCGGCTGCGGGGTCCTGCAGGACGCGGTTGTTGCGCACGAGCCACTCGAAGAAGGAGCGCACCGCGTTCAGCCGCTGCGCCTGAGTGCTGAAGGCGAGCGGATCGCCATCCTCCTTTCGCCTGTGAAAGAGCGAGCGCTGGTAGGCGCCCAGCATCGGTTTGGTCACCTCGGCGGGGCGGGTGACGCTGCGCTCGGCGAGCCAGCTCGCCAGCATCGCGAGGCCCGCGCGCTTGGCCTTGACGGTATGACGACTGTAGGCGTGGATTTGCATCCACTCGCAGAACTCCGCGATCAGGACCGGGAAGCCGTGGGGATCGCTCGGGTCGCCCGCGATCGGCTCTGGCAGCCGCTTTCCCACCTCAGCCGCCTTCCTGCGTCGGGGGGCGACCGGCCCCCGGCCGTGCCCCGACCACAGGGCGACCGCCCCCTGTCCGCCCGCCCTCTGACCCCGCCCGCTTGCGCTCGCGGGCTTGCTTTGCTTCGTCTTCGGCGGCCGTGTCGAGCCGGTCGGGGTCGATCAGGCCCGGCAGGTGCGGGCGCTCCTCAGAGCCGCCGTCCCAGGCCAGCTCGTAGAGGTAGGAGCGATGCGGGCCGCGGTGCGCCCAGACCAGCTCCAGGGCGACGAGGCGGGCGAGGTGGACCTTTAGCTGCGTGTCGCCCCATCCGAGCGCCTCGCGCAGCGCTCGGCGGGTGAAGCGGACCCGATCGCGCGGCGTGCGCTCCGCGTCGGCCCTCGCCTCGACGTGGGACTCGATCAGCCCGAGCAGGCGCCGCGTGCCGGGCGGCAGCTCATCGAGCGAGCGGCCGAGCACGGCGTGGGCGAGGCGGTTGGCGAGCACGATGTCGGATCGGGCTACCTCGATGTAGGGGAGCTGCTCGCCGCTCTCGGTGGCGGCGGTCTTCTTCGGGCGCTGGTGCTGGTGAAGCAGCGCGATCGCGCGGATCAGGGTCAGGTACTTCATGTGGTCGCGGCGGGTTCGGGTGCGGGCGTCGGCGAAGGTGAGGCGAGGGGCGTAGGGGTTGACGACGGCGAGCGGGGCGAGCAGGCGCTGGGCGTCGCGGTGGAGCGCCAAGACGCCGGCGCGCTCGCGCTCGGCGAGCACGCCCTCCAGGGTCTCGCGCTGACGCTGGCGCTCGTGGATCGCGCGGGTCTGGGAGCGCTCCTCGTCGACGCCGAGGACGATGCAGCGGTTCAGCAGCTCCTCGTCGACCTCGATCGTGGTCGTCGTCAGGAAGATCGCGACCGGCCCGCGCACGGTGTAGGTGTGGGTGACGAGGCGGCCGGTCTGCCCCTCCTTGCCGGTCGAGGCGATCCGCAGCTCACCCTCGGAGTGCAGGAGCTTCAAGGCATAGGCGGCGCGCTTCGCCCCTTCCTCCTCGGCGATCGCCAGCACCTTGTGGCTCAGGTCCGATTCGCCCATGTAGAAGAGGCTTTGACCGGTCATCGCAGAGAAGGAGACGCGCTCCTCGGAAGGGACCATCGACAGCACCGCCTCCTGAAGCGCCGACTTGCCCGCCGCCGAGGTGCTCTGCACGATGATCGCCAGCGGGCGGTCGAGCTTGCGCGAGACAGCCGCCAGGTAGCCGAGCAGGCAGTTGTCGCGCTCGCCGACCACGCCGATCCGCTCGAAGTCGGCGCAGATGCGCTCGATCAGCGCCGGGTCGCGAAGCAGTGAAAGCGCCCGCTCGCGCTCTGCCTCGCTCAGCTCGACCTTGGGCTCTGCGGGTTCCTGCGCTACGCGCACCGCCTGCTCTGCGCGCTCCTCGCAGGCCAGCAGCACCCGGCCCAGGTCGCGGGCGACCAGCTCCTCCGAGAGCCCCAGCTCCTTGCCCGCGGCCCGCGCGAAGGCGCCGCGCGAGCGGGCGGAGTAGAGGTCGAGCGTGTCGAGGTGGAAGACCTCGCCCGCGCGCGGGCGCTCGCGGGCGACCAGGAGGTTGACGCGCAGGGCCTCGAAGCTCGTCGCGCTGGCGATCCCGCGCACACGCCAGCGGCGCTCATCGATCTGAATGCGCAGCTCATCGCCCGACGCCTCGACCACGGGCTCGACGCTGCTTGCCTGCGGCGGCGGGGCGGCCGGCTTCGGCTCCTCGGGCTCTGTCGCCCCCGGCTCATCGAGCTCCTCCTCCCAGATCGCCTCGACCGCAGCGGGCGGCGGCTCCGCCTCGGCCGTGGCGGACTCCTCGGCCCCGACCGGCGCCGCCTCGCGCACGAGCCGGGCGAGGCTGGCGAGGCTGGCGGCGGGGTCCTCGGCAGCGCAAGCGAAGGAGTTGGCGTCCTCGCCCTCGGGAAAGCGCACCCGCAGGCACTCGATCCCCGCCTCGCCCAGGCGCTCGGCCAGGGCCTCGGCGCCGCGCTCGCCCTCCTCGTCGGCGTCGAAGGCGATCAGCGCCCGCTTGACGCCGGCACCCGTGAGCGCGGCGCGCAGCTCCGCACCGCACTCCTCGGGGCCGGGCGTGGCGGTGACGTTCCGCAGCCCGTTTGCCCAGAAGGTGAGCGCGTCGATCGGCGACTCGCAGACGATCACTTCGCTGCCCGCGCGGAGCGACGCCAGGTTGAAGATGCCGCGCGCGCCGGGCAGGTAGAGGTGGCGCGGCGTACCGGCGCGCAGCGCCTCCTGGACCTTCCGCCCGTAGAGCTGGGTGACCGCGCCGTCCTCCTCGCAGAGCGGGATAACCAGCGACCCGGAGAGGTGCTCGTGCCCTGAGTCCCGCAGGATGCCTGCCGCCTTCAGCTTGCCCCGCAGCTCCCCTCCCGCCTTGCGGTTCTTCGCGGGAAGCCGGTAGCCGAGCGTGCGGTTCGCGTAGCCGAGGCGAAAGCGCTTCAGCAGCTCGGGATCGCCGAGGCCGCGGCGCTCTAGGTAGGCAAGCGCCTCGGGGCTCTCGTGCAGGGTCTGGGCGTAGAAGTCGACCACGCGCTCAAGCAGCTCGCGCTCCCCGGCGCCTTCCGGCAGGAGCGGCGGCAGCTTTGAGACCGTCGAGCGCTTGGAGCGCTGAGAGCGCGGCGTCGAGGGCACGACGCCATCGCGCAGGAGCTCGACCGCGTGGGGGAAGGAGACCCCCTCGGCGCGCATCGTCCACTCGATCGCCGAGCCGCCGGCCCCGCAGGCCCCGGTGCAGCGCCAGGCGTTCTCCCGGGGCGAGACGAGAAGCGAGGAGGAGTCATCCTCGTGGAACGGGCAGGAGCCGATCAGCTCCTCACCCTGGGGGCACAGCTCCACCCCGGCCAGCTCGGCGAGCCGGACGACCGAGACCTCCTCTTTGATTCGCTCGATCAGGTGCTCGGGGATGCGCGCCAAGGCGACTCCTCAGATAGCCGTCGCCGCTGTTGTCCAGCGCGAGGCCGCCCTGCACCGGCCGAGCGCCACTCGCTCTCAGTCATCGGAGCGCTCCTCGCCCAGCGAGAACGACCCGCGCTGCACGCTGCCCGGGTTCCACTCAAGGCCGCCCAGGAGCGGGCACTCGAACTTGACGCCGAGGGCGCCCGCCAGTTTGACCACGGTGTCGATGCGAGGCATGCGTTCGCCGCGCTCGAGCAGGCCGATCTCGGTTCGGTGCAGGCCCGAGCGGAAGGCGACCTCTTCCTGGTTGAGGTCGGCCTGCTTGCGCACCTTGCGGAGGTTGGCGCCGAAGCGGCGCGCAATCTCCAGCCTGGCGGCCATCAGAGCTCCCAGAGCCGCGCGAAGTAGAGCGCGGCCCGCGTCGGGGCGGCGAAGCCGCCGCGACAGTGCAGAAGCCCGGCGCCATCCAGTTCGCGGATTGCGCGCTCGACCGCGTCCTCTCTGCGGAAGTCAGCCCTGCCCGCGTTCATCGCGCGGGAGACCTCGGGGATCGTCAGCTGGTGGCCGGCGTGGTCGTCGAGCAAGAACGACAGAACCGCCCGCTCGACCTTCCCGTCCTCGTCTGCCGGGGTGAATGAATCGCGCTCAGCGCAACCCGTAGGGTGATCGCTAGCCATGAGGAGTAGTGCCTCCTTGTGGTCAGGCGGCCCGTCGCGTTACCGCGCGGCGGGTCGCCGCTTTTACGTTGGCGCGATCAGCTTAGCATTCGTGGCGGGGAACCCCGCCACCACCATTATTTCCCTTCCAGAATTTCTGCTACCCGGCTGTGATGCAGGCCCGCCTCGCGGGCGATCTCGCGCATTGAAATGCCCGCTCGCTGCGCACGCTCAAACCCCTCGCGCCGGACGGCGGCGGCCTGATCGCGTTGACTCTGAGCGCGCTCGAAGGCAGCTTGGACACGCCGAACCTCGGCGCGGGCTTTCTTGTCGCCGCCAGCCATCAGCCAGAAACCCTAGTCACCAAGACCAAACCGAGAAGCCAGCAGAATCACCAAGCCATCGCAGACAAGAGGCGAACGAAGGTCAGCAACCCCACCAGCAGGAAGATCCCGAAGGAGCCCTCCAGCCCACCACCGAGCCCCCACCCAAACAGCCAACAGCCACCACCCTCACGCCACATCACTGAGTGAGAGGGTCCTTCCCCGCAGGGCGGTGGAGAGCACGTCCACCGACCGGCCTAGCGTCCTCGGCGCGACGGGCGAGAACACCTCGGTGGCCTCGCGTCAGGTGGCGACGCTCGCCACCCGCAAACCGAAGGCGGGTGGCACCGCCTAAAGGCCTGGTCTGCCAAGCAGGGCGGCGAACTCGGCAACGCTCTTCGGTCTCACCAGATCGGTAGTGAAGCCCGGCCCCGTCAGCGGCACGGCTTCGGCGCCTGGCAACGAGACCGTCAACGGGCCGTCCCACGAGGTCGCGCCGTCCGCGTTGCGGACAAAGACCGCGGTTCCGCGGAAGGGCCTCGGCGGACGCACCGTTGCCCCGGTGAGGCCAGGCGCCGCTGCGAAAGCCCTGGCCCTGGCGAAGGCGAGCGCTGATCGGCCAATCCGCATGGAGCCGTGGCGCTCGGTCGTGCCAGCGAGAAAGATCGTGTCGTCGATTTCATCGACCTCTTTGAAGCCAACCGCAGCGAAGACAGACCTCTCCTTCGGGTCAAAGGCGCCAAGGACATGAATTCTCCCCCAGAAGGGGAGGCGGTCAAGCCCCCCGCCTGGACCCGCCGCGGGACCGCTCCCCTCCAGAGACCCGCAGCGCCAACGACGGCCTGTGCTCACCGAGCCGGGGACGCGCTTCTTCTGCAGTTGGGTGTATCCGCGCTCGCCCTTGAATCTGAATGAGCCGACGAAAACTCCCTCGGAGAGGTTCCGTTTCGGCCCCTGGCAACCTTCTGGGGGCGCGATCCGCTTCGGCTTGCCGCGCGCCTGGAACCGCATCGCGATCCGGCCGAGGTTGCCGAATCTTCCCTTCAGCCGACGGGGGGAGACACGCCCCTGCACCGTATAGGTTGCCGTTGCGCCGCGGCCTTTAACGGTCATCGTCACCTGAGCTCCGATTCCTTCGACCGAGATTTCGTAGCCGTTGGTCGCCTTGACAGCGAACTCCGCCTCGGGTGCGCCAAGAGCCGTGGCGCTCGGGAGGCAGAGCAGGAGTCCGGTGCCGAGCAGGGCGAGGGTGGGGAGGCCATTGACTTGCTTGACGAGCAAACGTTCCATCAGCGCTTGCGCCCAAAGGGTCGACGCGCCGTCAGCAAGAGATACGCCCTACCCAACCTGAACATCGTCGATCTTGCCGAGACCCTGCGACGGCTCGTAGTGCGCACCGGGATAGACGACCAACCTTGACCGTCTGCCCGTCCGAGAACGGTCGACACCCATCACTTCTCCTTGTACCAGCGGTAGGACTCCCATGCCCACGCCAACCCAATGGCACCAAATGCCACGCCGACTAGATCTCCCCTGATCAACCAGGCTGCCGACAAAATTAGAAAGCCCACTGACAAAAGCAGTCTTCCCTTCACTACCGACCCTTCGGTGACTTCTGGCTCATCACTCTAAGCATCCTGTTGACGCGATAAACATTTGCCCTTGGGTTCAGCAGAGCCCTGCAAAACTGACAATCCCCAGCAACAGGCCCACGGTGCCAAGTCTGCTCGACAGCTTGCTGAGCGAATTGGCGACCTTGGACGCTTGGCTCGCGATCCTATTCCCTCGGCCCTGAACGTACTTCGCCCCGGCTCCTGCAGCGAGGGATCCCACCTCACACGTGGCAGCCTTATCGATGTCCCTTAGGGTGGATTTAGCCTTGTTGACGGCATCACTCGCAATCTTTTCCCAAGGAAGCTTGAAATGCCATCCCGCGATGCTACTTCGAGCACGTTCGCTCCTAGTCTGTCGAACACGAGCTTCAACTCTTGATATTTGTCCGCGCACCCTCTCCTTTGCTTTCCGGATCGCCTTTGCACAGCGCCTCTTGCCACGACACCTTTCTCCCGTCAGGTCGAAGTTGTTTACCGGATCGCCGCTCGCATACTCGTAGGCATTCGCCGAGCCGCCCTTGACTGGATCCGGCGAAAGGAAGCGACCCATTGCTGGGACATAACTGCGTACGCCCATTTGGATTACGCCCGAGGACAGCTCGGTGCGACGCAGCTTCGAGCCGAGCCAGCCAAGCTTGGGAGTCGTTTCCGATTTCGGATTGCCGTACTCGTCGAAGCTCTGGACCGAGAGCAGTTCGGTGGCTTCGATGTCATCGTCGGCCGTGGCGACGATGTCGCCGTGCATGTCTGAGAGCGGGAAGACGACGCCTTCGGTCGCGCTGTCCTGAATCGCCCCGAGGTTGCCGCCAATGCCGGGGATATTTCGCGTCCAGCTTTCGCCCAGGTCGATCCAGGCTGGGCCATCAGAGCCGCCGGCGTAGTGGTAGATCTCCGTACTGACTTCTTCCCCTTTGGTGCGGATGCGCTCGCGCTGGCGTCCGGTGGCGTCCAGCTCGTAGGTGTTCGTGATGCCGTCTTGGCTCTGGGTATGGGTCAGATCGCTGGTGTAGTAGCTCGTTTCCAGATCGCCCCCACCCGCGTATTTGCCCGGCAGGCTCGTTATCCGGCCGAGGGCGTCGTATTCCACTCCTTCGTTGATCAGGCGGTCGGCGGTGTCGTAGCTGTACTCTTGCACTTCGCCTTCGGAGATGGTGTCGCAAGCACCGCCTTCGCCCGGGTCGCGCGTGATCAGTTTGGTCCGGTTCGTGTTTTCGTCGAAGCTGTAGGCGCGAGTGGTGCATTTGCCTGCTTCGGTGTCCTTGACCAAGGTGAGGCGCCCGGCCTTGTCGTATGCGTAGACCTGGCTTGAGAGCGCGCCTTCGATCGTGCTCTCCTGTCTCAGCACCTGGCCGTGGATTGAGCTCTCTCGGTCGAACTCCAGCCAGGTGCAGCTTTCGGAGCAGAAGGTCTGCTCGTAGGCGAGGTGGGTCGGGGTGCCGGAGGGGTCGTAGGTCGCCTGGGCCACCAGGCCGTTCGGCAGGCCCGCTTCGACGAGCTTGCCGTCCGCGTCGTAGGTTGCCGCGAAGGTGCCTGCAGCGGAGTCGGTCATCTGCGTGAGGACGCCGGAGTCGGGGTCATAGGTAGCCGTCTGGGTTCCCTTGCCGTCGTAGGTGATTGCCGGGCGACCGAGCAGGTCGTAGACGACTTCGGAGATGTTGCCGTCGGCATCTTCGTATTTGGTCGGCCGCCCCAGCGCGTCGAAGGTGGTAGTCAACTTCTGTTCGTCGAAACCTTCGCATTCTTCTTCGCAGATAAATCGCTGGCCGATAGGCCTGCCGGTGCTGGTGCTGTAGAGGGTTTCGGACGGAGGCACCTCTTCTCCCTCGCCCGTCTCGTGGGTTATCAGAGGCCGGCCGGCCTCGTCGTAGGTCGCGGTCGTGGTGCGCTTCAGTACGCCGTTCACCTTCTCTTGGGTTTCGGTTGGTAGGTCGAGTGAGTCGTAGGCCGTGATCCAGGTCCAGGGCAGCTTGGGATTCCCCGCTTCGGGGTTCGGTTCGGCCTTCGGGTACGAAACGCAGGGAAGGTTCGCCCACTGCGGTTTGTTGCGGCAGGAGCTGATCGGCGACTGCGTCTGTGCCGAGTAATAGGCGTTCACGGTCGTGCCGGCGTCTTTTCCTTCGGTATCGGAGGGCTGGCGGCTTTCGACGACCATCCCGTTGGAGTCATAGACGGTGACGGTGCGCAGGTTGAGCCCGCTCGGATCTACGATCTCTTCGGTTGGCTTGCGCAGGTTCCAGTCGTATTCGGTTTGGCTTACTTGCACGTCTTTGTCCGTTTCCTGTCCGGGGACCGCCGCGCCGATGGTCTCTTTGGTCGGCAGGTTCGGCCAGGTTTCGCCTTCTTTCAGTTTGAACCCTTCGTCGTATTCCATCGTCGTGTGGGTCCGGGCTTCGACCATTTCGCCCGACCCGAGGCGCACCTCATGCAGCGGGCCCCAGGACTCGAGCATCCTCGTCCCCTCGGCGTTGTAGATGGAGTGGGTGTCGAGCTCTTTGGAGCGCGCGGCCGTGTCTTCCTCTTCGAGGGCGATCAGGCGATTCTGAGGGCCGAGGCTACGCACCACGTTGCCGTGGAAGTCGATTTCGCTGGTCGAGATCACGTCACCTTCGACGCCGGGCAGCGATGGCGAAGCCGTGTTCACCGTGTAGCCATCCGGGTCGAGGTAGTGGATGGCGGCACCGTCGTAGTCCTCGGGCGGGTCATCGGGGACACTCGTAGGCGGGAAGACAGCCGTCGCGTTGACCGGGTAGTCGCCCTGGCCCCACTTCGCGACCTCGTCCACGCTCATGTCGTAGGGGGCATCTTCACCGCTGATCGGCACGTCGTAGGCAATCGTCGTGGTCGCCGTCGGTTCGCCTTCCAGCAGGCTCGCGCGACTGACGCTCGTCAGAAAGTCCGGTGCAGAAGATTCGGCGTAGTCGTAGCCGAATTCCCACGGCTCCTCGCCGGCCGGAGTGATGGATGTCAGCAGGCTATAACGGACGAAGGGTGAGCCCGGAGGCATTCCTTCGTGGTAGGCGTATTTCTCTTTCAGGTTCGGAAGCCTCGGATCCCAGGCTTCGATCAGTCGCAAGTGGCCGTCATAGTTGTATTTGGCGACCTCTTCGGAGTTGGCGCCAGTCGCGTTGTAGTAGCGAATCGAGGCGAGCGCGACTTCCCATGAATAAGGGTTTGAGTAGACGGCCCATTCATCCTCAGGCAGGTATTCGAAGTTCAGCGTGCGACAGCCAGCCTGTTCTATCGAGGTCCAATCTCCGCAGGTGACGCCAGGCGGCGACGGTGCGATCATCCGCTTGAGCAGCAACCCCACGTAGTTTGACTCAGTGTCTTCGTAGACCATCCGCGCCGAGGTCGGCGTCGCCTGAAAGGAAACCGCTTTGGGCAGATAACGCCCGTCCTCGTCCTTGAGGAACGTGGTATGAGTGCCGTCGGCGTCGGCGAGCACGATGTGCGTCGCGTCCTCGCGGGTCAGCTTCAGTTCTTTGGCGTAGTCGGGCGATACGTAGGATTCGCCCTGTATTTCGAATGGGATCGCTTCCCCTCCATTGGCGACGAGCTCCATCCAGCGCTCTTCGGGTTGCGCTTCTTCGGCGAGCCATTTTTCGCATTCTTCTTCGCCTTCTTCTTCCCAGCATTCTTCGCCGTAGACCGCCAGCGTGGCGGGTATCACTCTTTCTTCGACCTTCGTCCACGCCCCGCCTTCGTAGTCCAGCTCGGCAGGCGTCGACATCTGCCACGCCCCCATCGGTCCGTGCGACCCCTCTGGCACCGCGCTCGAGTTGTAGACGCGGGTGAATTCCAGGCTGGCGCTGCTGCCGGGCACCGGGATCGAGACATCGGTGCGGCTGATCGTGTACGCCCCCGTCAGCAGGTCCAAGGAGACGGGGCCGATCGATTCGATCGCATCGGTGGGCACCCTCGTCCCACCCTTCTTGTGGGAGAACTCGGTCGTGGCGGGCTCGCTCGCGCCAGCGGCTTGTTTGCCGCCGTCGAATAGGGCGCGGAATTTGATTTTTTCTTCTGGATATTTCGCGTCGACGAAGGGTTTGCAGTCGCGCACTCCCAGGAAGACGGGTTCGGTGTGTCCCGGGTTGCCGCTTGCCTCAAGCGGCCAGGACACCTGCTCGCCCTCTCCGTCGATCACGCATTCGGCGGGCACGTCTTTGAAGACGTCCCAGTAAGGCAGCCTCATCTGGAACGTGACCGCCGTAACTCCGCCACCTTCGGGCGCGGTGCCCCATTCGGCCTTCAGGGTGTAGTAGCTGGCGGTCGTTTTACCCTCTTCTGGATACACCAGCTTGCTCGTCGCGGGCGCCGGCGGGTAGATGTCCTGGTTGAAGGTCCATCGCGCCGAGATCGGGTCTTTGTTTCCTGCCGAATCGGTGGCGACGACGCGGAAGGTATGCCATCCCGGGTCGAGGTCTTCCGGCAGCGAGTATGGGCTGGTGCAAGGCGTGGTCGGGAACTCAGGGCCGTCGAGGGAGCACTTGAAGGTCGAGCCGGTCTCGTCGGAGGTGAACTCGATCGGGGATTTGTCGTGGCTCGTGTAGCTCGGGGTCGGGGACGTAATCGTCGTCTCCGGCGGGTCGTAGACCTGGATGTTGCGGACCGCTGGCGTGGGGTCCTGATCTTCGTCGGTGTCGGTTGCTCGCACGCGGAACTCGTGCTGACCTTCCGCGAGGCCCTGATAGGACTTGGGCGAGGTGCAGGTGCTGAAAGGTGCGCCGTCGAGGGAGCATTCGAAGGTGGACCCAGTCTCGGTGGCCATGAACGTGAACGACGGGTTGGGCAGAGTTTTCCCCGACGGGCCGGTGTTGATCACGGTGTTCGGCGCCGGACTGACGTCGGTTACGCGAAGGCCGATCGGTTCTTCTAGTTCGTTTTCGGCGCTCAGCTCCCACTTCGGTCGCCAGTGTCCATCCGAGCCCGAGCTGCAGTTGCTTGCCTTCGTGTACTCGAGTTCGCTGGCCTCGGCGGAGACGATGACCTGGGCGTTGCTGCCCTGGCCCACGTTCGTGTATTCAGCCGGCGCAGTGAAGCCCTCGCCCGGATCGATCGCGGCGGTACCGCAGCCCCACCATTTGACCGTGATCGGGCCGCAGCCTTCGGGACCGAGGGCGAGCGTGCCGGCAAAGGCCCCCTGTGAGATCTGCTCCCCCGGGCCAAAGGTCACCTTGCAGTCATTCAGGTCAAGCGGCTGATACAGCTGCCCCGACCAGCACTGCCCGTCGCCGCTCGGGCTCGCGGGCAACGTCGATGCCTCCATGAGCGTTTCGGTTGCAAATGGCGGCGGGCTGCAACTGAGGCCGAGACCCAAAATGAGGCCATCGGACTGCTCGATCCCCTCGCCTTTGATCGTCGCCGGGTATTCGTCGGCGGAGAACTCGGAGGTCGAGGTCGCAAAGATCCAGTCTTTGCCGTAGGTCGTTCCCCAAGAGTTAGTCGCGACGATGCGGAAGTGATAGATCGTTTCGGGATCGAGACCCTCGATCGGCTCGTCGACTGCGACGTTCGTCGTGCCCGAGCCAATCGCCTCTGCCTCAATCGGGGCTTTTGAGCCGTAGACGGTCGTCTCGCCGTATTCGAACTGGTAGCTCGTCGCAGCGCCGTTCGGGTTGATCGTCGCATTCAGCGTCGCGCCGGCCTCGGCTCTCTCCGTGACCGACTCGGCACTGAGGACCGGCCGCATGTCCACGGTCGTAAACGTTTTGGTTTTGCCGTGACTCGTACCCAGCGTATTGGTGGCAACCAGCCGGTAGTGATAGACGGTGTTGGCCTGCAGGCCGGCGAGTGGCACTTCGACTTTGACGCCGACACTGCCGCCGCCGGCGCTGGCAGCCTGCGCCGGGACTTTACTGCCAAGCGATGCCGTTTTCCCGTATTCGAACTGGTAAGTGGTGGCGTAGCCGTTCGGGTTGACGGTGCCCTTCAACGTTGCGCCCGATTCACTCGTGTCGCTCGCGGCTTCGGTCGTTACGGTCGGTTTCTGGTCGGGCGTGACGAAGGTTTCGCGCTTGCCGTAGGTCGTGCCTTCGGCGTTGGTCGCCGAGATGCGGTAGCTGTAGGTCCCGCCGGAGAGGAGTTCGTCGATCTCCTCGCTCACGGCGAGGCTCTCGCCTCCTGAACCGATGCTTTTCGGGGAAGCAGGGGCTTTCAGGTAGAAGGTGCTGGAGTTTCCGTGGGCATATTCGAACTGATAGCTCGTGGCCGAATCCCTTGGGTTGACCCTGGCGTTCAGGGTCGCGCCGGTCGGCGTCAATTCGGTTGCCGGCTTGGTCGTCGCCTTCGGCTCCAGCGGTGAAACGTTCTCTGCCCAAAGGCCGACCTCTTCAGCCAATTCGTTCTCGCCCCACAGTTCCCAGTCGGCCTCCCAGGTCCCGTTCGTGCCGGAGCCACAGTTGTTCTGGCGCGTGTAGTCGAGGCCGCTGAGCACCACAGAGGCAAGGACCCTCGCGCTGGCGCCTTCACCGACGTTCGTGTACTCGATCTGGGCGACGTAGCCGCCGTTAAGGTCGATCGTCGCGGTGCCGCACCACGGCCATTTGGTCGTGATCGGACCGCAGCCTGCAGGACCGATGCTGAGGGCGCCGCCAAAGACTCCTTCTTCGAGTTCCTCGCCTGAGTCGAAGGTGATTTTGCAGCCGGCGAATTCGAATGGCTGCGCACCCAGCTGGGCGGTGTAGCAGGTCCCGTCTCCTCCGTTCGCAAGCAGCGAGGCGATCGGGCTCAGGGCTTCCGCTTCGAATAGCCCGGGAAGGCAATCGATGGTCGAGCCCAAGGTCAGGTCGTTCGGTCCCCAGGGGTCCGGGCCGCCTTTGATCATCGCGGGGTATTCGCCGGCGACCAGTTCTCCGCCCATGTCGGTTCTGAACGCCTTGTCCTGCCCATGGGTCGTGCCCGAGGAGCTCGTCGCCGCGACGCGGAAGTGGTAAGTGGTGCCGGGTTGAAGTCCCTCGACTTCCTCGCTTACTTCGACATCCTGGCTGCCGGAGCCGATGCCCTGCGGGGTGGTGGGAATGTTGGAGCCGTAGGAAGTCGTGGTGCCGTATTCGAATTGGTAGGAGGTCTGCTGGCCGGCGGGATTGACCGTGCCGTGCAACCTCGCGCTGAAAGCATCGACTTCCGTGGCTGCTCCCGTGGTTGCGGCGTGGGCGGCAGAGGAAGGAATCGCCGCGAAAAGAATGGCGAGGCCAAGCGCTAACGAAGCGCGGCGAATTGATGCGGTGGTCCCCCACGAACTCGGCAAATCGACCCCCTGGTGACTTAAGAGAACTCGCCCGTCACGAGTTCGGCGCGGCGACCCTATTTGCCCTAAGGGCACAACGCAATACTCAAAACTTCGGTCAGTCAAACCAAAATGTTCGACTCAGTAGATGTTCGTCCAGCAATCTTGGCTCTCTGCCTATTCATGCTTAGGCTCCTCCGGCATCGGAGAACCAATGTGTTTACGGAGGGAAAAAACATGAGGCAGGGGATCTGGCGGGGCTCGCCGGCGCTGGTGGTGTCGGTGGTGGCGTTGTTCGTGGCGTTGGGCGGGACCGTTTACGCGGCTAAGAAGATCGACGGGAAGGCGATCAGGGCGAAGTCGCTTCCCGGCAACCGGTTGAAGCCGCGCTCGGTGCCCGCCAACAGGTTGAAGCCGGGGGTGTTGAAGGATGCTCGCCTCTCCGCCCCGCTGACCGGCGCCGACATCAACGAGCTGACTCTGGGCCAGGTGCCCAGCGCGGCGCACGCCGAACGGGCCGACTTCGCGCAGAGCGCCAGCGACGCCCAGACCGCGCTCAACGCCGTCAATGCCGTCGATGCGCAGACGCTCAACGGCCACCACGCCGGCTGCCTGCCGGGGACACAGCTCTTCGCCGGCGCCTGTTGGCAGAACTCGGCGAGCGTCGTCACGGCGACGGCGCCTCTGGCCGCGGCCGAATGCGCCACCCAGGGTGGGACGCTGCCCGACGCGCTGCAGCTGGCCGCCTTCGCCAAACAGCCAGGGGTGCACCTGCATGAAGGGGATGAGTGGTCGAGTGACGTCACGAATGTGTCTGGCCTCAATGTCTTCGGCGTCGTCACTGTGTCTGCTGCGGCGGGTGTCGCCTCCGCGCTCTCGACCGCCACCAAGCACTACCGCTGCGTGATTCCGCTGCTGCACTGACCAGATCGCCCAGGCGGCGAGCCGGTATGCGCGGGGGCTTTATGCTCAGCTCCGATGACCCGGCGCTCGCACAGTGCTCGGCCGCGCCTGGCGAGCGCTCTGGCGGTTCTCGCCTGCCTCGCCGCGGGCGCGCTCGCAACGCCCATCGGGGCGGCCGGCTCCGAGCGCCTCAGCCCCGCGGCCACCGCGGCGCCCGGCGAAGCCGCGCGGGTGGCCGATTACTGGACGCCGGCGCGGATGCGCGGCGCGCAGCCACTCGACTCGGCGCTCGGCGGCGACCCCCTCGCCCACGCCAGCTTCGGCCCCGTGGCCACGCCGGTCGTACCTCCCTTCACTGTCAACGGGCGGCTCTTCGTCCGCCAGGGACGCAAACGGGGCTTCTGCTCGGCGACGGCGATCAACAGCGCCAGCCGTCGCCTCGTGCTGACGGCGGCGCACTGCCTCAACTCCGGCCCGCGCAGCCGCTTCGGCAACGACGTCTGGTCCCGCTACGTCGAGTTCGTGCCCGCCTTCACCAGCGGCATCGGGCCCTTCGGCGCCTTCGTCGCCCGCCGCAACGCGGTCTTCGCGCCGCGGCAATGGGTCCAGTTCGGCAACCCCAACTTCGACGTCGGCGCAATGCTCACCTCACCCAATGCCGAAGGAATCAACGTCGCCGACGCGGTCGGCGGCGGCGCGACGATCGCCACCGACCTCAGCCGCCGCCAGCAGTTCAAGACCTTCGGCTATCCGGGCAAATCCTCCTCGCTGCAGGAATGCGAATCGCCGTACGTGGGCGACGACCCCCTCACCTACCGGATCCCCGGCCCGCCGACGATCGCGATCCGCTGCCACTGGGCGCCCGGTGCGAGCGGCGGCGGCTGGCTGACCGAAAACGGCACGATGATCAACGGCGTGACCAGCTACGGCAAACGCCGCGACCGGGTCCACACCTTCAGCCCCTACTTCAGCCAGAGCACCGTCGGGCGCCTCGTCGCTGGGATGTAGCGGGCGCCGACGCCTCAGGTGCCGAGCAGCTCGCGATAGAAGCGGTAGTCGCGCCGCTCGGGCCGCAGGTTCGAGGCAAGCGCCAGGTGATGGCGGGCGCGCTCCACCTGGCCGGTCTTGGCCAGCGCCCGTCCGAGGCAGAAGTGGGCGAAGTCGTTGACCTGGTGCGTGTCGACCACGGCCTCGAACTCGGCCGCGGCGGCGGCGAAGCGACCGGAGCGGAAGTAGGCGCGCCCGAGGGCCTCGCGCACGGAGGACTTCTCCGGCGCTCGCCTGGCCGCCGCCTCCAGCGGCGGCGTCGCCTGCTCGAAGTCGGCCTCCTCGAGCAGCTCGATGCCGCGCCGGTAGAGGGTGAAGGTCGAGTCCCGGTCTGCCGCGGACGCCATCGCTCAAGTGTAGGCAGCTCGCCAACCGGCTCCCCCGGCCCAACCGAGATCTCGCCCGGGACCCGTGGGCGGCCACCGGGCGAGCCGCTCGGCAAGTTCGTAGGCGACCCTCAGCCCGCCTTGCTGATCGAGAGCGCCGGAAGGACGCTCGGCGTGTTGCCGATCTTCAAGTTCCTCACCTCCTGAATAGTTATTCACTTCCTAAGTGTTTAATATCATAGAAATGTTTTGTCTGCAATCATCCGTTCTCTTTCACTACAGTGAAGCGGTCCGAAAACGCTGGATAGTTAGAAAGGACTGCGACAAGTGGCGAAGCCCAAGACGGAGGTCAAGAAGGGGTCCGAAATACTCGACCCGCGGCTGGCCAAGGCCCTGGCGAACAGCCTGCGCGTGGAAATCCTCGCCGTGCTCAGCCACAGGCAGATCAGTCCAGTTGGCTACGTGCGCGAGTACGGCGGCAAGCTGCCAAGCGTCGCCTACCACTTCAAGGTGCTGGAGAGCTACGGGTGCATCGAGCTCGCCGAAACGGTGAAACGGCGGGGAGCGCTGGAGCACGTCTACCGCTGCTCGAAACGTCCACTCCTCGGCGATGGAGAGTGGAAGCTCCTGCCGATGTCGGTACGCGGCGGCATCAGCGGCGCGATCCTGCACACCCTGATCGAGCGTGCACGCCGGGCGATCGAGGAGGGGACCTTCGACAACCGCGCCGACCGCCATTTCACCTGGACCCCGCTCGCACTCGACCGCAAGGGGTGGCACGAAATGACTTCGCTGTTCGCGTCGATCCTGGCGAGGATCGAGAAGATCGAGGCGAAGGCCGGCGGGCGGATGTCGAAGAGCGGTGAGACGGCAATCCCGGTGACCGTGGCGCTGGCCGGCTTCGAGTCACCGCCGGAAGGCGACGCGGAAGCGAGCTGAGGCTTCCCGTCCCGGGTTGGACATAACGGACTGTTTGTTTAGTTTTTATTATGCTAATCGGCAAAATCCACCTATTTCCCACGGAGTTTTCGATACTTGATCGGAAGACCCCAGAAAGGAAGTCAGGTGGACCCCCAACTGAAGCGTGCGCTCTCACAGGCGGTGAGGGTGGAAATCCTCGAGCGGATCGCGGCGAGGCCCGCCAGCCCGAGGCAGATTGCCGCGCTGTCGGGCGAGCCGCTGGGCAAGGTCGCCTACCACACCACGGTGCTCTGCCTCACCGGTTGCATCCGGCCGGCCGAGCCGGCCGACTCCGACCCCGGCGAGCGCGTCTACGAGGTTGCGACCCTGATGCCCGCCCCGCCCCGCCTCGCACTCTCCGAGTCGACCCGCAACCACCTGTATGCGGCGATACTGCGACGGATCGTCGAGAGCGGGTCGATCGCCCTCGAGGCCGGCACGCTCGGCAATCGCGAGGGCGACTGCATCAGCTGCGAGTCGGTCGTCTTCGACCCGCAGGGGTGGCGGGAAGCGAGGGCGATCGTCGACGAGGCGACGGAGCAGCTGGCGGCGGCGAGGTCCGCAACCGCCAAGCGCCTGGCCCGGAGCGGCGAGCCCGGAATCGCGGCGACGATCGCCCTCGCCGCCTTTGAAACGCCACCGGACAGCAGGCCCGCGGGCGCCGCCTGAGAGTCATTTTTGCCGGCTCCACGCTTTTTTAGGCGCCGGAATCCGTCGTTTTCCGGCGGTTTTATACCGAGCTAAAACATCGTCCGTACCGAGGTAGCACGACCTCGGACCTATTGCTATAGTCGGCGAAAATTGAATGGTCGAGTGTTAAGCGACACTCTTTCGCGCACCAATAACTTAATCGGCTAAAGGGCCGGCGTTGTAAGCCGGAGATCCGGGTTCGAGCCCCGGTTGGTGCATGGGTTACCCGACAGAAAGTCGTCGCTAAACCATGCAAAATCTTTTCGACTATTTCAGTGACACCGCAGG
>Ga0190265_10000323_pt1 | contig 37555 bp, 27 predicted proteins | sample Popmic124T_FD_133135 | JGI IMG/M metagenome (GOLD analysis project Ga0190265, IMG submission 133135) | Populus adjacent soil microbial communities from riparian zone of Indian Creek, Utah, USA - 124 T | ecosystem: Environmental > Terrestrial > Soil > Riparian zone | place: USA: Utah | collected... | reverse complement strand
GATGCTGCCCAAGGCCGTCAGTCACAGGGTCAGCGTGTCGCTGCAGCTGGCCGACGGCCTGCCGGACGTCATGGTCGATCCCGTACAGCTCGATCAGGTGCTGTTGAACCTGGTGCTCAACGCACGGGACGCGATGCCGGATGGCGGCACCCTCACGATCGAGACCCATGCCGAGGACAACCAGGTCGTCCTCACCGTGTCGGATTCAGGCGTCGGCATGGATCCCGAGACGCGCGCGCGGATCTTCGAACCGTTCTTCACGACCAAGGGACTCGCCGGCACCGGGCTCGGCCTGCCCACCGTCTACGGGATCGTGAAGCAGAGCGGCGGCACGGTGACCTGCGACAGCGTTCCTGGCCGCGGCACGACGTTCCGCGTCTTCCTGCCGGCTGTTGGTTCTTCCTCCGTCTACAAGGTTGCGAGTGCCTGACACCATCGGATTCATTCGCTGGCGATCGATCCGGACCAGAAGGAGATTCGCCACACGCTCATCGGGTTCGGTAGATAGGGGCTCCCCTACCAGATCGTTTCGATTCCCGATCCTCGAATCGCGCCGTCGCTTGTCACGAGAGGAAGTCCCCAATAGAGAGCTGTCGCTGCGATGAGGCGGTCCGGCATGTCTGGAACCTGATCCCGCGAGATCCGGCTCACCGTCCGCGCAACGCCTTCATCCAGGGGGACCAGCGCCAGCCCGGAGTCGGGCTGGTCCAAGTGGTAGTACAACCGGCCGAGGGTTTCCCCGGGAAGCTTTCCCTTCTCTACGAGGTATGTTACCTCGACAAGCGAGATCGTAGGGACGAGGATAGGGTCACCCTCAGCCACGGTCTGATGCATCCTTGCGAACGCGGTAAAGGAGAGCTTTGGAGACCTGGAAAGATACCAGAGCGTAGCTTGAGTGTCCGCAATGAGCTGCGCCATTCAGCTCAGACCGCCTCGCGAGGGAAACCGCGCCAAAGTTCCTTCCGAGCTTCGGCGAGGTCTTCTGCTTCGAGATCGACACCCAGGTCAGCAAGAAGGCCGGCTGGATCCTGGAGTCTCTTCGCTTGGCCTGTCTGAAGGGACTCGATCACCTCAAGGACCTTCCGCTGCTTGTCCGGCGGAAGGTCCCGCGCTTTTTCGGCTATCCGCTCCCACGTCGTCATCGACCGCACCTCCCGAAGGTCATTGTACCCGATTCCCGTCTCTCGCATCGCCCTGTTTCCTCATCTCCTCGATCCGGTGCCCTGTGCTAGATTTCCCCCATGATCCTGTAACAGGAGATCTGCGATGAACGCATTGCGTCGATCGGCCGTCTTGCTGGCAATCTTCCTCCTGGCCGCCCTTTCGTCCCCGATACCATCCTCGGCCCAGACCACCGGCAGCATTCTCGGACGCGTGACCGATGCGGACGGCGGCGTGCTGCCGGGCGTCACCATCGAGGCGCGGAGCCCCAACCTCCAGGGCGTCCGCACCGCGGTTACCGATGAAACAGGCCAGTACCGCCTCACTCTGCTGCCGCCCGGCACCTATGCCGTCAACTTTACGCTTCAGGGCTTCGGCACCGAGTCGCGCGAGCTGACGGTGAGCCTGGACAAGGACTTCACCGTCGACGTGGAGCTCACGCCGGCCCTGTCGGAGGAGATCACCGTCACCAGCGAGGTGCCGGTCGTAGACACCACCTCTACGACCCTCGGCACCAGCCTGGAATCCCGTGTCATCGAGAGCCTCCCCACGGGCCGCAACTACTCCTCCGTGGTCCAGATCACCCCGGGCGTCTCCTCGGACGCGCACCCGGAGAACACCTCCCAGTCCTCCATCACCGTGTACGGCTCGACCGGGGCCGAGAACGTCTACTACATCGACGGGGTGAACACGACCGGTGCCGAGTACGGATTCCAGGGCAAGGAGCTGAACTTCGAGTTCATCCAGGCGATCGACGTCAAGACCGGCGGCTATGAAGCCGAGTTCGGCCGCTCAACCGGCGGCGTGGTCAACGTCATTACCAAGTCGGGCGGCAACGAGCTGCACGGCGACGTCTTCGGCTACTGGGACGACGACTCCCTCCAGAGCAGCCAGGACCCGATCGTCTCCGTCGGCGGCACGGCCGAGGGCTTCACCCGGGAGGACTACGGCATCGGCCTGGGCGGTTTCCTGCGCAGGGACAAGCTCTGGTTCTTCGCCGCCTATGACAAGGTGACCCACACCACGGAGAGCGGCCTGACCGCGGGCCCGCGCACCGGCCAGATCGTCGAGTCCGAGAGCGAGCGCGACCTCGCCTCGGCCAAGCTCACCTTCCGGATCTCGGACAACCAGTCCCTGATCGGCACCTTCTTCCAGGACCCGCGGGACGACACCGGCGCCATCAACGACGCCCAGCACACCTTGAACGGCGATCCGCTGACTTACGAAGGCATCCGCAGCTTCGGCGGCGAGGACTATGCCCTGCGTTACGAGGGCATCCTCGGCTCGGATTGGGTGGTCTCCACCCAGGTGGCACGCCACACCGAGGAGAACTCGGTGGGACCGGCCTCGGCCGCGGGAGACTCCGTGCAGTTCCGGTCCGTGGAGGACGACTTCTTCCAGACCGGCGGTTTCGGTCTCATCCAGCAGAAGGATTTCGAGCGCGACTTCTACGGCGGCTCGGTCACCCGCTTCCTCGGCGCTCACGAGCTCAAGGGAGGCCTCGAGTACGAGACCGAGACCGCGGACGTGGTGCGGCGCTTCTCGGGCGGCCAGCAGATCGATGTGTTCGCAAACGCTGCGAACCCGAGCCGTCCGGTCTACAGCCACATCTACTGGACCACGCCCACGGCCACCATCGGCAACGCTCCGGTCTCGGCCCTGATCGCCTCGCCCGAGCACGAGGTCACCACAGTCTTCCTGCAGGACCGCTGGGCCGCGACGGACAGGCTGACCCTGAACCTGGGCGTGCGCTGGGACCGCCAGGAGATCATCGACGCCTCGGGCGAAAAGCGGATCGACCTCAAGGATGACTATGCGCCGCGCCTCGGCTTCATCTGGGACCCGAAGGCGGACGGCTCTTCCAAGGTCTTCGGCTCCTATGGCCAGTATTACGAGCAGCTCCCGATGGACCTGGTCATCCGCTCCTTCTCCTTCGAGCGCCAGACGCGCATCTTCAACTACGACCCGACCAGCATCACCCCCGACCCGCAGGCCGAAGCGGACCTCGGTCAGGAGTCGGCGATCTTCGGCGGCTTCACCGAGCCGGTGGACCCGAACCTCGGCAACCAATACATCAACGAGGCCTTGCTCGGCTACGAGTACATGGTGAGGCCGGCCATCGCGGTTGGGATCAAAGCGATCTATCGCGATTACGGCGAGGTGATCGAGGACTTCCTCTGCGCGGACGACGGCACCTACTGCATCGGCAACCCGGGCAAGGGGATCATGAACCGGATCTTCACCCTGGACTACGCGAACACCTTCGAGGCCCCCGAGGCGGAGCGGGTGTTCAAGGGAGTCCAGGTCGACGTCCACAAGCGCCTTGCGCGCAACTGGCAGGGCATGGCGTCCTACCTCTACTCGAAGCTGGAGGGGAACTTCGACGGTCTCTACGCGCCGTTCACCAACGTCGGCCCCGATCCGAACATCACGGCGGCCTACGACTACTTCGACTTCTTCACGAACGGCAGCGACCTCACCCGGATCACGAACGAGGGCCCGCTGTCGAACGACCGCCGGCATCAGTTCAAGGCTTCGGGCGTGTTCTTCACCCCCTGGAAGCTGGCCCTGGGAGCGTCGGCCTACTACCGCACGGGCACGCCCGTGACCCGTTACGGCTTCTCGGACATCTACGGCCGCTACGAGTTCTTCCTCAGCAAGCGAGGCGCCGAGGGGAGGACCCCCGACACCTACGAGGCAGACCTCCACTTCGGCTACCCCGTCGAGTTGGGACCGGCGAGCCTGAACGTCCTGGTAGACGTCTTCAACGTGCTGAACGCGCAGAGGCCCCTCCTGATCGATCAGCGATGGGGCTTCCAGGAGGCGGACAACGCCTCCCCCACCCCGGTGAACCCGGGGTACAAGCAGGCGGTGCTCCGAACGCCTCCGACTTCTTTCAGGTTGGGGGTTCGGGTGAGCTTCTAAGCCCTCCCGAGTCGCGACTACAGGTTTCGCCGCCCGGCTACGGCGTGTCGTCGCGACGAAAGACCTCTGCACCCTGCGCCGGACTCTCCCACAGCAGCCATCGACTTCGCTGTCGTGACTCCGACTTTCTTGACGCGACTCAACGTTTCTCTGTCGTGACGCAAGGCATAGTCACGTCAAAAAAAGGATGCCTGTCGCGACGCAAGTCATCGTTGACGCGATGCAAAGTTTCTTGACGCGACGAAGGGTTGTGACGCGTCAGCCAACTCTTTGTCTGTCGCGACCATAACCTTCCTGATGTGACCTGAGGATTTCCTGTCGCGACGCAAGACTTCTCTGACGCGAGGACAAGCTTCATCGCGTCAGAATTTCTTCTCACGTCGCGACTCAGAGCTTTTCTGTCGTGACGGAGACTTTCTTCGCATCACCGAAAGGCTTTGCTGTCGTGACTTTGAAGCTGGTCGCGACGGCTTGAACCCTTTTGACGCGACGAAGACCGGAGTCGCGTCACGATGGGCTTTGCTGCCACGGCTATGCTTTGTGCCCTCGCGTCTCCAACCTTCGTTGCGACATCCGGCGGCTGCGGCTCGGGCCGAAATCTCGTGTCCCGGAGCCTTGTGATCTGGTCGCGACAGACAACCCCTGGCCGTCAAGCCTTGGAACAGGGATGACGCGAGTTGAGCGTCTTCCCGGATGGCTTGGTTCAGGCTGATGCGACGAAAGAGCACTAGCTCCTCATCGCGGCACTCCCGGCAGCTCGATCCTCATCCGTCCTTCCTGAAGCCGGACGAGGACCATCCCATCCCGGTCGGTCCGCAGCACTCGGATGCTCCTTTCCGCGAGGCGATCCAGGATGACCGGCGAGGGGTGGTGATAGAGGTTGTTCACCCCGGCTGAAACCAGAGCCAGTCGCGGATGCGAAACATCCAGGAAGGATTCAGTCGAGGAGGTCTTGCTTCCGTGGTGAGCGACCTTGAGGACGTCCGCCCGAACATCCTTCTCGCAGCAGGAGAGCAGTCGCATCTCGGCCCAACTCTCGATGTCCCCGGTCAGCAGAAAGCTTCGGCCTAGGGCCTCGGCCCGGATCACCAGGGACCGCTCGTTGGTGCCTCGGCCCTCGTCCTGATCAGGATGGAGGACTCTCAAGTCCCACCTCCCTACCGACGCCTTCTCCCCGGCCCAGAGGAGACGGAGCCGGGTTCCGGGCAGCGTTGCCAGCATGCCGGCGCAGCCCTCGGGCTCCCAGCCGGGTCCCATCCAGACTTCGCGGACAGGAAGGTAGGCGGCGATGTCGATCAGCCCGCCGCAATGGTCCTGATCCGGGTGGGTCATGACGAGGGCGTCGAGGCTTCGCACTCCCTCGGAAAGCAGGGCCGGGAGAAGCACCCGGCCTCCCAGGTCTCCGGTCCTCCAGCCTCCGCCGTCGATCAGCACGGCCTTCTTGCCGTCCCGGAGCAGGATGGCGTCACCCTGCCCCACGTCCAGCATCGCCAGCTCGACGCCCCGGTCCCATGGCAGGCTGCAGGAGAGCAGGACTCCGAGGCCGACCAGGCCGGCGGCGGCAACCCGGAGACGGGCGAGGAGCAGGAGAGCGAGGAGAAACGCCAGCAGCCAGGCGGCCGCGGGTGAGAGGACGAGCGGCACAGGGAGCCAGACGGATGGTCCGGTCCGGGCAGGCCAGGAGAATGGAGCGGCGAAGAGGTCCAGGACCGGGAGGAGGGTGCTAGCCAGATCCGGGGAGAGGAGGGAAACCCCGGTCCAGAGAAGAGACACGCCGAGAGCCAGGCCCGTCCAGGGCACGGCCGGCAGGTTGAAGAGCGGCGCCAGGGGCGAGAGGAGGTGGAAGCGCGGGAGCGCCCAGGGGATCGTCAGGAGCTGCGCCCCGACACTGGCGGCAAATGAGCTGGCGAGCCAGGGCGGCAGCCATTGTCTCCAGCGCTCCGCCAGCGGCGGTCCCAGGAGCAGAAGCCCGGCTGTGGCCGAAACCGTGAGCTGGAAGGCCACGGACTGCACGATGTCCGGCCTTTCCAGGACCAGCAGGATCACCGCCCATCCCAGGGCATTGACGGCGGCCGGGGGTCGCTCGGCGAGCAGGGCCGTCACCGTGAGGACTCCCATGACCGCGGCGCGGACCAGGGCAGGAAGCGGACCGACCAGGAGGAGATACAGTCCGATCGCAACCAGCATCAGGATCAGGCGAAGCGACCGCGGGAGCCATCCCGCCAGCAGCCAGACCGCTCCGGCCACCAGCGCCACGTGGACTCCGGATACCGACAGCAGGTGGTAGAGACCAGTAACTCGGAGCCCTCGCTTGTGCTCCAGCGGGAAAGTGGAGGCGTCCCCGAGGACAAGCGCCCTCGCCAGCGACTTGCCGGGGCTGTCCAGACCCGCGGCCTGGTATGCCTTCTCCACTCTCCCTCGCAGCGCGGCGGAGAGTCTAGAGACCGGCCCCGGAGGCGCTTCGACCTCCATCAGGCTCCGGCTCTTGACCCGGATGCGCCAGGGACCGGGCGGCACCGGCACGCGGTTGGCGAAGCCCGGCGAACGCCCGAGATAGGCCCTTACCCGCAGGCTCGTTCCGAACGGCGGCGGGTCCTCGGCACCGGGTAGATGGAGGAGCACCTCCAACTCCGGCTCCGCCACGAGACCGTCCTGCCTCAGGCGCTGGACTTCGGCCGTGGCGGTCCAGCCGGGATCGTCATCCGGTGCGTCCGGAGCCCAGTGGCCGGACACCCGGACGACCGCCTCGACCGGACGGCCGAGGTCGAGTCCCGTGGGGAGATCGGGCTGCAGGGCCGCGGCCATCACGCCGATGACAAAAGAAGCAAGGCAGAACCCGGCCAGACGCCTCAGGGCGAGACCCAGCACCGCCAGCGCCACCAACAACGGGAAGGACAGGGACGGCAGATGGAAGGAGGCCCAGGCCCCCAAGGCCAGGGTCAGGGATGGGATGAAGATCGGGGCATGATTTTTCATGCCCTGTAAGAGACGTAAAACGTCTCCGGAATGTCATTCCTATTCGAACCGCGCCGACCAGACGGCCGCACCCGAGGTGCCCGCGAGCGCACCGCGGGGGTGCCTCCAGTCGATCTCCACGAAGTCGACCATCAGGATCGGGAGCCCCTCGTCGACCGGCTGCCAGGTGGCTCCGCGGTCGGTGCTGCGGAAGACGCCGTCTACCCGGGTGGCAGCGTAGAGGACCGTCTCGGAGCCCCGTGTGTCGATGGCGAGGTCCAGGACCGAGAAGTCCCCGAACGGCTCGGCTTCGGGGAGACCGAAGCTGCTCTCCTGCCAGGTGTCGCCGCGGTCCGTGCTCTTGAAGACCCCTTCCCGCGTGCCGATGTAGAGCACGTTGGGTCTCTCCGGGTCCAGGATCAGGGTCTCCACGTAGATCTCGCCGTCCAGTCCTTCCATGGCGAGGTCCCAGCTCTTGCCTCCGTCCGTGCTCCTGACCACCTGGTAGTTGAACACGGCGTAGAGGAGGCGGGGGTCGCGCGGGTCGATCTCGATCGCGGCGACCGGCTCCTCCGAGCAGAAGCTCCGGTCACAGGGCGGCGGGAACGGCAGGCCCCGGCTCGCCTTGCTCCAGGTCCTGCCGCCGTTGGTGCTCTTGTAGATTCCCGTGAAGGAGGTGCCGGCGTAGACCACCTTGGGGTTGGCCGGGTTCACGGCGAGGCGGGTGATCGTTTCGTAGAAAGGCAGGCTCCCGAGAGGCGACCAGGTCCCCCCCTGGTCGTGGCTCTCATAAACTCTCGGACGCCTCCCCCACTCCGGGACGGGCGACGCGAAGAGGTGCTGCGGCGACGAAGGGTCGGCGGCCAGGGCTGTGACCGGTCCGATTCCGAGGTCGACCCAGGCGAGGCCTCCGTTGCGGGTGCGCATCAGCGGCTCCCCGCGGGGAGCCGCGTAGATCGCCCCCCTCTTGCCGCCGGTCGAGAGCAGGACCGAAAGAGTCGCCGTGGTGAAGCCGCGGTTGGTCGACTGCCAGGTCCCGCCGCCGTCGGCGCTCTTGAAGACCCCCTGCTCGCCGAGGAGGTAGAGGGCGCCGGTCTCGAAGTCGACCCGCAGGGGGCGGCGGAAGCCGAGCCCCGGCTTCGGCGCGCCGCCATGAATCGCGGCCCAGGTCATCCCTGCGTCGGTCGAGTGATAGATCCTTCCTCGGTCCGAGAGCAGATAGAGGCTGCGGGGATCGACCGGGCTCACGGCGAGGTCGACGCAGCTCTCGCCCGGGTCCGAGAGCAGGAGGTCCGTCGCCGTCCCGTCCTCATCCAGGCGGGAGCAGGTGGCTTGGGCGGCAACGTACACGGCGGAGGGCTCCGATCCCACAGCGAGGAGCTCCAGCTCCTCACTCGATTCGTGGAGCACCACCCAGGCCTCGCCGGAGTCGGTGCTCCTCCAGAGCCGGGTGCCGACCGTGAGATAGAGCGTCCCGGGGTTGGCGGGATCGGTCAGGAGCCGCATCGCGCTGGCCGACTCTCCCGCCCTGCCCACGATGCTCCAGGCTCCGCCGCCGTCGTCGCTCCTCCAGACCATGGTATCGGACCGCGCATAGAGCCGGCCCTTGACGAACGGATCGGCAACGAGCTCCTCAAAGATCGGCACGTCGGCCGAGCTGCGCTGGTGCATCCACATCCAGGTGCCGCCGCCGTCCAGGCTCTTGAACAGCACCTGCAGATCCTCCGAGCTGCCGAGCGCATAGAGCGTGTCCGGGGCGAGGGGATCCACGTCCAGCGACCAGGTATAGGAGTTCGGGATCCCCGCGTTGATCGAGACCCAGCGCCGCCCCGAGTCGACGCTCTTCCACAGACCCGAAGCGGACTCCCCGAAGCTGATTGCGTACAGGGTGGACGGGTCCGTGGGATCGACGACCAGGTCCAGGAACGGACCCACTCGCGGAGGACCGATCGGGGTCCAGCGGCCCTCGCCGGCAAAGGCCGGCAGAGCGATCAGCAGCAGAGCGATGAGGATCGCGGCGGGACGGGGGGTGCGCATGCGGAGGCCTCCTCGGAGCGCCAAAGCGTCTATGTCATCTTAGCATCAGATGCCCGCTTCCGGGGAGAACAAAGAGAGGACCGGCAGGGCCAGGCGCTGGCGGAGCACCTGGTGGGTGAGGCGCTCGCGGGAGCGCTCCAGCTCGTCGGCGGGGAGCCGGCTCCGGAGCGCGGCCAGGGTCTTCTCCACCGCGGTGTCCACCTCTTCCCGCAGATCGGGATCGAGAGAGGAGGCCATCGCGGCGAGCAGCTCCCGGTCGAGGGCGGACAGCGCCGCTTCCACGGCCGGAGCGTCCCCTTGGAGAGCGAGGACCTTCTCCCGGTACCCGGGAGGAACGGAGGCCGGAAGCGCTGCGGCGAGGCTGCGCAGGCGGGAGGGGATGTCCAGGGGCGCGGCCTCCCCCCGCTCGCCGGGCGCGGTCATCTCGCGGAGGTCCGCCCAGGCGGCTTCCACGGCCGGGGCGCAGTAGCGGAGACTGTTGATCCGCCCCTTGGTTCCCCGCTCCTTGCGCTTGGCGAAGACCTCCTCCAGTACCCGGCCCACCAGGTCGAGCGGGACTCCTTCCTGGTGCCAGCGGCTCGCCACGCGCCAGTCCTCCGGCGAGAGCAGCAGCGGCGCGCCTCGGAGCCGGATGAAGATCTCCTCGATGGCTTGGAAGTAGGCGTGATCTTCCTGGGGTTGCACGAATCACCCGATCCCGGGGATGACGATCTTCGGGCCGGCCTCCCAGCCTCCGGGTGGAGCCGGCGGCTCGGCCGTGGGGCGCAGCCCGTACTCCTGGTGCCCGGACTCGTAGTCGCACCAGGCCCAGTACTGCGGCGGCTGGCCTCCGAGACCCGTCATCTTCTCGAACCAGGCCACGTGACCCTTGGGGGTGCGGACGATCCGCAGCGTATCGCGCAGCACGGGCCGGTCGGAGAGGTTCCACTTCAAGGCCCGCAGCGCGGCATTGCGCGCTCCTCCCAGGTCGTCCCTTCTGGAGCGCAGCAGCTCTAGCACAATCCAGGCGGCAACGCGGTCGAAGTAGGGACGGTGGGGGTCGACGGCAGCCTGGAACCAGGCCTCCTTCTTGCGGTTGGCCCTCAAGCCCAGGACCATGCTGAACACCACGTCGCGGGTGACGCTGCCGCCGCTCGCCGGGATCGAGGGCTTGTAGAACGTGCGGTGCCCCGGGGCCACGATCCTGCCCGCGAGCGGACCGTACGGAACCGACATCAGGGCCAGCAGGGCGAATTCGCCCCGCCACCACTTCGCGGTCGCCTCAGCCACATCCCTGTCGCGGTGCTCCAGGGCGAACCAGCGCAGGGATCCGAACGACAGCGCCCAGAAGTTGAAGTGGCTGGGGCTCAGGCACTCGTCGACCTTGCCCCAGGCGTAATGACCCCGGGCCTGTTGCGCGAACATCTCGCGCACCTGGGAGAGGGCCTTTTCCCTCTGGCCCCAGGTGCCGTGCCGCTTCGTCCATCCGTAGGCCGATGCCGCGGCCATGGTGCGATGGTTGGGTGATTCGCCGGTGAAGCCGAGACCCGGTGCCCGGGTCAGGTCCTCCCGGCCGCGCATGAGGTCCGTGATGGCTCGCGTCAGAACGCTTTCCGTTCCCAAGACAGCCCTTCAGGAGTGCCGGTTCTTCTCGTAGATCAGCTTGAGGCCCACCAGGGTGAGCATGGGATCGACCTGCCGGATGTACTTGGAGCCCTCGGCGATGAGGTCCGCGAGCCCGCCCGTGGCGACCACGGTCTTCACGCCGGGCGTCTCGGCGAGCAGGCGCTCGAGGATGCCGTCCACCAAACCGATGTAGCCGTAGTAGATGCCGGCCTGCATGGCCCCGGCCGTGTTCTTGCCGATCAGCTCGGCGGGCTTGCGCACGTCCACGCGGTAGAGCCGGGAGGCGTGGGCGAACAGGGCTTCGGCCGAGATCATGATCCCCGGCGTGATGATGCCGCCCGCGTACTCCCCGGCGGCGTTGACCAGGTCGAAGGTCGTGGCCGTGCCGAAGTCCACCACGATGACCGGCGCGCCGTAGAGCTCGCGCGCGGCCACCGCGTTGACGATACGGTCCGCCCCGACCTCGGTCGGGTTGTCGTAGCGGATCGGCATGCCGGTGCGCACCCCGGGCTCGATGAAGAGCGGCTTCTTTCCAAAATACCGGCGGGACATCTGTTCGAGGGTGAAGTGGAGCGGCGGCACCACCGAGGAGATGACCACGGCCTCGGCGGCCACGGGATCGATCCCCCGGCGCTGGAAGAGCGGCAGCAGGAGGGCGCCGTACTCGTCGGCCGTGCGCTCATGGTCGGTCGAGAAGCGGAAGCTCTCCACCAGCTCGTCCCCCTGGTAGACGCCGAACACGGTGTTCGTGTTGCCCACGTCAACCAGGACCAGCAGGCCGCTTCTCCCGGAAGCCCCGGAAGCTCGCTTGCGGCCAGTCGCCCCGCTGGTCACCCGATCACCTCGCCGGAGCTGAGCCGCAGCTCCTCTCCTCCGTTGTCCAGCACGAGCCGCCCCAGGTCGTCGATCGCGACGAAGGTGCCCTCGACGGTGGAGTCCCCGACGCGGCAGGAGATCCGGTCGCCGGACCGGTGGGCCGAGAGCTCGCGGTAGGCCTCCGCGGCGTAGGCGAGGTCACCCAGGTGCTCGAGCTCCCGCTCGAGCCCTTCGACCAGCTTCCACGTCAGCTCTTCGAGGGAGCTTCCGCTACCCATCAGGTGGAGTGACGTCCCCGTCTCCGGCAGCTCTTCCCGCTCATGCCCCACATTGACCCCGAAACCGATCAGGGCGCGGGACTCCCCCTCCGTGTGGACCATGGCTTCGATCAGGATGCCGCCGATCTTCCTCCCCTCCGCCAGGAGGTCGTTCGGCCACTTGAGCCGGCAGGAGGATGGAAGGAAGGGGTCGAGGGCGCGGCTGAGGCCGACCCCGACCAGGAGCGGCAGGGTCTGGAGGACGGCCGGGTCCGGCACAGTCAGCACGCGGGTGGCATAGACCCCCTTGCCCGCCGGGCTCGACCAGCTCTTACCCTGCCGGCCTCGGCCGCCACTCTGCTCCAGGGCCAGGATCAGGAGTGGCGGGAGCGGCTGCTCCTCGGTCTCGTACTCCTGGACGATGGCGCGGGCGATGCGGTTCGTGGAGTCCACCACCGGCAGGACCACGAGGTTCTCGGGGGCGCGCCCAGGGCGCAGCCGCAGCCTCCCGATTTCGCTCACATAACGGTCAAACGAGCTCGTCATGAGAGGCCCAGAGTGGACCGGAGCGTGCTCCGGCGCTCCTGCATCTGGGCCAGGGTGGCCCGGCCGTTGGCCACAACGTGCGGCGGCGCCTTGGCGAGGAACTGCTCGTCGGAGAGGCGCGTCTCGGAGCGGGTGATCTCGGTGTCCAGCTTCTCCAGCTCCTTGGCGAGGCGCATCCGCTCCTCTTCCGACATTTCCTGCTTCTCCACCACCAGAGCGATCTCCACCCCGGCAACCACGTCGCGGCGCGCACCCTCGGGTCCGGCGCCCGTGCCGATCCTCTCCACCCGGGCAAGGAAGGCAATCAGCGCCTGCTCGGACAGGAAGCCGACAGTCCTCGGGTCCCCATCCAGGAACAGGTCCACCCGCGCCTTGGGCGGGATGCCGGTCTCCGTCCTCATGGCCCGCACCCGGCTCACGATCTGGATGAGCGTGTCCATGCCGGCCTCCACCTCGGGGTCGTCCCACTTCGCCTCGGCTTGCGGGTAGGGAGCCAGGGCGATCGACTGCGGGTGGATGGCCTCGTGGCTGGCCTCATGTCGGGGCAACCGCTGCCAGAGCTCCTCGGTGAGATGCGGCATGATGGGATGCAGCAGGCGGAGACTGCGATCGAGCACCGTGAGCAGCACCTCCCCCACTCGCGGCCGGGGCGCCTCGCCGGGTATCTCGCCGAAGAGGGCCGGCTTCGACAGCTCGATGTACCAGTCGCAGAAGTCGCCCCAGAAGAAGTGGTAGAGGCTGCGGCACGCCTCGTCGAAGCGGAAGGCCTCCAGGCGCGAGTCGATCTCCCCTGCCACGCGGGAGAGGCGCGACAGGATCCAGCGCTCGGGCGCGGCAAGCCCCTCCGGGTCGATGTCGGACTGGACCTGAGCGTCCCCCACCCGCGACAAAGCGAAGCGGGTGGCATTCCAGATCTTGTTGCCGAAGGCGCGGTAGCCCGCGATCTGGTCCCGGTTGAGCGGGATGTCGCGGCCCGGGCTGTCCAGCGAGGACAGAGTGAAGCGCACCGCGTCCGCTCCGTACTCGGCCACGAGCTCGGCCGGGTCGAGCACGTTCCCCTTGGTCTTGGACATCTTCACGCCCTGGGCATCGCGCACCAGGCCGGTCAGGTGCACGGACTGGAACGGCACCTGACCCGTGAAGTGGAGCCCCATCATCGCCATGCGCGCCACCCAGAAGAAGAGGATGTCGTACCCGGTGACCAGCACGTCGGTCGGATAGAACGTCCGCATGTCCTCGGTGTCGTCGGGCCAGCCGAGGGTGGAGAACGGCCACAGCCCCGAGGAGAACCAGGTGTCGAGCACGTCGGGGTCCTGGACCAGCTTGTCCGTCCCCGCAAGCTCCGCGGCCTCCTCCGCGTCATGGGCCACGAACACACGGCCATCCTCGGCGTACCAGGCCGGGATCTGGTGCCCCCACCAGAGCTGGCGCGAGATGCACCAGGGCTTGATGTTCTCCAGCCAGTGGTCCCAGGTCTTCACCCAGGTCTCGGGGAGCAGGGTCAGTCGGCCGTCGTGCGCGGCGTCCATGGCCTGCTTCGCCATGCCCGACACGTCGCAGAACCACTGCGTGGAGACCAGGGGCTCGATCGGCTCGCCGCTGCGCTGGCTATGGCCCACGTTGTGGGTGTGGTCCTCAATTTTGACGATGAAGCCCTGGTCGCGGAGCTGCTCCACCACCTTGGCCCGTGCCTCGAACCGGTCGAGCCCGGCGAAGCCCTCCCCCGCCTCCGGAGTCATGCGGCCGTCGCGGCCGATCACCGACACGCCGGGCAGGTCGTGCCTCCGCGCCAGCTCGAAGTCAAACGGATCGTGGAACGGCGTGATCTTCACCAAGCCGGTGCCGAACTCCACGTCCACCGCGGGATCGGGCACGAACGGGAGGAGCCGGCCCACCAGGGGGAGGACCGCCGCCCTGCCGTGCAGGCTCTTGTAGCGCTCGTCGTCCGGGCTGAAGGCCACGGCGGTATCGCCCAGCATGGTCTCGGGGCGGGTCGTGGCCACTACGATGCGCTCATCCGACCCCTCGATCGGATAGGCGATGTGGTAGAGCTTGCCCTGGACGGTCTTCGTCTCCACCTCCAGGTCCGACACGGCCGTGCCGAGCACGGGCGACCAGTTGACCAGGTACTCCCCGCGGGTGATGAGCCCTTCGCGATAGAGGCGCACGAAGGCCTCGCGCACGGCGCGGTTCAGCCCCTCGTCCAGGGTGAAGCGCTCGCGGGTCCAGTCGCAGCTCGCGCCGAGCTGCTGGAGCTGCTTGCTGATGTTGTCCTGGTACTGGACCTTCCACTGCCACATCCGCTCCAGGAACCTCTCGCGGCCCAACTCCGGCCGGCTGGTCCCCTCCCTGGCGAGCTGGCGCTCCACCATGAGCTGGGTGGCAATGCCCGCGTGGTCGGTGCCGGGGAGCCAGAGGGCGTTGTACCCCTGCATGCGGCGCCAGCGGGTCAGGAGGTCCTGGATCGCGGTCTGGAGGGCATGGCCGACATGCAGCTTCCCCGTGACGTTCGGGGGCGGGATCATGATGCAGAAGCGCGGCTTCTTCGACGGCGCCTCGGCCTTGAAGATGCCCATCTCCGCCCAGCGCCGCTGCCACTTGGCCTCATAGCTCTGCGGATCGAAGCGCTTGTCCATCTCAGCGCTCTCAGCGCTCTGGTTGGTGGTCTCGGTGTCGGTCAACGTCATGTCCATGTCCTCGACGATATCTTCTACGCAAAGAGGCGCCACGAAGGGCGCCCCTGCTACAAACGAACGAAAGCGGAAAGAGACTCTATTCGAGGTTCTCGGCCTGACTTTCGAGCTCGCGCAGGCGGTCGCGGATGACGACCTCCGCCAGATCGGGGAGGACCTCCCATGCCACGTCCCGCACGGTCTTGTCCCCGAGCAGCTCGACCACCCGGCGCGCAATGCGGTCCACGTCCGCGTCGCTGAGACCTCCATTCCCGCCGATACCGGCAACCGCGGCCGTGCCTGCTGCCACAGCAGCGGGGACTGCCATCTTCGCGTCCGCCTGCGGCTCGTGCGACTCCTCCAGGCTCGCGGGAGCGGGAGCCTCGATGCGGTGCTCCACCTCCTCCAGGCTCTCCACGAGGGGCGCCGAGTGCTCGGGCACGCCCAGCCGGTCGGTCTCGGAGAGCGGGAGCTCGAACCCGGCGGACCGAGTCGATATCGGCGATACCGGCGATATCGGCTGCGGCTCGAAGCCGAAAACGTTGTCCGAGGGGGGCGTGAGCGGGGCAGGCTCCTCTTCCAGGGCGAAGAGCTGGTCGTCCTCGGCCGCATAGCCGGGCGTCCGCCAGCTCTCCGTCTGCGGCTCCTCCAGGGAGAACTCGCTGCCGGCGATGAAGGGCTCGGGCTCGGCCTCGACCTCGACCTCGAAGCCCCGCCACTCCTGGATCTCCGGGACGGGCGGGGCCGGCGGCTCCGGCTCCGGGGCGAAGCTCAGATCGGATATCGGCGACATGGCCGACATGCGCACCGTCTCGGCGGGACCTCCCATGCCGGCCATGCCGGCCGCGGGCTGGGAGAGGTAGTCGCCCACGCGCTGCAGCAGCTCCTGCGAGTCGAACGGCTTCTTCAGGAACGAGTCGGCGCCCGCGGCCCGGGCCTGGGCTTCGTCGAACGGCTCGAACGTGCCGACCAGGAGCAGCACCGGCACGTCCGGCCGCCTCTCCTTGGAGCGCCGGCAGACGTCGTAGCCGTTGGCGCCGGGCATGTGCACATCCGCAATCACGAAGTGCGGGTCCACCTCGGGCAAGGCCTTGATGGCGTCGTCGCCATTGCTGACCGCCCGGACCTCGTAGTCCTCGTCCATGAAGGTCAGCTCGATGACCTTCTGAATGGTGACACTGTCGTCGGCCAGCAGGATCCGTCTTCTCATGAGCCCCTCCGATACTTTCGCCGGGTAACGTAACACCCCGGACGGCGGGCCGTCAAACCGTTCTCGCCTCAGGGGTTAGGGAGCGGCTCAGGCGGCCAGGCGGCCTTGCAGGTACTGGATGATGTCCCGGGTCGAGGTGCCGGGCAGGAAGATCGCGTCGATCCCGGCGCCCTTGAGGGTCGCGATGTCCTGCTCCGGGATGATCCCGCCGGCGAAGACCAGGATGTCCTCGGCCCCCTGCTCCCTGAGCAGCCGGGTGATCTCCGGCAGCAGGGCGTTGTGGGCGCCGGACAGGATGGACAGCCCGACCGCATCCACATCCTCCTGCACCGCGGCGGCAGCGATCTGCTCCGGCGTCTGGCGGAGCCCGGTATAGATGACCTCGTACCCCGCGTCGCGCAAAGCCCGCGCCACCACCTTGGCCCCCCGGTCATGACCGTCCAGCCCCGGCTTGGCGATCAGGATGCGAAAACGTCTCTCACTCATGGCGGCGGATTGTAGCAGAGGGAGGCTCCCTCTCCCCCGGCACGGGGGAGAGGGCTGGGGAGAGGGGGGGATGGGATCAAAGCCGCCAGGACACCCCCGTCAGCAGGATGTAATCCGGGAACGTCGCATCCCCCTCCCTGCCGGAGTACGGGTTCGGCTCTCGGTTGCGGTAGAAACCGATCGGCACGTTGAGTGACCAGGTCGAGCGGCCGTTCGAGTAGGCGATGCCCGGCTCGATGAACATCTCATGGCCCGGCCGGCGCCAGCCGTGGCTGTCTCCGATCAGGTCATAGCGCGGCAGCCCCTCGATCCGGTAGGCGAGGCTGGCGCCCAGCCCCGTCTTGCCGATCGGCACCACGGCCCCCATCCGCACCAGGAACTGATCGGGAACCGAGTTCACCAGGATGCCCTCCTGGGCGAAGGCTTGGTTCGCGACCCCCAGGCCGACGAGGATCGACGGCGTGCCGTTGGTGTCGCGCGGGTTCGAGAGATAGGTGCCGGAGGCGAACAGAGTCGCCTTGCTGTACTGCTTGAAGGCTTGGAGGTCGAACAGGATGCCCCACCCGCCGTCGCCCAACTGCACCGACTGGTCCACCGCCTTGACCGCCCGGTTGGTGCCGTCGATGTTCGCGTACTCCTGGGTGACGTCGTACTCGCCGGTGGGCGCCTTGACCCCCAGCCCCAGGGAGATGTTGTGCCGGCTCTCGGGAGCGAACACCCAGTAGCGGCCCGTCAGGCTGATGTCGCCCAGCCCGCTCGCCTCCTGCTTCTCGCGCGGACCCGGCACCGGCGCGATCGGCGTGGGCACGGCCCAGGACGCCTTCACCAGGGGCACGCCCAGGGAGAAGCTCAGCCGCTCGGTCGCCGTGTAGGAGAGGCCGATGTCGAGCGCCTGCTGCGTGTTGATCACGAAGGTGCGCTGCCGCTCGCGGATGCGCTGATGCTCGGTGCCGCTGTAGTGCGTGTTGGAATCGAGGTCGCGGTAGGAGAGGCTCAAGTGCCACTCCCCCTTCGCGGGGACCAGCCTGCTTGCCGCACCGAACACGGGCGCGGTCTGGCGGATGAGCACTCAGCCCTGGCCGGCGGCCGGACGAGAGACCGTCAGGCCGAAAGCCATGAAGGCAGCAACGGTGAGGACCGGCAGGAAACGTCGAGACATGCATGAACCCCCTTTGAATGAGGGCCGCATTCTACTCTACGGAGCCTGAATCAGTTGCGCAGCTCGGGCCTCGCCGCATACGTCTGCGGCGTCTGTGCGGGGATGCCCTCCTCCCAGACGGTCCAACCGGTGAAGAGACCCTCCCCGGGACCTCGGAGCTGATCCAGGTCGCGCGTGCGCAAGGCTTGGACAGCCTCCAGAAGAGGCGACCGGCCGCCTCGCTCCAACTGCTTTGCAAACTGGTGAATCGTCATGTCAGTCTTCCTTTCTGTTCAGGGCCAGGAGAGCGGGAGAGGTGCGCGCGCGTGTCGATCTTCCGCAGCGCGTCGGCGAGATCCTTGAGCTGGTCGAAGCTCTTGAGGGCGCGGTCCATCTGGTCCCGGAGCTGCGCATCGCCGGAAAGCTCGGCGCTCTTCTTGAGACGCCGGCCGATGCCGCGCAGGAGGGGGATCAGGTTCTCGCCCGCCGCGTCGACCATCTGGGCGAGGAGGTCGTGGACGGTGCCGGGGAGGCTCTGGACGACCTCGACTCCTCGCGGCGCGGCAGCCAGGGTGGCGAGGGTGCGATCCAGTCTTTCGAGAACTTCCGGGGCGGCGCCATTGCCGTTCCTGCTACCGTTCCCGTTCCCATCCGCGGCAGCCTGCTGGAGGATCTCGCCGATCCGGTCCAAGCGGACGGCGAGCTGTCCCAGCGACTCGGTCACCTGACGGACGGTCTCGCCATCTTCCGCTGGCGGAGCCAGCGCGGCGGACCCGTTCCCTTCGTCCTGCCTGATCGCCGTTTCGATGTGGCGGGCCACGTCTCCAACCCGCTCGGAGAGGAGGTTGAGCTGGCCGGTCACCCGGGATACCGGATCGCCGTCGCTTGCTCCGAGGAGCTGGATACGGGCGAAGCTGCGCTTGATCGCGGCCCAGCGCTCGGATTGTTGCGGCGACAAGCGGCCGCGCAGCTCGGCGAGCTTCAGGAGGTTGTGCTCGGCTCCCTGAGTCAGGGTCTGTGCCTCGGCCGCGTAGTGGTCGTCGATCAGCGACTCCAGCTCGGCGCCGTTCATCACCGGCACGACCTTCGCCGCCAGCTTGTTCATGTTGCGGTAGCTCCCCTGGAGCTGGAAGCGCGGCTCGGTGCGGAAGGCATCGTCCTGCGAGGCAGAGAGGATGTACTGCCGGTTGGCCTCCAGGAGCACCTGCTGGATCCGCAGGAGCTGCTTGAAAACCGCCGTGATCTCCGAAAGCTCCAGCGCCGAGTACGCGTGGGAGAGCTGGTCGGACGGGACCTCCTCTCCCTTCGCCCGGAGCACGAGCTTGCAGACATCCTCCGGATCTCGGCTGGCGAGCGGCGCGAGCACCGGGTTCGAGGTGAGGGCGTTCTCCAGGTAGGAGAGGGCGAAGAGGTCGTCCTTGCCGGCAAGGATGTCGCCGAGGTTGAAGGTGTCGGCGCGGTTGGCGAGCATGTCGGGGATCTGGAAGCGCTCGCCCGACCCGGTATAGGGATTGCCCGCCATGCAGACGCAGAAGCGTTTTCCCCGCAGGTCGTAGGTGCGCGTCCGCCCGCGCCAGACCCCCTCGACGCGGCGCTGGGCGTCGCAGAGCGAGATGAACTTCTGCAGCAGCTCGGCCGAGGTGTGCTGGATGTCATCCAGGTAGAGGAGGACGTTGTTGCCCATCTCCAGGGCCAGGCCGATCTTCTCCACCTCCTGGCGCGCCGTGGCGTTGGGCGCCTCCGCCGGATCGAGCGAGCGCACCGTGCTGCCGAGCGCCGGGCCGTCGATCTTCAGGAAGACGAGCCCCAGACGGTTGGCCACGTACTCCATCAGGGTGGTCTTGCCGTAGCCCGGCGGCGAGACGAGCAGGAGCAGGCCCATGAGATCTGTGCGGCGGCCCTCCCCCACCGTGCCGAGCTGCTTGGCCAGGTTGTCGCCGATCAGCGGCAGGTAGACCTGGTCGATCAACCGGTTGCGCACGAAGGCGCTCATCACCCGCGGCTGGAATTCGGCCACGCGCAGACGCTCGCGCTCCCTCTCCAGGATCTGGTGGCGCTTCGCCTGGAAGTCCCGGAAGCCGGGCACGCGATGGCGGCGGAAGGCTTCCAACCGGGCCAGGAAGTCATCAAGGCGCAGCTCCATGGACCGCTGCGCGATCCGCGGATGCTGGCCGAGCAGGCCTTCGACCCGCGCCGCGACCGGGACGTTGAGCACCCGGCGGTCAAGGCCCCTTTCGGTGAGGAGGAGCACGGTCGTCTCCTCCACGGCCGGACGCAGGGAGCCCCCCTGGCCTTCGAGAATTCCCAGGTGCGCTTCGACCCAGGCGTGGGCCAGCCGGTAGCGCGCTCCGAGGTCCTCCAGCCCTTTGAGGTCTTCGGCGAGAGCCCGGTCCTGGCCGCTTTCGCGCAGGCGGACGAGGAGGCTCTTTCGCAGGGCCACGGCCTCTGGGCCGGTGGTGAAGCGCACGGGGCTCTCGGCCAGCTCTTCCACGAGATAGAGACCGGCAAGGTGGAGCACTTCGGGAGGAGCCTCCATCGGGACGCGCCGCTCCTCCAGAAAGCGGCCGATCGCCGCGCTGAGCTCGCCCGCCAGGTCTCCGGATGCAGATGTAGGGGCGCAGGCGGAGCGCAGGCGCGACAGGCTGCGCGCCCGCAGCTCCCAGGCAGCTCGCTGGGCCGCGTCGGCGCAGGCCGACCAGAAGAGAGCGGCCAGCGCGCGGGGGCGCGGCCCGAAGCGCAGCAGGCCGGCTCCGGGATAGAGGACGAGAAGCTTTCCAAGGATTAGCGCCGCGTCGTGGTCATGGATGCCGCGCTCGTACCCCTCGTCGTAGCGCTCGGCCGCGTAGGACCGCACCCATTCCAGGAGATCGCCCTGGCGCAAGGCCGCCAAGCTGAGACCGTTCTTCCCCGCTTCGGCATCGGCGAGGATCGTGGCCGCCAGGTACTCGGCGCGGTAGACCTCGGGCGTTTCGGAGGCGAGCGTCTGGTCCCAGTAGGGACGGGTGGCCTCGAAGTCCGAATCGGTCACCGGCTCGTGGAAGTCCGTGCCCGTGAGGTGGAAGGCCATTCCGGAGGCCATCCCGTCCCCGCGCGGCACGATGGTCAGCTCCAGCGGCTGGATGTTGACGCTGAACCGGTGGCGGCCGAGCTTGATGACCGCGGCGCCCTCTTCAAAAAGATCGCGGCGGTCGCGCAGGGCACGTCCGGCTTCCTGGCGGGCGGCCTTGAGCCGGCCCTCGATCTCGTCGGCGCGCACGATGTCGCCGAGCTCGCGCAGCTTGACCACCAGCTCGCGCACCTTGCCGGCCATGGGATCGGAGGCGAAGAAGGCGTTGACCTCGTCGTCGCTCGCGAAGGTCTGCGAGCGGCGGCGGATGCCTTCGAGGATGCGCGCCGCGGCCTGCTCCATGCCCTGGGCGCGGCGCTGCCGGGCGTCGAGGAGCATCTGCTTCCTGGCGCTGAACGCCTCGAAGACCTCTTCCCGCTTGTCCGCGAGCTGGACGAGCAGCTCCTCGTGTTCGCTGAAGCGGCTCTCCAGCTCCTCCAGTTGCAGCATCAGCCTGGAGAGCTGCGCGTCGCACTGCTCGGGCGTGCCGGCCAGGGCGAGAGCACCCGCCAACGACTGGGCGAAGAGCTTGAACTGGGCGCCGAACTCGGCAAGCCCTTCCCGGTCGAGCAGCGTCTTGCGATGACCCGCGAGGAGGGCGCGCACGCGGTTGAGCTGGGCCAGGACCTCGGAGATCGATTCGAGGATCGCGGTGCGCACGGTCGCGTCCTCGATCGGCAGCCCGCCGACGATCTCGGTGAGCAGCTCGAGGCCGGCTCCGAGGGTTTCGATCCGCTCGCCCAGCGGCCCCGCCTGGGCAGCGGTCGCCACCTGGCCGATCTCCGACTCGATCACCGCGAGCTGCTTCTGGTAGGGAGCCAGCGCGGCCGGCGTGCGCAGCAGTTCGACCGCGGACGCGGCGAGGGTCTCCGACTGCCGGACGGTCTCCCTCTCCAGCTCGTCGAGGCGGCCCAGGTCCACGTAGCGGTGCTCGCGCAGGCTGATCAACCGTCCGCGAGCGGCGCGCAGGTCGCGCAGCGCCGTGACGAAGGGATCGATCTCCTGCCAGGAGTCCGGGCGGAACGAACTTACAACAGAGGCCAGGTCCCGCTCGGCTGCGGTAACGGCTCCCGCCGCCTCGCGCCGCAGCACCTCGACCTTCTCGAACTCGCCCACGATCAGCTCGGCCGTGGCGAGGATCTCGCGCAACGTGCCCAGGAGGTCGCCGACCTCGGGGCTTCCGAGCCAGTGGTAGGCGTCGACGGCGCGGTTCGCGGCGGCGATCAGGTCCTCATAGACGCGGATGGACGGGCTCTGCTCCTCGATCGCCCGGCGCAGGCTCAGCAGGTCGGAGATGCCGCGCACCAGGTCGGCGTTGCCGATCTTTTCGAGATGCGAGCCGGTCTTCGGCGCCGAGGCCGCGTGCTCGGGCGTGGAGAACGGCGTCTGCCAGACCTGCAGGGCGTGGACGCGCGAAGGCTCGTCCGAGTCGGCGCGGAAGACCGCCATCTTGCCGTCGGGAAAGAGACTGTATCCATGGCACTGGATCGGGGTCTGCACCTGCCGGCGGACCAGGTTGTAGGGCAGCAGGACGGTGCGCCCCTCGCCGCGCTCGTGGAAGACGTAGAGGGCGTCCTCCCCGTTCGGCGAGCGCAGCACGCGCTCGTACTCCAGCCCCTGGCGCGGCAGGTCGAAAACCTTTCTTTCGCCGCTCCTCAGATAGTACCCGCCCGGGAAGATGATGCCGTGGTCCTCGGGGAGCTGCACGCAGGCCTGGCCGATGGCGTCGATGCGGTCCACCTGCCGGGTGAGCGTGTTGAACACCAGGTAGCGCCAGTCCGGCTCGCGGTACGGGCGGACCCTGAGGAGGATCAGACCCCCCGGACCCCCGAGCTTCGCGTACGCGATCTCGGCGTCGTCAAGCGACTGGTCGGCGTCCAGCACCGGCTCGCGCCAGATGCCGAGCCCGTCCCCGGTGTTGTCCTCCACCTTGATCGTAAGGTCGCCGCCCACGGTCTCCACGAAGACCTCGTCGAGGATCGAGACGTGCGGATGCCGGCCACGGCGGTGGTCCTCGCGGGTGGTCGGCGTCCATTCGAAATCGTGCGCGGGCGGGAAGACATGATCGCGCTCCCCGCGGTTGTCGATGTAGGTGACGTTGCCGTCGGGATCGACCGCCCAGCGCAGGACCCGGAGGTCGTGGACCGACGCGCCCGTCTGGAACACCGCCAGGAGCTTGCCCTCCGTGCGCCGGAGCTGCAGGAGGCGGGCATCCTTGTAGTACCGGTACAGCTCGTGAAAGTCGTGGACGAGCCGGGGATCGTCGAGGAAGTAGTCTCTCGCCAAGCCGGGTGCGGTGCCGGGCGATACCGAGGTGAAGGTGAAACCGCCGGCTCGCTCCTCGAAGCGGTGGAGGCTGAAGACGTCCGTGACCGCGGTGGTGCTCTTCAGGCCGAAGAAGACGTTGTACCCGAAGAGCAGCCTGTCCCCGCAGACCGCGATGTCGCGCGGCACGCAGTTGTGCTCGGTGCGGATGCGCTCGCTGCCGAGGATGGCCATCTCGCCGCCGCCGAAAAGCTCCAGGCGGCGCGCGTTCAGCCCCTCGGCCTTGTCCCCGAGCTGGCGCGCCTGCGCCAGCAGCCGGTCGCGGACGATCTCGTAGGTGCCGCGGTCGACGGATGGGCCGGTCATTGATTATCAAACCTGAACTTCATCCAGCCCCAGCTCCCTGGCCTTGTCGAGGAGCTTGTTCAGGCCGTTCTCCTGGTCCCCGTTGCTCCGGGTCATGAGCCTCCCCAGGACCGCCGCGAGCGTCAGGCTCTGGACATCCTGGGCGGAGAGCGACGGGCGCGAGAGGATCTCCTTGAGGTCCTCGGTCAGGCTGGCGTCGCCCTCCAGGTAGTCGCGCAGCAGCGTCCTCGCCGACTGGCTGCGGTCCACGAAGCCGTCGACCGCCTTGCCCATGGAGACCGCGTTGAGGATGCGGTCGACCACCATGCTCTCGCCGCCGATGATGTCGATCCGGGCGGACTTGAAGGCTTCGCCGAGGGCGTGGGCGTGGGCCTCGGCGACCTCGCGGCGGGCCTTGATCGACTCCAGCTCGATGGCGCGCTCGTTTTCGAGGCGGAGCCGGAACTCCTCGTGGCCGCGGCCGGCTTCGTCGAGCGCCTTCATGGCGCCGGCCTTGGCGGCGATGCCGCTGGCTTCGGCGGCGAGCCGCTCACCCACGGCAGAGGCCTCGGCAAGGCCGCGCTCGCGGAGCACAACGGCTTCGGCGAGACCGTGGCGCTCGGTGGCGGCGGCATCGGCCTCCTTGACCTTGACCTCGGCGAGGCCCTGCGCCGCGGCTTCGGCCTGAAGGCCCTCGGCCAGCCGCATCTTGGCCTTGGCCTGGCGGTCGGCGGCCTCCAGCGAGGCTTCGGCGAGAGTGATCTGCTCGGCGGCGCGGTGCTTGGCCGACTGCTCGGCGGCTTCGGCGGCCTTGATGTCCTTGACCAGCTTCTCCTCCGCCTCGGCCTCGGCGGCGATCACGGTGGCCTGCTTGATGCGCCTGGCCTCCTCCAGGACGCGCAGATCCTTGATCCGCTCCTCCTCCTCGGCGACCGTCTTGTCCACGACGATACGCTGGCGCACCACGTCGGCGATCAGCTTGCGCTGCTCTTCGAGGTCCTTCTCCTTGGCGATCCGCTGCAGCTCGACCTCGCGCTCGCGCACGATCGCTTCGAGGGCGCGCTCCTTCTCCACCCGCTCGGTCTCGACGGCGATCACCCGCTCGCGGTTCTTCTGCGCGACTTCCACTTGCCGCTGCTGGTTCTGCTCCTGGATCGCGATCTCCTCGTCGGCCTTGATGCGCGCCAGCTCGGCCTTGAGGCGCTCCTCGGCAGCGACCTTGGCGGTTTCAGCCTGTTCGCGCGCCCGCATGGTATCGATCTCGCGCTGCTGCTTCGACAGGGCGTCCGCCTGCTGGCGCTCCAGCTCCATGATGGTCTCGGCGGCCTCGACGTCCTGCTTCTTGATCAGCTTGCGCTCGTTGTTGGAATACTCGTTGGTGCGCACCTTCTCGATCGCGGTCAGCTCCGTGATCTTGCGGATGCCCTGGGCGTCGAGGATGTTGTTCGGATCGAGCGCCGTGATCGGCGTCTGCTCCAGGAAGTCGATCGCGGCGTCCTCCAGCACGTAGCCGTTCAAGTCGCGGCCGATGACCTGGACGATCTGGTCGCGGAACTCGTCGCGCTTGGTGTAGAGGTCGACGAAGTCGAGCTGCTTGCCGACCGTCTTGAGCGCCTCGGAGAACTTGGCGTTGAACAGCTCCTCCAGCGTCTTCGGGTCCGAAGCGCGGACGCAGCCGATCGCCTGCGCCACCTTGATCACGTCCTCGCGGGTCTTGTTGACGCGCACGAAGAACGTCACCTTGATGTCGGCGCGGATGTTGTCGCGGCAGATCAAACCCTCCTTGCCGCGGCGGTCGATCTCGATCGTCTTGACCGAGATGTCCATGATCTCGATCTTGTTGAAGATCGGGACCGCGAGAGCGCCGGTGAAGGTGACCTTCGGCTCGCCTGTTACGGGATTGATGATCAGCGCTTTACCCTGATCCACCTTGCGGTAGATCTTGGCCAGGGCGACCAGGACTCCCAAGAGGATGAAGATCCCCAACCCGATCGAAATGAGCGCGATTGATCCTGCCATCGGATGACTCCTTCCGGAGGTGTGAGCTAAGCGAGGTCCTCAAGGCTCCGCTGGAGCGCTTCGCCAACGGGCGCCACCTGAAAGACCTCGTCCTTGTAATCGAAGATCACGGCGCTGTCGCCGCGCGCGAGGCGCCCCGGCCCGGTGTAACGCACCTGGACCAGCAGGCCGGCGCCGCCGTCCGCGACCTCGGCCTGGCCGTAGCGGTCGTTGACGCTCAGCGTGGTGACCGTGCAAACCTTCCCGACCAGCGACCGGTTCTCGACCGCGGGCTGGAAGACGAAGAGACGCCGCATCGGCCGCACGGCCAGCGCCGTGAGCGGAACGGCCAGCGCGAGCGAGATCAGGGCCGCCCCGGCGCCGATCCACGCGGCGGACCGGTCGCCGAGGATCTCCATGAAGATCAGGCAGAGCACCCAGGCGGACAGGACCAGCAGGCTGAGCACCAGGGTCAGCGGTACGCCGGCGAGGCCGAGCGAGTGGATGACACCCCCGAAGCCGTCCGGCGATCCGTCGGCATCCAGGTCCACGACGTCTCCGCCGTCCAAGTCGCCCAGCAGGTCGAGGTCCAGGGCGCCCAGCATCACGAAGAGCCAGTAGGCGGCCACGACTCCGAGCAGGATGGTGAAGATGACGGAGGGGAACGAGAGAATAGCTTGCAGGAACTCGGTCAAGAGGACCTAACCTCCTTTGTGAGTCTCCCAACCACCGGCCGGCACTCAGGGCTTGGCCAATTTTACCAGATCCAGCCCCGGCCCGCTCGCTTCATGATTACGCAACGAGCGCGGGGAAGTTGCGCCGAGGTTCTCAGTCAGCGCATGCCGGTCCGCCGAACTGCCTGGCCGATGAATTCGAGGACGCCTTCAGCCTCCTCCGGCGCAACGTGGACGGCGTTACCGGCATTCGCCGCGGACTCCCCGTGCTGCCCGCTCTTGAAGATCGTCTCTCCACTCGGCACCTCCGGATGGTCTCCCAGCAACGCGGCGATCTCCCGTACTCCGTCAACCAGGGACCATTGCGGGACGTAGCCCAGGGACCGGATCTTGCCGATGTCTGCGACGAGGCGGTAGGTATCCTCTGTCACCTCGGGAATCCCCGCGATGACCGCCTCCCGCCCGGTGACCACGCTGATGACCTGGACGAGCTGCCTCATCGAGACTTCGGTTCCCGAGCCGACGTTGAAGACCTCCCCCGCCGGTGCCTTGTCGGCGATCAGAAGCAGACCCGACACCAGGTCGCGGACGTGTACGAAATCTCTAGTCTTGCCATCGATGTCACCGACGATCGGAATCGGCAGATTGTTGAGAGGCCAGCGGAGGAATCGCGAGACCTCGACCAGGGCCCACTTCGGGTTTTCCCCGGGGCCGTAGACGCAGAAGGGCCTGCCCACGACCACGGGAAGGCCGGCGCTGTGGTGGAAGGACAGGCAGGCGAGCTCTCCCGCGAGCTTGGAGGCGCCGTAGGGCACGAAGGGCCTCCTCGGGTGTTCCTCATCCATGGGGAAACGTTGCGGCCTGCCGTACACGGATGCGGACGAAAGATAGACAAGACGCTTGACACCGGCTTTCGTGGCCGCCTCGGCGACGTTGAAGGTGCCCACGACGTTGGTTTCGAAGTCGAAGCGCGGATGGGTGACGGAGATCGTGCCGTTGGCGTTCGACGCCGTGTGAAAGACCAGGTCCACGCCCTCCATGACCTGAGCGGTCTGCCTTGAATCCCGGATGTCGACGTCCACGAAGGTGATGTCAGGCCGTAGAGTGGCATTGACCACTCGCGACAGGTTGTCCAGCACGATCACGTCCTTGCCGAGCGCGCGAAGGGCGTCGGTCAGATGCCTGCCGATGAAACCCAGGCCGCCGGTGACCAGGACTTGTCTGTAGCCTTTGAGCATGGAAGGGCCTCCTTCGGGATCCGGGCGCGGCGGTCCCATCTGTCCGGATCGCGTCCGCAGCCGTCCGGGCCGGGCTCCGAACCGTCCGCATCGCGGCTGAGAGGGCGGGTGACGGGGGAGCTATCCCGTCGCCGCCCTCTCGTGAAAGTAGTAGATCAGATCGGTCGAGGGCGCCGCGTACCCCATCTGGCACAGCAGGGAGACCACCTGCCCGCGGTGGTAGGTCGAGTGGTTGACCATGTGCATCAGCGGCTGCCAGAGCGGACGGTTGTAGGTCTCGCCCTTGGTGGTGGTCCAGGTGATCGGGGCCGCGAGCTGCTCGTCCGTCAGAGCGGCCAGGAAGGCGCCGATCTGCGAAGCCGTCTCCTCCCAGCCGAGGATCCAGGTCATCCGGTCCGGGAAGTCCTGGATCGACGGCACCCGGTCCAGCGAAATCCCCTGGAAGCGCGAGAGCCACGTGCGCTGGGAGCCCAGGATGTGGGCCAGGGTGCCCAGCATCGAGCCAAAGCTGACCCCCGAAGCGCGGGTGAGGTCTTCCTCGCGCACCTCGCGGACCGCCGCCATCACGTGGCGGTCCGCCCAGAGCGTGTAGAGGAGCAGATCGCGGGCGGCCGAAGCGCTAGGACCCATCAGCTCGTGCCCGATCAAAAAACTGCCGGCTCTTCGTAGGTGCCGTACACGTCGCGGAGAGCGTCGCTGATCTCCCCCACCGTACAGTAGGTCTTCACACAGTCGAGGATCAGCGGCATGGTGTTCTCGGTTCCGGCCGCCCCCTTCTTCAGGGCATCCAGGGTGCGCTCCACCGCGCCCGCGTCGCGCCGGCTCTTGACCTCGTCCACGAAGGCGATCTGCCTCTCCGCCAGGTCGTCGGCGATGTAGAGGATGTCGATCGGCGGCTCGTTCTCGAGCTGGAAGGCGTTGACGCCGACGATCAGCTTCTCCTTGTCCTCGAACGCCCGCTGGTAGGCGAAGGCCGCGTCCATGATCTCGCGCTGCGGGAAGCCGGCCTCGATGGCCTCGACCATGCCGCCGAAGTCATCGATGCGGCGGAAGTAATCGAAAGCGCCGTCCACCATGCGGCGGGTCATCTCTTCCACGAACCAACTCCCGCCCAAGGGGTCGACCGTGTTGAGGACTCCGGACTCGTGGGCCAGGATCTGCTGGGTGCGGAGCGCGATGCGGGCGTTTTCCTCGGTAGGGAGCGCCAGGGTCTCATCCAGCGAGTTGGTGTGGAGCGACTGCGTGCCGCCGAGCACCGCGGCCAGGGCCTGGACCGTGGTGCGGACCACGTTGTTGTACGGCTGCTGGGCGGTCAGCGAGCAGCCGGCGGTCTGGGTGTGGAAGCGGCACATCCAGGAGCGCGGGTTCTTCGCGCCGTAGCGGTCGCGCATCACCGTGGCCCAGATCTGCCGGGCGGCGCGGAACTTGGCGATCTCCTCGAAGAAATCGTTATGGCTGTTGAAGAAGAAGGACAACCGGGGCGCGAACTCGTCGACGTCGAGGCCGGCGTCGATACCGTACTGGACGTACTCCATGCCGTCGCGCAGGGTGAAAGCCAGCTCCTGGAGCGCGGTCGAGCCCGCCTCGCGGATGTGGTAGCCCGAGATCGAGATCGTGTTCCAGCGCGGGACTTCCTTTGCGGCGAAGGAGAACTGGTCCGTGATCAGCCGCATCGAGGGCCGCGGCGGGAAGATGTACTCCTTCTGGGCGATGTACTCCTTGAGGATGTCGTTCTGGAGCGTGCCCGACACGTTCTTCTTGATGTCGACGCCCTGCTTCTCCGCCACCGCCAGGTACATGGCGAAGAGGATGGGTGCGGTCGAGTTGATGGTCATCGAGGTCGTGACCTCGCCCAGGGGGATGCCCTCGAAGAGGACCTCCATGTCGGCCAGCGTGTCGACGGTGACGCCGCACTTGCCTACCTCGCCCTTGGACATGTAATGGTCCGAGTCGTAGCCGTAGAGGGTGGGCAGGTGGAAGGCGACGGAGAGCCCGGTCTGGCCCTGGGAGAGGAGGTACTTGAAGCGCTGGTTGGTGTCCGCGGCGGTGCCGAAGCCGGCGAACTGACGCATGGTCCAGAGCTTGCCCCGGTAGCCCGTGGGGTGGATGCCGCGGGTGTAGGGGAACTCGCCGGGGATGCCGATGTCCTTCAGGGGATCGATGCCGGCGGTCTCCTCCGGGGTGACGAGATGAGGGACCTCCATGCCGGAGACGGTGGTGAAGTCCTTCTTCCAGGTCGGGACCTGCGCCTCGCTCTTCGCCTTGGCAGCCTCCCAGCGCTGCCGCGCCTCCGCCATGGTCTCGAGGACGTCGTCCTTGTAGGCTGTATCCGCAACCTTCTTGGGCGCGGCGATGGGTTCGTCCTTGACGGCCATTCAGAGCTCCTTTCGAGGCGTCTTTGGGCGTGGGGTCCGGGCGGACACACCTCCCCCACCCCAACGGGGAGAAGTATATCCGACGCCCGCTTCATTCCCGGCCGCAGAGCGTCTGCTACACTACGCCGCCGGGCGAATAAAGCCCGCCCGGCTCCGGTTACACCCCTTCAAGGCAAAGAGTCCGCGGCGCGGGCTCCTTCACTCTTCCCCGGACAAACAAGGAACCGATCATGACGAGACAGCTCCTCACTCTTTCGCTCGCGCTGCTGCTGACCGGCCTCGTGGCCTGCAACAAGGACGCCGGGGACGTGGCGGCTCCGGACGACCCGGCGCAGGCAGGCGCCGAAACGACGGCCGGCGCTCCGGAGGATGGGCAGGCCGCGGCTCCGGGCCAGCCGGGCGCAGCAGCCCCGAGCGCGACGCCGTCCAAGCCGCTGGACCCCTCCCAGATCCCGGCCGTGGTCGCCCGGGTCAACGGTGTGGAGATCAAGAAGGACGAGCTGGTCAAGACGGCCGAGCAGATGCGCTTCCAGTTCGCCCAGACCAACCGCGGACAGATGCCGCCGCTCAACGAGTCCTTCTACAAGCAGATCCTCGAAGGCATGGTCGCCCAGATCCTGCTGCTCGAAGAGGCCAAGCGCCAGGGCGTGACGGTGAGCGACGCGGAGCTCAATCCCCAGATGGCCCAGATCCGGGGCGGCTTCCCCAACCAGGCCGAGTTCGACAAGGCCCTCTCCCAGCAGGGCCTGACCGAGAAGGAGCTGCGGGAGAAGATGCGCAACGAGGCGGTCATCCAGAAATTCGTCACGACCAAGGTCTTCAACGAGGTGTCGGTGACCGACCAGGCCGCCCGGGAGTTCTACGACAAGAACACGGACAGGATGCAGCGGCCCGAGCGCGCCCACCTGCGCCACATCCTGATCGGCGTGCAGCAGAATGCTGCCGCGGCGGACAAGGAGAAGGCCAAGGAGAAGGCCGAGGATCTGCTCGGCCAGCTCAAGGACGGCGGGGACTTCGCCAAGCTCGCGGCCGAAAACTCGGACGATCCCGGCTCCAAGATGCGCGGCGGCGACCTCTCCTGGGTCTCCCGCGGTCAGACCGTGCCCCCCTTCGAGAAGGCCGCCTTCGCCCTGACCAAGCCGAACGCGCTGAGCGACGTGGTCGAGACCCAGTTCGGCTACCACATCATCCAGCTCGTGGAGCGCGAGGCGGGCAGCACCGTCCCCTTCGAGGAGGCCCGGCCCCAGATCACCCAGATGCTCCGGCAGCGCCGGGCTGGCGAGCGCCTCGAGGCTCGCGTCGAGGACCTGAAGAAGAAGGGGAAGGTCGAGGTCTTCCTGTAAAAAAGGGACGCGGGTACGCGTCTTGCTTGAGCCTCCGCCGTTCAGGTTCCGATTGGACGGATAGGTCAAACTTGCTTGCAGGATCTTCTTCCGATGTCATCCGCGTGGCCACGACCGGGCTCGGGCCGGTCCTTGTGACCGGTGCCACGGGCTTTACCGGCGGGCACCTGGTGCGCAGGCTCCGGCAGCTCGGCCACCACGTCCGCGCCCTGGTCCGCCCCGGCTCCGACGTGCAGACCCTCCGCTCTCAAGGGGTCGAGATCGTGCAGGGGGACCTCACACGGCCGGACGATGTGGCGAGCGCGGCCGAGGGTGTTGGGAAAATCTTTCACATCGCGGCGGTCTTCCGTACCGCCGGGCATCCGGACTCCTACTACTACGACGTCAACGTCGGCGGGACCGAGAACGTCCTGGAGGCGGCACGCAGGCACGGGGTGGAGCGGGTCATCCACTGCAGCACCATCGGCGTCCATGGCGATGTGAGCCAGGTGCCCTCGACCGAGGAATCCCCCTACAACCCCGGGGACATCTACCAGCGCACCAAGCTGGCCGGGGAGCAGGTGGCACGCGAGGCCTTCGCCAAGGGCCTGCCGGGCACCATCGTGCGTCCGTCCTCCATCTACGGCCCGGGCGACCTGCGCATGCTGAAGCTCTTCCGCACTGTCCACAGCCGCAGGTTCCGCATGTTCGGCTCCGGCGACGTCTTCTTTCACATGGTCTACATCGACGACCTGGTCGACGGCATGCTCCTCTGTGCCGAAAAACCTGAAGCCCTGGGGCAGGTCTTCATCCTGGCGGGGCCGCGCTACCTCACACTGGAAGAGATGGTGACGATCGTGGCGAACGCCGTGGGAGTCCCGCCTCCGAGGGGCCGCCTCCCCCTGTGGCCGCTGATGATGGCGGCGGTGGCGTGCGAGGCGGTCTGCCGGCCTCTGCGTGTGGAGCCGCCGCTCTACCGGCGCCGGGCCGACTTCTTCCGCAAGAACCGGGCCTTCTCCTCCGAGAAGGCCCGCCTCGTTCTGGGCTACGAGCCCCGGGTCGATCCGCGGGATGGCATCCTGCAGACCGCCCGGTGGTACTTCGAGAACGGCTTCCTGGGCAACCTGGCCCGGCGGGCCTCGTAAGAGGAGAAGCTGGAGATGACGAGCCCGCTGGTTCAAGAGAGACGGCCCCTGCGGCCCAAGAAGCTGATCGAGCTCGCGCTGCGCCGGACACCCCCTCTCTACCGGCTCGCGTCCAAGGTCTACCACCGGATCAACGGCTCCTTCCGGACCCTGAGCCCGGGAGCGCCCGGAGCCATCGCGAAGGCGTTCGAGCTGATCAAGGAGCGGTCGCCGGCTGGCCAGGTTGGCGACATCGGGGATTACTACGAGTTCGGCGTCTTCCGCGGCTTCACCTTACTCAGCGCGCAGCGGACCTGCGACGCCCTCGGCCTGACCGAAACGCGGCTCTGGGGCTTCGACTCGTTCCAGGGGCTGCCGCCGGTCGAAGGGATCGACAAGGGCGAAGGGGAGTTCTTCGAGGGGCAGTTCGCCTGCGGCAAGGACGAGGTCATGGCCAACCTGAGCGGTCACGGCATGGACTGGTCGCGCGCCGAGCTGATCGAGGGCTTCTTCAGCGACTCGCTGACGGACGAGCTCAAGCGCAGCCGGCCGTTTCGTCCGGCCGCGGTGGTCGTCCTGGACTGCGACCTGTACTCCTCGACGCAGGAGGCGCTCGCCTGGATCGAGGATCTGCTGAGCCCCACCACTGTCCTGCTCTTCGACGACTGGCACTCCTTCGGCGGAGCGACCGACCGCGGTCAGCCTCTGGCCTTCCGGGAGCTCCTCGACCGGAACCCGGAGCTGCGGGCTGAAGAAGGCTGGGAGTTCGCGAACAACGGGAAGACCTTCGTCCTCCACCGGGAAGGTTCCTAGGACACCTCTTCCCCGCTCTCGTCCAGCAGGCCCAGCTCTCCCCGGTCCCCCTCCACCATCCTGGTGACCTTGTCGATCTGGTCGAGGAGCTCGATCTCCTCGCCTCCGGCCGCGCCGAGGTCGCGGAACTTGCGGGCGGCGGGGAGGACCCTGCCTTCGAGCGAGCCCACGGCGCGGTTGTAGGCGTCCACGCTCTGATCCAGACCGCGCTTCACCACCACCAGGTGCGTGGCGAAGGTGCGCAGCCTCTCGTACAGGCTCTTGCCCAGGTCGCTGATCTGGCGCGCGTTCTCCTCCACCTGCGCCTGTCTCCAGCCGTAGGCCACGGCCCGCAGCAGCGCGATCAGCGTGGTCGGCGTGGCCAGGATCACCCGCTGCTCCACCCCGTACTCGATCAGGCCCGGGTCCTGCTCCAGGGCCGCGCTGAAGAAGGTCTCGCCGGGGAGGAAAAGCACCACGAACTCGGGTGCGGGCTCAAACTGCGCCCAGTAGCTCTTCGCCGATAGCTTCAGAAGGTGAGTCCGGATCTGGCGTGCGTGGTTGCGCAAATGCGTCCGGCGGGCGTCCTCGTCGCAGGCCTCGAGCGAGTCGAGATAGGCGTCCAGGGGCGCCTTGGCGTCAATGACCACGTTCTTGGAGTTGGGCAGCCGGATCACCAGGTCGGGACGCTGCCGGCCGTCGTCGGTCTCCGTGGTGACCTGGGTCGAGAAGTCGCAGTAGGCCACCATGCCGGCCATCTCCACCACCCTCTGGAGCTGGATCTCCCCCCAGCGTCCGCGGGCCGCCGGAGCCCGCAGCGCGCCCACGAGCTTGACCGTCTCCCGCTCCAGGTTCGCCTGCGCTCCAGCCAGCCCCTTGATGTGCTCGGTGAGGTTGCTGTACGCCACGGCCCGGGCGGTCTCGATGTCGTGGATCTTCTGGTCGACCTTCTCCAGCGATTCGCGCAGCGGCTTGACCAGATCGCCGATCGCCTGCTGGCGCAGCTCCAGGTCCCCCTTCGCCGTCTCCTGAAATTTCTCCAGGGTAGCCTTGGCCAGGTGGAGGAAGCTCTGGTTGTTGTTCTGGAGGGCTTCCGAGGAAAGCGCCTTGAAGGCGTCGGAGAGCCGGGCCTGGGCGTCCTCCAGGAGACGCAGCCTCTCGGCGGCGGCTTCGCGCTCCTTCTCGATCGTGGTCCGCAGCCGCGCCGTCTCCGTCCGCATCAGCAGCCAGACGACAGCGCCCCCGAGGACAAAGGCGATCAGAAGAGGGAGGAAGTCCACTCCAGCGAGTATAGCGGACTTCCGCCTTTCCTACGCCAGGCGTCAGCTGAGTAAATGCCGCGCGATCACCAGCCTCTGCATCTCGCTGGTGCCCTCGTAGATCGTGGTGACTCGCACGTCGCGATAGAGGCGGGAGATCTCGTAGTCCTCGTGGAAGCCGTTGCCGCCGTGGAGTTGCAGGCTCTCCTGGCAGGCGCGGTTGGCGGCTTCGGAGGCGTAGAGCTTGGCCTGGGCCGAGAGGCGTCCGGCCTGGGGGGTATGGTCGAGGGCGGCGGCGTTGTAGGTCAAAACGCGGGCCGCGGCGAGCTCCGTAGAGATCTGGGCGATCTTGAACTGGACGGCCTGGTGCTCCGCGATGGGCACGCCGAACTGGACCCGGTCCTTGGCATACTGCACCGCCAGCTCCAGCGCCCTCTGGTGGATGCCCACGGCCTGGGCCGCGATGCCGATCCGCGAGTGGTCCAGGGTGGCGAGGGCGATCTTGAACCCGTGTCCCTCCTGGCCCAGGAGGTTGCCCGCGGGAACGCGGCAGCCGCTGAAGTAGATCTGGGCCGTGCGCGACGACCTCAGGCCCATCTTCTCCTCCGGCTGCCCCACCGAGAACCCGGGAGCGTCCGAGGGAACCACGAAGGCGGAGAGGCCGCGCTTGCCCGCTTCAGGGTTGGTCCGCGCCACGACCACGTAGTACTTCGCATGGCCCGCGTTGGTGATCCAGGCCTTCTCGCCGTCGAGGACCCACTCGTCGCCTTCCCGGCGGGCAGTGCTGCGCATGCCGCCCACGTCGCTGCCCGCGCCCGGCTCGGTCAGGCCGAAGCCGCCGAGCGCGCCGCCGGAAGCCAGCTCCGGGAGCACCCGGCGCTTCAGCTCCTCGCTGCCGAACCGGTTGATCGGCCAGCAGCAGACCGAGTTGGTGACGCTCATGGTCACGGCCACGGCCGGATCGACCCGGGAGATCTCCTCCATGGCCACGACATAGGAGACCGTGTCCATGCCGGCGCCGCCGTGCTCCTCGGGCACCAGCATGCCGAGCAGTCCCAGCTCCCCCATCTCCTCAAAGATCTCCAAGGGGAAACGGTGCTCCCGGTCGCGCTCCTGGGCGCCGGGCTGGATGCGCTCCTCGGCGAAGCGGCGGATCTGCTCGCGCAGAAGCTCCTGCTCCTCGGTGAGCCCGAAGTCGACGCCGGCAGGCGGGGCGGGAGCTTCCGTCAAAACCGCCATGGCTAGGCTTTGAGGACCCAGTCGGCGATCACCATCTTCTGGATCTCGCTGGTCCCCTCGTAGATCTCGGTGATGCGCGCGTCGCGGAAGTAGCGCTCGACGTTGTACTCCTTCGTATAGCCGTAGCCGCCGTGGATCTGGAGCGCCTTGTTGGTGACTCGCTGCGCCATCTCGGAGGCGAAGAGCTTGGCCTGCGCGGCTTCGAGCGTGTAGCGCTTCTGGTTCTCCTTGGCCCAGGCCGCCTTCCAGGTGAGCAGGCGCGCGGCGTCGATCTCGGTCGCCATGTCGGCCAGGTAGAACTGGATGGCCTGGAAGTCCGCGAGCTTCTGGTTGAACTGCTCGCGCTGCTGGGAGTAGGCCAGGGCCTCCTCGAACGCGCCCTGGGCGATGCCCACGGCCTGGGCCGCGATGCCGATGCGGCCGCCGTCGAGCGTGGCCATGGCGACCTTGAAGCCGTCCCCCTCCTCGCCGAGGCGCCAGCGCGCCGGGATACGGCAGTTGTCGAACGCCAGCTCGGTGGTACCGGAAGCGTTGACCCCCAGCTTGAACTCGTGCGTGCCGTGGTGGTACCCGGGGGTGTCCGCGGGCACGATGAAGCAGGTGATGCCCTTGTGCTTCTTCTCGAGGTCGATGCTGGCGAAGACGAGAGCGATATCGGCATCGGTGCCGTTGGTGATGAACACCTTGTTGCCGTTCAAGACATAGTCGTCGCCGTCGAGCCGGGCCGTGGCGCGCAGGCCCGCGGGGTCGCTGCCCGCGCCGGGCTCGGTCAGGGCGAAGCAGCCGAGCTTCCGGCCGGCGGCGAGCGGGGTCAGGAACTCCTTCTTCTGCTCCTCGGTGCCGAACTTGAGCAGCGGATCGCAGACCAGGGAGTTGTTGACGGACAGGATGACGCCCGAGGTGGCGCAGACGCGGCTGACCTCTTCGATGACGAGGCTGTAGGACAGCGTATCCATGCCGGCGCCGCCGTACTCCTCGGGTACGGACACGCCGGCCAGGCCAAGCTCGCCCGCCTGGTCGAAGAATGAGCGCGGGAACTCGCCGGTCTGGTCGATCTCCTTGGCCCGCGGCCCGGCCACCTCCTCGGCGAAGCGGCGGACGGTCTCTTGCAGGAGCTTCTGCTCTTCCGTGAGCTCGATGTGCATGGCTTTCCTTTTAGATGGGCGGCGGGGATGCGAAGCCCCCCAGCCGCCGCGGATGGTAACAACCGCGTCGCCGGGGGGTCAAGGAAAGGGGCGGAGCTGCCTAGCTCGGGGTCTCCGGCGGATCCTCCCCGTAGGTCGACTCGTACTCCATGTTGCCGTCCTTCTTGTGCACCTTGATCTGGCCGAGCTCCGCCGACTTGGCCAGCTTCCGGGCCTCCTCGACGGCCTCTTCCTTGGTGTCAAACTCCCTGCGGAACGAAGCATTCTCCTGAGAAACCAGCCACTTCTCCGCCGAGGAGTTGGGTACAACGTGGTACACCTTTCTTTCCTTGGTCCGGGTGTCTGTCGCCATATCATCTTCCTCCTTCGCGTCTTCAGGGAAGGCAATTTATGTGCCAATGTGGCTATGCCTGCTCTGATTGGAAGAGGGGGGCTATTTCCCGGGGCGTGGTTTTGAGGCAGAATACCGGCCCGTCATGAAGACCAACGAGCCCCTCAACTATACCGAGACCGAGATCAAGGGCTTCCTGCCCACCGGCTGGTCCCTCACCCGGGACGGCGCGGGCGCATGGGACACCAAGAAAAAGGTCTGGCAGCTCCGCGTCCTCGATGGTGTCGAGTTCGACTGGCCAGTCGTGGTCAAGGCCGACGACGCCAGCGCCCATGGCCGCCTGGAAGCCCTCCGCCGTGCGATGGATGTGGTGTTCCGCGAGCGGCTGGGGTAGGCGACCTCACCCCCTGTCCCCATAGGCGCTAACTTTGCCGCTGGAGAGGTTCTTTCCCTGGGAGCGCCGGCATCCTTGCCGGCCTTCCTCGCTGGGGAAGGCCTCCCCATCGGGGGAACGGGCCGCGACCTGAGGGTATG
>Ga0190265_10000322_pt1 | contig 37721 bp, 38 predicted proteins | sample Popmic124T_FD_133135 | JGI IMG/M metagenome (GOLD analysis project Ga0190265, IMG submission 133135) | Populus adjacent soil microbial communities from riparian zone of Indian Creek, Utah, USA - 124 T | ecosystem: Environmental > Terrestrial > Soil > Riparian zone | place: USA: Utah | collected... | reverse complement strand
CCATCAATTCGGGTCCGGACAGCACCACCATGAACGGCAAGAACGCCAGGACGAACCAGCCCCAGCTCGTCACCACCGTTCGGAACGATTGCCATGCGATCGCGAACGTCTGCAGGGCGTGGGTTGCGGACCCGAACCTCCCCTGGACCCGTGGCGCCGAAAGCGTCGTGCCTGGCGCGATGGCTCTCTCCGCGATCTGCCGTCGCCTGCCGCGGTTCCACCACGAGCCCGGCGACGGATGGGCAAAACGGAAACGCCGATGGGTGAGCGCCAGAGCGCTCAACGCGATGCCGAGCCACAGCGCGCGGTTCGCGAGCAGCGGACCCTGCAGCCCCACCAGAAGCGTATTTTTTTCGGCGGGAGTCCACACCTTCAACAGCTCGTTGAACACGGGGAGGCAAAATGGGTCCAGCAGCCTCGCCAGCTTCCACCATCCCAACGTCCCTGCGACGAACTGCCAACTGAAATTCGAGTGGAAGAAAAGTAGAGCGCTTCCGAAGTAGGCCGCGACCGCCTTCCGGCCGAGCGCCGAGAGCGAGAACAGGAGCGCAGTGACGATGAACGCGTTCGGCAGAACCAGGAAGACATACGCACCGAGATAGGCCCCGGGCCGGAACGGCCCGATGAGATCGGCTTCCGCGCGCGACAACAGCGCGGCGAGCACGAGGCCGACCGGCACGGCAACCAGGATCAGCAGGTTGAGGATGAACGCCGCGAGAAATCGGCCCCTCAGATAGTTGGCCTTGCCGACTGGAGTGGTGTAGAGGAGCGGATGCATCCCCGTCTGTACATCCCGCGCTCCCGCATCGCCGGCCACCGACGCGGTTATGAACAGCCCTATCATGCTGCCGAAGGTGGCGACGCTCGCGATGACGAACGGCGAATTCAAGAAGTAGCCGCCGTCGCGCGCGTTGGAGACGAATTCTTCCGTCCCCAACACGTACGTGAAACCCAACACGACCGCGAAATAGAGCCAGGTCGAAAGGCGTCGCGACTGGTGGGTGATTTCAAAACGGAAGATTTCCCAGAGCTTCATCAAGCCACCTCGTGACAGCAGCCCGCCATGGTGCTGAAGTAGACGTCTTTCAAATCCGCCTCCACGGGATTGAAACCAGCGCCGGGCGACTCGGCGCCGTAGACGTGCACGACGGTGCGGCCGGCGAGGAGCTTCGTCGAGATGACCGCGTGCTCCCGCTCCAGCTCCGGCAGCTCGCTCTTCTCGACCACGCGCCGCCAGATCCGCCCTTGCAGGGCCGCGACCGCGCGCAGCGGCTCGGTTTCGAGCAGAATCGCACCCTTGTCGATGATTGCTACCCGGCTGCACAGCTCCTCGACGTCCTCGACGATATGCGTGGAGAGGATGACCACCGCCTTCTCGCCCAGCTCGCTGAGCAGGTTCAGAAAGCGCACCCGTTCGGCCGGATCGAGACCCGCGGTGGGCTCGTCGACGATGATCAGCTTCGGGTCGCCCAGAAACGCGATGGCGATGCCCAACCGCTGGCGCATCCCTCCGGAGTAGCCGCCGAGCTTCTTCTTGCGCACTTCATGGAGGTTGGTCTGGTGCAGGAGCGCATCCACGACCTCCCTGCGCGCGCGCCGGTCGGTGATGCCCTTGAGCACCGCGAAGTGCTCCAGCAGTTGCTCCGCGTTCACCTTCGGGTAGACCCCGAACTCCTGCGGGAGGTAGCCGAGCGTCTCGCGCACCCTCTCCTTCTGCTTCAACACGTCGATGTCGCCGAAGCGGATCGATCCCTCATCCGGCTCCTGCAGGGTGGCGATCGTTCGCATCAGGGTGGACTTGCCGGCGCCGTTCGGGCCGAGCAGTCCGAACATGCCGTGGGGAATCGTCAGCGTGACGTCCTTCAGGGCATGCACATTGTTGGCGTAGGTTTTGGAGAGATTCTTGATCTGTAGTTCCATGTGCCCTCAAGGGTGCCCTGACGATACATTGCAGCGGATGGCGGTTATCGAACCGTTCCTGCCCTTCGAAATCGACGGCGGCATAGACATGACGCCGCGCCCGCCCGCGATGTTACGGGGCGATCGCACGACCACGTCGCGCTGGGAGGAGGCTCCCGCTGTATCCGTGCAGATGATGGGGATGGTATAGATCCGGCTGTGTGCCTGGCACCTCTACGCGGCGCTTCTCCTTCCCCGGGGCCGGCTCTTCATGAGAACCGCCGTGTCGTCCGCCAGGAGATCCCCTGCGTGTCCTCCACCCCGTCGTTGCGCAGGTGACCCTGGAGGCGCAGGGAGAGCAGCTTCTGGTCGAAGGCGTCGGAGGTGAGGACGAGGACCGAGTTGAGCCCCGGGAAGGTGCCCTCCACCTCCCTCCACTCGCATTCCTCGATAGCCCGCGCCACAAGGGCTCCCGCTCCCGGCTGGGTCACCAGGAGGGTGAGGTGGGGTCCGGCGAACCGGACCTCGGTCACATGCTTCGCGGCCCCTTCGAACTGCCCCACGTCGTCGTGCAAGCCGAGAATCCAGCGCTCCTCCATGCGCAAGGCCCCTAGCTCCTTCAGGTCGCGGCTCACGCTCGACTGCGTGGCTGGTATGCCCATCTCGGCCAGCTTCTGGATGATCTCCTTCTGCTCAGAGACCGGCTCTTCTCCTTTTAGAATGCTGATGATAGCCATGCGGCGCTGCTTCTGAACCTCGCGGCTGCTGGGCATCCGGCACCTCCTCGGTTTCGGCATTCTAGACCCATACCCGCATACGAAGCAAGCTTGGGGGTTGACAAACGCTCGGGGCCGTTCTAGCGTATGTACATTCAAGGCAGTTGCCCGGCTCCAATTCCGGAGCCGGGGATCCTCCCCGGAAGGGGAAGGAGGTCCGAGATGGGCTATGAATGGCTGTACATGAACAAGGTGAACTCGTGGGAGAAGATGGACGTGGCCCTGAGCGCCAACGCCGAGCAGGTGCCGAAGATCGAGATCAACCTGCCGGAGCTGCGGGAGAAGTCGCAACGGGCCCGCGCTCTGTTCGCGCAGCAGGCGGTGCTGATGGCGGCGAAGCAGGAGATCACCCGGGAGCTGCAGCAGGTGATCCAGGATGGGGACGCGCTGATGAAGTTCCTTCGGGAGGGCCTCAAGGCCCACTACGGAAAGGACAGCGACAAGCTGACCGAGTTCGGGATCCAGCCGTTCCGCGGTCTTACCCGCAGGTCCGTGGAGAAGCCCGAGCCCCCGCTGCCCGAGACGGTCGCCCCCTCCACCCCATCCGCTGAAGCTCCTGACACTGCCAAGTAGCCTGTCATTCCCCGGGGGCGTGCTGCCGGACGCCCCCGGCTTTTTCCCCGCTTTTTTTCCTCACCCGTCGTCATTCTGAAATTCTCAGAGCCATTCTGAGCGGCTCAGAACGATTCCGAGAAAGCTCGAAGCCATTCTGAGAATCTCAGAATCATTCTGAGGTCCCTCGAAGCCATTCTGAGATTTTCAGAATCGTTCTGAGATTCTCGGAGCAGTTCTGAGTGGCTCAGAATGATTCTGAAAATCTCAGAGCCGTTCCGAGCGGCTGAGAATGGCTCCGAGAAAGCTCGAAGTCATTCTGAGATTCTCAGAATCATTTCGAGGTTCCTCAAAGCCATTCTGAGATTCTCAGAATCGTTCTGAGATTCTCGGAGCGGCTAGGAGAAATCTTGACGACTTCCGGCTTCAGAACGACCGAGTTGCTCTCCTCGGCGATCCTCGCCGCATACTTACCCCGCACCAAGGCGCCAAAATCAGAACGCTTGTACTCGGGCCGCATCTTATCGGTGGCTCTGGGGTTCAGCCTTCCCATCCGGAGTGCCAAGCGTTACCAAGTCACGCCCTTGAGCTCAGCCGGGAACAGAGGGCGGTTCGAGGGACGGTCCTCGTCCAAGGCTCGAATCAGGAATTCGCCGGTCTCTTCATGCTCCTGAGCATCGCCGCTCTCAATCCAGGACTGAAGCAGCTCGGCCAGCTCTGCTTTAGGATCGCAAGCGGGTAGGTGCTGATCCAGCAGGCGAAGGGTCAGCTTGTCAGGAGGGAGTCCCTGCCGCTCGGCCTCGTGCTGAAGGCGGTCTTCCAAATCGTGGGGGAGGCTCAGAGTCAAGGTCATGATCGTCTTCGCAGCCGAATCCCGAACTCGGAGTCCGGACCAAGCCCGGCAGATGGCTCAGGACCTTCGTCGAGATCCGCATGTGCAGGATACCTCCCAAGACCGCCACAAGGAGAACTCGGCCGCAACCCTGCGGCTGCCTGCGCCAGGGAGACTCCAAGGTCGGACCGCGCCTCATCTTCCGGCTCCCTGCAAGTGTGCCAGTATGACGGTATGAAGCGAACGACGATCACACTCCCGGACGATCTCTCGGACCTCGTCGACTCTGAAGCCCGCCGCAGGCAGACGAGCGTATCTGAAGTCATCCGTACGTTCATCCTCGAAGGCTTGGGGGGCACCGCCGAAGGGCCGCGGGAGATCCCGTTTGCCGGCCTCTTTCACGACCCCGGCATGGTCACCGGTGATTCGCTTGATGAAGCGCTAAAGCAGTACTGGGCCAACGACATCAATCGCGATCGTGGATAGCGCACCTTTAGTCGCCGTGGCGAATACGGCCGACCCGGCCCACCGTGCCTGCCTCGCGGCACTCCAGCTCCTGGCTTTCACCTAGCCATCCCCGCTCTCTGCGCGGCGGAAGCCGCCTTCCTCATCCATCAGCGCCGGGGTCCCCTGATCGAGGCCCGCTTCCTCCGAGGCCTGGAGAGCTTCGATGTCCAAGCCCCTCCCGCAGGGGACTGGCCTCGGATCGCAGAGTTGGTCGAGCACTACTCGGACTTCCCTCTGGGCGGAACCGCCGAACAAGTGCCTGGCACCTAGGTTCCACCTACGTTCCGCTCCGAACCTGCTCCTGCCTCTACGGATTGGATCGGGGCGGTTTCCACCTTGGCCATCCTGCCTGGGCGCACTAAACTGTCTTGCCGCGGTCTTACCGGATCGCGGAGACTGGAGGTCTTCGCATGAGCGCCCGGGAGTTTACCGTCCGGCTTTCCACGAAAGGTCAGCTTGTCGTCCCCAAGGAGATCCGCCAGCGGCACGGGTGGGCGGAGGGTATGGATCTCGTGCTGGAGAACCAGGATGACAGCGTCCTCTTTCGCCCGACCCGGCAGTTTCCGGAGACGACTCTCGAAGACCTTGTGGGGTGCACCGGATACAAGGGACCCACAAAGAGCCTCAAAGAGATGGAAGGCGGAATTGCGAAGGGAGCGAGGGACCGCCGGTGATCTCGCTCGACACGAACGTGATCGTCCGGGTGGTCACGGCGGACGATCCGGATCAGTTCGCCACGGAGGCATGGACTTCGTGGATGCCCTGCACCTCGCCGCAAGCACCGGGGCCAATCGGTTCGTGACCTTTGACCGGGGGAGATCGAGGCAACCAGGGACAGGCATGTCTAGGAACTTTCCGGAAGCTTGTAATGCTCAAGTATCAAACAGGTGACATCATCGTAGGCGTCGGCAATAGACTTCACCGCAGCACTAAGGCTCAACCCTTCTTCCCCCCTCCGCGATGTGAATGTTCTCTCTAATCTCTTCTCTGCGGTGGCTATCTCGCACTGAATCATCCCCTCCTGTTCCAGACCTGTACACTGCACATCACCCCACACTGAAAACATCACAGTTCCCTTAAAATCGCCAAGGATCACCTCCACGCCAAATGGTACAAACACGCGCGTGCTACTTCGACTTACCTGTGCTCTCTCCCAAAACCATCCTACTTTCATTTGGTGTATCTCGGTCGATAAGAGAGACCGCAGAATCTTGAAACGCTCCTCTTGCGACATAAGGATATCGACGGTCAGCTCTACCTCATCTTGCACGTCAAGGTGCTTTGCAATCTCCCACGCATTCAGTACAGTCTGGGCGAGGTCAACAATCCCAGGATCGATCACCTCATTGAAACCAAGGCTGCCCTGCCATAGTATCCGTGAAGCCGAGCGAACAAAGATCCTTAGGTTCTCTTTCCTATTCGCATTCTCCTCAAACAACAGCACAACTCTGGCAAAGTCATAAAACTCTCGAAGTTTTTTCGGACCTTCACTTTCTATGTCACAGAAGCGTACATCCATACTAGAGCTACGAAGAGTAAAACGGAAAAGCTCGTGCTTCAGGAGCACTTTCAGCAAGCCCGCACCTAATACTTCTTCCACCGGCAAGCCGCGTGGAAGAAACATCTCCATCACTGTGCGTACGACGTGAATCCCACGACTAAGTACTACTTCTACCCTCTCAACTGGTTCAGGGATAATCTTGATTTCGCCTGTAGAAAGTTCTCGATGCGGCAACCTGGCCGGAATACCAAAACGCACATCTCTAAGTTCAGCATGGTTTATAGGTAGGGGCTCTCTCAGCCCGAGAGAGAGGTCAACAAGATATTCAAGAGGACTGACGCCCTGCAAGACCTCAGCGAGGGCCTCAAAGGTGAGCTGATACCTGAATGACTCGTACCCTGTTGTTTCGACTGTTTCGAGCTTCCGCCGGACGTATTCCTCGAAGCTTTGGCCGATGTGACTTCGAATCGCTCGCTCTAGAGACTCTCCATCCGGAGCCTCCAATCTCTGCTCCTCCTTACAAACAATGCTCATCGTGTGCTTGGCAATGTCTTCTCCTTGCGAATCAAGTTCTCGAATCCGCCGCAGAACCTGATGAATCGAAGCCGCATCGACCGGAACCAAGTACGCGACTTGGGGGACCACGCCCTCCCCAAAATCTATCACTAGAAAGAAGGCGGGGAGTGGATGGGTAATCAACCGCTGCCAGTTGGTTAGGCTAACTGACCGATTTAGGTCTCCTATGCTTGTCGCTTTCACTTGGACGAGACAGGAAATCCTCGCAGGCTCTCTGTCTCGTGGGTAGGGCGGGAGAGTACTTCCCCAAAGCGGTGGAAATTCAAGGAGATAGTCCCAGCCATTCTGATCGTAGGTCACCTTCTGGGGGAGTATCCTTCTCGCCGTGGCCCACGTGGTGAGCGTGCTTTCTCCGAGTGCCCCAAGGTATGTTTGCTCCACAAGCTTCTCCTACGTCTCAATCGTTGGTTTTGCCGGCGCCTCCATACGCCTCCCTTTCGCTTACATGGTAACACCCACGGGCGACGGGTAGATCGGTCACTTCCCCTCACCGCCCAACTCCTCGCCACCACCTTCGCCGGCCCCGACCCCCCAAAGGTTCAAAGCTCGTATCCGCGCTGACAGTACTGGAGGAGGAGCCATCGGGCCGTTTCGATCCACGGTCCCGTGACAACGTAGAGGGTGAAAAGGGGCCAGCGGTTGCCGGCCCCCGCTTCGGGGAGATCAGGCGTAGCGGTCCATCCAGATGTACTGCTTACCGGGAGGTATCCGATCTTTTCGAGGAAGGGGATCACTGGGGGATCGAGCAAGGCGTACGCGCCTACAAAGGCCACCTCGCGAGGGATATGGCCTTGAGTTCATGGTGTAGGGCCGTACCAATCCCGCGCCGTCGATACTCCGGGAGGACGGCGAGGAACACGATTCGGGCCGAAGTCTCCTCCATCGTCGCGTACAGGAAGCCCAGAATGCGGCCCCTTCGCTCGGCGACCAGGGTCACGGTGTTCATGACCCCGAAGAGCCCGGTCCGAACAAGTGCCTGGCACCTCTACGGCAATTGTGAGAGAGCAGGAGTTTCTTAACCTGCGGGGTGAAGGACGAGCCCATTCAGGACACAAGGCGGATCTTTTCCAGCCGTGGCTTGTCAGCCGCGAAGGCGATCACGTCGGGCTGATCTCCGGAGAGAAGCTGATTCGCTTCCGAACAAATGCCTGGCACCTCTACGGCCCGGCAGTAAATCTAGAGTTCGGGGCAAACTCCTCGTCCTTCACGTCGCACTGGCTGCTCGGCGGTTCCAGAATGATACTGTTCATGTGGCCTCCCTTGTCGTTTCGAGCACTCCTGAGAGCCGGCCGCTCTGGATGAACCGCAAGGCATCGCGGGCAACTAATCGGCCCTCGTCAAGGCACGCACTGGCCTCGGAGAGGCGACGTTCCAATTCGTTCAACAGACGAATACGGGCACGGGAAAGTGCAGTTTTGCGAGCACCCGGCGTGAGGGATTGAAGAGATACCTTCTGCTTGCGCGGCTTAATGCCATAGGCCTTCAAGTTGTAGCGCTCGTATAGCAAGGCGTAGTCGCGATCCGAGAGCGAATCGAGAGCGAGGCTGATGAAGCCTTTGAGAAGACGAGCTACTTCACGCATATGTGTGGCTTCGATATTTGACTCGACTCCATTGAAATCTATCAGAGCCTCATTGAAGTCCTTGAGTTCGACTTCACGACGCCGCCTTCGGATAGCGCTCTTCTGAAGGCGACCCAAGGCTAACAGCAGGCACTTTGATGCCTCTGCGGCGTTGAGCGTTGGGAGGCGTAATGTATCCAACTCATTGAAGATCGCTTCCGAGACGATGTCCATGTACACTTCATGAGGAAGTTCTCCCTTTCTACGGACCCAGCATAAACATGCATCAAATATCTTGTCGAACGCCTTCGCTTGCTCGTAGCCGGATCTCAGCGCATCGAGAGTAGCCTCTGAGATAAGTGTTTCTTTAGTTCTGTGGTCTAGCTTTTCTCGCACGTTGCGAGCGCCCTCACCGATCTGCGCGCTAGTTACATCACGGCGCCGATTTGCCTCCTCAGACATGGCACCTCTGAATGAGAGATACCACTCTAAGCGTTCTGCGCATTTCTCGCAAGAATTTAAATGTTGATCCATCACCTCTACGGTTGCGGGCGGTAACTCCTCACCAGCGTAGGCGCTCAGCTGAGCCTCCGTCAGGTGATCTCCAATGGTGCCCTCGGGCAATTCGCAGAGGAAATCCGCCAGCCGAGTTGTCTGGTTGTGATCCAGGCAGAAGTCTTTCTTTTCATGGTCCATGGCTTTTCTCCTCAAAGTCCGTAGCTCGACTTGAGCACTGCGAGCTTCGGGCGGAGCAGTTGGCGTGCTCGACAGATCCTGTTCTTGACGACCGCCAGGGACACGCCGAGTTCCTTCGCAATGACCTTATAGCTTTTATCTTCAAGAAACAGCATTAACGCTTCACTGTATAAGACAGGTAACTCTGAGAGCGCCTGAGGAACAAGCACTTCCATTGCTCGGTGAAGCTCCCGCTGAGCCAAGCGTTGGTATGGATTACCTTCTATAGTAAGATCGATCATGCTGGCATCTTCTACCTCCAGAGGTACAATAGTAGGGCCTCTTCTCTTCTTCCTCCAAAATCTAGCAATTCTTTCCTCACAATGGGTAACCAAAGAGACCCGGAGATAGTTTTTCAACTTACCGCGCTTTGGATCATATTTATCGAGGAGTTTGTCAAGGCTGCTCAAGAATAGATTAAAACTTTCTTTTCCATATTCCAGGGGAATGCCCGAGCCTTTTTTGAAGAAGGTGCTCTCGGCACAGCTAGCAAGAGCATATGGATCTTGACAGAGGACAAAATCAAGAAGATCGCCTTTCTCTTCTGGTGTCCAGAGTGAGCTGGGCCTGGCAAGGATGTCGTCGAACCTTGTCTTAGTGCTTAAAGATTCTTGGATCATGGTAAGCCCTCTGAGAGTGGCACTTTCCTCGGTGGGTACCCGCATTAGCGAGCACAGGGTCTTCTGTCAGCCTGCGAAAGGGCTCCGAGCAATGCCGCGAGCACGGTCTTAAGTCCCTCCGCGGCCGCTGGGCCCATGCCGAGATCCAGCGCAGGAAGTGACGACAACATTAGCATAGACGCAAAAATTACTAAGAGAATCAGGTAAACTCTGGTGGCCCACGGTAAATTCGCCAGTCCAAGTCTTGCAAAGAGATCTCTTTCTTGCTTCATTTTAGCTGGCTCCTGTGGCCAGGAAGATCTGGCCTCCCCTTACCTATATCTATGTCTTAAAGTCAGGGGAGGTTTCACCAAGGGGTCAGCCTGTTACCGCCGCCCGAACCACCAAAAAGCACAGCCGGCCAGTCGAACGCTTCCGGTCATTCTCCTGTCCCCCACCGGCCGTCCTTAGTCCCCGGCATCCCTGGCCTCTCGACGCCCGCTCTGCCGGCTCGCTCGCCACCTCCCTCCCGTGAGGCCCCTAAGCGGCCCCAGGCGCCGTGCGGCCGTGCTAAGGGCCAGCCACCCGAAGTCTCTAAGTGTCTGTTCTGGTCCTGTCCCCGCCCCCCCGAACCACCAAGAAAGAACAGCCGGCCAGCCGGACGCCCTTGGTCGACGCTCCGCCCTGTCGTCCACCGGTTCTCCGAGGCCTCCCCGCTCCCCGCCCACCCACATCCCCGTGAGGCCCCTGTGCGGCCCCAGGTCATGCGGCCGTGCCAGGCCCATCGACATGTAGCCTCTATGTTTCTTTTCTGGAGTGAGTTGCGTGGTGCCCAGGGGCGGAATTGAACCACCCGGCACCGTGACTTTCAGTGTTGAGGCCGGAACCCCAACCCGGCGTTGGCAGGACTGGCGATCCTTCCTCGGCCTAGGTCGGCCGACAGGCCTCGACCCTAATTGGGGAGAGACCACTTTCTGTTGGAAAATGAGGAGAGGGGCCGTTACCTTTCCCTTGTGTACTCGGTTGCCATCATTACTATCTTGTCCCCAGATTACGGCAATCGGAATATCCCCCATATATTATTCATGACTGCTTCACGGATCAGTATGGCGCCTCACCCTGCTCCTCCATCGCGAGATAGAACCGTTTCGGATCACCACGTCTCCCGGCACCAACATGTTGGATCACGCCTTTCTCGGCAAACTCAGCCAATTTGTGCTGTGCCGTAGTCCGCGACAGCTTCGGCAACGTCGGATCAGTCCTTCCAAGTAAGGGCGTGGTCAGCGCTCTCGGGCAAGACTTCGAGCTGGGAAGGTGCCAGCCGAACGTACTGAGCCCGCACCGACACCGCCCGAGAGCCTCGAGTCCCTCCACGGCTGTTATCCTGAGAGCTTCAGCAAGGAACTACGCGGGTGCCCACCGCCCCTCCCAGATCATTCACTTCGTTCAGGACGACAGATGAGGAGGTTGCCTCAGGCCCCGGAGCCGGTGTCCTCGGCCTTTGAGCTTGGCCAAGCTCTGTCACTTCTTAGCGGCGGAGATCCGGGGGCGCCCCGCTGGCCCATGACGCTCCGTTGCCCGGTATACTTCGAGGGTGAGATTCGAATGGGACCCTGAGAAGGAGGTCCGCAACCTTCGGAAGCACGGGGTCTCGTTCGTGGAGGCGAGCACCGTAAAGAAGGCGCTATGAATCAGGAACCTGAAGACGACGATCTCGAACCGGAGTACGACTTCTCGGGAGCGGTGCGCGGCAAGTATTACCAGCGCTACCGGCAGGGTACGAACGTGGTCCTGCTCGACGCCGACGTGGCTCAGGCTTTCAAGGATTCGGAGTCGGTCAACCGGGCTCTCCGCCTCCTCCTCGATCTCGCCAAGCAAGAGGTTCCCAGAACCGCTGACCCTGAGGTTTGACCGATTTGCCTCCTCGCACCGCTCATCACGCGGCGGTGTGCTCAGGGATCTTGCGGATTTCGTCGCGCAACTTCCGCTCGGCGTGCCACAGATCGTGAGCCGTCTGCATGCGAAGCCAGAAGCCGGCACCATTGCCGCAAAACCGCCCAAGGCGCACCGCCACCTCCGGCGAGACGGCCGAGCGCTCGGCGAGGATCGAATGGAGCATCTGCCGGGAGACGCCAAGTTGCCGCGCCGTCTCGGAAACGGTGAGATTGAGCGCCGGGAGCACATCCTCGCGCAGGATCGCACCGGGGTGAGTGGGCTCCATCCTGGGTGGTTGCTTGGCAGAATACTCAGGCATCGTCGGTTCCTCAGTGGTATTGCTCAAGGTCTACTCGCGCCAAAGAACCGCTCTAACTTGCTGTAGATGAAAGAGGAAGATGGTGCAGCCAGGAGGAGTCGAACCCCCAACCTACAGATCCGTAGTCTGTAGAAGCAGTGTTCCGCGGCATCTCAGCCTGTCCCGATAAACCCCTGAGAGTATGGACGTTGAGCGGCATTGCCTGTATCATAAGGCATCATGCCGTCTCGTGCAAGAGCATGCGCCAGTGGTCCTTCAGTGGTCCTTTTCGCGTGCGCCGTGGCGGCACCCACCCCACCAGGAGGCCGCTATGAGGCGTAGCACGGACTATCTGACCGATCGCCAGATCCGCTCTCTCAAGGCTCAGGAACAACAGTACGAAGTGACGGACGGCGCCGTCTCGGGGCTCGTCCTCCGTGTCTTCCCCACCGGGAGCAAGAGTTGGTTTCTCCGGTACGGCCCGCGTGAGGCCCGCCGCCGGATCGTCCTCGGGCCGTATCCCGCTCTCACTCTGGAAAAGGCCCGGGACAAGGCCCGCGAGCTCGTTGCAGGCGTCAAGATCGCCGGCAGAGATCCCATGGAGGAGCGGAAGGCCGAACGTACCGCCCGCAGGAAGGCGGAGACCGCGACCTTTGCCGCTCTTGCCACCCTCTACGTAGAGGAGCACGCGAAGCGGAAAAAGCGGCTCCGCGCCGGGAAGGAAGACGAGCGGAAACTGCGGGTTGAGGTGCTCCCTGCTTGGGGCTCTCGCCCGGCCGCCGAGATCCGCCGGGTCGATGTGCGCTCGCTGCTTGAGCGGATCGCAGAAGAGCGCGGGGGCGTCTGCGCCAACCGGACCCGCGCGCTCCTGTCCAAGGTTTTTTCCTTCGGCATCGAGCAAGAGCGCGTCGAGTCGAATCCCGTCTATGGAGTGAAGCGGCTCTACGAGGAGAAACCGCGGGAAAGGGTGCTCACGGAGGAAGAGCTGCGCATCCTCTGGCCTTTCCTCGATCGCCTGCAACCGACGGTTGCCGCCGCGTGGCGCCTGATCCTGTTGACGGCGCAGCGGCCGGGGGAAGTGCTCGCGATGCGCTGGCGGGATCTCGAGCGCGACTCCCGGGGGTGGTGGTGGAACCTCCCCGCCGAGCTGACGAAGACCAACCGCGCGCACCGCGTCCCGCTCTCCCCGCAGGCTCTTGAGATCATCGAGGCTCTACGCCCCCTTACCGAATCCTCAGGATGGGTGCTCGCCTCCCGCGCCGACGGCAAGCGGCTGACGTGGCTCTCCCACAGCTCGGCGCGCCTGCGGGAATGGTCCGGCCTGGACCACTTCACGCCCCACGATCTCCGCCGGACCGCTGCAACGTGGCTCGGTCGACACGGGGTACGCCCCGACACCATCGACCAGCTTCTAAACCATGCGGCCGGGCGCATCTCCCGGACCTACAACCGCGCCGGATATGACTCCGAGAAGAGCCAAGCCGTGACCCTGCTCGGCAACCTCGTGCATAACGCGGTTCTCCCTGCCGAAGAGCGTTCAAACGTCGTCCGGATCGCATGACGCCATGGCAGGCACTTGGACTCCGGAGCAGCTTGGGGTTTTCGAGGCGAAGGTCGAGGCCGCCCGCGCCGGGGACGTGGGCGAAGCGGCAAGCCTGCTCCGTTGGGTTGCCAAGTGCCTAGAGAACGGATGGCCGCTCCCCGAGCCGCTACGATGCTACCTAATCAACGCATTCCGCAAGATCACGAAAGATGACAACCCCGGCGGCTTGCTAATACCTCCCCAACCTGTATTCAGGAACGTCGCGGAATTGAGCAAGATCATCAAGCACCTTGAGACTTACGACGCGAACGCGGCTCTCAATCTGAAGCCTCCACCCGGCCGAAAGCACACCAGGATGAAGACTGCCGCGGTAAGTCTAGTGCTGGACATGATGGTCGGTCATGAGATGGAGGGCGGGAAACGGCTAACGCAGGCAATCGAGGCAGTAGCCGACAAGATGGACGTTTCCGACAAAACTGTCAGCCGCGCCCGGAAATATGCCAAACGACTTAGGGACAACAAATAGCCTGATTTGTTGTCAGTGACTCGCCCCAAACCATCGCGCCACAATAAGGCGCGCCGTCCCTCACGGCGCACAGCATAGGAGGCGCATTGCATGGCCGTTTCCCCGATCATCCGCCCGGCGCAAGCCGCCCGCCTGCTCGGCATCTCGCGAGCGACTCTCTACCGTTGGGAAGCCTCGGGCCGCCTGGCACCGCGGGTGATTCTCGGCCCGAATACGAGCGGTTGGCGGGAATCCGACCTGGAAGCTTTCATCGCCACCGCGCCTCGTGCAGGCCGGGAAGGGACGGAGCAGGGCAGCGGCACGTAGGAAGCCTCCACGCGGGGGACAGATGGCAGCCGGACATCCGGCCCGATGAGGGAACCGCACAGCCGGCGAAAACCGCAGCACTACAACCTCCCCGCTCCGCAAGAGCGACCATACCGCCGGTGGTGGGAGGAGCCCAGGGGTGAGGCGCAAGCCAAGGCGCGAAGGGGCGACCGGCCGGGATGCTCGCATCTCAGAATGCATCGCGTCCGATCCGTGGCGAGAGCGCGGATTGTCTGACGACGGGGCCGGCTCCATACCGACGTCCGTTGCGGATCAGATCTCCCCCTTTTCACCCGGAAAGGCTCCGGGGGGAAGGGGGGTCTGTCCTCCTCTGAAACCTCACCACCCGCCGTGGCCTGGGAAGCAGCTCCGGACTCTCTGTTGAGAAGGAAAGAGGAGTGCGAGAGGATAGGCTTCCGGAGTCACGGAGCACGGAAGGCTACTGATGTTGGACGAAGGGAGCCGCGGAGACATGCAGACCCACCACTGACGCCGAGCCCGGTGAGTCACTGAAGTCGGCAAGGAGACTCGGCAGAGACCTGGTGCTTTGCGGTTACCCGCTCCCGCTGCTTAGGACCTGCCTACCCAGGTCCGAGATGAAGACGAGGGTACCTCCGCCGAGCATCGATGACTTTCCGCTGGACATGCGAGACTCAAGGAGACCTTCCCTCCTGAGTAGGTCAAGCGCGGGAGAATCGTACTCATCTGTTGTTACGAAATTATACCCGCGCGGACTGCGCTCTGCTTGTTCGAGGAGCCAACGGGCGCGCCTTTTCCAAAGCTCGTTGTCGGCCAAACGCTTGTAAATGTCGGCAGGTTCCTCTTCTTTCATGAGCCGCAATGATACGCCATGACGCCGGAGAGAACTGCTGCCCTTTCCGGAGGACGGCACTTTGCAGGCGGTCGGTTTGAAGAGGCGCTATCTCCTCCCCCCCGGCGCCGGCCCCCTCGCCGGACACGCCCCCCCTCCTCCGAAATCCGCCCCTCTGCAGCCTTTCGCCCCCCCTCATCTGGAAGTAGAATTTGCGCCCATGGAGCCCCAGACATGGAAGCGCCTTCTAGTCCTGGTCGGTCTGCTCATCCTTCTCTTTTGTCTTTGGCAGGTAAAGATGACACGGTATTGGTACGTGGGCGCCGGCGAGGGAATGTACCGGGCAGACCGATGGACCGGGGAGATTCTCTACGTCTATCGTGGCAGCGCCCATTGGGTCGAGATGCCGCCTCCCTGGCGAAGACCGAAGTAGCAACTTGCGCCCCCCGGCCCGCGGCGCCGGAAAATCGCCCCCTCAGCGCCTCTCTGAGCCACGCAGGACGGGAGCGGCGCGGGGAGCACGGCCGGCATTGAGATCGGGGCTCCCGTGACGTCCGGACGGGGCTCTCTGCCCTTTGCAATCTCCCCCTGACACTGAACCCGCTCCAAAACCTCCGATTCGGCCTGCCCGATGCCGTGGCGCCCCCCGGAGACCGTGACGAAATCCACCTTTCACAGGGGGTACTGCCACTATCGTTCGACTCGCGGGGGGGAAGGGAGGCGGGGCGGCCCTGTTCGACGACCGTCCCGCCTCCGTGCTACTCGGTGAGGAGTGAGACTTCGGCGACCTTCAAAGGCTCCCCCTCGAACAGGGCGGACTCGGCCCAACGGGCGAAGCGGTCAAAGGCTTCCTTCCGCCGTCGATCCCGCACCGTCTCGGCAAGCACGAGCGGACTGACTTCATCGTCCACGGGCGCGGCGGCAGCCGCTTTGATGTCCTTGACACCCTTCCCGAAGACCTTCCGGAACCGCTTCAGCTCCCGGTGATGGTCAACCACGTACCGGACGCAGAACAGGAAGAACTCCGGCACGTCCATGTCCTTGCCGATACACCGTGCCGCCATCCGGAGCGCGTACTGGTGGAACGTGTCATGGACCTTCACGCAGTACGTCTCGGGCTTGTAGAAGCCCACGGGGGCCAGTTGCTTCTCCCGGGCGGTATGAGCCCAGCTCATCGCCTGCCCTTCCGCTGGCGCTTCTGCCAGTCGCGGACAAGGCTCCCCGGAGTCTCCGCGACAGCTTGCCGTAGAAGGTCGTCCAAGGGGTCAATGTGGTCCGTCCGTGCGCACTCGATCGAGCCGCGCAGGGAGAACGTGAGGCTCTCCGGGATCTCGCCGGTTCCCATGGCTTCCGCGTCCGGCGGATCGGGGAGACGGGAGTAGGCCAGCTCCAGGAAGAACTCAACGAACCAGAGCAGCTCCAGGACGCGCCGGAGGTCGCTCTGGGCGTCTTCCTCTCCGGGGGTGACGGGTGGGACGGGCGGCGGGGTAGACTGCGGGGTTAGCTCGGGCATGGGAGTGCGCTCCTTTGCTCGGGTCAGGTCCGGCGGGGTGTTTCCGGCACTCCGTCGGGCCGTCTGGTTGGTCCGCTCCCCACCATGGGGAGACGGAAGTAGAACCCGGCGCCACGACGGCGCCGATCGTCTTTTGGAGGGGAGGCGAAACGAGGGAAACAGGACCGGGCCGGCCGGGCTGGAAAACGCAGGAAGCGCGTGCGCCAGTGGTCCTCCAGTGGTCCTTGAGCAGAAAGGAGCCACGGAGCCAGATTGGGGCCTGACTGTAACTAGCTGATTTTAGGGGGGTTAGTTGGTGCAGCCAGGAGGAGTCGAACCCCCAACCTACAGATCCGTAGTCTGTCGCTCTATCCAGTTGAGCTATGGCTGCACGAGGTACTGCCGGCCTGGGCCGTCGTGCGGAGTCGGGATTTTAGGGCAAGCCGCGCTGGAGCGCAACCCCCTTCCCGCCGAGGGGTAGAACGCCGGGAGCGGGGCGGGGATTCCCGCCCCTACTCGATCAGCCCCGTCGTCGGCGAAGAAGCCGAGGCGTAGAGCTTCCTCGGGATCCTTCCGGCGTTGGCGGCGAGCCAGCCGGCTTCTACCGCCAGCTTCATGGCCCGGGCCATGCGGATGGGGTCCTTGGCTTCGGCTACGGCGGTGTTCATGAGGACTCCGTGGGCTCCCAGCTCCATGGCCAGGGCGGCGTCGCTGGCGGTGCCGACTCCGGCGTCCACGATGACGGGGACTTTCGCCTGCTCCAGAATGATGCGGAGGTTGGCGGGGTTGCGGATGCCCATGCCGGAGCCGATGGGGGCTCCGAGGGGCATCACGGCGGCGGCTCCCAGCTCTTCCAGCTTGCGGCAGACCACGGGGTCGTCGTTCGTGTAGGGGAGGACGATGAAGCCTTCTTTCACCAGGACTTCCGTGGCCCGGAGGAGCTCTACGTTGTCCGGGAAGAGGGTCTTCGGGTCTCCGATGACTTCCAGCTTCACCCAGTCCCAGCCTCCCAGCTCCCGGGCCAGACGGGCGGTGCGGATGGCATCGTCCGCGGTGTAGCAGCCGGCGGTGTTCGGGAGGAGGAGGTAGCGCTTCGGGTCCACGAAGTCCAGGAGCGAGCCCTTGCCGCGGTCGTCCAGGTTCACCCGGCGGAGCGCTACCGTCACCACCTCGGTGCCCGAGGCTTCCAGGGCGGTGGCCATGGTCTCGAAGTCGGGGTACTTGCCGGTCCCCAGGAACAGGCGGGAGCGGAAGGTCCGGCCCGCGATGGTCAAGGGCTCGATTTCGAGAGCAGGGGCAACAGGGGCGTACGTCGTCGTCATGGTACCTCTCATCCTAACAGGGGGTCAGACCCCTCTCTGCGTTGAAGCGCGCCGGGGCGTCCGACTTGCGGAGACGGACGAGGTGGACCGGCCGCTCCGAGGTGATGCAGACACAGTTCGGAGCCGGCGGGGCTTCCAGGAGGTCTACCACCAGCTCGCCTCCGGCCTCCGCGGCCGAGCGGATCGTCACCCTCGAGACGCAGGGCTGGTTCTCCATGGCCGCCACGATCACCATCTCCTGGCCGAAGTCCACGGACGGGGCCGCCTCCGGGAGCCCGAGCTCTCTCCAGGTCGCGTTCAGGGCGGCCTGGTCCCGGATCACCTCCTTCACCGTCCCCCCGCTCCCGCCAGGGATCGACTGCTGAACGATCGTGGTCAGCTCCATCGTTGCCGGCTCCTTGCCCTGAGGCTCGGTCGTGGTCTTGCTTCCAGGATTGCTCCCCTCGCAGGAGGCCGCGGTCAACACGATCGCGGCCAGCAGGAGACCCAGGGTTCGTTTCATACCACCTCCGCGAGCTCCTCCTCGACCAGCGCCAGGGGCGTCAGCACCGGCGGGGGAATCCTCTGGTTCTTCTCGTCCACGTAGACCAGGGACGGCTTGTGATTCCTCGACTCGGAATCCTCGTAGACCGCGTAGGTCGCGAGGATCACGATGTCCCCGGTGCCCGCCTTGTGGGCCGCGGCTCCGTTGATCACGATCTCTCCCTTGCCCGGCGTGCCCGGGATCGCGTAGGTCGCGAAACGCTCGCCGTTGGTCACGTTGTAGATCTCCACCCGCTCGAACTCCAGCAGGTCCGCCGCTTCCATCAGGAGAGGGTCGATCGTGACCGACCCGCGATATTGAAGATTGGCGTCCGTCACGGTCGCCCGGTGGATCTTGGACTTCAACAGGGTTCGTTGCATCGTCGTTCCTCGAATGGCGGCGATGGCTCAGCCTTCGACCGCCAGTTGCAGGTTGTCGATCAGTCTGGTCCCCCCGACTCGCACGGCCAGGGGGAGCACCAGCCGGCCTCGAAGCGTCTCCACCGGCTGAAAGGTCTCCGCATCGACCACCTCGGCATATTCAACACGCGCGAGGGGCTCGGAATTCAGGGTTTCGGACAAAATGCGCCGGATCTCGTCCCCGCGCCGCTCGCCCGCCTCGATCGCCGACCCGGCAGCCCGGAGCGAGCGATGCAGGACCGTTGCCGCCTTTCGTTCTTCGGGAGAGAGGTAGGCGTTGCGCGAGGACATGGCCAAGCCGTCCTCCTCGCGGATCGTGGGCGCGGGGATGATCTCGATAGGGAAGTGGAGGTCCCGGACCAGCCGGCGGATCACCGCGAGTTGCTGGGCGTCCTTCTCGCCGAAGACCGCCACGTCCGGCTGCACCAGGTTGAAGAGGACCGCCACCACCGTGGCCACTCCCCGGAAATGACCGGGCCGGCACACCCCCTCGAGCGTCCCGGAAGGGTTGCCGAGGTCCACGTAGACGGTGTGGCCGGATGGATAGATGGTCTCCACGTCCGGCAGGAAGAGGAGATCGCAGCCGACCGCGGCGAGCATGCCCGCGTCCTTCTCCGGCTGGCGGGGGTAGCGCCCGAAGTCCTCGTTCGGCCCGAACTGGGCCGGGTTCACGAAGACGGAGGCGACGACCCGGTCCGCATGCTGCCGGGCGAGCTCCACCAGGGACAGATGCCCCTCGTGGAGCGCGCCCATGGTCGGGACGAACCCGATCCGCTCCCCTTCCTTTCGCCAGCGAGCCATGCCGCCGACACTGCGGCGGAGCTCTTCCGCGGTCCGGACCTGGAGCATGGCCTAACCGTAGACCTTGCCCACCGTCTCCCCGGCGGGACGGGCAGCGCCGTAGCTCTCGTCCGGAGCCGGGAAGCGGCCGTTCCGGACATCATCGGCGAAGCGGGCGATCGCCTCGCGGGAGGCATGGCCCAGCTCCGCGTACCGGCGCACGAAGCGCGGCGCGATCCGCTCTTCCAGACCCAGGAGGTCGTGGTAGACCAGCACCTGCCCGTCGCAGTGCGCACCGGCGCCGATGCCGATGGTCGGGATCTCCAGGCGGTCGGAGATCTCGGCGGCCAGGTCGGTCGGGACGCACTCCAGGACCAGGGAGAAGGCTCCAACCTCCTCCAGCTCCAGGGCCGCGGCGAGGATCGCCTCCTTCGCCTTGTCGTCCCGCCCCTGGACCTTGAACCCGCCCAGGCGGTGGAGCGACTGCGGGGTGAGCCCGAGGTGGGCCATGACCGGGATTTCCGCGGCAACCAGGGCGGCGACCACGTCCGTCCGCGCCCCCTCGATCTTGACCGCCTGCGCTCCGGACTCCTTGACGAAGCGGATGGCGCTGGCCACGGCCTGCTCCGGTCCGAGATGGAAGGAGCCGTAGGGCATGTCGGCCACGAGCAGGGCGCGCTTGACCCCCCGCCGGACCGCCCGGGTGTGGTGGATCATCTCGTCCAGGGTCACGGACAGGGTGTCCGGATGGCCCAGGACGACCATGGCCAGCGAGTCGCCGACCAGGATGATGTCGACTCCCGCGGCATCGGCCGTTTTGCCTTGCGGGAAGTCGTACGCGGTAATCATGACCAGGTGGTCCCCCCTCCGCGGCGCCGCCGCGACCCAGGGGACCGTGACACTCTTCGCCTCGCCCGCCATGGGGCCTCCTTTCGTTTCAGGACCAAGATCAGGACCGAAAAGCGAAAAGCCCTTCCGCTCGGAAGCGACGGAAAGGCTTGGGGCGGGCCTACGGTTTCACGGTCCGCAAGGCTTCCGCGAGGTAACTGTCCTCCTGGGGAGGATCAGGCCCTCGCCACCCGCGGTCGCGCCGTAGGGGGGCGCTGTGACCGTCTCGGTCCCAGCCATCGGGATCCAAGCGGTGCGGCCAAGTCCCGGTGGGACTGGCCGGCTCAAGAATACTCGGGATTGGCCGCGGGGATCAACTGCCCGGAGGCCCTCACCCCCTTCCCCTCTCCCGCTCCGCCCGAGCACACCCGCCCCGGGCGAGGGGCGCCACCACCCGCCCAAAACAAAAGCTAATCTGAGCAAGTCTCCCCCTCTCCCGGGGCGGGTGTGCTTGGGCGGAGCGGGAGAGGGGGTCGGGGGGTGAGGGCTCTTACCGCGAAGCGCCGAGAGGCTGGAAGTACTCGGTCCCCTTGATGGGCTTCGCGAGGCGGTTCAACAGCTCGTCGAAGTCCTCGGGGCGCTGGGGGAAGTTCAGATGCCGGGTGTCCACGACCAGCAGCGGGGACCGGTCGTAGTAGTGGTAATAGTGGTTGTAGGCGTCGATCAGCTCGGAGAGGTACTCCCCGGAGATCGTCCTCTCCACGTTGCGCGCCCGGCGCCGGATCCGCTCCATGCAGGTGTCCACGTCCGCGACCAGGTAGAGCACGAGGTCGGGCACCGGGATCTGCGGCTCCAGAAGGGCGTAGAGCTTGTCGAAGAGCATCAGTTCGTCGTCCGACAGGTTCAGGTAGGCGAAGATCCGGTTCTTCCAGAAGGTGTAGTCGGAGATCAGGAGCCGGTCGAACAGCTCCCGCTGGGAGATCGCCTGCTGCTGCTTGTAGCGGGAGAGCAGGAAGTAGAGCTCGGTCTGGAAGGCGGCGCCCGGCCGGTCCTGGTAGAAATCGCCGAGGAACGGGTTGTCCACGTCCTCCAGGATCTTCACCCCCTCGAAGCGGCGGGTGAGCATCTCCACGAGGGTGGTCTTGCCCACCCCGATGGGGCCGTCCACCGCCAGGTAGTGGAAACCGAGGTCGGGCTTCAACTCGCGGCCGTCAGTATGGGAGCCGGGACGTTGATCGGGTTGTAGAGGGTGTCGCGCTCGACCGGCACGAAGCCCGCCTCGCGCACGATCCGCTCCAGCTCGGGGCGGCTGAGCTGCTGCGCCGTGCCCGCGCCGGCCATGTGGTAGATCTTCTCTTCGACCACCGTGCCGTCCAGGTCGTCGGCGCCGAACCGCAGCGCCACCTGCGCCAGCTTGGGCGTGACCATGACCCAGTAGGCCTTGATGTGCGGGATGTTGTCCAGCACCAGGCGGGCGGTCGCGATGTGGCGGAGGTCGTCCTGCCCCGTGGTGTGGTACTTGAGCCCCATGTAGTTGTTCTCGGGGTGGTACGCCAGGGGGATGAAGGCGTTGAATCCGCCGGTGTCGTCCTGCAGGTTGCGCAGGCGCATCAGGTGGTCGACCTTGTGCTCCGGCCCTTCGACGTGGCCGTAGAGCATGGTGCAGTTGGACTTGATCCCCATCCTGTGGGCAATGCGGTGGACCTCGATCCACTCGTCGGCGTCGAGCTTGCCGTCGCAGATGATCGCGCGCACCTCGGGGTGGAAGATCTCGGCCCCGCCGCCGGGGAGCGACCCCAGACCGGCGGCGCGCAGGCGGGTCAGGACCTCCTCGATGGAGATCTTCTCGTACTTCGCGAACCAGCCGATCTCGATGGCGGTGAACGCCTTGAGGTGGGCGTTCGGGAAGCGCTCCTTCAGACCGCGCAGCATCTCCTCGTACCAGGAGAGCGGGATGTCGGGGTGGAGGCCGCCCACGATGTGGAACTCCGTCACCCGGTTGCCGCCCTGGTCGGCCGCGTGCTTGTACACGTCGTCGAGGCTCATCTCCCAGGCGTGGCTCTCGCCGGGCAGGGCCGCGAAGCTGCAGAACTTGCAGTTGTAGGTGTAGACGCAGACGTTCGTCGGGTTGATGTGCCGGTTGATGTTGAAGTACGTGATATTGCCGTGCAACCGGCGGCGGACGGTGTCGGCCAGCTTCCCCAGGTGGAGCAGGTGGGGCGTGGTCAGGCAGACGAGGGCGTCCGCCTCGTCGAGACGGACCCCGTCCCGAACCTTGGCCGCGATGTCGCGCAGGGGCGCCGGGAACGTTTCGGGACGGATTTCGGGGATCGTGGAGACGTCCATCACCTCAGGAGTATATCTGATCCCGTCCCCCCTCTCCCCTGCCCTCTCCCCCGTGCCGGGGGAGAGGGAGTCAGATCAGGATGTCGAACGCTGTCGTGGCAAAGAGCCAGAGGGAGAGCACGCCGTTGGCGGTGAAGAAGGCGGCGTTCAGGCGCGACAGGTCACTCGGGCGGACCACCCAGTGCTGCCATCCGATGAGGGCGAGGCACCCGGCCCATCCGATCCAGAACCCGGGACCCAGCCCCGGGTAGATCCGGGGGAGCAGGGCGAGCAGCCCGAGCATGACCGCGTGGAGGAGAGCCGAGATCCAGAGAGCCGGCACCACCCCAAAGCGCGCCGGGATGGAGAAGAGGCCGCTTCTCCGGTCGAAGTCCACGTCCTGGAGGGCGTAGAGCACGTCGAACCCGGCCACCCAGAGGAGGACGCACACCGCGATCAGGACCGGCGCAGCCCGGACGTCCCCCCGCACCGCGATCCAGGCTCCGAGAGGAGCGCCCGCCAGCGACAGCCCCAGCATCAGGTGGGACGCCCACGTGAACCGCTTGGTATAGGAATAGAGGAAGAGGATGCCCAGGGCGAGCGGCGAGAGATAGAAGGCCAGCGGGTTGAGCATCCAGGCCGCGGCCACCAGGAGGGCGGAGCTGGCCGCCACGAACAGCGTGACCCAGAGGGGGGACACAAGCCCGGCCGGGAGGGCGCGCGACGCGGTCCGGGGGTTGGCCGCGTCGATCTTCCGGTCCACCAGCCGGTTGAACCCCATGGCCGCGCTCCGCGCCCCGACCATGGCCACGACGATCCACATCACCGTCCGCCACGACGGCCACCCCTCGGCCGCCAGGATCATCCCGAGGAAGGCGAACGGCAGCGCAAACAGCGTGTGCTCGAACTTGATCATCTCGAGCACGGTCGAGAGGGATCGGAGGAAGGGCATGTCGGGAGGGGATTGTATTCGAAAGCAAGATACGGAGTGTCAGTCCCCTGGCGTCGGTGCGATAGTGACCGGCGGGAGAAACGCGGACGAGACGAGGACAGCGGCATGGATCGACAGCAACTTCTGAAGCGGCTCGACAAGGCGTGGGTGGCATTCAAGGCGTCGTATGCCGGCTTGCCGGAGGAGCAGTTGATGGAGCCGGGTGTCACCGGCGCGTGGTCGATCCGGGACATCATCGCGCACGTGACCACGTGGGAGGAGGAGGCGCTCGAGCACCTGCCATCCATCCTCGAAGGCCGGAGGCCGCCGCGATACTCCGTCAAGTACGGCGGCATCGATGCCTTCAACGCCCTGATGACGAAGCGCAAGGAAGGATTGTCGTTGTCCGAGGTGCTCCGCCAGCTCGACGACACCCATCAGCGGCTCATCGACCTCATCGAGAGCGCGCCCGAAGATCAGTTGCTCCGCGAGACCCGCTTCCGGCGCCGCCTGAGATTCGATACATACGGCCACTACCCCAAGCACGGCGAGGCGATAAGACGATGGCGGGATCAGCGGTCAGGCGGGGTGGAGGAGCCCACGCACATCGGGTAAACTGGTGTCATGACGTCGACCGAGCTTACCCGACGCGTCCTTGAGCTCCCTGCTGAGGAGCGCCGCACCCTTGTCGAGACCCTTTGGGAGAGCCTTGAAGGGGAGGCGACCCGTCTTCCTCTTCACGATTGGCAGAAGAAGCTTCTCGACGAGCGCTTGGCGGAAGCAGACCGCGATCCTGGCGTTTGGGTCCCATCGGAAGAGGTCGAGCAGGAGATCTCCTCAGCCCTGGCAGCGCGCCGGCGCCGATGAAGCGCTGGTATCACCGTGAGGCTCGAAAGGAGCTTCACAAGGCCGTCCTCTGGTACGAGGACGAGAGGGAGGGGCTCGGCTCCGAGCTCTTGACCGCGGTCCAGGAGACGATCGAACGCATCGCCCAGAATCCGAGGCGCTTTCCCATTGTCTATCGGGACCTTCGGCAAGCCTTCGTCCCCCGGTTTCCTTACCTGGTCTTCTTCCGTCTCCAAGAAGGCACGCCTCGAGATCTTCGCGGTTTTCCACACGTCTCGAGAGCCGGATCTGGAAACAGCGTAGGGATCAGTGATCCTTATTGCGCTTGAACCTGTAATCAACACTCTCTTTCCAAGGCGATGAACGACCAGGCGAAGCAGGTCCAGCGCACCTACCTGTTGCTGATGCTGCTGTCGACTTTGTCGGCGTCTCTCATCTGGGGGATCAACACGCTTTTCCTTCTGGATGCCGGCCTCAGCAACGCCCAGGCCTTCGGCGCCAACGCGTTCTTCACGGTCGGACAGGTGATCTTCGAAGTGCCGACCGGGGTGGTGGCGGACACCTGGGGCAGGCGCACGTCCTATCTGCTGGGTGCCGCTACGCTGCTGGTTTCGACCTTGCTGTATCTTTTCATGTGGAAGGCCGATGCGCCGTTCTGGGGATGGGCGCTCGCCTCCATCCTGCTCGGCCTGGGATTCACCTTCTTCTCCGGAGCGACCGAGGCCTGGCTGGTCGACGCGCTTGCCTTCAGCGGGTTCGAGGGCAACCTGGAATCGGTGATGGGCAAGGGACAGATCGCGTCCGGCATTGCCATGCTGACCGGGTCGGTCGCGGGTGGATTCGTTGCTCAGCTCACCAATCTGGGTGTGCCCTACATCCTGCGGTCGATTCTGCTGGGCATCACCTTCGCGGCGGCCTTCTTCCTGATGAAGGATCTCGGTTTCAAACCCGATCACAGCAAGGGAATGCTGAAAGAGGTGCGCCGGGTGCTGCGGTGTTCCCTGGACCATGGCTTGCGAAACCCTCCCGTGCGCTGGCTGATGCTGGCCCAGCCCTTCATCATGGGGGTCGGCATCTATGCCTTCTATGCCCTTCAGCCTTATCTGTTGCAGCTTTATGGCGACGAGCGCGCGTTCGGGATCGCCGGGCTGGCGGCTGCCATCGTCGCCGGGACCGAGATCGTCGCGGGATTGATCATCGTGCCGGTGCGCCGGCTGTTTGCCCGGCGCACGCATGCCCTGCTCTTTGCGACTATCGTCAGCACGGTCTGTCTGGCCCTCATCGGATGGACATCCACTTTCTGGGTGGCGATCGTGCTGCTGGTGATCCTGGAGCTGATCACGTCGCTCAGCCAGCCGATGCGGCAGGCCTATCTGAACGGCATCGTACCCTCGGCCCAGCGGGCGACGGTCCTCTCCTTCGACAACCTGATGGGATCGGCCGGCGGCGTGGTGATCCAGCCGGCGCTCGGACGTGCGGCCGATGTCTGGGGCTATGCGCGAACTTATGTGATCAGCGCCGTCATCCAGGCCGCGGCCATCCCCTTCGTGGTGCTGGCCCGGCGCGAGAACGCCCCTTCGGACCCGATCGAAGGCGACGAGCTTTCAGAGGCACCGAGCGCGTGATGGCTTCCAACACCCATCGCGCGATCGACGCGGTCTGGAGGATCGAGTCGGCCAGGCTCATCGCCGGTCTCGCGCGGATCGTGCGCGACGTCGGTCTTGCCGAGGAGCTTGCGCAGGACGCTCTCGTTGCGGCACTCGAGCAATGGCCGGAGTCGGGCATCCCGCGCAATCCGGGCGCCTGGCTCATGGGCATCGCGAAGCATCGCGCGATCGATCAGTTGCGCAGGAGAGCTCTGCTCCAGCGCAAGCACGAGGAGCTCGGCTACGAGATCGAGCGCGAGGAGGCGGCTCCGGACCCCATCGACGCGATCGACGACGACATCGGCGACGATCTGCTGCGCCTCGTGTTCATCGCCTGCCATCCGGTCCTCTCGACCGAGGCGCGGGTTGCGCTCACGCTCCGCCTGATCGGAGGTCTGACGACCGAGGAGATCGCGCGCGCCTTCCTCGTCCCGGAGCCGACCATCGCCCAGCGCATCGTCCGGGCCAAGCGGACCCTCTCCGAGGCGCGCGTTCCTTTCGAGGTCCCCCGCGGACCGGAGCGCGCCTCCCGTCTTTCGTCGGTGCTCGAAGTCATCTACCTCGTCTTCAACGAGGGCTACTCGGCGACCGCCGGCGACGACTGGCTGCGGCCTGAGCTCTGCGAGGATGCGCTGCGCCTGGGCCGCATCCTCGCCGGGCTCGTTCCGAAGGAGCCGGAGGTCCACGGTCTCGTCGCGCTGATGGAGATCCAGGCGTCGCGCTCCAAGGCCCGGACCGGTCCCTCGGGAGAGCCCATCCTGCTCCTCGATCAGAACCGCGCGCGCTGGGACCGGCTCCTCATCCATCGTGGCCTCGCGGCGCTCGAACGTGCCGAAAAGCTCGGCGGCGCAGAGGGTCCGTACGCTCTCCAGGCTGCGATCGCCGCCTGTCACGCGCGAGCGCTCACTCCGGAAGCAACGGACTGGGCGCGAATCGCGGAGCTATACGGGACGCTCGCCCGCGTCACGCCATCCCCCGTCGTGGAGCTGAATCGCGCGGTCGCGGTCGGGATGGCCTCCGGTCCCCAGGCGGGCCTCGAGATCGCCGACGCTCTGACCTCGGAGCCATCTCTAGAGCGCTACCATCTCCTGCCGAGCGTGCGCGGAGACCTGCTTGCGAAGCTCGGCCGCTTCGACGAAGCGCGGGCGGAGATCGAGCGCGCGGCATCCCTCACACGAAACGCGCGGGAGCGCGATCTGCTTCTGAAGCGTGCCGCAGCGATCAGCCCGTGACGCGGACCACGACGAAAGTGATGTCGTCGTCCTGTTCCCGCTCGCCGCGCCAGGCTGTCACCCAGGAGAGGAGCCGCTCGACGAGCTCGCGGGCAGGCAGGCTCACCGAGGCGCGGAAGGCGTCGGCCAGTCTCTCGTAACCAAGGTTATTGTCGCCGGGGTCGAGCTGCTCGGCGAAACCATCGCTGGCAAACAGCAGGGTGTCGCCCGGGTTGAGAGGGATGCTGCTTTCGTTCCAGGCTCCGGAAAGCCGTGAGCCGACCGGACGCCCTCCTGTACCCAGCTCTTCGATCTCGCCGCTGCCTGCGCGATGGATCAGCACCGGCGGCATTCCGGCCGAGCAGACTGTGACCGAGCCGGGCGTGATGCGGGCGAGCGCCAAGCACATGTGGAATGGCCTGACCTGCATCTCGCGCAGCACGCGGTCGCACTCGGCGAGCACGGCAGGCAGGCTCTCCCCTCCGCCGAGCGTCGAGAAGAGCGCCTTGACCGCCGTGACCATGATCCCCGCTGCCACGCCGTGCCCGGTGGCATCGCCGAAAGCCACCACGAGGCTGCCGTCGGAGGCGACGCGAAAATCATAATAATCGCCGCCCACCTCGCTCGCCGGGACCATCACCGCGGCGGTCTCCAGCCCCTCCACCACGGGCAGCGCCGAGGGGAGCATCGACAACTGGAGCGTCCGCGCCGCGTCGATCTCCGAGGACTTGCGGGCGTTCTCGGCTTCCAGCCGGACCCGGAGCATCTCCTGCTCGTGCGCCGCACGCTCCTGGCCGAGCACCTGCTCCGACAGCGCCTTCACCTCTTCGAGGCGGCGTTCGAGATGGCGGCTGGTCCCGGCGAACCTGCGGGCGAGAAAGAGGGACATGGTGATGGCGAGAGCGAGGACGATGAACGGAACAAGGTTGCCTTCGACGATCGGAGGAAAATACCCCTGGATGATCAGGAGCTGAAGCGCAAAGATGGCGATGACGACCGCAGAACCGACGAGCAGGATCCTGGAGCCTTCCACCGGCACCGTCCTGCCGGTCCTCTCCACGCGGATGATCTCGAGAAGCATCAGGAAAAAGTACGTGTACCAGATCCAATAGAGCGGAGCGCTCGGTGGGAGGAAGAAGGCCAGCGGCATCAGGGCCAGGCCTAACGCCGCAAAGGCGATCCAGGTGAGGGGGAAGGTCCGGAGCCGCAGCGCGAAATGGGTGAGGAGGCCGAAGAAGATCACGGCCAGGGCGCCGCAGACGATGAGACGGTTGGCCAGAGCAAACGTGGCCTCGCTCGTGGTCCGAATCAGGATGCGCTCGGAGAGAAAGATCGCTGAGAAGGCGGCCAGGCTCAGGGCGTGAAAAAGGTTTTCCCGGACCTTGGGATAGGACAGGAAGATCGCCAGATGAAACAGGGCGAGGAACGCCGTGAGGAACATCGGCACCAGGTTGAAGATGGCCAGCCGCGTACCGAAGCTCCGCTCGGCGGCAATCTTGGCGGCAATCACGACCGCCTCGGCATCCATCGCCTCGATGGTAAGGTGAAAACCGGTATTTCCGCGATGGCGGACCGCCAGAACGTGATCGGGCCGGGGCGAGAAGGTCACCTGTCTCCAGATTCCGCCCGTGAGCCGGCCGCCGACCGCCGTGGCCATCAGGGGCGCGCCGTCGAGAAAGACATGGGTCTCACCGGGAGTCATGACCCGGATCACCACGGGCTTTCCCCACAGCGCGGGATCGATGAGCAGGTGCCGGCGAAACCATCCGGTTCCCGGCCAGCCCCCGCGGGGGAGCTTTCCGTCCGGCGTCAGGAGCGGGTCGACCAGCTCCCAACCCTTGTCAACCAAGAGGGGATCGGCCCATCGCGGATCGTCGCCGGGGTGATACCGCCAGGCAAAGACCAGATTGACTACTCCCTGCTCGGCGAGCATCTCCGCCGTGATCCGCGCCGGGGCCGGTTCCTGTCCATGCGCGGCGGCGGAGGCCCCCAGAAGAACAGCAAGGATGGCAGCGTGGTACAGGGCTTGTCGGAGCATGTTGTCCCCGGCCATTCTACGTGACCCACGGTCCAAGGTTTTCGCTATACTGGTTCTTGGCGCAGAGGGCGCCACCCGTCCGCGGAAAGGACCGAGTCCACCTCGCAGATCTTGGAAGACGGTTCGCACGAACCTCCTTTTCCGCCCGATGCCAGCGGACCCGGGCAGCAACACGAAGGAGGTCCGTCATGCCCGACCGTCACTTTCCCGTCCGCCCCGACCTGGAACAGCTCAGGCACCAGGCGAAGGATCTGCTCCGCGCCATCCGGCGGGGCGATCCGTCCGCGGTCTCGGAGCTGGAAAAGCATCATCCGGAACCACCCGAGAGTGCGAAGCTGGCCGACGCGCAGCTCGCCCTAGCTCGGAGCTATGGCCTCCCGAGCTGGCCGCGGCTCGTGCTCGCCTGCCGAATGACCGATGCGATCTGGCGGGATGATGTGAACGCTGTCCGCGAGTTGGTGTTGAAACATCCGCGGCTGCTGCACGAAGACGCGCGCGGGCTGAAAAGCAACTGGGGGCCGCCGATGTCGTATGCCGCGAACCTCGGCCGCGACCGGATCATCGCGATGCTCCGCGGCCTGGGCGCCACCGATCTGCAGCACGCTTTCGACCGGGCGTGCCTGCAAGGACGGCTCGACACCGCCCGGCAGCTCTACGCCATGGGCGCCCGACCGGTGATCGATTCGATCATGGGTCCGGCCGAGACGCAGAACGGCGCCGGCATGGAGCTCCTGATCGAGATGGGAGCCGCGATCGGCGACGAGCACGGCAACCGTCTCGCGCCGGTCGCGATGGTTCTCCAGACGTACAGCCGCAATCCTGAAGGAAAGCACCGCTGCCTCGAGCTGCTCGCCAGGCAGGGCATCGATCTTCCGGATACTCCCACGATGGCGGTCCACCGCGGACGGACCGATCTGCTCGAAGAGCATCTGCGCCGAGATCCCGGTCTGCTTTCGAGAACCTTTTCCCACCGGGAGATCTATCCCCCCGAGCTGGGCTGCCACAAGGACGAATCGCTGGCGCTGCACGGCACGCCGCTGGCCGGGACGACGCTGCTGCACCTGTGCGTCGACTTAGACGAGATCGAGATCGCGAGCTGGTTGATCGATCGCGGGGCCGATCCGAATGGAAAAGCGGAGGTCGATGCCGACGGCTTCGGCGGGCATACTCCCCTGTTTGGCTGCGTCGTGTCGCAGGCGTACCGCGCCGGCCTGCGGAGGGACGACTTCCTCGCCCGCCTGCTGCTCGACCACGGCGCCGATCCGAACGCTCGCGCTTCGTTGCGGAAACGGCTCCGGTTCGTCGCCGATGAATCGATGCACGAGTACCGCGACGTCACCCCGCTCTCCTGGGGCCGGCGGTTTCACGATCAGGACTGGGTGAGCAGGCCCGCGATGCGATTGATCGCCGAGCGCGGTGGACAAGAGTAACAGTCTAGCCCCAGCGCAGCCCGGGTTCCCCCGCCTCGTGGATTCCGAAGCGGTCCAGGACCCGGAGGGTGTAGTGGTCCAGGAAGCGGCCGAGATCCTCTCCGCCTATGTAGAAGGCCGGGACCGGGGGGAGGAGGGTGGCTCCGGCGTGGTGGAGACGGCGCATGTTCTCCAGATGGATCAGGCTGTAGGGGGTCTCCCGGAAGCCGAGGACCAGCGGCCAGCTCTCCTTGAGGGCCACGGCTCCCGCCCGGTGGATCAGAGTCCGGGCCATGCCCGTGGCCAGGGCTCCAAGAGTGCCGGCGCTGCACGGCAGGATCGCCGTGCCCTTCAAACGGTAGGAGCCCGAGGCGATGGGGGCGTCCAGGTCGTTGTCCCGGTGAAGGACCAGCTTCTCCTTCCCCGCGGGGGAGAGACCGGCGGCGTCCGCCAGGTCGGCCGCGCCGGTGCGGTCCGGTCCCAACTCGTGGCGCAGCACCTGGCTCGCCCCGGCCGAGACCACCAGGTGGATGCGCTCGATCTCCGGGTGCTCCGCCAGCCGGCTCAGGACGTGACGGGGGAGGAGCATCCCGGATGCGCCGGTGACCAGGAGTGCGATCCGGTGAGGCACGCCCGGCATCGTATCAGCCCGCGCCCGGCTCGCGCCGGCTCAGCTCCTCGCGCAACGCCTCCCGCACCACGGCCCGGAGATCCTCCCGGGTCAGCACCAGGCCGGGCGGCGGAGGGGGGTCGGGACGGTACACTCCATACGCCTCGAGCAGGAGCTCCACCGGATCGAACCCGAGCGCCCGCCCGAGCATGGCCAGGTGCCGGAGCCGCAGCTCCGTCCGGCCGCGGACGAGATTGCCGATCGTTCCGTGGCCCAGGTTCAGCTCCCGCTCCAGGTCTCTGTGAGAGCGGCGGGAGAGGCGCACCCTCTCCCGGATGAGCTCGAGCAGCCGCAAGCTTTCAGAATCGTTCGCCATGACGGACGGATTGTATTCCGGGAACCGGCGCGGATTGCAGTTGCCGGGTGCGGAGATTTGTTCGCCAATGGCGAACTTCCCTCGCCGGTCCCTGGCGTACCCGCCCGCCGGATCTGTATGATGGGAATCCCCCGAAGGGGGCATCGAGTTTCCCCCCTTGAAGCGCCCGCTTCGCGCGGGCCTGCCGAACCGACGCACGTTTCGGACCTGGAACCAGACGAAAGGAGGCTCTCCATCGTGTCCGTCCGCACCACTCTTGCCCTGGGGCTGCTCGCCCTGGTGGCCGTGAGCGCCGCGGCACCCGCCGCCGCGCAGCAATCCGGGGACATCTTCCCCTACAAGGTCCACGAGACCACCCTCGAGAACGGGATGCAGATCCTCGTGATCCCGTACGACAGCCCGGGCACGGTGGCGTACTACACCATCGTGCGCACCGGCTCCCGCGACGAGGTCGAGGCGGGCCACAGCGGCTTCGCCCACTTCTTCGAGCACATGATGTTCCGCGGGACCGACAAGTACTCGCAGGAGCAGTACAACGACCTGCTCAAGCGCATGGGCGCCGACTCCAACGCCTACACGTCCGACGACCAGACGGTCTACCACATCGTCGGACCGGCGAGCGAGCTGGGCACCATGATGGACATGGAGTCCGACCGCTTCAAGAACCTGAAGTACGGCGAGGACGGGTTCCGTACCGAGGCCCTCGCCGTGCTCGGCGAGTACAACAAGAGCGTGTCGAACCCGTTCCTCCCCATGTACGAAAAGGTGCGGGACCTGGCCTTCCAGAAGCACACCTACAAGCACACGACCATCGGCTTCCTGGACGACATCAAGGCCATGCCGGGCTACTACCAGTACAGCCTGGGCTTCTTCAACCGCTTCTACCGGCCGGAGAACGTCACGCTCGCGGTCGTGGGTGACGCCCAGCCCGACAAGGTCTTCGCCATGGCGAAGCAGTACTACGGCGACTGGAAGAAGGGTTACCAGGCGCCCAAGGTCGAAGCCGAGCCGCCGCAGACCGAGGCCAAGAAGGCGCACATCGACTGGCCCAGCCCGACCCGGCCCTACTTCATGGCCGCCTACCGCATGCCCGCCTTCAGCACCGACAACACCGACTCGGCCGCCCTCGGCCTCATCGGGCAGCTCCTGTTCAGCGACTCCGCTCCCCTCTACCAGGAGCTGGTGGTGGAGAAGCAGTGGGTCGACTTCATCCAGGGGGACGCGGATTTCCACCGCGACCCGTACCTCTTCATGTACTTCGCCCGGGTCAAGTCCGAGGACCTGGTTCCGAAGGTGAAGGAGACCGTCGACCGCTACGTGGCGGAGCTCGCCCAGAAGCCGGCGGACCCGAAGCGTCTCGACCGCATCAAGTCGCACCTCCGCTACGCCTTCGCCCTGGGGCTCGACACGCCCGACGCGGTCGCCAACCAGGCCGCCAACGCCATCGCGACGGCCGGCGACCTGGGCGCCATCAACCGTCTCTACAAGCAGTACGAGAAGGTCACGCCGGCCGACATCCAGCGGGTCGCCCGCGAGATCTTCCGGCAGCAGAACGAGACCTTCGTCACCCTTTCGCATAAGGCGACGGAGCAGCCCGCGGCCGGTGGGACCCAGGGAGGCAACCATGACTGATCGCAAGAGAATCGCCGCGGCGGCCCTGGTGCTCGCGCTCTCCCTGGCCGGCGCCGCGGGCGCTCAACTGCCGGCTACGGCCTCGGGCATCCACGTGGTCGCCCTGCCGAGCGAGTCGCCGCTCGTCGCCATCCGCCTGATGTTCGACGTCGGCTCCATCCACGATCCCAAGGGCAAGGAGGGCCTAGCCGCCCTCACCGCCTCCATGGTTGGGGAGGCCTCTACGCAGAAGCGCTCCTACACCGAGCTGCTCGAGGCGCTCTACCCCATGGCGGCCGCCATCGCCACGGGGGGCGACCGCGAGGTCACGGTCTTCTCCGGCCTGGTCCACCGCGACAAGCTGAACGAGTACGCGGCGCTCCTCCAGGAGGTCCTCCTCCAGCCCGCGTTCTCCGAGCAGGATTTCCAGCGCAACAAGGACCAGCTCCAATCCTTCCTGACCAACACGCTCACGAGCAACGACGAGATGCTCGGCCTCGAGACGCTCCAGACGGAGCTCTGGGAGGGGCACCCCTACGGCCACCCGTCCGCGGGCACCGTCGAGGGGCTCAAGGGCATCACGCTCGACGACGTCCGGAAGTTCTACCGCGACAATTACACCCAGGCGAACCTGATGCTCGGCGTGGCCGGCGGCTACCCGAAGGGCTTCCCCGAGAAGCTGCAGAAGGACCTGGGGGCTCTGCCCAAAGGTCAGCCGGGCCGCACGACACTGCCGGCGGCGCCCAGGGTCCAGGGCCGGAACTACACCCTGGTGGAGAAGGAAACCGCCTCGGTGGGCATCCATCTCGGCTTCCCGCTCCCGGTCACCCGCGCCGACGCGGACTACTTCCCGCTCATGGTGGCGAACAGCTACCTGGGCGAGCACCGCACCTTCCACGGACGGCTCATGCAGCAGCTCCGCGGGGCTCGCGGTCTCAACTACGGCGATTACTCTTACATCGAGTACTACGCCGGCGCCCCCTTCTCCACCACCCCGGCGCCGAGCGTGCCGCGCCGGCAGCAGTACTTCTCCGTCTGGATCCGGCCGGTCGTGCCGGCGGACGCCCACTTCGCCCTGCGCGCCGGTCTCTACGAGGTCCAGCGGCTGAGGGACCAGGGGCTGACGAAGGCGGAGTTCGAGCTCGTCCGCGATTTCCTCCTCAACTACACCAAGCTCTGGGCGCAGAGCCTCCCCGACCGGCTCGGCTTCCACATGGACAGCGAGCTCTACGGCACGCCGTACTTCATCGACGAGGCCGACAAGCGCCTGCGGGCGATGACGGTCGAGCAGGTGAACGCTGCGGTGAAGAAGTACCTGAGCCTGGACAACTACGACGCGGTGCTCGTCACCAGCAACGCGGCGCAGGTCAAGGAGGCGCTCCAGAAGGACGCGCCGAGCCCGAAGACCTACAACAGCCAGGTCCCGGCCGACGTCACCGAAGCCGACAAGGCCATCCAGGCAATCCCGGTCAAGCCGACCTCGATCGAGATCGTCCCGGTGGCGAAGCTGTACGAAAAGAAAGAGCGGCCGTTCTCGCGGCTGAGGGAAGGGGAGCCCGCCCGGGCTCCCCTTTTTCTTTACAGTTGCCCTGTTTGACCGGCCTGATACAGGTACGAGGAGCGCGCGTAGAACATTGCCGCGAGACCGAGCAGAAGCACCGTCATGGCTACCCAGACGGCTGCCGGCGTCAAAGTGGCATCAGCGGATCGCCTGCGCGCCAGCGAGATGATGAAGCCCGTAACCGCAATCAGAGCGGCGAGAACCCCGGCCCCGAAGCTTGCAATCAAGAGACTGCTGAGGCGTTGTGAAACGTCCCCGACAGATCCGGTGACGCGATCGGCAAGCACATCGATGATGAAGCCTTCAGCCGTCCAGAGGAGGAGGCCCGGGATGCAGGCCAGGATAGGGGCCGGAAGAGAAACCCAAAGCCCCGGAAATACCTCAGCCCGGTGCCGCGCGCGGAGCGCGGCCACGGAGAGCACGCCTGCGAGGACAGTGGCTGCCACGAGAGCGACAATCAAAGGGCGATTCGCCTCATAAATACCGATTGAGGCCGTCCCGATGCCTCCACTGCCGGTTTCTGCCATTTCGCTGAAGGCATTGATGACCCCTCGTGTGGCGAGCGCAGCACCGGCCGCCGGAAGGATTGCGGCGAGCGCCGCGACTGCATGCCACAGGGGACGCATTGAGGTCTCAGCAGGACCACTTCGGATCTCGGCTTCCACGATTTTGGCCTCCGTCAGGTATAGGACAGAGTATACAGTGCTACACGGGCTCGACGGGACCCTCCGCCTTCATCCACGTGAGCGTCTCAAGCCTTGAGCCGCTTCGTCACGCCAGGGCTCGTAAGTTCCCGGAGCGCATCCTTCCCCACCCACCTTGCCGTAGCATCCTCCGAGCTCGCCAGGCGCCGCGCCACCACCAAGGCAGCGGAATTGAGAGCGCGATTGCGTTTGCCGATCGCGCGCAGGGCCATGTTGATTGCCTTCTTGACGAAGTTGCGTTCGTCGCCGGCTTCGCGTTCGATGAGGGCGAGGCCCTGGATAAACAGTTCGTCGCCGGCAACCTTGTCATGCACGGTGAGACTCCACAGCAGCGCAAAAGCCGTGCGCTTCCCGAACTCGTTGCGACTGTTGCTCCATTGCGTGACCTTGGCCCAGGCGTGCGGCGTGCGGTCAAAGAGGTTGAAGCTCATCGCGTCGCAGAATGCCCAGTTGTCAAAGTCCTTGCACCAGCGATCCATCTGCGCGGGCGTGAGCTGCTCCGGATCGGCGACGAAGGACGTGAGCATACGCGCCTCGTACACGCCTGTGGCCCAGAGCGCGACGGCGAGTGCGTGGTTGCGCCCGAGCATCTTGCCGAGAGCCTTGATGTCTTTCATCGCAACGCCGTAGGCATGGTCCGAAGGGATGGCATAGCGCGCCATGCCGTCGAGGGTGGCCTTGGTGCTATGGCTTTTCAGCCACGTGAGCGCCGCCTGAACCTGATCTTCGAGCGACTGCGTCGCTTTCACGCTGGTGGCTTTCACTGTCAGCGTTGCGGCTTTGCGCTTGGTGCGGGAGTGGAGTTGTCCAGAAGTTCCTCGGGCCTTCCCAACTCAGTGTGCAGCCTTTGGCCTTTCCCGAAAAAACGCGATCTTCTCCTGGGGGAGAGGAGCGGCAGGACGGCGCCTCCTGTAAAAGGCGAACGACACTTCAACTAAGTTCCCGTTAACCCGGTAGCCGTGGCGGCTGAAGCCCTCTTCCAGACCACCAATACCAACCAGAAGACGAACACCTGAAAAGGAATAGACCAATCGGGCGGTAGGTCAATGATGGTTCTCCGAATGAACATACCGGCGGGATGAATACTGCCAACGACTACTTCACCCTGGAAGACAGCGAAGCCTCTTCCGAAGACGGAGGCGCGTGTCAAAGAGTAGCGACGGCCACGGAACTCTAGATCAAACTGGGAACTGAAGGCGCTAGGCTTGATGGCGCGTGCGACAACCTGTCCTTCGTTCTCTAGTAAAAAGGCCCCGCTCATTAGGCCCTCACGGTAAAGTTGATAGTTCTGGCGCCCTATCGAGATCGCGCCAGCCACCCTCCAGATCGAGGAGTCGAGCAATGCGATCTTTTGTCCTTCGGCTTCGATGCTGAACTTTCGGGTGAAGATACTGATTGGCCTGGCTTCAAGTATCATCTCTCAACTCATCCTTGTCGCAGAACGTCTTGGGGCTTCGGAGGGCGCTCTCCTGTAGGTGGCGAGTCGCACGTCGTTAGCGAATCGCCTCGAGGATTGTGTTCATGGGTTGATAGACAGCTTCGAGCATCCATGCTTGTAGGGCGAAGGCGGATAGAAGCGTGGCCGCTAGCACAATGGCAAAGTAGCGCGGCGGTGGATCTGGTCGTCTGGCCACGTCGATCGCGAGGAGTGCGAAGAGAACGGGGACGAGCCACCACCATCGGTACGACAAGAAGAAGGAGCGACTGACAGTCGGCAGGGGGTTGCCGAGGCCGATCAGAAGGCTTAGGAACTCTGGGGCGTTGCGCTGGGCGGCCACCACAACGTACAGGAGCCATGCTATCGCCGCAGCGAGCACAAGAGCGACTGTGAGTCTGTGTCGACTGAGTGTCAACCCACTCTCTCTTTCTAGCTGGAGGATGCTTAAGACGCCAGCGCCGTCTGCCTGGCCGCCCAACGCTGTGCCCCCTCACCAGCGGATGGGCGCGAGCCCAGCCGTCCGGTGCAGGGGGTGGTTAGGCGCCATTTGTGTTCGAGCTTTGACCTCATCTGGGTGTTATCTGGAGAATCTTGATAAGGACATAGTGATTTGGAGGAAAAACTTGTCCTCGCCTTCTGGAAGCTTACCAGGATCAAATGATAGCCCCATTGGTTGAACAGGGTCGACCAGAGT
>Ga0190265_10000321_pt1 | contig 37823 bp, 39 predicted proteins | sample Popmic124T_FD_133135 | JGI IMG/M metagenome (GOLD analysis project Ga0190265, IMG submission 133135) | Populus adjacent soil microbial communities from riparian zone of Indian Creek, Utah, USA - 124 T | ecosystem: Environmental > Terrestrial > Soil > Riparian zone | place: USA: Utah | collected... | reverse complement strand
GGGCAGCGGTCGATTGACGGCGAGGTGCTGCGGAGCCAGCGCCGAGCCGGTGATGATCGTCTGTGGTTCTGGTGTTGCAGGCACCAAGGCGATTCCGGTCGCCGAGGTGATGCAGAAGCGTTGCCGAGCCAGCGCGGAGGTGATAGCGCAGGCATCGAGTGCAAGGGATGCGGTGTTGGTAGAGAACATGACGTAGACCTCCTTGGTCTTGTTTTGAATTGGAAGTGGCGTAGGAATGTCGGCAAAACCGCAGGCCCGCAAACGGCGCTGCGGTGGGCAATAGCCGCCCTGCGGCCCAACCGGGCCGCGAAGCGACAGGAGAAGCAACAGGCGCAGCCTCAGCAGAAGCGCGAGGCGCAAGCGAAACGGTGTTGATTCGGGTTCCATACTTAACGGAGTCACGAACCCCGAAAGTGGTCCCCCTTGCTTAACCCGCCGTTCGATTCCGTGCCTCATGCCTCTCTGTCGAATGAGGCGGCGGAATCCGGCAGGAGATTGGCCGACCCTCCCTAGAAACGGGTCGCGAAGCCGGGGTGAAAATAGATTGGCCACTACCTATACAGGGGGCCGAACTCCAAAAGTGGCCCCCTTTTTTTTTGTTAAGCCTGCGCGCGCAGCTGCGTTCCTAGCCTGATCGCGTGCGAACTGACGGGCTTCTCGGGGGCCAAAGCGCCCAAAGCGTCCCGGTGGCCTGACAACCCATTTTTTAGGGAAGCAGGAACGCTCTAAGCACTTCGACCCCCGAGAAGCCCGTCACCGCTCTAGGCCTCCCCCAGCAGGCGCTTCACATGCAGCGCCGGTCGGCTCGGCTGCACGCAGAACCCGTCGCTAAAGACCAAGCCCTCGTTGTCCAGATCGCGGAGGGCGCGGGCGAGGGCGATGCCCCCGGTGAGAGTGCGAGGGTCCGCAAGCACCCGATCCGCCAGCGCCGGGAGCGTCAACGTGATCGGGTGTTCGCGAAGGACGAGGGCCAAGACGACGCGCTGCATTTGAAGGTCGGCGACCAACGTCAGGCGCTCTCGCCTTCAAGCACGCCGAGCAAAGCGCGCAGGGCGTTGTGATTGGTGACGGTCTCGGTGTAATTGCTCTCCGCGTCGTGATCGTCAGCCGCCGCCTGAACTGCGGCTCGCGCTACGTCGTCAGGAAGAACGATCTGCCGGGTTGCCAACGCAACCAGTAGTCGCTCAAATGCCTGAGCTTCCTTCCGTGCCTTGTCGGGGTGCTGCAACCGCTCGGGGTGTTTCAGGTCTTCCCGCACGCCGTGCAGCCAGTCGTTCAGACAGGACCGCAGGACTGGAATGTGTTTGACGGGGAGGTCGAGGGGCACTGGCCGCGCCCCGCCCGTAGGGTTCTCGTTAGCCATGAGGAGCCACGTCTCCTTGTGGTCAGGCTCCCGGTTGGCGTGAGCGCGCCGCCGGGAGCCGCTTTATCTGAGCGGCCCGCAGCGTAGCACCTTTTTAGGGGGGTACCTAATCCGTATCGAGAACTTCCCTGACTCGCGTCAGGTGCAACCCGGCCGCTTCGCCGATCTCACGCAGCGTCAGGCCCGCCTCTCGCGCACGCTCGAAGGCTTCGCGGCGTGCAATCCGAGCTTGATCGCGCTCGCTGTCAATGCTCGTGAACTTCGACTGAGCGCGTTGCACCTCAGCGCGGGCTTTGTCCTTGGCGTCCTTGGGCACGCCGGGAGCCTATTGCCAGGCCCGACGTCTTGACTGGAAGACTTCGGGCTATGGCCAGCGACGATGCAGCCCGAGATCGCATGGAATGCGCATTGATTGGGCAGGAGGACGCACCCAAGAGTCGCCTGAGGTCAGGCCGTGGGATGCTCCCCAGATGATGAAGTTGGCGACCATCCACTTCGACGGCGGCGGGCAGAGTCCCGGCCCGGTAACGGCTGCCTGCACTGTCGAGTTGAGCGACGGCTCCTTCGACCAGGCCGTCAAGCGTTTCGACCAGGGGACCCACAACACCGCTGAGTGGCAGGCGCTGATACTCGGCCTGCGCCTGGCGCGCAAGCACGGCGAGCGGCATGTGGTGGTCAAGGGCGACTCGACGCTCGTGGTGAAGCAAGTCAACCGCGAGTGGAAGACGAAGAATCCGGCGCTGCTCCCTCTGCGGACGCAGGCAGAGGAGCTGTTGGCGCAGTTCGAGAGCTGGAGCGTCGAGTGGATTCCGCGCAACGAGAACCGGCGCGCCGACGAACTGGGGCGGGCCTAAGGAGCCTCGGACCCCGTGTGTCCATTGGCGGCGACTAGCGCTTTGGACGAAAAGCAGCACTGTCAGCTCGGGAGCATTTTGAGTAGCACGCCCCTCCGCAGTGGCTTAGAGAAGCCGAGTTCGCGCGCGAGTGCTTCTCCATCAAGGCTTGTCACGGCTCGTAGTGATTGGGCAGCGGGCGGTTCTCGCTGCCCAAACCCAGCCGAACCGTGCCTGACGCAACCGAATCTCTCAACGGCGGGAGAGCAGACTGTTGGCTCTAGAATGCGCGCACGGCTGCCCGGTGGATCGTTTGCCATGCAGAAGGTCGAGGGTTCGAATCCCTTCAGCCGCTCTCAGGAAAAGCCCCGCTCCGGCGGGGCTTTTCGTTAGGAGGAGGCCTGTCGGCGAAGGTCGACAATGCGCTTCATGAGTGCCGTGAGGGCGACCAGGCCGGCCGAGGCGAGGGCGAGGACCACAGCCGACCACCAGATCGGAAGCGGCTCGCTGTACTGGTAGTGGTCCGGATAGCCGAACGGGACTGCGAAGGGAATCGCCAAGAGAGCCAGCAGAGCAAAGGATGGCTGTCCCGTCCCCCATCCGAGCAGAACCGAGGCGACCGCCCAGATCACGATGGCCAACTCACCGTCCCCGCTGTTGGCGTTGAGCAAGATGACGGCGATGGCCGCGCCAGCCAAGTAGGACACAACAAGAATCCGAGCCATATGCAAGGTACCCCAAGAGACAGCCTTGGGTTTCATGTGTAGGTCGCCAAGCGGCACTACGTCCACGGGCATCGAGCCTGGACTAGGGTCCGCTCATGGCGAGCCGCGGCGTCGACTACGAGCAGCACGGGCGCACCTACGCCCGTCACCGGCGGGCCGACCCGCGGATAGCGGCCCGGATCCACGCCGCTCTCGGCAACGCGGAGACGGTCCTCAACGTCGGCGCCGGCTCGGGCTCCTACGAGCCCACCGACCGCTGGGTCCTGGCCGCCGAGCCGAGCGCGACGATGCGCGCCCAGCGTCGGCCTGGCGCGGCGCCCGTGATCGACGTCCGCGCCGAGGCGCTGCCCTTCGACGACGACTCCGTCGACGCCGCGATGGCCTGCGTGACGATCCACCACTGGCAGCCGGTGGAGGCGGGCCTGGCCGAGCTGCGGCGCGTGGCCCGGGGCCCGGTCGTGGTCTTCACCTTCGACCTCGACCATCTGCCTGCCTGGCAGCAGGAGCACCTGGCCGAGGGGATCGAGATCGAGCGGCTGCGCTTCCAGCCGCTGGAGGCGGTCGCGGCCGCGCTCGGCGGGCGAACCCGGATCGAGCGCTTCCCGACCCCGGCCGACTGCACCGACGGGTTCTTCGAGGCCTTCTGGAACCGGCCGGAGCAGCTGCTCGATCCGGCGGTCCGCGGCGCCCAGTCGATGTGGGCGCTGCTGCCACCCGGTGTCGAGGAGCGGATCGTCGAACGGCTCGACGCAGCACTCGAGTCGGGAGCCTGGGACGCCGAGCACGGGCACCTGCGTGAGATGGAGGAGTACGACGGGGCTTTGCGCCTGGTGATTTCAGAGTCTTCTGACCTGGGTGCTGCCGCGGGCCGCTGCGGGTAGAGACGGAGCCATGCTGCTAGCCGTCACCGCCTTCGAATGGCTCGAGGACGCGATCGGCGGCGAGATCTGGACCTATCCGGGGCTCGTCGTTTCGGTCGCGCTCGATTCGCTCTTCCCGATCGCTCCGGGCGAGGCGATGATGATCACGGCCGGCGTGCTGGCCGCGAACGACGAGCTGATCCTCCCCTTCGTGATCCTCGCCGGCGCGATTGGCAGCTTCCTCGGCGACAACGCTTCCTACGGCCTGGGCGCGTCGCTCGGCCGCCGGGCCGAGCGAAGGTTCTTCTCCTCGGGACGCGGCCGGCAGCGGGTGGAGTGGGCGCGCAGGCAGCTGCAGGAGCGCGGCGCCGTGATCATCATCGCCGCCCGCTTCATCCCTGGGGGTCGCACGGCGACGACGTTCTCGGCCGGCACGCTGGGGATGCCGTGGCGCCGCTTCGTCGCGATCGACGCGGTTGCCTCCTGTCTCTGGGCGACCTACATCGCTCTGCTCGGCTACTTCGGCGGCGCCACCTTCGAGGATGACCTCTGGAAGCCCCTCCTCGCCGCCGGCGCGGTCGGCGTCCTGGTCGCCACTGCCGGCGAGCTGTTCCGCCGCGCCAAGCTCGCCTAGCCCCGGGCCTAACGGCTACGCTTCATCGCCCCCGGCGCCTTGGCGGAGTGGCTACGCAGCGGCCTGCAAAGCCGTTTACACCAGTTCGATTCTGGTAGGCGCCTCTGCTGTGTTTGTGCCGGTTCGCTCCGGGTAGTCAAGGAGTCAGAAGGTCCCACGAAAGTGGGGCCTTCGTTTTGGGCGAGGAGATGTTCGGTAGCTTGGCCTGCGTGGATCTGCACAGTGCCGAGCTGCGCTTCTCGACCCAGGGTGACGCCGATGTCCTCGACATCACGGGCGAGGTGCAGGGGGTTGTCGAGGAGGCGGGTGTCTCCGAGGGGCAGGTGCTGGCGTTCGTGCGGGGGTCGACAGCGGCGATCGGGACGATGGAGTTCGAGCCGGGTGGGGTGCACGACCTGCGGGAGATGCTGGAGCGGTTGATCCCGGCGCAGGGCGACTACGAGCACAACCGGCTCAACCACGACTCCAACTCGCATGCGCACCAGCGGGCGACGCTGGTCGGGCCCTCGGAGGCCGTGCCGGTGGTCGGGGGCCGGCTGGCGCTCGGTACCTGGCAGCAGCTGGTGCTGATCGACTTCGACGACCGCTCGCGGGAGCGGACGGTCGTCGTCCAGGTCCTCGGCTGAACGGAAAAGGGCCCCGTGAGGGGCCCTTTGTTTCCGAAGGACGTGCCACCAGTGAGACTGAGGTCCTCTGGCTCGTCGGTCCTCAAGCTTTGCGCTCGCATTTAGAAACACCGCGTGAGCTGAAAAGTTGCACAAGTTGCATCGGCTCTTGCAGGCCCGGGCTTGAGCCTCTGGCCGGGGATACCCCGCACTCGTAGGCACGGCTTTTCGCTAGATTCAGGTAGCGGGGCGCTTAGCTCAGTTGGGAGAGCGCCAGCTCGACAAGCTGGAGGTCACTGGTTCGAGCCCAGTAGCGCCCATATGCCCGCACGTCTGCTTCGCGCCTCGGATGCCCACTGGCGCGAGTCCAACCAGATGCGGGTCCTCAACACCGACCCTCGCCAAGCAACTCGGCGCGACGCGTCTCGGCGCCCGCCTCTGGCGCCTGCGCCCAGGCCAGGCTTCGACCTGCCATCGCCATGCCGAGGAGGAGGAGCTGTACGTCCTGCTCGAGGGTCGCGGTCGGGTCCGCGTCGAAGACGAGGTCTACGAGCTGCAACCGCATGACGCGCTGCTGGTCGAGCCCCGCGCCGTGCGCCAGCTCTTCAACGACAGCGAGGACGAGGCCCTGTGGCTGGTCGTCGGCGCGCCGCCCGAGCTCGCCAACACCCTCGAGATGAGCGTGGCGCAGCTGCGGGACATGTACCCGGATGGCCCGCGCGCCCTGCCGGCAGAGTTGGGCGGCGGCCAGTTCGAGCCGCCCGGCTGAGCACTCGCGCTCGTCGTTTAGGCTCGCCGCCTCGTGATCGGGACGTATGCAGCCGCGCTGGCGGTGTGCGGTTCTTCGCTGGCAATCGGACAAGCGGCCATAACGCTCTGCGGGGCGCGGCGCTGGTCGTGGCTCTCGCCGGCGGTCGGATTGGCGCTGCTCTGCGCCGTCTGTTGGGGGACGGTTCGCCTGCCGGGCAGGGGTATCACTTCGGTCCTCATTGTTCTCTTGCTAACCGTTACCGCGGCGCTCTATCTGCGGGTTAAGGTCGACGCAGGGAGGGGGGCGCTGCTGGCGGGGAAACCAGTCGCCCTAGTGGCCCTCGCCACCGCCTCGCTCCCGTTTGTAGTCGAAGGGCACTTCGGGATCCTCGGCACCGGCTTCAACCCGGACATGTCCCAGCACCTGCTGGCGGCGGACCGCCTCGGCGAGGGCGTGGGCGGGCAGTTGCTCCACCAGGGCTACCCGCTCGGCCCCCACGCGATCGTCGCCGCCCTCGATTCCGGCCTTGGCATCGGGGCGGTGCAAGGTTTCAGCGGTCTGACGATCGCCGTGGCAGTTCTCGCCTCGCTGACCGCTCTCGCCGCCCTCGCCGAATTGCCGCCGCTCCGTCGCACCGCCGGCGCGCTCCTGGTCGGGGTTCCGTACCTGGTCGCCACCTACTACGCGCAGGGCGCCGTCAAGGAGACGATGCAGGCTCTCTTCGTCCTCGCCTTCGTCCTCGCCCTGCGCGAGAGCTCCGGTCCCTGGCGCGACCTGCCGCTGCGCTTCGTCCCGGCTGCATTGATCGCCGCGGGCAGCGTCTTCGCGTACAGCTTCGCCGGCCTGGTCTGGCTGGCCGCCGCGCTGGTCCTCTGGCTCGCGCTCGAGAGGAGGCTGCCGGCCCGCGCCCTGCTGCTCGCCCTGCTTGCCTTCCTCGTCCTCGTCGCTCCCGAGGTCGGCCGGATGGTCGACTTCCAGCGCTTCGAGACCTTCGATCCCAACGGTCCCGGCCTCGGCAACCTCTTCGGCCAGATCTCACCGTTGGAGGCCCTAGGCATCTGGCCCTCGGGGGACTTCCGCGTCGCCCCCGGCGACGGCGCGGTCCCGGGGTTCGTCTATTACCTCGGTGCGGCCTTCGCGCTGGCGCTGCTGCTCTACGGCGCCGTGTGCTGCTGGCGAGACCGCGAAACCGCGATCCTCGCCGGTCTGCTCGCGGTCGTCGCCGTCTACGCCGCTGCCCGCCTGGGCGGCACCCCCTACACAGCGGCCAAGGCGCTCGAGGTCGCGGCGCCGCTGGCAACACTGACGATCCTGCTCCCGCTCAACTTGAGAGTCGATCGATCCGTCTCGTCCGCGGGTGGCGCCGTAGGGGGTACCGCCCCTGAGGAAGCTTTAGCTACCGGAAGGGGCGGTGGGTTCCCTGCGGCGACAGGACCCGCGGCCGGAACGCTTGTCGCCTATCTGTGTGTAGCTGGCATCTGCTCGCTACTCGCCCTCGCCAACGCCCCCGTAGGGCCGTCCTCCTACTCGCCGGCGCTGACCGGCTTGCGACCGCTGATCGCAAACGACTCGACTCTCGTCCTCGCCTCCGAGCAGCTGCTCGACGAGGAGCACGGCGTCCCTTACCTCGCCTGGGAGCTGCGCGGCGGCCGCGTCTGCATCGAGTCCGAGTCCGCGGCGGGCGACAGGCCGTCGCCCGGCGTCCGGTACGTCGTCACCGAAGGCTCCGGCGAGAAGCCACCGTTCCCGGGCCTCACGCTCGCCCGTCGCGCCGCCCCGTACCTGCTCTGGGAGCGGCAGGGCACGGTCGGCGGTCCCAGTCCCTGTCCGCTGATCGCCGTTAGGCAGGCACGTCAGGGCCCGGGGTCCTGATCGCGTTCGCTGTTAGTGGCGCTTAGCCCCCACAAACAGCGAACGCGCGACGGAAAGCGCTGCTCACCTCGCAAGTACCATGCCCCGGCAATGGAGGCCGCGACGCAAAAGATCACCGTCACCCTGCCCGACGGCACGCCGTTGGAGCTGCCCGGCGACGCCTCCGGCGCCGACGCCGCCGCGGCGATCGGCCCCGGCCTGGCCAAGGCGGCGCTGGCGATCCGCGTCGACGGCGAGCTGCGCGACCTCGCCGCGCCGCTCCCCGATGGCGCCGGGATAGCGATCCTCACCGACCGCGACCCCGAGGCGCTGGAGCTGATCCGCCACGACGCCGCCCACGTGATGGCCGAGGCGGTGATGGAGCTCTACCCGGGGACGAAGGTGACGATCGGACCGCCGATCGAGCACGGCTTCTACTACGACTTCGAGTTCCCGCCCGACGTCAAGGTCACCGACGCCGACCTGGAACGAATCGAGGCGGCGATGCGCACCCACATCGAGGCCGACGAGCCGTTCGAGCGCCGCGACGTAGCCCCCAGTGAGGCGATCGAGCTCTTCAGGGCTGAAGGCCAGGACTACAAGGTCGAGCTGATCGAGGACCTGGTCCGCGACGAAGGGGTGCAGACCGTCTCGCTCTACCGCAACGGCCCCTTCGAGGACCTCTGCCGCGGCCCGCACGGTCCCTCGACCGGCCGCATCAAGGCGATCAAGCTGGAGTCGCTCGCCGGCGCCTACTGGCGCGGCGACGAGAGCCGTCAGATGCTGACCCGGATCTACGGCACCGCCTTCTTCTCGAAGAAGGACCTCGAGGCGCACCTGGAGCGGATCGAGCAGGCGAAGGCGCGTGACCACCGCCGCCTCGGCCCCCAGCTGGGCCTCTTCATGCTGCGCGAGGAGGCGCCGGGGATGCCCTTCTGGCTGCCCAACGGGACGGCGCTGCTGCGCCTGATCGAGGCCGAGGTGCAGAAGCAACTGCGCAAGCGCGGCTACGAGGAGATCAAGACACCGCAGGTGATGGACGTCGAGCTCTGGCACCGCTCGGGCCACTGGGACAACTACCGCGAGAACATGTACTTCACCGAGTGGGGCGAGCGCGAGTACGCGATCCGGCCGATGAACTGCCCCGGCGCCTGCCTCGTCTTCGGATCCGAGCGCCACTCCTACCGCGAGCTGCCGCTGCGGGTCGCCGAGTTCGGCCAGGTCTCCCGCGCCGAGCGCGAGGGCGTCCTGCATGGCCTGCTGCGGGTGCGCGCCTTCACCCAGGACGACGCCCACGTCTACTGCACCGAGGAGCAGGTCGCCGCCGAGGTCGCCGACATCTGCGCCGCGATCGACGAGCTCTACGCCCGCTTCGGCTTCGAGGACGTCAAAGTCGAGCTCTCGACCCGGCCGGAGAAGTCGATCGGCACCGCCGAGCAGTGGGAGCGGGCCGAGGCGGCGCTGGCCGAGGCGCTCGAGGGCCAGGGCCGCGAGTACCAGCTCAACCCCGGCGACGGCGCCTTCTACGGGCCCAAGATCGACTTCCACGTCACCGACGCGCTGGGCCGCTCGTGGCAGTGCGGCACCTGCCAGCTCGACTTCTTCATGCCCGAGCGCTTCGACCTCTCATACGTCGGCGCCGACGACGAGCAGCACCGGCCGGTGATGATCCACCGCGCCCTGCTCGGCTCGATGGAGCGCTTCGCCGGGATCCTGATCGAGCACTACGCCGGTCGCTTCCCGGTTTGGCTGGCGCCGGTGCAGACGATCGTGCTGCCGGTCTCAGACCGCCACAACGAGTACGCCGCGGGTATCGCCGCCGAGCTGCGCGAGAAAGGCGTGCGGGTCACTGTGGACGAGCGCTCGGAGTCGGTCGGCAAGAAGGTCCGCGACGCTGAGCTCGGTCGCTACCCCTACATGCTGGTGGTCGGTGACAAAGAGCAGGAAGCGGGCGCCGTCGCGGTGCGATCGCACGAGCAGGGTGAGCTGGGCGCGATGCCGGTGGCCGATCTCATTTCGGCTGTCTATACTGCGGAAACTTGATCGCAGGCACGCCACAGATCCCGCGCCGCTGAGCGTCCCGTGCCAGCCTCCCCATCTCTCGTCCGCTTGAAGTCCCACCTCACGCTTAGATAGTGCCGGTCCCGCGCAGGTTCGATCGGCGTCCCCCTGAGCGCGACACCACGCGCATCAACGACCGCATCCGCGTTCGCGAGGTGCGCTTGATCGGTGCCGAGGGCGAGCAGCTCGGGATCGTCGAGACAGCGGAGGCGCTGAAACGAGCCCGCGAGGCCGACCTCGACCTGGTCGAGGTCGCGCCCGACGCGAAGCCGCCGGTCACCCGCCTGCTCGACTACTCGAAGTACAAGTACGAGCAGGAGCAGAAGCAGAAGGCGGCCCGCAAGCACCAGCAGCAGGTCAACGTGCGCGAGATCAAGCTGCGCCCGAAGATCGCCAACCACGACTACGAAACCAAGAAGGGCCATGTCGAGCGCTTCCTGCGCCACCAGGACAAGGTCAAGATCACGATCATGTTCCGCGGCCGCGAGCAGGCCCACCCGGAGCGCGGCAGGGCGCTGCTGCAGCGCCTCTTCGAGGACCTCGACGGGCTCGCCGTGATCGAGTCGGCGCCGCTTCAGGAAGGCCGCAACATGAGCATGATGCTGGCGCCGGGCAAAGAGATCGCCAAGGAGGCCGCCGCAGACAAGGCCGCGGCCGGGGAGCCAGCCGAGGCAGCGCAAGAGCCGACAGAGAAAGCTGTTGCGGAGGAGCCAGCCTCTGCGGTTGAGGAGCCAGCCGCGGTTGAAGAGCCGACGGACACGGCGCAGGAGCCGGCCGACGAGAAGCCGGACGACGACGCCGCCGCGGACGACGACGCCGCCGCGGCGTAGTCCTCAGTTCTCAGTCAATACGTCGGCGATCCGCTCCGACGCGTGGCCGTCCCAGAGGGGCGGTGGCTCGGAGGGGGCCGCGGGGCGCTCGGCTAGGGCCGCCGGGATGGTGGCGATCGCTGCCGGGTCAAGGCCGAGCAGGGTGTTGGTTCCGGCGCGGATCGTCACCGGCCGCTCGGTGTTGTCGCGCAGGGTGAAGCAGGGGACGCCGAGGTAGGTCGTCTCCTCCTGGATGCCGCCGGAGTCGGTGAGGACGGCGCCGGCGTCGGCGAGCAGCGAGAGGAAGTCGACGTAGCCGAGCGGCACGGAGAGCAGCAGGCCGGGGTGGTCGGCTTCGACCTTCTCCATCTCCTTGCGGGTGCGGGGGTGGACCGGGAAGACGACCGGCATCTCGCGGGCCAGGGCGGCGAGCTGCGCGACCGTCTCGGGCAGCAGCGGCCCGTCGACGAGGGCGGGGCGGTGCAGGGTGACGAGGACGAACTCACCCGGCTCAACACCCAGCTTCGCGGCCGCCCCAGCTGCGCGGAAGCGCTCCTCGAGAGCGACCAGGGTGTCGATCATCGTGTTGCCGACGAAGTGCATGCGCTCCTCGGCGACGCCCTCGCGGCGCAGGTTCTCTATCGCCTCGTCGCTGTGCAGGAAGAGGTGCTCGGCGATCTCGTCGGCGACGATCCGGTTCAGCTCCTCCGGCATCGTGCGGTCGAAGCTGCGCAGCCCCGACTCGATGTGGGCGACGGGGATCTGCAACTTGGCCGCGGTCAGGGCTGCGGCCAGGGTCGAGTTGACATCGCCGGGCACCATCACCAGGTCGGGTCGCTCGTCGAGCAGGACCGGCTCCAGCCGCTCCATCACTCTTGCCGTCTGCTGCGCGTGGCTGCCCGAGCCGACCTCGAGCATGTGGTCGGGCGGCGGCACTCCCAGCTCCTCGAGGAAGACGTCCGACATCAGGCGGTCGTAGTGCTGGCCGGTGTGGACGATCGTGTGCCGTCCCTGCGGCAGGCGAGCGCGCAGCGCCCTGATCACCGGCGCCGTCTTGACGAAGTTGGGCCGCGTCCCGACCACGTAGACGATCCGCATCGCGGCGCCAGCGTACCTGCGACACCGGCACCGGCTCCGGGCGTGCCCGTGCTTCTGCTTCAATACGCGTCCCGATGCCGAAGATGAAGACCCATTCCGGCGCCAAGAAGCGCTTCCGCAAGACTGCCACCGGCAAGCTGCGTGGCCGGCGCGCCAACTCCAGCCACATCCTGGAGAAGAAGTCGCCGAAGCGGAAGCGGCGGATGGCGCGGCCGGTGGAGATCTCTCCGGCGGACGCGCCGCGGGTGCGGCACCTGCTCGGAGGCGGCAAGTGAGCCGGGTCAAGCGCTCAGTCCACGCGCGCAAGAAGCGCCGCAAAGTCCTCAAGGAAGCGAAGGGCTACTTCGGTCGCAAGCACTCCTCCTACCGCTTCGCCAAAGAGCAGGTGCAGCGGTCGGGGATGTACGCGTACAGGGACCGGCGCAACCGCAAGCGCGAGTTCCGTCGCCTCTGGATCACCCGGATCAACGCCGCCGCGCGGCTCGAGGGCATGAGCTACTCGGAACTGATCCACGGCCTAGACAAAGCCGGGGTCGAGGTCAACCGCAAGATGCTGGCCGAGATCGCGGTCTCCGACCGCGATGCCTTTCGCCGATTCGTGGAGCTCGCCCGGGAGGGTGCGGCCGCCTAGCCGCAACCCACACTCCACTTTCCCGGGCGGGTCGTGAGAACGGCCCGCTTTTTCGTTCCAGGAGAAGAAACCGCCGACAAGAAAGAACACACCCCAGAGACACAGAGCCACCGATGATCGAGAGTTCCCACAACGAGAAGCTGAAGCTGGTCCGCAAGCTGCGCGAGCGCAAGCACCGCGAGCGCGAGGGCCTCTTCGTCAGCGAGGGCGAGGACCTGGTCGAGGCCGGGCTGGCCGCCGGAGCAGAGCCTCGCTTCCTGCTCACCGCCGCTGGCAGTGGCCTCGGCGGCGAGGAGGTCGAGCCGGAGCTGCTCGCCTCCGTCTCGGCTTTGGGCTCGGGGACGCGGGCGATCGCGGTCTGGCCGCAACGCTGGGCCGAGGCGATGCGGCCGCCCTGCCTCTACCTGCACGGTGTCGGCGACCCGGGCAACGTGGGCACGATCGTCCGCACCGCGCACGCGCTGCTCGACGGCACCGTCGTGCTGGGCCCGGACTGCGCCGATCCCTTTTCGCCGAAGGCGGTGCGCGCCAGCATGGGCTCGATCTTCGCCCGCCCGCCTCTGCGGGCCGAGGTCGCGGAGACTCCCGGCCCGCGCGCGGCTCTCGTCGCCCACGGCGGCACCGGGCTGGCTGCGCTCGGCTCCGTCGCGACGGTCTGCCTCGGCGCCGAGCGGGCGGGTCTGCCGCCGGAGGTGCTCGGGGCCTGCGACGCCGAGGTGACGATCCCCCTGCGGGCTGGCGGCGCCGAGTCGCTCAACGTCGCGGCTGCGGCTGCGATTGCCGCGGAGGGGATATCGTCGCTCGCCATGCCGGAGGCTGAGCCAGATGCTTGAGCGGATTGCTCAGATCCAGGCTGAGGCCGAGGCGGCGATCGAGTCCGCCGCGGGCACGACGGAGCTGGAGGAGCTGCGGATCGAGTACCTCGGCCGCAAGTCCGAGCTGACCTCGATCCTGCGCGGGGTCGGCGAGTTGCCGGCGGAGGAACGGGGCCAGGTCGGCGCCGGCGCCAACCTGGCGCGCCAGGCGCTGGAGGCGCTGCTCGAGCAGCGCGCCGCAGACCTCGATTCGAGCGAGCTGGAGTCACGGCTGGCCGGCGACAGGATCGACGTCACCCTGCCGGGCGCCCCGGCGCACCCGGTCGGCCACACCCACCTGATCACCCGCACGATGCGACAGATCGAGGACGTCATGGTCGGCCTCGGCTACCGGGTGTCGGACGGTCCCGAGATCGAGCACGACTACTACAACTTCACCTCCCTCAACCACCCGCCGGGACACCCGGCGCGGATGCTCCAGGACACCTTCTACGTGCAGTCGCACCCGGAGGTCCTCCTCCGCACCCACACCTCCCCGGTGCAGACGCGGGCGATGGAGGCCCAGCCACCGCCGATCTTCACGATCATGCCGGGCAAGGTCTACCGGCGCGACTCCGACGCCACCCACACGCCGATGTTCCATCAGGTCGAGGGACTGGCGATCGGCGAGGGGATCACGCTCGCCGACCTGCAGGGAACCCTGGAAGAGATGCTGCGGGCGATCTTCGGCGGTAGCCGCGAGGCGCGGATGCGGCCGCACTTCTTCCCCTTCACCGAGCCCAGCGTCGAGTTCGACGTCTCCTGCTTCCAGTGCGAGGGGACGGGCGAGCTGGGTGACGGCGGGCGCTGCAACCTCTGCAAGGGGATTGGCTGGATCGAGGTCGGCGGCGCCGGCATGGTCGACCCCAACGTGCTCGGCTTCGTTGAGGGCAACGGCTACGACCCCGAGCGGGTGCAGGGCTTCGCCTTCGGCATGGGGGTGGAGCGGATCGCGATGCTGCGCCACGGCGTTCCCGACCTGCGGCGCTTCTTCGACAACGACGTGCGGATGCTGGAGCAGTTCTCATGAGAGTTCCCTACGCGTGGCTGCGTGAGTACTGCGATCCCGGCGTCTTGGTTGGGGAGCTGGCCGAGCGGCTGGCGATGACCGGCACCGAGGTCGAGCGGGTCGGCACGATCGGCCCGCCCTCGCCGGACGCCTTCGTGGTCGGCCGGGTGCTGGCGGTCGAGCCCCACCCGAAAGCGGATCGGCTGCAGGTCTGCACCGTCGACACCGGCGACGGGGAGCGCACGATCGTCTGCGGTGCCCCCAACGTTGCCGCCGGCCAAACGGTGCCGGTGGCGCTTCCTGGCGCGACGCTGCCGGGCGGGCACGAGATCGGCGAAGCGAAGCTGCGCGGGGTGCGCTCGGCCGGGATGATCTGCGCCTCCTCGGAGCTGGAGCTGGGGGAGGGGCCGCCGGGGATCATGGTGCTCGACGACGACGGGCTCGCGCCTGGAACCTCGCTTGCCGAGGTGCTGCCGATCGGCGAGCAGGTGCTGGAGCTGGAGGTGACGCCGAACCGGGTCGATTGCTTCGGCGTCTACGGCGTGGCGCGTGAGGTGCACGCGATCAGCGGCGCGCCGCTCGGCCCGGAGCCCTGGGCGGAGGACGCCCCGGCCGAGGGCAAGGGCGAGGTGGGCGATTACGCCTCGGTCGAGGTGAAGGCGCCCGAACTCTGCCCCCGCTTCACCGCGCGCGTCTTCACCGACGCCACGATCGCCCCCTCGCCACCCTGGCTGCAGGCGCGGCTGGCGGCGGCCGGCCAGCGGCCGATCAACAACGTCGTCGACATCACCAACTACGTGATGCTGCTGACCGCGCAACCGCTGCACGCCTTCGACCTCGACGAGGTCCCCGGCGGGGCACTGACGGTTCGCACCGCCACCGACGGCGAGAAGATGACGACGCTCGACGGCGAGGAGCGCGCCTTCGACGCCGAGACCGTGCTGGTTTGCGACCGCAAGGGGCCCTCCGGAATCGCCGGGATCATGGGCGGTCAGGCCTCCGAGGTCTCCGACGACACGACCAGCGTCCTGCTCGAGGTCGCCACCTGGAGCGGGACCAACATCCTGCGCACTTCGCGCATGCTCGGCCTCCGCTCCGAGGCCTCCTCACGCTTCGAGAAGCAGCTCCACCCGGACCTCTGCACGCGGGCCCAGCGGGTCGCCTCGCGGCTGATGGTCGAGCTCTGCGGCGCCAAGCTGGTGCCGGGGACAATCGACGTCGCGGCCGAGATCCCGGCCCCGCACCGGATCGTCCTCCGCGGCGAGCGGGTCGAGGGCTTGCTCGGGATGCGGATCGAGCAGGCGGACCAGATCGCCTACCTCGAGCGGCTCGGCTTCGGCGTCGAGGCGGACGGCGAGGACTTGAAGGTCGAGGTGCCGCCCGACCGCCACTACGACGTCACCCGCGAGGTCGACCTGATCGAGGAGGTCGCGCGCGTCCACGGCCTCGACGAGCACCTGCCCAGCACGCTGCCGGCGAGCGCCGGCCAGGTCGGCGGCCTCAACCGCGAGCAACGGTTGCGTCGCCGGGCCGAGGACACGGTGCGGGACCTCGGCTTCGACGAGGTCGTCGGCTGGAGCTTCACCGACCCCGGCGAGCCCGGGCGGCTGCGGATCCCCGCCGGCGATCCCCGCGCCGAGGGCGTCGTCGTCTCCAACCCGCTGTCCGAGGACCACTCGGTGATGCGCACGACCCTGCTCGGCTCGCTGCTCGACGTCGCCCAGCGCAACCGCGCGCGCGGGGGCGACCGGATCTCGCTCTTCGAGTCGGGCCGGGTCTACCTCAACGCCGGCGATCCCGGCGAGAGCCCGCTCGCCGGCGGCTTCCCCGGCGAGCGTCCGCCGCCGTTCACCGAGCCCCACCGGCTCGGCTGTCTGGCGATCGGCCCGCTCGCCCCCACCTCATGGCGCGGCGAGACGGGGGCCGCCGACTTCTTCGTCCTCAAGGGCGTGCTGGAGGCCCTCGCCCGCCTGCTCGGCGCCGAGCTCTCCCTCGACGCCTCCTTCGAGCCCGCTGGCGACCCCTTCCTGCACCCTGGGCGCTCGGCCCGCTTCGAGCTGGGCGGCGCACCGGCGGGCTGGATCGGTGAGCTGCACCCGCTGGTCTGCCGCGAATGGGACGTCGACGCGGCGGTCGCCTTCGAACTGGAGCTGGCGGCGCTGGTCGCCTCGTCCAGGGCGGGGGAGGAGACCTTCGAGGACCTCACCACCTTCCCGGGCGTCTACCAGGACCTGGCCGTCGTCGTCGAGGAGGCGGTCACTGCGGCTGCGGTGCGCAAGGCCGTGCTTGCGGGCGGCGGCGAACTGCTGCGTGCGACCGAGGTCTTCGACCTCTACGAGGGCGAGCAGCTGGGCGCGGGCCGCAAGAGCCTGGCGCTGCGGCTCGAGTTCCGCGCCGCCGACCGCACCCTCACCGACGAGGAGGTCGCCGGCCTGCGCGGCTCGATCGCGGCCGAGCTGGAGAAGATCGGGGGGAAGCTCCGTGAGTAGGGACATCGCCCAGCCGCTCGACGGCAAGCCCGCGGCCCGGGTGCTGGTCGCCGGCGCCTCCGGGTTCACCGGCGCGCTCGCGACTCACCTGGTCTGGCGGCACCCGCGCCTGGAGCTGGTCACCGTCACCTCGCGCAGCGACGCCGGCACCCGCCTCGACCGACTCTACCCGCGCTACCGGGTGCCGCTGGAGCTGACCGAGCTCGACCTCGACCGGATCGAGGACGTCGACGCCGCGATCGTCGCCTACCCCCACGGCGCCTCGGCGCCGACCGTCGCCGCGCTGCGCGGGCTGGGAGTCGTCGTCGCCGACCTCTCCGCCGACTTCCGGCTGCGGGACCTGCCCACGTACGAGCGCTGGTACGGCGAGCACGGGGCGCCGGAGCTGCTCGAGGGGGCCGTCTACGGCCTCACCGAGCTCTACCGCGAGCAGCTGCGGGAGGCGGGCCTGGTCGCGGTGCCCGGCTGCTACCCGACCGCGAGCGTGCTGGCGCTGGCGCCGCTGGCCGAGCGCGGCCTGCTCGCCGACGTCGTGATCGACGCCAAGCAGGGCGTCTCCGGCGCCGGCCGGGGCGGCGGCGATGCGATGCACTACGTGACCATGGACGAGAACGCCTTCCCCTACAAGACCGAGGGCCACCGCCACCGGCCCGAGATCGAGCAGGAGCTGGCTGCCCTGGGCGGCGCCGCCCAGGTCACCTTCGTCCCGCACCTGCTGCCGCTCGACCAGGGCGAGCTGACCAGCTGCTACGTGCAGACGACCGAGCCGATCTCCAAGCAGGAGGTCCAGGATCTCTACCGCGAGCGCTACGCGGAGGAGCGCTTCGTCCACTTCGTCGAGGCGCCGCCGGGCCTACGCGACGTCCGCGACACCAACGAGTGCCATGTCTACGTGACGGTTGAGGAGCGGGGGAGGGTGCTTGCCTTCTCGGCGCTAGACAACCTCTGGAAGGGCGCCTCGGGCCAGGCCGTGCAGTGCCTCAACCTGATGCTGGGGCTGGACGAGACGGAGGGACTCACGTGATGGATTCGAGCCGACCGCCCGCGGACGCGGAGCGGAGCAGGCGGTCGAATATGGCTTTCTTCAAGTCCCGCTGGGTCGATCCGCCGGCCGGAGTCGAGGAGCTCGACCCGGCGGGGCTGGCGCCGGGCTTCCGGGCCGGGACCGCCCACTGCGGGCTCAAGGGCGGCGGCAAGACCGACGTCGGGCTGGTCGTCTGCGACGCGCCCGAGGTGGCCTCCTCGATCCTGCTCACCCGCAACGCCTCCTCGGCGGCGCCGGTCCGGGTCTGCCGCGACCGCTGCCGGCAGGGGGAGATCCGCGCCGCCGTGGTCAACGCGGGCAACGCGAATGCGGAGACCGGAGAGCAGGGCTACGCCGACGCGGTCGCGATGGTCGACGCGGCGGCGGCGCAGCTCGGGCTGCCGCCAGAGACCGTCGCCGTGGCCGAGACCGGGGTGATTGGGGTGCCGCTGCCGATCGACGCCGTCCTCGGGGGGATCGGCGACGCGGCTGCGGGCCTCTCGGAGAGCGGCGGCATCGCCTTCTCCGAAGCGATCATGACCACCGACCGCTGGCCCAAGCGCTGCACGCTGCGCGCCTCCGGCGTCACCATCTCGGCCCAGGCCAAGGGGGGCGGGATGATCCAGCCGGGCTTCGCGACGCTGCTCTGCTTCGTCCAGACCGACGCCGTCGTCGGCGACCCCGACTCGGCCTTGCGCGCTGCCGGGGCCGCGTCCTTCGAACGGATCACCGTCGACGGCCAGATGAGCACCAACGACACGGTCCTGCTGCAGGCGACCGGCACCGCCGGGGCCCCGCTCCCCGAAGGTCTGCTGGACGCGGTGCTGCTTCAGCTGGCGCTGGAGGTCGTCGCCGACGGCGAGGGCTCATCGCGGGTCGGGCGGGTCGAGGTCGAGGGCGCCGCCTCGCAGGAGGAGGCCGAGCGGGTGACCCGGGCGATCGCCAACTCGCCCCTGGTCAAGACGGCGCTCTTCGGCCGCGACCCCAACTGGGGCCGGATCGCCCAGGCCGCCGGGATGGCGCTGGCCGGCGAGGACCTGGAGGAGATCGGCGGCGACTCGATCGAGAACGCGGAGCTCGGCGAGGATGTTCCCGAGGCCGAGATCGGCCTGCGGCTGGAACGCGGCGAGCACCGCGCCCACGTCTGGTTCTCCGACCTCGGATACGAGTACGTCCGCATCAACGCCGAGTACACGACATGAGAGGAACCCCGTGAGCACCAACGTCGACACCCTGCTCGAGGCGCTTCCCTACATCAGGGAGTTCCATGGCCGCACCGTGGTGATCAAGTACGGCGGCGCCGCGATGCGCGAGGAGGCCCTGCGGGAGGATTTCGCCACCGACGTCGTCCTGCTCAAGTACGTCGGCCTCAACCCGGTCGTCGTCCACGGCGGTGGGCCCGAGATCACCGAATACATGGAGCGGCTCGGCCTCGAGGTGCGCTTCCACGAGGGCCTGCGGGTCTCTGACGCGGAGACGGTCGAGGTTGCGCGGATGGTCCTGCTCGGCAAGCTCAACTCCGACATCGTGCAGCGGCTCAACCGCCACGGGCAGCCGGCGGTCGGCCTCTCCGGCGGCGACGGGGGGCTGTTCGAGGTGGCTCCGGTGCCCAACGCCGAGCAGGTCGGCTTCGTCGGCTCGATCGAGCACGTCGACGTCGACGTGCTCAACCACATCGCCGAGGACTACATCCCGGTGATCGCCTCCTCGGCGTCCGACCGCGAGGGGCGCGCCTACAACATCAACGCCGACGAGGCGGCGGGCAAGGTCGCCGCGGCGCTCGGCGCCCACAAGGCGGTCTTCCTCACCGACGTCGAGGGCTGGCTGGCGGACGCCGGCGACGAGGGCTCGCTGATCTCTCGTGCCACCGTCGCCGAGGTCGAGGAAGGGCTGGCCGGGATCGACGGCGGCATGCGCCCCAAGCTGCAGGCCTGCGTCGACGCGATCCAGGGCGGCGCCCAGTCGGCCCACATCATCGACGGCCGCAAGCCGCACAGCCTCCTGCTGGAGCTGTTCACCAAGGCTGGTATCGGCACGATGGTGACGCCGTGAGCGCAGCCGAGGCCGGGCTCGGCTTCGAGGAGCTGCAGAAGCTGGAGGAGCGCTACCTGATGCGGACCTACCGCCGGGCGCCGGTCGAGTTCGTCCGCGCCGAGGGCGCCCTGGTCTGGGACGCGGAGGGGAAGGAGTACCTCGACTTCCTCGCCGGCATCTCGGTCTGCTCGGTCGGCCACTGCCACCCTGCCGTGGTGGAGGCGGCACGCGAGCAGGCCGGGCGCCTGATGCACACCTCCAACCTCTTCTACACCGAGCCGATGGTGCGGCTGGCCGAGCGGCTCTCCGAGTCGAGCCTGGGGGGTCGCGTCTTCTTCTCCAACTCGGGGACCGAGGCCAACGAGTGCGCGATCAAGATCGCCCGCAAGCACGCCCACCGTCGTGGGGTCGAGGCGCCGGAGATCGTCAGCTTCGAGGGCGACTTCCACGGCCGCACCTACGGCGCTCTCTCGGCCACCCCGAAGCTCGCCGAGAACCCAGACCTGGCGCCGATGCTGCCCGGCTTCCGCTCGGTCCCGTTCGACGACGCGGCGGCCCTGCGTGAGGCGGTCGGGGAGAGCACCGCCGCGGTCCTGATCGAGCCGATCCAGGGCGAGGCCGGCGTCTACCCGCTCGGCGAGGAGACGCTGCTCGCCGCGCGCGAGGCCTGCGACGAGGTCGGCGCGCTGCTGATCCTCGACGAGATCCAGACCGGACTGGGAAGGACCGGCTCGCTCTGGGCCTACGAGCAGACACCGGTGCGGCCGGACGTGCTGACCAGCGCCAAGGCGCTCGGAGGCGGTCTGCCGATCGGCGCCTGCGTCGCCTCTCCCGCGGCCGGCGAGGTGCTCGAGCCCGGGGACCACGGCTCGACCTTCGCCGGCGGCCCGGTCGTCGCGGCGGCGGCGCTGGCGGTGCTCGGGATCGTCGACGACGCGGCGTTGCTGCGCCAGGTCCGCGAGCGCGGGGCGGTCCTGCGCGAGGCCCTGCTCGGCCTCGACGGGGTCGAGGAGGTGCGCGGGCGGGGGCTGATGCTCGGCGTCGGCCTCGCGGGCGGGATCGACGCAGCCGCGGTCGGTGCAGACCTGCTCGGACGCGGCCTGATCGTCAACGCCCCCGAGCCCGACACGCTGCGGCTGCTGCCGCCGCTGACGGTCGATGTCGCCCAAATCGAGCGGGCAGTCGCCCTGATCGAGGCTGCGCTCATAAGCTTTGACGCCCGATGAAGTCGAAGAAGCTCCCCTCAGAGCCGGCGCCGACCTCGACCACCACCACGGCAGAGCGCCTGGCAGCGATCGTTGACGCCGCCGAGCGCGCCGCCTCGAGCGTGATCGACGACGCCGAGCAGCAGGCTCAGCAGATGCTGGAAGAGGCCCACGCCCGCGCCGACCTGGTCGTCGCCGACCGCCTGCGAGAGCTCGCCGACGAGCTCGACCCGCCCGCGGCGGCGCCCGCCGAGCCACGGCTCAGATCGGTGGAGTCCAGCCCCGATCCCGACTCCGACGCCGAAGGTCCACGCCGCCCCGGCTCCGCCGGGGCAAGGCTCTTCGCCACTCAGATGGCGGTCTCGGGCAGCAGCCGGGAGGAGATCGAGGCGCGCCTGCGCAGCGGCTTCGACATCGAGGACGCGAGCGAGATCCTCGACGCCATCCTCGGACCGGAGGAGTAAATGCCGACTCACGAGAGGCGGCATTAGCGATGCACGAGGACCCGACCCGGATGATGCGGGAGCCCGAGCATGGAAAGCCCCACGGCAACATGCGCCTCGCGATCGCCGGCCTGGTCGCGGTGATCGTCGGCCTGGTCGTGGCGATCGTCGTGATCGCCAACGACAGTGGCGATGGCGACACGATCTCCACGCCCTCGGAGGTGACGACGCTGCCCAGTACCGAGACGACGACGGATTCCACCGAGACCACGGATTCCACCGAGACGACCGAGCCGACGACGACTGACACCACCTCGCCGACGGAAACGACGACCGAAGAAACCACGACCGCGCCCGAAGAAGACGGCAGCGGCGGCATAGAAGCGCCCTAGTGCCGGAGCAAGCTCCTCCGACCGCGAGCTACGAGGCCGACCCCGCGCAGGTGCGCCGGGTCCTGCTGCTCTACTCGGGCGGCCTCGACACCAGCGTGATGCTGAAGTGGATTCAGGATTCCTACGAGGCCGAGGTGGTTTGCCTCACCGTCAACCTCGGCCAGCCCGGCGAGGACTACTCGGCGATCGAAGACAAGGCCAAGCGCCTCGGCGCGCTCGAGTGCCGGGTCGTCGACGCCCGCGAGCGCTTCGCCGGCGAGTTCCTCGTGCCGGCGATCAAGGCCAATGCCGAATACGGCGACGGCTACCCGCTCTTCACCGCGCTCGGCCGGCCCCTGATCGCGGCGCTGGCGGTCGAGCACGCGCGCGAGACCGGCTGCGACACGATCGCCCACGGCTGCACCGGCAAGGGCAACGACCAGGTGCGGATCGAGGCCACGGTGGCGACGCTGGCGCCGGAGCTGAAGACGATCGCCCCGGTGCGCTCCTGGCAGATGGGACGCGAGGAGGAGATCGCCTACGCGCGCGAGCACGGCATCCCGGTCAAGGGCGGGACCGAGGTCGCGCCCTACTCGATCGATGACAACCTCTGGGGCCGCTCCTCCGAGGGGCGCTGGATCGAGGACCTCGACCACGCGCCCGAGGACGACGTCTTCCAGCTCGTCACGAGGCCGGAGGAGGCGCCCGACGAGGCCGAGATCGTCACGGTCGAGTTCGAGCAGGGCGTCCCGGTCGGCCTCAACGGCGAGCGGCTTAGCCTGGTGGCACTGCTCGAACGGGCGGCTGAGATCGGCTGCCGCCACGGCATCGGCGTCGTCGACCACATCGAGGACCGGATCGTCGGCCTCAAGGTGCGCGACATCTACGAGGCCCCGGCGGCGGCGATCGTGCTCACCGCGCACCGCGAGCTGGAGCGGCTGGTCTGCACGATCCACCAGAACCAGTTCAAGCCCGACCTCGACCGCCAGTGGGGCTACCTCGTCTACGCCGGGCTCTGGTGGGAGCCGCTGCGGTCCGACCTCGACGCCTACATGGACGCGGTCAACGCCCAGGTGACGGGGACGATCGGGCTGAAGCTCTACAAGGGCAGCGTCGGCGTGGTCACCCGCTCCTCGCCCAACGCCGTCTACGACGCCGACCTCGCCTCCTTCGCCGAGTCGGGCGGCCTCTTCTCGCAGGCCGCCTCGCCGGGCTTCATCGAGCTCTGGTCGCTGCAGTCGCGGATGGCGCATAGGATCCGGCAGCGCGGGGGAGAGGGAGAGACATGAGCTACGACAAGCTCGGCAAGGTCGCGATCCGCTTCGCGCTGAAGTACGTGCGGCGGCGCTACCGGCGCCAGATCCGCATCGGCGTCGGAGTCGCCACGGTAGCGGTCGGGGTTGCCGCCTACCTGGCCAGCCGCGACGTACCCGAGGGCTGAGCCACGATCGCACTTCGTTCGATGCATTGACCACACCAGAGTGTGGTCAATCGATCGAGCGGCGTGGCGGAGTCCGCTACCCTCGCCGGCTCGTGCCGCGAGCTCTCGCGACAGAGGCAGGATGCAGGCGACGCCTGGGCGCTTTCGCCTGCGGCGCGCTCTGCGCGGCTGCCTTGCTGCCGGCGGCGACGGCTCCCGCCGAGGACGTCGATTCGCTGCAGGCCAAGGTCAGCGCGGCCCGAGACGATGCCGGAGCGCTGGCCTCGGAGCTGCGTGCCACCCGGGAACGCCTCGTCGCCGTCCAGCAAGAGGCGGCGGCCGCCGCCTCGCGAGAGCAGCGGATGAGCGCCCTGCTGGCGAGCGGCGAAGAGCGCTCCGCCGCGCTGGCCGAGAAGGTCGCGCGCTCTGAGCGTCGCCTCGCCCTCGAGCGCCGCCGCCTGCGCCGGGCGCGCCGCGAGCTGGGACAGCGCCTGGTGGCCATGTACGTGAGCGGGCCCGCGGGCACGGCGAGCGTCGTCCTCGGCTCCGCCGATTTCGACGACCTCGCCGTTCGGGCCGGCTACCTGCGCCGGATTGAGGCCTCCGACCAGGACCTGGCGCGGCGAGTCGAGCAGGTGCGCGACGCCGTGCGCGCGGGGCTCGAGCGGGTGGCCCAGCTGAAGGCGCAGGTCGACGCCTACAACGAGCGGCTTGCCGCCGCCCGCTCGGAGATATCCGCCGTTCGCGCCGCGGCCGAATCGGCTGCCGCGGAGCAGGATGCGATCGCGGCTGCCCGCGCCGCCTCGCTGTCGACCCTGAAATCGCGCATCGGCGAGTGGGTCAGCGACATCGAGGAGGCCGAAGCGGCTAGCCGGGCTGCGGCCGAAGAAACGGTCGGCCGCTGGCTTGGCGGGCCCTTTTCGATCCCGGCCTACATCGTGATGTGCGAGTCGGGCGGCGACTACGGCGCGCTCAACCCGTCGAGCGGTGCCGGAGGCGCCTACCAGATCATCCCCTCGACCTGGGCTCTGTACGGGGGCGAGGGCGCGCCCCACGAAGCTCCCAAGGCCGAACAGGACCGCATCGCCGCCGAAATCTGGGCCGACTCGGGCGGCGGCGCCTGGGTCTGCGCCTGATCCAGGCTCAGGGCTTCGAGATACACCCGGAAGTAGCGCGAAAGTGTCACGAGAGGTGTCGTTGGCATCTGCCCTGCTTGGCATGATCGCCCGCACCCCATGAGCGTCGGTCAAGCGGTCCATCTTCACGCCCACAGCGAGTACTCGCTGCTCGATGGCGCCTGCAAGATCGACGCGATGGCGGCGCGGGCGGCGGAGCTGGGGCAGCCGGCGCTGGGCCTCACCGACCACGGCGTGATGAACGGCGCCGTCGATCTCTACAAGGCCTGCCAGAAGCACGGGATCAAGCCGGTGATCGGCCTCGAGGCCTACCTCGTCGACGACGTCCAGGCGATCAAGGAGAAGCCCAAGTACGAGCGCAACCACCTAACCCTGCTGGCCGAGAGCAACGCCGGCTTCGCCAACCTGGTCAAGCTGACCTCGGCCGGGTTCCTCGAAGGCTTCTCCCGCGGCAAGGCGAACATCGACATGGAGCTGCTCGCCACTCACTCCGAGGGCGTGATCGTGCTCACCGGCTGCCTGCAGTCGCGATTCTGCCGCCGCCTCGTCGAGGAGCGCCCCGACGACGCGCGCGCCCACCTCGACGACCTGATCCAGACCTTCGGGCCCGAGCAGGTCTACTTCGAGGTGCAGAAGAACGGGATCGCCGAGCAGGACAAGGCGAACCAGGGCATCGTCCGCTACGCCCGCGAGCTGAACCGGCCCCTGGTCGCCACCGCCGACGTCCACTACCTGCGCCGTGAGGACTTCGACAACCACAAAGCGCTGCTCTGCGTGCAGACCAAGTCGACGCTGGAGGCGCCGAAGCTGAGCTTCGACACCAACGAGTTCTTCCTCAAGAGCAACGAGGAGATGACGGAGTCCTTCGCCGAGTGGCCCGAGGCGGTGCCGACCACGGTGGAGATCGCCGAGCGCTGCCAGGTCGAGATCGAGCTTGGCAAGCTGCTGCTGCCGCGCTACCCGACCCCCGACGGCGAGGAGCCGGAAGCAATGCTGCGGCGGATCGCCACCGAGGGCCTGCGGGCGCGTTACGGCGACCCGCTGCCCGCCGAGGCGGTAGAGCGGCTTGAGTTCGAGCTCGGGGTGATCGAGGAGATGGGCTTCTCCTCCTACTTCCTGATCGTCTGGGACTTCGTCCGCTACGCCAAGGACAACGGCATCGCGGTCGGCCCCGGGCGCGGTTCGGCGGCCGGCTCGATCGTCTCCTACAGCCTCGCGATCACCGACCTCGACCCGCTCGCCAACGACCTGCTCTTCGAGCGCTTCCTCAACCCCGGGCGCAAGTCGATGCCGGACATCGACATCGACTTCTCGGTGCGCGGCCGCGAGCGGGTGATTCGCTACGTCGCCGAGAAGTACGGCCGCGAGTCGGTCGCCCAGATCATCACCTTCGGCAAGATGGCGCCGCGCGCGGCGACCCGCGACGCCGCCCGCGTGCTCGGCTTCGACTACGCCAGCGGCGACCGGCTTGCCAAGCAGATTCCGGAGCCGATCCTTGGTCGCAACCCCTCATTTAAGGAGTGCCTCAAACCCGGCCAGGAGCTGCGCAAGACCTACGACGCCGAGCCCGACGCGAAACGGATCCTCGACGTCGCCCAGGGCCTCGAGGGGATCATCCGCAACAACTCGATTCACGCCGCCGCGGTGGTGATCGCCGACCGGCCGTTGCAGGAGATCGTCCCGCTGCAGCTCGCCGAGGATCGCAGCGCCCCGGCCGCGACCGGCAACGGCAACGGGAACGGAAGCGCTAACGGCGGGGCTCCCGGCGCCAAGCAGCGCCAGTACAAGATCGTCACCCAGTACTCGATGGGCCCGATCGAGGAGATCGGCCTGCTGAAGATGGACTTCCTCGGCCTGCGCAACCTCGACGTGATCGAGGACACGGTCGAGATCATCCGCCGCTCCCGCGACGCCGAGCTCGACATCGGGGCGATCCCGATGGACGACGCCGAGACCTTCGCGATGCTCTCGCGGGGCGAGGGCACCGGCGTCTTCCAGCTCGAGTCCGAAGGCATGCGGGACGCGATGAAGAAGGTGAAGCCGACTGAGTTCGACGACATCGTCGCGCTCGTCTCCCTCTACCGCCCGGGGGCGATGAAATACATCCCCGACTACGCGAAGGGCAAGCGCGACCCGGGCTCCGTCACCTACCCGGACGAGCGGCTGCGGCCGATCGCCGAGCCGACCTACGGCTGCCTGATCTACCAGGAGCAGCTGATGGAGATCGCCAAGCGGATGGCCGGCTTCAGCCCCGCCGAGGCCGACGACCTGCGCAAGGCGATCGGCAAGAAGAAGCGCGACCTGATGGCGACGATGAAGGCCAAGTTCCTCGAAGGGATGAAGACCTCGGAGACCGCCGACAAGGTCGCCAAGGACCTCTGGTCGCTGATGGAGGCGGCGGCGGACTACTCCTTCAACAAGTCCCACGCCGCCTGCTACGCGCTGATCGCCTACCGGACCGCCTACCTGAAGGCGAACTACCCGGCCGAGTACATGGCCGCGGTGATCTCCTCGGTGATGAACACCAAGGACAAGGTCCCCTTCTTCGTCAACCGCTGCGAGGAGATGGGAATCGAGGTGCTGCCGCCCGACGTCAACTCCTCCGACCACGACTTCGTCGTCTCCGAGAAAGCGATCCGGTTCGGCCTCGACGCGGTCAAAAACGTCGGCCACGCCGCGGTCGAGGCGATCCTGCGGGCGCGCGAGGACGGCGAGATCGTCTCGATCTGGGACTTCTGCGAGCGAGTCGACAGCCGCGCCGTCAACAAGCGGGCGATCGAGTGTCTGATCAAGTGCGGCGCGCTCGACTCGACCGGCGCCACCCGCCAGGGGATGCTGGAGGCGCTCCCCGCGGCGCAGTCCGCCGGCCAGAAGGCGCAGGAGGACGCCCAGCTCGGCCAGGGCTCGATTTTCGACTTCGGCGATGGGGGTGGGGGGGAGCAGAGCGTCTCACGGGCGGCGCACCGCCCGCCGATCTCCGCCGTCGAGTTCGACCGCGCCGAGCTGCTGGCGCTGGAGAAGGAGACGCTGGGCACCTACCTCTCCTCGCACCCGCTGACCGAGGTGCGCGGCGCCCTCCGCGCCCGGGTCGACTGCTCGCTGGCCGAGCTGGCGAACAAGCCCGACGGCTCCTGGGTGACGGTGGGCGGGATCGTCGTCGCCTGCAAGAAAATCCGCACCAAGAGCGGCACCCAGATGATGTTCGCCACCCTCGACGACATCGAGGGGCAGGTCGAGATGCTCGTCTTCAAGGCCGACCAGTCGGAGATCGCGGAGACGATCGGCCCCGATGCGATCGTCCTGGTGCGGGGCCGGGTCGATCACAAAGAGCGCGGTGAGACCAAGCTCGTCGTGCAGGAGGCGGAGCGCTTCGAACCGAGCGCGGCGGAGGTCGCGGCGGCGCCTACGCCGAGCGGCCCGTCCGAGCCGCTGAAGCTGAGGATCGGCGCGGCAAACGCCGAGAATCCGCACCTCTTCGACGAGCTGAGGATGGTGTTCGAGCACCATAAGGGCGACGCGCCCGTCTTCCTCGCGATCGTTGGCAGGGACGGCCGTCCTCGCGAGCTGAAGCTCGGCGAGGGGTTCCGGGTCCGCCCCTCGAGCAAGCTCCAAGCGGAGCTGGACCACCTCCTCGGTGCCGACGCTCTTGCGGCGTGAGATGCGCCAATCCGGTCCCTAGACTTCGGTAATGCCCGCAACTCGCACGAAGGTTGGGGAGTGCCGCCAGTGCCGCTCCTTCTGCGACAAGATGGTCGAGCCGCGCGGCTGCGTCGAGCTGCGCTGCCGCTACCTCTACAGCTTCATCGACATGCTCAACGGCATCCAGTACGTCGGCTGCATGCAGGGCGTCTACGGCGCCAAGGTGGAGCTCGACGCGGTGCTCCAGCCGGGCGGCTTCGGCGGCGTCAAGATGACCGGCGAGGCGCTACCGCAGTGCCAGTTCTCGGTCGAGCGCGCCTACGAGGGCTCCGGCGAGTCCTACGACTGCGTCAACCGGCGCTTCTTCGACTGCGCCGACGACGGCCCCGAGGGCCTGCGCGCCTTCGACCTGCGCGACGTCTGATTCGAGTCAGCGACGCCGAGCCGGCGTATCGGGAATGACGTCGTTTGGCTCACGCGAGAGCCTTGCGAAGCCCCGTAGAACCCGCGCCAAGGTCAGAAGGCCCTTCGGAGATCTCAGGTTGATGCCGCCAAGCAGCTGGCGCAGGAACGAAAGCTGATCGAAGTAGACCCGCTCGCAGACGAGCTCCTCGTTTGCATCGAAGACGAAGAAAGCGGTCATGCGGACCTTGAACGACCCGCCCGTCGGTGGCACCGAGCCGAGCGGCCCGCGGTGGGTGCCAAGCAAGTAGAACTCGACGACCACAGCGTCGTCGCCGTGCCGGAGCGCGATCATCTCGTGCCGCTGATCGGGAAATGCCACACGCGTTTCGTGGTAGTAGTCGCGCACCGCCGCATCCCCGTCGTGCACGGTCTGCGTAGGCACGATCTCATAGCGCGGATGCGGGAAGGTCGAGAGGACCGCGTCCCAGTCCTGCTCCACCTCATCATGGAAATGGTCCAGCACGACCTTCTCGCGGCGTGCTCGGACGTCGTCGGTAGGCATCTTGGCTACTCCTCCCTGGTCGGGGTTTTCGGGCTAATGGGTGACATGCTGCCCCATCCAATCTGCGGTTGATCCAGGCAGGGCCCGCGCGCCATCTGCACGATTGCGACATCCTTCCGTGTAGTCTTTCGCCCATGAGCGATACTTCCGCAGTGGCAGAGGCAGAGCAGCTCGTGGCAGAGGCGGCCGGCAGCGACGGCGCGCCCGCCGAGGGACCGAAGTTCACCCTCGAGCTGAACCAGGACCAGAAGGACATCCGCGAGTGGGTGCACGGCTTCGCCGAGGGCGTCGTCCGGCCTGCCGCTGAGGAATGGGACGAGCGCGAGGAGACGCCGTGGCCGGTGATCCAGGAGGCGGCCAAAATCGGCCTCTACGGCTTCGAAGCGCTGGGTCAGTTCTGGGCTGATGAGACCGGCCTCACGCTGCCGATCGCAAACGAGGAGCTTTTCTGGGGGGATGCCGGCATCGGCATGGCGATCATGGGCACCTCGCTCGCGGTCGCCGCGATCTTCGGGCAGGGAACCCCGGAGCAGATGGGCGAGTGGATCCCGCAGTGCTTCGGCACCGCGGACGATCCCAAAGTCGCCGCATTCTGCTCGTCGGAGCCGGACGCCGGCTCCGACGTGTCTGCAATCAGGACCACCGCCAAGTACGACGAAGCGACCGACGAGTGGGTGCTCAACGGCCAGAAGGCCTGGGCGACCAACGGCGGCATCGCCGACGTCCACGTGGTGATCGCCACGGTCGACCGCGAGCTGCGCTCGCGCGGCCACGCCGCCTTCGTGATCCCGCCCGGGACCAAAGGCTGCGAGCAGGGCGCCAAGGTCAAGAAGCACGGCCTGCGGGCCTCGCACACCGCTGACGTCCACCTCGACGACTGCCGCATTCCCGGCAGCTGCCTGCTGGGCGGCAAAGAGAAGCTCGACGAACGCCTCGCCCGCGTGCGCGAGGGCAAAAAAGCGAAATCGCAGGCGGCGATGCAGACCTTCGAGGCGAGCCGGCCGACGGTCGGCGCCCAGGCGCTCGGCATCGCCCGCGCCGCCTACGAGTACGCGCTGGGCTACGCCAAAGAGCGCCAGCAGTTCGGCCGCGCGATCGTCGAGAACCAGGCGATCGCCTTCACCCTCGCCGACATGAAGCTGGAGATCGACGCCGCCCGCCTGCTCGTCTGGCGCGCCGCCTGGATGGGACGCACGGGGCAGAAATTCGAGAACGCCGAGGGCTCGATGTCGAAGCTGAAGGCCGGCGAGGTCGCCGTCTGGTCGACCGAGCGGGCGATCCAGATCCTCGGCGGCAACGGCTACACCCGTGAGTTCCCGGTCGAGCGGATGCACCGCGACGCGAAGATCTACACGATCTTCGAGGGCACCTCGGAGATCCAGCGCCTGGTCATCTCCCGCGCGATCTCCGGCGTCCAGATTCGGTAGCTCCCAGGGCTCAGCGAGCAGGAAGCCCGGTCGTCCCCTGGGCGAATTGATGTCGCACGCGCTTCGCGCTTAGCGACGGAGTAGGAGCGCGGCTTCGCCGCACAGAAGACAGATTGCATATCGCGCCCTATTCGGGCACATTCGCCCAGAGCACGACCGGGCTTCCCACCACAGCGCGCTGGGAACACCCGAGACCGAGGCACCAGGGGCTGCCTAAGCGTCCCAGCCGCTTGGCTCGTGCTCGGTGAGCTGATGAGCTTCGCTGCGTGTCGGGAGGGACGGCGATCGGCTCGCTGGGAATGTCGCCGAAGGCGGCGATATGCAATCAACGAGTTGCTCGACGTCCGATACTTGAGTTCTCCAAAATGAACTAACTTGTTTATCCCTTTTAGGATACGTTGGCGCGCCGAAAGGTGATGTCTGCATGGCTAACGGTCCAGCGCGGGCGTCGAATCTGACGATAGGGAGACAGGGAATGCCTCTACGCAGCATGTTTTTCGTCAATGTCGCGGTCTTGCTGGTGATGGCCGGTTTCGCCAGCCCCGCACAGGCACTGGTCCAGAAAGTCGTCAAAGACAACGTCGACTCCGTTGCTGAATACGCCTACCGCAGTGGCGGCACCGGCATATCGGGGGGAAGCTGCGGCTCGACCTGCACCTCAATCTGGAACGCTCAGCACACCTCTCCGCCAAACGCCAATCCCGTTGCCACGGAGGCTGTTAACCGGCAGCTGGTCGAGCTTGACCGCAACGTGAAGACGCTGCCGAAGGCCAGCCTGATCGGAAAGGTCTCGCTTGGCCTGAGCGCGTTCAGCATCGGTCTCTGGATCGGTGACACGATCAACGACAAGCTGCTGCACATCGGCGGGCCGGCCTCTCCGGCTTCGCCCAGCTACACAGGTTTCTCGCTCGTTTGGCTCGAAAAAGGAACAGGTCTGGGCGACGTGGGCCTATTCGCTCCGCAGGATGGCTTCTATCTCTGGGCGTCGCCGAACAATGTCCGCGCCTTCAAGCGCTGGTCCGTAAAAAGCGAAGGCGCATGTTCGAACCTCGACCCCGAACCGAGCGAATACCTCGACTTCACGGTCGGCAAAGACGAATGCTACTTGGGCGGCAGCGAAATGGGCTGGCGCGAGCTGCATGCATACGTCTACGACAAACCCTTCGAGGTACTCGGCCCGATCGAGGACTTCGACGAAGACGAATACAACATTCGCATCGGTGATTGGCCCGAAGAGCCGACGAGCATGGAAGAGCTGGAAACCCGCGTCGAGGACGTGATCGAAAGCGACGAGCTGCCGCTCGCCAACGCGCATTTCGCCCACGCCCTCGAGCCCGAAAACTTCCCCGACCCCCGGATCACGGATGAGGAGGAGGATCACCGTTGCGATCGCGCTCCCGGCGCCAGCTACATGAATCCTGGCGGGAACGGATCGCCGGAAGCCTTCGCCAAACACATCATCACGTCTTTCACGATTACCAATCGTCCTGAAGGCTATGCGAGCGTCGATGTCTATCTGCATGAGGGCACTACGCATTGGATACCGGGCCGTGAACCAGAAATCAGTCCCTGGCACGTAGACGCATGGGGCGGCTGGGGTTACCGGCACATCGTTGCCAAGCACGGCTGGGGAGCCACCGACCTGGAAGAGACGCAACTAGCTCTGACAAGCGCCACGCCCAAACAGCAGGAAAAAACCAACTACCGATATTCTCTGCCGCTGAAAACCGGCGGCGATGATGGAGTAGGCTGCATACGTCACGTGGTTGTCGATTTTGAGGCTGGCCTGGGAGACCCGCGGCCTCGCGGAATCGTCACCTCATTCAATGAGGTTGTCCCATGACTCTCGCGCCTAAAGAGGACCACTGGAAAGCCAAATTCGCGGCGATATCGCGCCGAGCCTTCGAGTGCCATGTACTTGAGCTCATTCGAGGCAATGGTCCCATTCAGGACGCTCTTTATAGAGAGGATCATGGACACTCTCCTGGGGTCATCTTCCGCAACGCCGAGCTCGTCGGCGAGTATCCGAAAGTCCGAGTAAGGATCTACATGTACGACCGGGCTCGTGATCTAGAGATGGCAAAGGAATATCCCGTCTGGGATAAAGACTTCGCTGCCGGCGAGGTCGTCGATGTAGAGAACATGCGAAGTCCCGAGTACATCGTCGGCGAGATAATGGTCTGGGCACGAGGTGGCTGAGTCGATTTACCGCATTCGAGAACTACGTTCTCGATTCTCTGGAAGCCATCCAAAAACCGTCTTCGTGCTCATGGCGAGTAGAGGGTGCGCCCCTTAGCCGTCATTGGATGTTCTGACTCCCATGCCCAAAGAAGACTTCTGGAAGGCCAAATACCAGGCGGTATCGCGCCAGGCCTTCGAGCTCCATGTGCTCGAGCTCATCTGCGGTTATGGCCCGATTCAGGACGCTCTTTATAGAGAGAATCATGAGCGTTCTCTTGGTGTTATCTTCCGCAACGCCGAGATCCTCGACGAGTATCCGAACACACGAGTAAGGATTTACATGTATGACCGGGCCCGCGATCTGGAGATGGCAAAGGAATATTCCATCTGGGACAAAGATTTTGCTACCGGCGAGGTCGTCGATGTAGGGAGCATGCGAAGCCCCGACTACATCGTCGGCGAGATAATGGTGTGGGCGCGAGGTGGTTGAGCTTCCCGTGCCTATCGTTTGCGGAGCTTGAGTCCCGCTTTGCGCAGCCGCTTCGCGGCTTGCACTTCTTTGCGGTCTGGGCCTTTCCTGATCGGACCCGGCGTCTCCAGGGTCGCGGGGAGGTCCTCGAAGCGGGGCTCGGAGAGGAAGGCGGCCAGGCCGCGTTTGCCCATCTCGCCTTTGCCGATGTTGGCGTGGCGGTCGCGGCAGGAGCCGAGCGGGGCGGCGGCATCGTTGACGTGAAGGCAGCGCAGGCGCTCGAGGCCGACCTTCTCGTCGGCCTCGTCGACCACTTTCGCCAGGTGTGCCTCGTCGGTCACGTCGAAGCCCTGGACGAAGAGGTGGCAGGAGTCGAGGCAGAGCCCGAGCCGCTTGCCGCTGCCGGCCAGCTCGATCAGCTCGGCGGTCTCGTCGAAGTCGCGGCCGAGCAATCCTTTGTGGCCCGCGGTCTGCTCCAGCAGTAGCGGGCAGCTCTCGCTGTCCTTCAGCGCCGCGGCGATCACCTTGGCGGCGCGTTTCATCGAGGGCCCGTGCGCCTCGCCCTTCTGCGCCCCCGGATGCAGGACGACGCCGGCAGCGCCGATCCCGTCGCCGGTCCGCAGCGCGTGGGTCAGCGAGGCCAGCGACTTCTTGCGCAGCTCTTTGTCCGTGGTCGCGCAGTTGATCAGGTAGACGGCGTGGATCACCACCGCTTGCACCGGCGAATCGGCCATCGCCTCGCGGAAGGCGGCGAAGTCATCCGGCCCATATTTGGTCGGCCGCCACATCCTTGGGCTCTGGTTGAAGATCTGGATCGACTCGCAGCCAAGCTCGGTGCCGCGCTCGATCGTCTTGTCCAGGCCGCCCGCTGTGGAAACATGCGCGCCGATCAGCATCGTGTCCGCAGACTCTCCATCCGGTAGCTCTCTCCGCCTCAGGTTCGCGCCCTCGCCGACCGGTGCGTTGCACATCGGCGGGGCGAGGACGGCACTCTACAACTGGCTCGCGGCGCGTCACGGCGGCGGCGAGCTGGTGCTGCGGATCGAGGACACCGACCGCGAGCGCTCGACCGAGGAGAACGTCGAGCAGATCCTCGACGCGCTGCGCTGGCTGGAGCTGGACTGGGACGAGGGCCCGCTCTCGCAGGCCGAGCGTGCCGATCGGCACGCTGCCGCCTTGGAGCGCCTGCTCGAGTCCGGCGCCGCCTACCGGGACTCGGCCACGGCCAAGGACGTCGAGGCTTGGAAGGCGGAGCACGGGGCGGGGGTGGGTTACCGCGGGATGCCGAGCGTGGAGCCCAGCGGCGCCGTGCGGCTGCGGGTCCCCGACGAGGGCGAGACCGTGGTCGAGGACCTGATCCGCGGGCCGGTCTCCTTCCCCAATCGCAGCTACGACGACTTCGTCATCGCCCGCGGCGACGGCTCCGTCCTCTACAACTTCGCGGTCGCCGTCGACGACGCCGAGATGGGGATCACCGAGGTCGTCCGCGGTGACGATCACCTCTCCAACACGCCCAAGCAGCTGCTCGTCCTCGCCGCGCTCGGCCACGAGCCGCCGCGCTTCGCGCACCTGCCGCTGCTGCACGGCCCCGACGGCAAGAAGCTCTCCAAGCGCCACGGCGCCGCCTCGGTGCAGGAGCTGCGCGAGGCCGGCTACCTGCCTGCCGCCGTGCGCAACTACCTGGCGCTGCTGGGCTGGGGGACCGACGACGACACCACTTTGATGCAAACCGCCGAACTGGTCGAGCGCTTCCAGGTCGAGGACGTCGGCAGGGCGGCGGCGATCTTCGACGAGAAGAAGCTGCGCTGGGTCAACGGCCGCTTCATGCGGGAGATGCCGCTTGATGATTACACGGCGGCGGTCGCGCGCCACCTCGGGCGTGAGCCTGACGAGCGGCTGCGCCAGGCTTGCGAGATCGCCCAGGAGAAGGCGCAGACGCTGGCGGAGGTCTGGGCGCTGATCCGCTTCCTCTTCGAGCCGCCGGTCGAGGACGAGAAGGCCTGGCGCAAGGTGATGAAGGAGGAGGCGCCGGCGGCGCTGCGAGCCGCTCGGGAAGCCCTGGCGGAAACGAGCGACTTCGGGCCCGAGGCCGTAGAGGCGGCGCTCTCACCGCTGCCCGAGCGCCTCAACATCAAGCCGGGAAGGATTTACCAGCCGATCAGGGTGGCGATCACCGGCACCACCGTCTCGCCGGGGATCTTCGAGTCGCTGGCCGTGCTCGGCCGTGAGGAGTCTCTGGCCCGTATCGATTCGTCACTCAGCAGGCTCGAAATCCCGTCCTGTTAGGACAAACCAGGGCATAAGCCTGTGCCATTACGTACAAGTGGCGCTCACTCGTCCCCATTTTTAGGGAGCCAAAGGTTAAGTCAAGCGTCCTCGACTGCCGATGAGCTGAGCGAAGAGCTTATGGCTGCAAATGCTCACAGCAACGGCAAGACAAAGCCCGACACGGTCACCCGGAAGAACGCCAAACCGGCGCCGGGGGCTCGGCTCGCCGCCGCCTTCGAGGCGGTAGAGCGCTTCCCGGTCCTGATCGAGTCCCGCTCGCGGGTGATGCAGGCCGCCACCGCCGAGACCGCCCGCATCGGCGAGATCGTCGAAGCGGTCGAGGCCGACGTCGGGCTGGCGATCGCCGTGCTGCGCTTCGCCAACCGCACCGGCCCGGAAGCCGGCGGCGTGGCGAGCATCCCCGCCGCCGTCGACGCGCTGAAGCCTTCCGGCGTGCTGGCGATCGCCGGCACCGCCCCCGCATTCGACTTCTTCGAGCCGAACGGGGGCTGGGAGCTGAAACCGGAGCGCTTCCGCGTCCACGCCCTCGCGACCCAGCAGGCCGCCGATCAGATCGGCCGCGCCGTCGGTTGGCCGGAGCGGGACGAGCTGGCCGTCGCCGCGCTTCTCCACGACATCGGTCGCCTCGTCGTCTCCAAGCTGCACCCCGGGCAGAAGAGCTACTTCGAGGCCGCCGCTCGCACCCCGGAGCAGCGCCTGCGCGAAGAACGGGAGCAGCTCGGCATCGACCACGCCCTGGTCGGGGGCGTCCTGGCACGGCGCTGGAACCTGCCGCAGCGACTCGCGGTGGCGATCGAGCGCCACCACGCCGAGGACGCCGACGGCTTGGCCGCGATGGTGTCGGCCGCCGACATGATCGCCCACTACGCCCAGGGCGAGGCGGTGACGCCGGAGCGCCTGCGCGGCGGCGCCAAACAGTGTGGCCTCGACGGCGACGGACTGCGCGAGCTTCTCTACGACCTTCCCTATCCCCGCTCGGACTCGCCGCGCTTGACCGAGCCCTGCCCCCTTTCGGCTCGCGAGCTCGACGTCCTCAAGCACCTCTCCGAGGGCATGGTCTACAAGCAGATCGCCGGCGAGATGCAGCTCTCGGTCTCGACGATCCGCACCCACTTGCATAACGTCTACGGCAAGATCGGCGCCGTCGACCGGGCGCAGGCCGTGCTGACGGCCCGCGACCGCGGCTGGATCTAGTCGCGCCCCGCGACGCTGCGCTACTCGATCAGCGACTCGCGCAGGGCGATCGCGACCGCGTGCGTCCGGTTGCGCGCACCGAGGCGGGCCAAGGCGTGCTTCATGTGGGTCTTGACCGTTTCTTCGCTCAGGTCGAGCTGGCGCGCGGCCACGGTCGTCGATTCACCATCGGCAAGCCGCTGAAGAATTTCCCGCTGGCGACGGGTCAGCCTGCCGCGGCTGCCGGGTGGGGGGACGGCCGGGTCGACGAAGCTTTCGTGCGCCAGTGCCGCCTGCGTCGCCTGCCAGAGCTCCTTGGCGCCGGAGGTGCGGGAGACATAGGCGGCCGCACCGGCCTGCAGCGCGGTACTCGCGCAGTGGCGATCGGGCCGCTCGCCGTGGGCGACTACCCCCAGACCGGGCTCGACTTTGCGCAGGGCCCGGATCGCCTCCCGTCCGTCGATGCCCTGGCCTGGGACCAGCGGCTGGGCCCGCATGTCGACGATCGCCACGTCGAAGCTGCCGATGTCGCGGACCAGTTCGAGGCCCTCGGTGCGGCTGGCGACCTCGTGCACCGAGAAATCTTCGGCCAGCGCGTTGCGCACGCCCAGCCGGACTAGCGGGTGGCCGTCAATCACCAGGCACTGTGGTTGCTCGCTCACTGCATCCGATCCGATCGGTTCGCGGGAAAGACTCTGCCGTCAGCCGGAGTCCGTTCGATCCTAACCGAGAGCCGGCGAGTCGGGTCCGGGCGGTGCGGTAGAAAGGAACAACAGTGATCTCGATCACCTCGAAGTCGCGCTACGCGGTCGTCGCGATGGCGGAGTTGGCCCGCTCGACCGATCGCCCCGTGCCGATCAAGGAGCTCGCCGAACGGCGGGGCATCCCGGAGCAGTTCCTTGAGCAGCTCTTCTCGACCCTGCGCCGCGCCGGCCTCCTCACCAGCCACCGCGGGATGCGCGGCGGCTACACGCTCTCGCGCCCGGCTGAGGAGATCACGGTGCTGGAGATCGTCCAGGCACTTGACGGCAAGGTCGGCCAGGAGGCCGACGAGGCCGGCGGCATCTGGGCCGAGGGCGTCACCGCCCTGCGCAAAGTCTTCGGCCAGACCACGATCGCCGAAGTCGCCCGCCGCGAGGCCGCCGAGGCAGGCAGCGGGATGTATTACATCTAGATCAGGCCGAGCGGCGACTCACGCGCCGTGGGAAACAATGTCGAGTTGCACGGCGAGCAGCCAGACAACGGCGAGGACGAAGAAGATCATGATCAGGGCGAATCCGCAGATCAATACCCATTTGAGAGCCGCCCTCAGGGTCTCCACGCGCTCCTTTTACCCCAGAGGTCGATAGCTAGGTGTCCTGCCCACGGACGTTGTGAACGCGGCTGATCGGCGGCCGGCCCCCCAGTGAGCTGTGCGGCCTTGTCTCGTTGTAGTGCTCAAGCCAGTGTGGCAGGGCCCGGTTTCGATGGCG